>Ga0164243_10004830_pt1 | contig 20883 bp, 14 predicted proteins | sample OricompcompostOP_FD_108781 | JGI IMG/M metagenome (GOLD analysis project Ga0164243, IMG submission 108781) | Organic Plus compost microbial communities from Emeryville, California, USA - Original compost - Organic plus compost (OP) | ecosystem: Engineered > Solid waste > Mixed feedstock >...
AAAACAACCATTTTCAGCGTCTTTTCCTTCATTACACCAGTCAGCACTCTGTGGCTTTTGCATGACTGTTTTGTACAACCGCATGCCCTTTATCTGAAGCAAAGAGCGGAAGAGGACACATCACCAGCCAGGTGATGTCTTGCTTCTGTTTCTCTAAAAGCGAATGTATAGAAATAGATTGTTTTGTGAAACGATCGAAGCAGGAGAGAGAATAGAGCGATGGACAATACGCAAGAGACGATGAACAATCAGCAGCCGACGGGAAACGACAATCAGCAGTCAGCCGAGCAGACGAATGCAGCCGAGGCCCGCATTGCCGAGCTAGAGGCACAGCTTGAGCAAGCTCGCAAGACGGCTGAGGAAAACTGGAACCGGTTTGTACGCGAACGCGCTGATGTTGATAATATCCGCAAACGCATGGAGCGTGATGTTGCTGGCCGTGTGCTCCACCAGAAGAAGGCGCTCTTTCAGCAGTTGCTCGATGTTATGGACAATGTAGAGCGGGCGCTGCGCTTTCAGGAGACGATGGACAAGCAGCAACTTCAGCAGACCCTACGCATGTTGCACTGGCAGATGAATGAGGTGTTGCGAAAAGAGGGCGTGAATCCGGTGCCCGCCGCTATTGGTGAGAAGTTTAACCCATATATTCACGAGGCTTTTGAGGCAGTTGAGACGAACGATGAGCCGGACAAAATTCTTGAAGTGGTGCGTGCAGGCTATACCCTCGGGAGCGAGACCCTGCGACCTGCCAGCGTCAAGGTAAGTAAGGCCATCACAAATAACGAGAATGCCTCTGAGTCGCAGAACAACCAGTAGCGGAGCGAGAACGCCGCTATAGAGCGAGGTCGGGATATGGAGTACAAAGACTATTACAAAATACTCGGAGTGACGCGCGGAGCCAGCACGGATGATATCAAAAAAGCGTTTCGGAAGATGGCGCGGAAGTATCATCCAGATGTGAACCCTGGCGACAGAAAAGCGGAGGAGAAATTCAAAGAGATCAACGAGGCATATGAAGTGCTCTCTGACCCGGCAAAAAGGCGCAAGTATGATACGCTCGGGCCAAACTGGCAGGAACAGTTCGGCGGTTTTGGTGCCGGTCGGAGCGCATATCGTTCGCCTTTTGACTTTGATCCGTCCGGTCCCGGCTTCTCCGACTTCTTTGAGGCGCTTTTCGGTCGCCAGGCTGGCATGAGTGGAGGACGCACCACTGTCCGAAACGATTTTCGGCGGCGGGCGGGTGATAACATAGAGCAGTCCGTTGAGGTCTCGTTACAGGAGGCATATACTGGAGCGTCGCGTACCTTTAGCATCCAATCAACAGAGGTCTGTCCGATCTGTCGAGGCACCGGCATTACCGGAACGCGTGAATGCAGCCGGTGCAGTGGTCAGGGATCGCTGGCACACACCAAGCGGATTCAGGTCAAGATTCCCGCGGGAGTTGATAACGGCTCGAAGATCCGTATCGCGGGCGAGGGCCAGCCGGGATTAGGCGGCGGGCCGCGTGGCGATCTGATCTTTATCGTGAGTATCAAACCAGATCCGAAGTTTGAGCGCAAGGGTGATGATCTCTATACAGATGTAGAGGTTCCACTGGTGAACGCGATGCTTGGCGGTGAGGCACAGGTGATAACACCAGATGGCAGAAAGCTATTGCTGACCATTCCACCTGAGACACAGAATCATAGTACCTTCCGACTGGCAGGCAAGGGTATGCCTCGCTTGCGTGGCGAGGGACATGGCAATCTCTATGCGCGGGTCAGAGTTGTGCTGCCCATGCGGCTGTCAGAGGAAGAGCGTGGGCTGTTCCAGCAGCTAGCTCGAAGCCGAGGTGTTGAGGTGTGAACGTAGGCGCGGCGAAACGAAACAGAGGTTCGTGGCTGCTTGCCCGAACGAAAGGAGTGACCGATGCCAGAGAGAAATGAGGGCGCATGGTATATTATCAGCGTTGCGGCTCAAAAAGCAGAGGTGCACGAACAGACGCTGAGGCATTACGAACGACTGGGCCTCATTTCGCCTGCACGCAAGGGAAGTAGTCCGCATAGCCCTCGTCTCTATTCAGACCGCGATATTGATCGTGTCCTCCATATTCGCAGGCTGATGCGTGATCTCGGGGTGAACCTTGCAGGCGTTGAGGCGATCCTGCATATGAAAGACCGCATGGAGCAGATGCAGGAAGATCTTGAGAAGCAGATAGAGGAACTTCGTGCTCAGCACGATCAAGAAGTGCGCCGTCTCAAGGAAATCATCGAGCGCCTACAGCAGCAGCGCGGCAATGAGTCTTCGTCATCTCCGATTGTGCAGAAGTACGAAGACGAATAAAGCAAGGGATGGTGGTGAGCCTTGCTTTTGAAGCGGGAAAAACAGGGGAGCATGCAGAGTGTGTCCATGATGAGGAAACGCTGCGCGCTCCTCTTTTTTGTCTTACGATAGGGAGAGCAGGTCAGCGGGGAGGGATGACGGCTTCGGGAAGAGGGAGTTTGACGGTAAAGGTGGTTCCCTTCCCGATCTCGCTTTCGGCGGTAATCGTGCCATGATGGGCTTCGACAATCGCGGTCGCGATCGCCAGTCCCAGGCCTGTTCCAGCAATGCGCTGATGCTGACCCCGATAGAAAGAATCGAAGATATGGGTCAGTTCATCCTCAGGAATGCCCGGGCCATGATCGATAATCTGAATAACCGTATGGTTCTGCTGTTGTTCCAGTGAGAGCAGAATGGTGGCTGCTTCCTCTGTGCAGCCATATTTGACCGCATTATCAAGCAGAACGAGGAAGAGTTGTTTAAGATGCTCTCTGTTCCCTTTAAAACCAAAGCGGGTCTCTGCTGCCGCATGCAGGGAAATGGTACACTTTTTGTCTGTCTGGATGCGAACCTGCTCAATGCTTTCCTGTGCCAGTTCGCGTAGATCAAGGAACTGCACTTTCTGTGTCCCGCGGCCATCGAGCCGGGCCAGCATCAGCAGATCGTTGATCAGATTTGTCATGCGCTCATTTTCATTCTTCATCAGATGGAGGATACGTTGTGCCGTTTCTGGATCATCTTTTGCGCCTCGCAGCAGGACCTCCGTAAAGCCGCGAATCGAGGTTAGCGGGGTGCGTAACTGATGGGAGGCATCGGTAAAGAAGCGACGAAAGCGCTCCTCAGCCGCATGCTGAAGCTCTTCGGCATGTTCCAGGCGTGTGACCATTTCATGCAGGCTGCCAGCCAATCGGTCAATCTCATCCTGGGGAGGGCGGCGCAAGGGAAGCCGCTGCCGCTGCTTGAGATCTCCCAGTGCAATTGCCTGAGCAGTATCGGTGATGCGGCTCAAAGGACGCAAGAGCAGAAAGGTGCTGAGCCACGCCAGTACCAGAACGCCCAGAGTGGTGATCAGGATAGCCACGACGGTAACGAGTGTGTTTGTTTGTGCCAGTGTATAGACCAGGACAACTGCCAGGAGCAGGAGCAGGCTATAGATGGTCGCGAGCTGCACGCGCAGACTGGAAAAAGGTTGGAGCCAGGCAGGAACGGAAGAATGAGGCCGGACATGCGCTCCCTCGTCCTTCTCTGTGGAAGAAGGTGAAAGCGAGGCAGGCGTGCTCATAGGAACGGAAGGATGAGTTCCGTTGCTATGAGCGGCGCGTAAAGATGGCTGTTCTTTTGTACGTGTGTTGCGTGGTTCAGGCATGTGACCGGAACTCCACCGATGATAAATGAACATGGAACGAATACGAACTACCCTTTTAATACGTAGCCGACGCTACGAACGGTCTGGATCAGTCTTGGTGAACTGGGTGAATCTTCAATCTTTTCACGCAGGTAGCGGACATAGACTTCAATGATATTGGTTTCGCCCAGGAACTCATAGCCCCAGACACGATTGAGAATGGTCTGGCGATCCAGCACCTGACGAGGGTGTGTCATAAAGAGATGAAGCAGGTTGTACTCGGTTGCGGTCAGTTCAATCAGGCGGCCTCCGCGTGTAACCTCACGGGTGGCGGTATTCATCCGGAGATCCTCAAACTGCAAGATCTCGCCGTTTTCCCCTTCGGCTGCACCTCCGCCTTTTGCGCGATTCTGGCGGCGCAAGATGGCTTTGATGCGTTCGAGAAGCTCATCAAAGTCAAATGGCTTGGTCAGGTAATCATCGGCACCGATACGTAACCCTGCGATTTTATCGCGCACATCATCTTTGGCTGTCAACATTAAGATAGGAATGTCTTTAGTCGTTGGATTAGCGCGCAGGCGGCGACAGACCTCCAGGCCATCGATACCGGGAGGCATCATCACATCAAGAATAATAATATCGGGATTAGTACGTAACGCGGCCGAGATTCCCTGCTCCCCATCGGTGGCAGCTTCAACTTGAAAGCCCTCGTAACGGAGGCCCAGACGAATGAACTCAATGATGTTCTCTTCATCATCGACCACGAGAACTTTAAGAAGGGGTTTGTTGTCCTGACCTGCCTGCCGGGAAAGACCCTGTTGCATAGATTCCGTTCTCCCTTGAACTATCGTAGCAGAACCAAACAACGATAGCAGAAATGAAATACGCTGTGTCTGTATGGAAGTGCTTAGAATGTCATTTTCATTATAGATGCATGGTAGAGTGGACGCAAGAAGATTTAAGCAAATACCAATATTCTCATCAGAATCTAATCAACCCGGGCAATTGGGCAAGCATGGAAGAGGGGCAGTAAACCCATTGACACGCGTACGTTACTGAGATATGCTAACATTAGGAAAAAAGTATAGTAAACCTGTCACTTTGCCCTAACGAAAGGTTCCCACCGATGAAATTGACAATGAAGGGAGATTACGGCCTGCGAGCAATGCTTGATATGGCCGCGTACTACGGGCAAGGGCCGATTGAGAGTTCGGATATAGCAAGCAGGCAATATATACCTGAGCAATATCTGGATCAGATACTCATGGTATTGCGCAAAGAGGGCCTGGTGAAGAGTATCAGAGGTCCCAAAGGCGGGCACATGCTGGCAAAACCTCCCGGACAGATCACGATGGCTGAGGTCATGCAAGCGCTAGAGGGCTATGTTCCGCCGATGGAATGTTTGCCAAATCCAGATTTTTGTAAACTCTCTCCTGGTTGTGCCTTGCGCGAAGTGTGGCGAAAAATTGATACCTTGACTCAGGAAATTCTCAACTCAACTACCATTGAAGAACTGGCTGAACGACACCGTGCAGGAAGTACGGAAACAATGTACTATATATGATGAACTGATATCGTGAGTTGACATTCCAAACCTATGCGAGAGCACGATGAGGCCAGATATCAAGAGAAGGGCCTGAACAGATTAAAGGGGATGGTAGAACGTGGCTGACACAGCAGGTGTGGCTGAAACCAGAAAATTGATCGCCATCGTAGAGGATGATCCACGGCTGGCCGACATGTTCAGTGACATGCTCGGCTGTTTTGGAAATTGGCGTTTGCATATCTTTGCCGATGGACAGGCGGCCAAAGATCAGCTCCCGGATCTAGGCGCGAACCTCATTTTGCTGGATGTTGGCCTACCAAACCTGGACGGAGTATCGTTGTATAAGATATTACGCGGACACAGCAAGACCAGGCATACACCGATTATCGTGATTACGGGAAGCCACGATTGGGAGCTGCATCGTATGGGGCTGCAATCAGGGCTTTTCTTGCGTAAACCTTTTAATATGCACGAACTCATTAATACGATCAGAGCCTTGCTGCCCGAAGAGAAGAAAGGGTAGCTCTATTATGACCTCCTGGGCAAAAAATGCCACCGAGCTTATCGGTCGAACTCCCCTGATTGAGTTGCAGCGTTTCTCTGCTGCTGCGGGTGGCACCCCCGCAACGCTTCTTGCCAAGCTGGAAATGTATAGTCCCGGTGGGAGCTCAAAAGACCGCGTTGCCTATAGTATGATTCGCGAAGCTGAAGAACAGGGGAAGTTGCGTCCCGGCAGCACGATTGTCGAGCCAACAAGCGGCAATATGGGCATTTCGCTGGCCTGGATCGCAGCGGCGCGTGGCTATCGCTGTATTCTGACCATGCCCGATACGATACCACTTGAACGGCGAATGCTGCTTCAACGCTTTAACGCACAGATTATGCTGACCCCGGCCAATCAAGGAATGCGCGGCGCGATCAATAAAGTAATCGAGCTGCGTACCTCCTTACCCAATGTGTGGTATCCCCAACAATTCTATAATCAGGCGAATCCTCGCGCTCATCGCGAGACGACCGCTGTGGAGATCTGGGAGGATACCGGCGGACGGGTTGATATGATCGTGATTGGTGTGGGCACCGGCGGTACCCTGACCGGCCTTGCTGAGGGACTACGTGAGCGCAATCCCGGACTGGAGGTTGTGGCGGTTGAGCCCGCCTCGTGTGCTGTTCTTTCTGGTGGGCGGCCCGGTCCAAATCGCATTGAGGGCCTGGGCGCTGGCTTTATTCCCGATACCCTGCGGCTTGACCTGATCGATCGGGTAACCAAAGTCACGGATCAGGATGCGGTCAGTACGGCTATTGCAATCATGAAAGAAGAGGGGCTCTCGGTTGGTCTGAGCAGTGGCGCAGTTGCCTGGGCTGCGTTACAAGAAGCGAAAAAAGAAGAGAATAAGGATAAGGTGATTGTGACCGTCTTTCCCAGTGGAGCCGAGCGTTATTTGCAGACAGTGCTTTTTGAGGATCTGCGTCATAAGTTGCGGCAGCAGGGGGGCACGAAACGCTAGGAATTGAGCATCGCTTCCTTTGTTGCGGCAGAAGAGCGCGGTTTTGCAACCCGAAGAGGTGGAAAATCGTTTTTAAGACAGAGGAGGGAAATGGCGGAAAGAGATCAGTACAATAAAGATTCTCTTTCACCCTATTCCTCGTTGTGGCTTGACAGATCAGGATGAAGTCATATACTGCTTCTGTTGTTATGAGGGGAAGACATGGAACAACCTGCGAATGCATTGCATACCTTTCGTCTGGGAAAGACGGCGTACAGGCGCACAACCTTGCTCAGCCTCCTGATGATGGTGGGCTTGCTGCTCTGCGCTGTGCTGGCTGTGTGTGGCTGTGTATGGCTCTGGGGAAAGTATGACCACCATTTCACTCTGTATTTGAAATGGCAGGATGCCCTGATCGGGCTGTTAGGCGCAATCTCCTTTATCGGATTCGGCGGCTGTATTTTGATTGCCCGCTTTCTCTTCGCGCTGCATAACGGGTATCGGAAGAGTGTCTTTACGCTATATGAGCATACTCTTGAGGCGCGGGACCTCTCACCTCAAAACCTGCTCAGTATCTTCTGGAGTCTGAACGCAGCTTTCTGGTGCTCGGTCGCGGCGCTGATCGGTCTCCTGCCTGCGGTGCTGATAGGCTGGACGCTCAAGCTCAGTGACCCGATGTTGCTGGTACTGGCGACAGGAGGCACGATCCTCCTGAGCATTGCCGGGCTGGTGGTTAGCATTATCTCTGTCGTTTTTATCGTGATTGGGGTGGTTGGGCTGGTATCATTTACGCAGAAGCTCGGGGCGGCGTTGCACTATGAGCTGGATAATCGCGCCGCTTTGCGTATTGATCGCTCGGTCCTGACGATTATCTATCCGGGTAAACAGGAAACCATGATAGATCTACGACTCCTGGACCCCGAGGATCAGTGTCTGTTGCTTGCTCTCTTGCGGGAGCGCTGGCAAAGCGCCAGAAAAGAGTGGAATCCCGACCTCGGCGAGGAAATTGAGCAGGCGCTCCATGAAGCCGAGCGCAAAGCGATCCCTGTGTAGTGGAGTGGGTCGCTGCAATTTTCGTGCCAGAGTCGGTAAAAGTATTGACTTTACAGGGAGAAAATAGTATAATTGGCTCTTGCCAGTGTCAGTATACTATTTATCAGAATGTTCAAGGGAATCCCTAAACTGAAAAAGCGAGAGCAGGCTAGATCTCAATAACAAAACAAAGTGAACACATCACTTCCCCTGTTAAGATACCCTTCAGCGATCTTTCAGGACAAGGGGCGGTGATGTGGATTTGTTGCTGTTTATTGTCCCACGCGTGTATTTGTTGTTTTTTCCTGAATGTATGAGGCTTTGTGTATGGTTGAGTGCAATGAGCGCGTCATGCTCACAACATGGGTCTGGAAGGGGGCTGCCTCTTCCCCGATATGTACCGCACTCGACACGCGCCCCGTCAAAAGCTCAACAAGACGTTTTCTGGTAGACGCGTTGCCACCGAGGCGTTCTGCTCAGGTGACGTGAAAGGAGAGGGGTTCAAAGTAACCGTTACATATGGGAGGGAAACGCGGTTACTTTTTCTTGGCATCTATTCGTACAGCACAGGCGTCATCTTAAAAACACTGCACGCAGACAGGTTCTTCCTGTTTTCCGTTTTTCCCGTTCACTTCTGAGGGGCGGCTATGCATGCCTCTCATAATCCTCTATGGGCGACTAGGTGAGAGGAGTATATCATAATGGCGATAAGTACCAGGGCCGTTGCGCTCCCCGAACGTGTATCATTTGCACGGATTCCGGATATACGGTCCATGCCTGGTCTGATCCAGATTCAGCTAGACTCCTTTGAGTGGTTCAAGCAAGAAGGGCTACGCGAACTCTTTGACGAAATATCTCCAATAGAAGACTTTACTGGCAAGAACCTGAGTCTTGAATTTATTGTACCACCAGAACCATTTGGAACGCCAAAATATACCGAGGATGAGTGTCGGGAACGTGACGCGACTTTTGCTGCGCCTTTAACGGTGACGGCACGCTTGATCAATAAAGGGACGGGAGAAGTTATCGAAAAAGAAGTCTTCATGGGAGACTTCCCGCTGATGACGCGGACTGGCACATTTATTATCAATGGTGTGGAGCGGGTGGTTGTCAGTCAGTTGGTGCGCTCTCCGGGTGTGTACTTTACGGTCGCCGAGGATGCGACAACCGGTAGAAGGTTGTATGCCGCCAAACTGATTCCCACGCGCGGGGCATGGTTAGAGTTTGAAACCGGCAGTAAAAATCAGATCACGGTGAAAATTGATCGCAAGCGCAAGCTTCCGGTAACGACCCTGTTGCGAGCAATCTCTTCTCTGGCAAAAGAACAATGGCATTTGGAGCACGTTGATCTCACAACAGACCAGGGGATTCTGGACGCGTTTGCCGATGTCGATAATGATGCGACGGTTCGCTACATTCAGGCAACGCTGGATCGTGATCCAGCCAAACGAGAGGCAGATGCGCTGCTGGAGCTCTATAAAAAGCTGCGTCCGGGCGATCCTGCCACGCTGGAAAATGCACGGTCCCTGGTGCGCAACCTCTTCTTTAATGCGCGGCGCTATGACCTGGGGCGGGTGGGCCGCTACAAAATGAATCGCAAGCTTGATCTGGCCGTCCCGCAACACGAGCGCATTTTGACGCTGGACGATATTCTCAATCTGGTGCGCCGGCTGGTGAGCCTGAATAATGGCCAGGGGCGCAAAGATGACATTGACCATCTGGGAAATCGCCGGGTCCGCAGTGTCGGTGAGCTGCTTCAAGCACAATTTCGTGTTGGCATGCTCAGAATGGAGCGCGTGGTTCGGGAACGCATGAGTATTCAAGATCCCGGCCAGGTATCGCCCAACGCGTTGATCAATATCCGTCCGGTAGTTGCGGCCATGAGAGAGTTTTTTGGTGGAAGCCAGCTTTCTCAATTTATGGATCAGGTGAATGCGCTTGCCGAGGTTGCCCATAAGCGGCGGCTTTCCGCGCTTGGTCCTGGTGGACTGTCGCGGGATCGGGCCAGCTTTGATGTACGCGATGTCCATGAATCGCACTACGGGCGTATTTGCCCGATTGAAACCCCGGAAGGTCCGACTATCGGGCTGATCGGGAACCTGGCGACCTATGGGCAGATCAACCCCTATGGGTTCATTGAAACGCCCTACCGCAAGGTCTATCGATGTCTCGCCGCCAATGATGCCCGTTTGATTGGTCATGAGTTGCGCGGCATCTACGGGCGTGAGCGCGAAGACATCGTTTCTCCTGAGGGGGAGACGCTGTTTCAGGCACGACAACCTGTTGTTATAGACAGCGGCCTGTTTCAGCAGCTTGCGACTACTCTCGGAGAGACAATGGTGCGAGTGAAGCCCTTTGTGTCTGACGAGGTGGAGTACCAGACAGCAGATAACGAAGAAAACTTCTACATTGCGCAGGCGAACGCGCAACTGACCGAGAATAACGAGTTTGCCGATGTGCGTGTGCTGGCGCGCTATCAGGGAGATTTCCTTGAGGTTGGATCGGACCTGATTGATTACATGGACGTTTCGCCCCGTCAGATCGTCAGCGTTGCCACTGCTCTTATTCCTTTTCTTGAGCATGACGACGTGAACCGGGCTTTGATGGGCGCGAACATGCAGCGCCAGGCGGTACCACTGCTGCGACCGCAATCCCCTATCTGTGGTACCGGGATCGAGCGTCAGGTGGCTATCGATTCGGGACAGGTAATTGTCTCTGAAACGAGTGGCGAAGTGATCTCTGCAACCGGGCGGCGCATTGAGGTGATTGATGAGCAAGGGAAGGTGCATACCTATAGTTTGCGCAAGTTTCTGCGCTCCAATAATGGCACCTGTATCAATCAGCGCCCGATTGTCAAAAAAGGGGATTATGTTGCGTCCGGGCAAGTGCTTGCCGACAGCACCTCAACCGAACAGGGAGAGCTGGCACTGGGACAGAACATCCTGGTGGCCTTTATGAGCTGGGAGGGCGGCAACTACGAGGACGCCATTCTGATCAGTGAACAGATCGTTCGTGAAGATCTCTTTACGTCTATTCATATAGAGAAATACGAGGTCGAGGCAAGGGAGACCAAGCTTGGACCTGAAGAGATTACGCGGGACATTCCAAACGTTGGTGAGGAGGGTCTGCGCAATCTCGATGAGCGAGGAATTATCTACGTGGGTGCTGAGGTTGGCCCCCAGGATATCCTGGTCGGCAAAATCACGCCCAAAGGCGAAACGGAGCTGACCGCTGAGGAAAAGCTTCTACGCGCCATCTTTGGTGAGAAGGCAAGAGAGGTAAAGGACTCTTCCCTGCGTCTGCCGCATGGTGAACGGGGGAAGGTGATTGATGTCCGGGTCTTCTCGCGCGAGGCGGGAGATGAGCTGTCGCCGGGCGTAAGCCAGCTTGTCCGTGTCAGTATTGCGCAGAAACGCAAAATTGGTGCGGGCGACAAGATGGCCGGGCGCCACGGCAACAAGGGCGTTATCTCGCGTGTTTTGCCGGTAGAAGACATGCCGTTCTTGCCGGACGGAACACCAGTGGATATTATTCTCAATCCGCTTGGTGTGCCGCACCGTATGAATATCGGACAGATCATGGAGACCCATCTAGGATGGGCCGCCAATGAACTAGGGTTCAAGATAGCCACGCCCGTTTTTGACGGCGCAACCGAAGAGGATATCTCTGAAATGTTGCTCCGTGCTGGCCTGCCCGAAAATGGCAAGGTGCAGCTCTTTGACGGGCGGACCGGGGAGCCGTTTGATCATTCGGTAACGGTCGGCTACATCTATATGCTAAAACTAGCTCATCTCGTCGAGGATAAGGTACATGCACGCTCAACTGGCCCCTACAGCCTGATCACACAGCAGCCACTGGGTGGGAAGGCGCAGTTTGGCGGCCAGCGCTTCGGTGAGATGGAAGTCTGGGCTCTGGAAGCCTATGGGGCTGCAAACATCCTGCAAGAGATTCTGACAATCAAGTCTGATGATGTTGTGGGACGAGTGAAGACCTATGAGGCTATTGTCAAGGGTGACCCGATTATGGAGCCCGGCGTGCCCGAATCCTTCAAGGTGTTGGTCAAGGAATTGCAAAGCCTTGGAATCAACGTAGAAGTGCTCAACGAGGACGAGCAGAAGATACATTTTATCGAGGAAACCTCGATTGATGTGATGCCGGAACTAGGTATTAATCTGTCCGGTTTCGAAGGAGATCAATAGTGTAGGGAGGAAGTGCGACGATACATGGTGCGCTCATACCGCTTTTGATATCTCTATGAGGGTGCTGTGTATTTGCCCCTACCCCAGGAGGTAGCATGCTCGAAGTCAACGATTTTAACGCTATCCGTATCAGCCTTGCCAGCCCGGAACAAATTCGTAGCTGGAGCTATGGCGAGGTGACGAAACCGGAGACCATTAACTATCGTACACTCAAACCAGAAAAAGACGGCCTGTTCTGCGAACGCATCTTCGGGCCCACCAAAGACTGGGAGTGTTACTGTGGTAAATATAAGCGGGTGCGCTTTAAGGGCATCGTATGTGACAAGTGCGGTGTTGAGGTAGCTCGCTCAAAAGTACGCCGCGAGCGTATGGGACATATCGAACTGGCTTCGCCCGTCAGTCATATCTGGTACTTTAAGGGCACACCAAGCCGTATTGGTCTCCTGCTGGACCTGTCGCCGCGTAACCTTGAGCGCATTCTGTACTTTGCGCTGTATGTGGTGACGAATGTTGATGAAGAGGCGCGACAGCGTGAACTGATGCGTCTGGATCAGGAACTTCAGGAACTTGATACAGACCTCAATGAGAAGGTTGTTGAGCGGATCAATTCGCTGAAAACACAGCGCGATGATGCTATCCGCGAGAACGCCACTCGCTTGAAGACGGTTGATCGTCAGAGCATCGAAGAGCGCCGCGAGCGCGACCTTGAGGATGCTCGTCGCGAGGAGAGCGAGACGCTGGCCGAGCTCCGCGAGAACATGAACAAGGTGGTTGATTTCGATATCGTGTACACACCAAGCGATACCGTGATCGTCAGGGACGGAGAGGTTGTTTCACCGAAACATATTGAGGTCCTTGAACGCGTTGCCGAAACAAAGCGCAACGCCATCGCCGAACAGGCTCGCCGTGAGCTCGATGCTGCAATCGTCGATAACAAGCGTGAGGCCGATCGCCTGGGCCTGGAATATCAGGGCCAGATCGACACCGCACAGGCTCAGCTTGAGCGCGAGCGTGCCGAGGCAAAAGCTCGCCTGGATGCACTGCGCCGCGATCTGGAGAGCCTGAAGAAGATGGATCTGCTTCAGGAGAATCGCTATCGCGAGCTGAAGGACGCCTTCCCCGATGTGTTCACCGCCGGGATGGGCGCCGAGGCTGTCCGCGAGCTGATCGCCAGCATTGATCTGGATAAACTGGCTGCCGATCTGCGCCATGAGATCAACTCAACGGTTGGTCAGCGCCGCAAGAAGGCAACCAAGCGCCTGAAGGTTGTGGAAGCTTTCCGCAAGTCAAGCACCTCTCCTGAGTGGATGATCCTGACCGTGCTTCCGGTTCTGCCGCCTGAACTGCGCCCGATGGTCCAGCTCGATGGTGGCCGCTTCGCGACCTCAGACCTGAACGATCTGTATCGCCGAGTGATTAACCGCAACAACCGTCTCAAGCGCCTGCTGGAGCTTGGTGCACCGGAGATCATCATTCGCAATGAGAAACGCATGTTGCAGGAAGCCTGTGACGCACTCATTGACAATGGGCGCCGCGGTCGTGCGGTTGCCGGTTCCGGTAATCACAAGCTGAAGAGCCTGTCCGACATGCTCAAGGGTAAGCAGGGCCGCTTCCGTCAGAACCTGCTCGGTAAGCGCGTTGACTACTCTGGTCGCTCGGTTATCGTGGTTGGTCCTGAGCTGAAACTGCATCAGTGCGGTCTGCCAAAGAGAATGGCGCTTGAGCTGTTCAAGCCCTTCGTCATGCGCAAGCTCGTTGAGCAGAATTTTGCCCACAATATCAAGAGTGCCAAGCGCTTTGTTGAGCGGGTCAAGCCCGAGGTCTGGGACGTGCTGGAAGAGGTTATTAAGAACCATCCAGTGCTGTTGAACCGCGCTCCGACGCTGCACCGTCTTGGAATTCAGGCCTTTGAGGCCGTGCTGGTTGAGGGGAGCGCGATCCAGTTGCACCCGCTGGTCTGTTCTGCCTTTAACGCTGACTTTGATGGTGACCAGATGGCGGTACACGTCCCGCTGTCCGAAAAGGCACAGGACGAGGCGCGCCGCTTTATGATGTCAACCCGTAACCTGCTATCACCTGCCCATGGTGAGCCGTCGATTGGCGCCAGCCAGGATATGGTGCTTGGCTGCTTCTACCTGACTCAGGAGCGCCCGAACAAGAAGGGCGAGGGCCGTGTCTTTACCGACACGACAGAAGCGCTGCTGGCCTATCATCATGGCTTTGTTGAGTTGCAGGCTAGAATCAAGGTCCGTCTTGGTGATTATGATATCTACGATGATGCGCCACCAACCCGACCTTCATTCAATGCTTCGGGCGGCAAGCTGGTTGAAACCACCATCGGTCGTATCATCTTCAATGAGGCGTTGCCTGAGCGTCTGCGCTTTAGAAACTACGCCATGAAGAAAGAGAATCTGCGCCAGGTGATCGCGGACTGCTTTAAGATCTATGGTCGTGTCAAGACGACCGAGCTGGCAGACGAGATCAAGCGCCTGGGCTTTAACTACGCCACGAAGGCGGGCGCGACCATCGCGATCAGCGACGTGAAGGTGCCTATCGCCAAGCAGGCGGAGCTAGAGCAGGCAGATGAGAAGATCGCTGAGCTGGAAGAGCAGTATCGCGACGGTCTGATTACGGAAAACGAGAAATATCAGCAGACAGTTGATATCTGGAACGAAGTCACCGAGAACGTCACCAAGATGGTGGAAGGAACGCTTGATCCGTTCGGTTCCATCTACACCATCGCGAAATCTGGTGCGACGAAAGCGAAGTTCCAGCAGATCCGTCAGCTTTCCGGTATGCGCGGTCTGATGACGAACCCGTCCGGTAAGATTATTCCGGTGCCTATCCGTGGTAACTTCCGCGAAGGCCTGAGCGTGTTGGAATACTTCATCAGTAGCCACGGTGCTCGTAAGGGTCTTGCAGATACGGCGCTGCGAACGGCAGAGTCCGGTTACCTCACCCGCCGTCTGATCGACGTGGCACAGGATGTCATCGTCAATGAGGAGGATTGTGGTACCACCGACGGTATTCTGATTACCGAAGAGGACTCGAAGGAAATGGGTCTCGACAATATGCGCAGCCGTCTGATCGGTCGCGTGCTTGCGGAAGAGATCCCCGGACTTGAGCATATCAAAGTCAACGATGAGCTGACTGAAGATCTGGTCGATGAGATTGTAGAGGCTGGTATCCAGCAGGTTCGTGTGCGCTCAGTGCTGACCTGTGCGGCCCGACGGGGTGTCTGTCGCCTCTGCTATGGTCGCGACCTGGCAGCAAACGCACTGGCAAGTATCGGTGCAGCGGTTGGTATTATCGCCGCTCAGTCCATTGGTGAGCCTGGAACGCAGCTGACGATGCGTACGTTCCACACTGGTGGTATCGCTGGTGCACAGGGTGACATCACGCTGGGTCTGCCACGCGTTGAAGAGCTGTTCGAGGCACGTGTGCCGAAGGATAAAGCCGAAATCAGCGAAATCGATGGTGTTGTTGAGATCGTCAAGGATGAGGAGAGTGGCCAGCGCACCGTGCGCGTTGTTGCCAGCAACGTCTTCTTTGACGAGTACAAGCTACCGGCAGGCACAGAGGTCATGGTGGCTGACGGAGAGCATGTACAGAAGGATCAGGTCATTGCCCTGATGCCTGCGGAGGGCGGTAACGAGCCTGTGCCTGTTCTGGCGCGTACAGAAGGCGATATCGTCCACAATGCCAGCGAGAATGGTGATGTGCTCTCGATCCGCTTTGAGGAGCGGGACGAGCGCTCGTATGTCATCCCGGCAGCCAAGAGCATCGTTGTCGAGAACGGGCAGAGGATCACCGCTGGAACACCGATCACTTCCGGTCAGAAAGATCCACAGGATGTCTTGCGCATCCAGGGTCGCGAGGCTGTACAGATCTATCTGGTCAAAGAAGTACAGCGTGTGTACCGTAACACCGGTGTCTATAATAACGATAAGCACATCGAAGTGATCGTGCGTCAGATGCTGCGTCGCGTGAAGATTGAGGATCCGGGAGACACCGATATGCTGCCCAATGATCTGGTTGATCGCTTCACGTATGAAGAGACCAACGCCCGCATTCTGGCAGAGGGTGGTGAGCCCGCCACAGCGCAGACTGTGCTGCTTGGTGTGACGAAGGCCTCGCTCAATACTGATAGCTTCCTGGCCGCGGCCTCCTTCCAGGAGACCACCCGTGTGCTGACCGAGGCTGCGATTGAGGCGCAGACCGATCACCTGATTGGCTTGAAGGAGAACGTGATTATTGGTAAACTCATTCCTGCCGGATCTGGCATTGCGCAGCGCCGCAAGGAATTGCAGGCACGTCAGCAAGCGATGGCGCAACTGCTGGAGTCGGTCTCGCCGGTTCCGGCTGGCGTCGGAGGCCTCACCGTTGATAGTCTGCCGAGCAATGCCACAGGCAGTACCCTCGGTCTGACACTTGACAGCGAGGAACAGGAATGATAACATATGCAATCGCGTATAAGTGATGGAAAGTCGCGGATAGCCCTGCTATCCGCGCTTACTCAAGTGAGGACAGGGAGGATGTTCCTTGCCGACAATTAACCAGTTAATCCGAAAGGGCCGCTCCCAGAAAACCAAGAAAGTGAAGGCCCCGGCGCTGCTGTATTCGTACAACGCGCTGAAGAATAAAGTCTCGCGCCTTGAGGGATCGCCGCAGAAGCGTGGCGTGTGCACTCAGGTGCGTACTATGACGCCGAAGAAGCCGAATTCGGCCATGCGTAAGATTGCTCGTGTGAAGCTCTCGAACCAGATGGAAGTAACCGCTTATATTCCTGGCGAGGGTCATAACCTTCAGGAACACTCGGTTGTTCTGATTCGTGGTGGACGCGTGAAGGACTTGCCTAGCGTTCGGTATCACATCATCCGCGGTACGCTGGATAGCGAAGGCGTTTCCAAGCGCCGTCAGGGTCGCTCGAAATATGGCGCGAAACGACCGAAACCCGGACAGGCAGCCGCACCAGCAAAGGGTAAGCGCTAGCACTTTAGGTGCCAGAGACGGCATAGTGTATCTTTTGACCTGTTATCTGCGTGCCGTCGATGAGATTATTGGAAGATCTGTGGCATTGTAGAGCAAAGGTGATGCGAGCGAAGCTCGTGCGTCTATTGCACGGTTCTACGATGCATGTCAGGTGACCTCCTGGTTGAGCGCTCGCAGCTCAAATGAGGGAAACGACCGGGAAAGGCACCTGCGGGCAGGCGTCAGAGATTGAGGAAAAAGTGTGCCTTGATCTAGTCGGCGCCTTTTCTGGTGTTAAAAACGCCCGCGAGGAATGGAGTTGGCCATAGGCCACTGTATTCAGCGCGACCGGGTGTACAGTTTCCCCCGGGGCGGGCCGCACCCGTCGAAACGGAAAACAGTCTGTTTTCCGAGGCTGTCTCTACTTGATAATGCAATCTTACGAACAATCACACGAAGAAGGCCTGCAAGGCTGGACCTCGTGAGGTAAGGCAATACAGGACCGTACCGATAGGGCAAATCGGAAACGGACAGGGGATCTGCCCCTGTGAAATGCTTCTGGACAGACCGCCTCTCCCCGCCTTCCTGCTAAGGCCATGAGCAAAGCGGACTGGATGAAGGAAGAACCCTCGTCATTTGGGGCGAGGTGCTGTCAGGTGGCTGTGAAGTAAACTACATCCGTAGGCATTCGGAAGTACGCAGAACCAGGAGGGAGCTGCCTCCAAGTGGTTCGTGTGGACACACGATGCGTTAACCAGATGACGCGTACCTTCTGAGTGGTGTGCAAAGAGGAGGCAGGAATTGCCAAGAAGAAGAAGAGCGGTGCGCCGGCCCGATGTGCCGGATGCAAAGTTTAGGAATAAAAACATCACACGCTTCGTAAGCAAGTTGATGTTGGACGGCAAGCGGAGCCTGGCTGAGCGCATCGTTTACCAAGCGCTTGAGACGATTGAGGCCAAGCAGAAGCGGCCGTCGATCGAGGTTTTTGAGCAGGCATTGAAGAATGCCACGCCAAGCATTGAAGTCAAACCCCGCCGTGTGGGTGGTTCGACCTATCAGGTACCTATAGAGGTCCGTAAGGATCGCGGAGTTGCGTTGGCGATACGTTGGCTTATTCGCTCTGCTCGTTCCCGCTCCGGGAAGACAATGGCGGATAAACTTGCCAGTGAGTTGATGGACGCTGCGGCGGGTCAAGGTGCAACTATTAAGAAACGTGAGGAGACCCATAAGATGGCGGAGTCCAACCGGGCTTTCGCTCATTATCGCTGGTAGTATAAAACATGGCTAGAGAATACTCACTCGAAAGAACTCGCAATATTGGTATCATCGCTCACATTGATGCTGGTAAGACGACCACCACGGAGCGCATCCTTTTCTATACCAAGAAGATTCACCGCATCGGTGAAACGCATGAAGGGGCTGCGACGATGGACTACATGGAGCAGGAGCGTGAACGCGGCATTACGATTACGTCTGCCGCCACTACCTGTTTCTGGCAGGACCATCGTATCAATATCATTGATACTCCGGGCCACGTAGACTTCACTGCCGAGGTGGAGCGCTCGCTGCGCGTCCTCGATGGTGGCGTTGTCGTCTTTGACGCTGTCGCTGGTGTTGAGCCTCAGTCCGAGACTGTCTGGCGTCAGGCGAACAAGTACAACGTGCCACGCATCTGCTTTGTCAATAAGATGGACCGTATTGGAGCCGATTTCTGGCGCACCATCGAGATGATCAAAGATCGTCTGGGCGCTGTACCCGTTCCTATTCAGATGCCGATCGGTCAGGAAAGTGACTTCAAGGGCTTTGTTGACCTGATCAATCAGGAAGCGGTTGTCTTTGTTGACGATAAAGGAACTCAGGCTGAACGTAGCGAGGTTCCTGCTGAACTGAGAGAAGAGTTCCAGAAGCATCGTGATGCTCTGATTGAGCGCGTCGCTGAGACAGACGAGGAACTCACCCTCAAATATCTTGAAGGCGAAGAGATTACGGTTGATGAGCTGAAGGCGGCCCTGCGCCGGGCGACTATCTCCAGCGCTCTTGTTCCCGTGCTGTGTGGTAGCTCCCTCAAGAATAAGGGCGTACAGGCAATGCTGGATGCCGTGATCGACTATCTGCCCTCTCCTCTGGATATTGCGAAGCCGACAGGCACCGATCCAAACACGGAAGAGGCTGTGACTCGCGAGGTCAGTGACGATGAGGCGTTCAGCGCACTGGTCTTCAAGATTGTCTCTGACCCCTTCGTTGGACGTCTGGCATTCATGCGTGTTTACTCTGGTATGTTGAAGAAGGGTTCTCCCGTTCTCAACAGCACCAAAGGCAAGCAAGAGCGTATTGGACGCATTCTGCGGATGCACGCAAACCACCGCGAGGATATTGACGAGATTCGTGCGGGTGACATTTGTGCAGCCGTTGGTTTGCGCGATACCTTCACCGGGGATACGCTCTCTGACATACAGCGTCCGATTGTCCTTGAGTCGATCCAGTTCCCTGATCCAGTGATCGAGATCGCTGTTGAGCCAAAGACCCGCGCCGACCAGGAAAAGATGGGTATTGCACTTGGCAAGCTGGCGGAAGAAGATCCGACCTTCCGTGTTCACACCGATCCTGAGAGCGGTCAGACGATCCTCAAAGGTATGGGTGAGTTGCAGCTAGAAGTGCTGCTCGACCGCCTGGGCCGCGAATTTAAAGTCGAAGCCAATGTGGGTCGTCCGCAGGTAGCCTATCGTGAGTCCATTACTCGCCCCGCACAGGCACAGGGACGCCACGTCCGCCAGTCGGGTGGTAAAGGTCAGTACGGTGATGTCTGGGTGAAGGTTGAGCCCAATGAGCGTGGTAAAGGCTTTGAGTTTGTGAACGCCATCGTCGGTGGTGTGGTGCCGAAAGAGTACATTAAGCCCGTTGAAGCGGGTGTCCGTGAGGCTCTGGAAAACGGTATCATTGCTGGCTTCCCGATGGTTGACGTCAAAGCAACGCTCTATGATGGTTCGTATCACGAAGTAGACTCCAGCGAAGCAGCCTTTAAGATTGCCGGTTCGCTGGCAGTACGCGAGGCCGCACGTAAGGCTGGTCCGATCCTGCTTGAGCCCATGATGAAGGTAGAAGTGACTACCTCCGATGAATTCTATGGCGACGTCATTGGCGACCTCAACCGCCGCCGTGGTATCATTCTGGGTATGGAGAATCGGGGCACGATGGCCGTGGTTCGGGCTCATGTTCCTCTGGCCGAAATGTTCGGCTACGTGAACGACCTGCGCTCGATGACCAGTGGTCGTGCGAGCTACGCAATGGAATTCTCTCACTACGATCCTGTTCCGAAGAACATCTCTGATGAGATTATTGCAAAGTCGAATCAGTAGGCGTGGTTTGTAGGGAGCTCTTTTGTACAGCCCTACTCTTGTAGGTACGGATGAACGCAAAGTAGTAAGATTTGGCCTTGAAAGCCTCAAGGTATTGCCTCAACGCGTAGGAAAGCATTATAATCACTGGGGCCTGTGAATTACCTCAGGTTGCACTGTGCCCCGGTGCTTCTTCCTCACTAAGCGTTGTCACCGATCAAACAAACGCAAACGTATTTACCAGAGCGCAGAGCGCAAAGCACACTGCATCTTCGTATCATAGATACATATTGCGCATAGAAATTGGCTCGGTGCCGAAGTCAGGGAACAGGCCTACCGAGCAAGGGCGACCGAACTGATGGTAGCCCGGTCGTACAAAAACGCGCATTCTACGGTAATGTAGAATGGCTAGTAAAAGTAGAAGAGGACTAAAATGGCTAAGCAGAAATTTGAGCGTACAAAGCCCCATGTAAACGTGGGTACGATTGGACACATTGACCACGGCAAGACGACCCTGACGGCAGCAATCACGAAAGTGCTGTCGAATGCTCAGCTTGCCAAATATACGGCCTTTGACCAGATCGATAAGGCCCCCGAAGAGCGAGAGCGCGGTATCACGATCTCGATTGCTCACCTGGAGTATGAGACCGAGAAGCGCCACTACGCGCAC
>Ga0164243_10004832_pt1 | contig 20871 bp, 20 predicted proteins | sample OricompcompostOP_FD_108781 | JGI IMG/M metagenome (GOLD analysis project Ga0164243, IMG submission 108781) | Organic Plus compost microbial communities from Emeryville, California, USA - Original compost - Organic plus compost (OP) | ecosystem: Engineered > Solid waste > Mixed feedstock >...
GACCGTGGGAACTGGGGAAAGGAAAGCGGGAAACATGGCTCTGTCCACCATGAAGCGGGTCGTCACGGGGGTGGCGGCGCTCGCGATGGCGAGCGGTCTCGCCGTGACGGGTGCGCAAACCGCATCGGCCGTCACGGCATGCGCACACATGAAGATCTTCGAACTCGGCGGGACCGGGCACGGCGACGGTGCCGACTTCGACGCGTTCAACGCGACCGTGCCCGCGGGTGTGGCGACCGAGAAGGTCGTGTACGCGGCGGAGATCGCACCACTGCCGGGCCACACCAGGACGATGGACCAGTCGGTGGCCGAAGGGATGGCCAACCTCGACCGCGCGGTCCGCGACTTCCACGCCGCCTGCGGTGGTTCCACGATCATCATCACCGGTTACTCGCTCGGCGCGCTCACCGCGGGCAACGAGCTGGAGGCGCTGGCGGCCTCCGGCGACATCCCGCACCACCTGCTCAAGGGCGTGCTCTACGGCGACCCGCGTCGGCCGGGTGACCCCGGTTCCGGCGGCGACGGCAGCGCGGCGGGCGGTGCGGGCGGCATCGCGACCAACCTGCCGACGTTCGTCGGCGGCATCACGCTGCAGGGCCCGCGCGGCGGTTACGGCGACGTCGTGGTCAAGCAGGTGTGCAACCAGAACGACGGCATCTGCAACTCGGTGAACCCGTTCACCAACCTGGCGGCCTTCGCCAACGGAGTCGCGGGCTACCTGGGCGGCGACCACGTCTACGGCTTCGACCCGCTGGCCGATGTCGACGCCCCGTCGACGTTCATCCGGCAGGTGCCGAAGATCCCGTACGGTGAGCCGCTCCCGGTGCCGGTGCCGAACCCGTGGGTGATGTTCGACGGGGACTTCCAGCCGTCCCAGGACGCGATCCGCGGGATCCGGGACGCGCTGCGCACCGCGCTGCCCCCGCAGCTGTGGCAGCAGCTCGTGGCGCAGCTGCCGTGGGTCGAGCAACTCTGACCTGTCCGCAACGGACGGTGGTGAGCGGCCCGGTGCGCCGAGGGGGTGCCGGGCCGTTCGTCGTTGCCGGGGAGGGGCGTCGTGGGCGGACTGGCGGGTCTGTCGCTGTTCTTCGGGATCCTGCTGAGCGGGTTGTTCCTCCGTCACGACAACCTGCCGCTCGCGCTCCTGTTCGCCGCGATGGCCGCCGCGCCGGTGGTGTTCGTGGTGTTCGACGCCGTCCGCAACCGCTACCGGGCGAGGGGCCACCGGCGCCGCACCGCCGACCCGCACACCAGAAGGGCCGCGCGGCTGGCCGGAGCCGCTGCGCTCGCGCTCGGCGCGGGTAGCGGGATCGCGACCCTGGTGTGGGCGCTGCGCGTGTTCGCCGCCCCCGGTGCGCGGGCTGCGGGATGGGCGGCGTCGGTGCTGTTCGTGGTGGTGACCGCCGCGTTGTCGGTGGCGCTGGTGGTCGCCGCGGTGCGGGTGCTGTGCCTGAGCGGGCGGGGCGCGGCCGCGGTCCTGCGGATCACCTACCTGCTGGTGCTGGTGGCCGCGCTGGCCATCGCGCGCTCGATCGGTGATCTCGACTCGCGGTGGCCCTACGTCGCGGGCGGCGCGGCCGCGGCGGCGTTGGGCACCGGGGTGGTCGTGCTGCAGAAACGCGCGCTGCGGGCGCTCGGCGGACCGGATCGCCGCCGGTGAAACCGGAACGGAAGCGCGGCGAGCACTGTTGTGGGCCGCACACAGGGGGCGGAACTGGGGTCACCCGTACGGGGCAGAATGATCGTCGTGACGGACCAGGACGGGGACCTGCGTACACGATTGCGGCTCGCCGGGCGGGCATTCCGGTCGGCCGTGCCGTCGGCGATCGCGAGCGTGGCGTTGTTCGCCGCCACCATCGCCTCGACCGTGCTGATCGTCGTGTGGATCGGGGTTCCGCTCACCGTGCTGGTCACCGCCGCGACCAGCCGCCTTGCGGACCGGCACCGGTCCGCCGAGCGGATCCCCAGCTCCTACCGCCGCACACCGGGCGCCGGTTGGCTGCGGCAGCTGCTCGGCCGCGTCGCCGACCCGGCCACCTACCGTGACCTGGCGTGGTTGCTGATCAACGGAACGGTGGGGCTGTTGCTCGGCGTCCTGCCGCTCGCTTTGCTCGGATCAACGGTGAGCTACGCGGCCTACCCGCTGCTGTACTGGGCGGCGCCGGAGGCGTTCGGCCGCTCGTTCGGCCTGTTCACCGTGGACGGTATCGGGTCGGCTTTCCTGCTGTGGCCGGTGTCCGCGCTGGCGTTCGCGTTGTTCTGGGTGGGCACCGGCCCGCTGCTGCGTGCGCATTCCCGGTTGACGGGCTGGCTGCTCGCCCCGGCGGGGCAGGGCACGTTGACGACGTTGACCGCGCGCATCGCCGAGCTGACCGAGTCCCGCGCCGACGCCGTCGACACGCAGGCTGCCGAACTGCGCCGGATCGAACGCGATCTGCACGACGGTGCGCAGGCTCGTCTGGTCGCGCTCGGGATGAACCTGGGCATGGCGGAGGAATTGCTGGCCAGCGACCCGGATTCGGCCGGTGAGCTGCTCGCCGAAGCCCGCGAGTCGACCGGGCTCGCCCTGTCCGAGCTGCGGACGCTGGTGCGGGGCATCCATCCGCCGGTGCTCGCCGACCGCGGTCTGGACGGTGCCGTGCGTGCGACGGCGCTGACCTCGCCGGTGCCGGTCGAGGTGTCCGCCGACCTGCCTGGCCGTCCCGCCGCTCCGGTCGAGTCGGCGGTGTACTTCGCGGTCACCGAGACGCTGACCAACATGGTCAAGCACAGCGGCGCGACCGCGGCGCGGTTGTCGCTGGGCTACTCCTCGGGCCGGTTGCGGGTCGTCGTCGACGACGACGGCCGGGGCGGGGCCGCCGTCGAACCGGGCGGCGGGCTGGCTGGGGTGCGCCGCAGGCTCGCCGCGTTCGACGGGACGATCGATGTGGCCAGCCCACCGGGCGGCCCGACCACCATCACCATGGAGGTGCCGTGCGTGTTGTCCTAGGCGAAGACCTGGCATTGCTGCGGGACGGGCTGATCCGGCTGCTGCGGGCACACGGTTTCCAGGTGGTCGAGGCGGCAGCGAGCGGACCGGCGTTGCGGAAGGCGCTGGCGGAGCACCAGCCGGACATCGCGGTGGTGGACGTCCGGTTGCCGCCGACGTTCACCGACGAGGGCCTGCGGGCGGCGATCGAGGCTCGGCGGCGGGTGCCCGGCCTGCCCGTGCTGGTGCTGTCGCAGTACGTGGAACAGTTGTACGCCAGGGAGTTGCTGTCCGACGGCCGCGGCGCGGTGGGGTACCTGCTCAAGGACAGGGTGTCGAACGTGCGGCAGTTCGTGGACGCGGTGCGACAGGTCGCGTCCGGTGGCACGGTGATGGACCCCGAGGTCGTGTCGCAGCTCGTGGCCCGCAACGCGGCGGACGCCGCGCTGGACCAGCTCACCGCCCGGGAGCGGGAGGTCCTCGGCCTGATGGCCGAGGGCAGGTCCAACGCGGCGATCGCGTCCACCCTGTTCATCACGGAGAAAGCGGTTTCCAAGCACACCAACAGCGTTTTCACCAAGCTCGGTCTCAGCCAGTCCGGCGACGACAACCGGCGGGTGCTGGCTGTGCTGGCTTACCTCAACAGCTGAGTGCCGGCTCGGCGGTGCGCTTGCGCTGCGGGGTCGCGAGGAGCAGCAGCGCCAGCACCCCCTGCACCAGAAGCAGGGACGCCTGGGCCGCCGGGGTGCTGACCATCAACAGCGACATCGTGGCGTTGGCGCCGAGGTGGACGGCGACCGAAGCGAGGAAGCCACCGCGTTCGTAGGCGATACAGGTCAGGACGGTGACGGGCAGCACGCTGGCGAGGTAGAGCAGGCCGCTGACACCGGCCAGGCCGAACGCGTTCTGCATGGTGCCGGGCACGAAGAACAGCGGCAGGTGCCAGACCGACCAGATGACGCCCAGCAGCAGCGTCGCGGGCACGCGTCCCATGCGGTCACGCAGGCGCGGGTAGGCGGTGCCGCGCCAGCCGGCTTCCTCGGGCAGCGGGCCGCCGAGCAGCTGCAGGAGCAGGAACGCGACGGGCCCACCGGACACCGCGACGGCCTGCACAGCCGGCCCGAAGTCCACCCCCGCGCCCAGCAGCGCCTGGGACAGGATGACGCTGCCCACGGCCAGGACCAGGAACGGAACCGTCCACAGCAGACGCTTACCGCGCGACGGAACGGCGTGCACCGGGGCCGCTTCGCCCAGCCGCGCCCGGCGGATCCGGACGACCAGCGCGCCCACCGAGGGCCCCGCCGCGCCGGCGAGGTAGGGCACGATCGCGGGGAACGACATGGCCGGGCCGCCGACCTTGGTGGTGGCGAACCAGCAGGCCCAGCTGAAGAGGAACGTGACGGAGAAGAAGAGGGTGAGCCCGCCTGCGGGACGCTTGTTGTTCATGGCGGGAATACAAGCGGTCCGGGGGTGGTCGGCGCACGTGCCCGCGTCACGGGTGCAAGGGGACGGTCAGCTCGCTGACCTGCGGTTTCGCGGGAGCGGCCGGTGTGCGGGTGGGTGAAAGAGTGGAGTTTTCCCCACCCCCCTCCGACGGGGAAACCCCCGGCCCACCGGCCGGATGTAGGACCGGTGTAGCGCCGCGTCGCAAGCTGTGCCCGCAAGCCAGTCCTCACGGGCAAGGAGACATCGATGCGCTTCAGGAAACTGGGCCAGTCCGTGGCCTCGGTCGTGCTGGCCGCGGTGACGGCCGCGGGCCTCGGGCTCGGCACGGCCACCGCCGACGAGGTTCCCGACGAGGTCTACAGCCGGATCACCGCCGCGGACGTCGCCGACCCGACCGCGGTGCTGCCTGACGAGGCAGACTCGGACATCTCGATCGCGCAGACCGCCAACGGTGCGGTCAAGTGGTACAAGAACCGCAAGGGGAGCACGGCCCACGAGGGGTACTGCGAGCGCGCCGCGCGCCTGTCCTGGAACCGCAAGACCCACCACCCGAGTGCGATCGACCACTGGCGCTCGTCCGACGGTGCCCGGCACACGACCGGCACCCCGCCCCGCGGTGCGTTCGTGTTCTGGAACATCTCCAGCTACGGCCACGTCGGGATCGCCGACGGCAACGGCGGCGTGTGGGCCACCAGCGTGAACGGCAAGATCGGGCACGTCAAGCAGGGTTACTTCAAGAACTACCTGGGCTGGAAGAAGGGCAACAGCAACTGAGGCGCGCGGCCCGCGCCCGCGCTCCACCGCGGACGGCGGAGCGCGGGTCGCCACCGCTGTCACCTCGTTGCGCGCCTGCACTGGTCGAGCAGTGCGAGCGCGCCCGCTTCACCTTTCCGGTTGACCGTCTCCCGGAACACCACGAGCGCCCGTTCGGCGAGGCCGCGCGCGTGCGCGGGCACACCCGCGGTGAGCATCGTCTGCCCGATGCCCAGCAGCGCGTACGCCGTGCACCGTTCGTCGCGGAGGTCCTCCAGGATCGCCAGCGCCGCGCGCAGCCGGGCCAGCGATGTCGCGAGCTCCCCGGTGATGCGGTGCAGTGTGCCGAACTCGGTGAGCACCTTCGCCTCCCGGTGGCGGTCACCCAGCTCGCGCGCCACGGCGAGCGCCTCGGCCAGCCGCTTCGCCGCCTCGACGGGCCGTCCGAGCTGCAGTTGCGCGGAGCCGAGCGCGTTGCGCATCTGCGCCTCGCCGCTGCGGTCGCCCGCCGCGATCAACCCGTCCAGCGCCCGGCGGTAGTGCGCGAGCGCCTCCGCGGGGCGGTCGTCGACCCGCGCGAGCGTGCCGAACCCGGCCACCGCGAACGCCTCACCGCGGCGGTCCCCGAGCTCGCCGAAGAGCTCCGCGGACCGCCGGAACGCCGCCGCGGCGTCGGCGTACTCGTCGCGGTAGAGGTGCACCTGCCCCAGGCCACGCAGCAACGCCGCCTCGCCGGACCGGTTACCCGCCGCGCGCACCGCGTCCAGCGCGCGCAGGTGGCCACGTCGCCAGTCGTTGAAGTAGCCGCGCAGGTCGTGGAACGGCACCGTGGCCGCGGCGAGTTGCCAGGCCAGTTCGTCCAGGCCCGCGGCCGCAGCGAGCTCGACGGCGCGGTTGAGCGTCACCCGGTTGCCGGTGAACCAGTCCAGCGGTGCGGTCACGATCCGTTGCTCGGTGCCGGCGGGCAGCGTCCAGCCCACCGGCGGGCCGGTGAACGCGCCGAACGCGGGCGGCAATGCCGCTGCGGCGCGCTTGACGAGCGACAGCAGCGCGGAGACCGACCGTTCGAAAGCGCCTCTTCGCTCAGTGGCCGGTTCGGTGCTGACCACCTCGGCGGCGTAGCAGTGCAGCAGGTCGTGCAGCCGGTACAGGGGCGCACCGCCGGGTCCGGACCCGGTGGGGGTCAGCAGGTTGGCGTCGACCAGCAGGTCGAGCACGTCGTGGGCGGGGCGGCCGAGCAGCGCGTCGACCGGCCAGGCCGGGAACTCGCGGGCGGCGAGCAGCGCGAGGCGTCCGAACGCCAGGACACCGTCCGGTGGGAGCTGGCGGACGGAGAGTTCGAAGCTGGACCGCACGGCGAGGTCGCCGACGCGCAGTTCGCTGAGGCGTTCGGATTCGTCGGCGAGCCGGTCGCGCAGGGTGCCGAGCGTCCACCCGCGACGGCCGGCCAGGCGGGCGCCTGCGACGCGGATGGCGAGCGGGAGGCGGCCGCAGAACTCGACGATGTCGGCGGCATGGTGCGGTTCGGCCGCCACCCTGGTCTCACCGGCGATCGCGGCGAGCAGCCTGCGGCCGTCGTCCTCGCCGAGCACCGCGAGTTCCAGGTGGTGGGCGCCGGCGAGGTCGGGCAGCCGGGAACGGGTGGTGACGGCCACGGCGCAGCCGCCGTCGGCGGGCAGGAGGGGCCGGACCTGCGCGGCGTCGGCGGCGTCGTCGAGCACGATCAGCATCCGGCGCCCGGTGAGGCGGCTGCGCAACAGGGCCGCGCGCGCGGATTCCGCGGCGGGCAACGCGGTGCCGAACACGCCGAGTGCGTGCAGGAAGTCGGCGATCACCGTCGACGGGGCGGCCGGCTGTCCGGTCGTGGCGCCGAGGTCGGCGTAGAGCTGGCCGTCCGGGTACTGCTCGCGCAACTGGTGCCCGGCGTGCAGGGCGAGCGCGGACTTGCCCGCGCCGGGCGGGCCGGACACGACCGCGACCGGGGGTGCCGCGCCTTGCCGCGGTGCGAGTGCGTTCAGCAGGGCGGCGGCTTCCGTCTCGCGGCCGGTGAAGTCGGCGACGTCGGCGGGCAGCTGGTGGACGCGCAGGGGCGGCTCGACGCGCACCGGTTCGGCGACGGGTGTGTCGCCGCGCAGGACCGCGGCCTGCGCCTCGCGCAGCGCCGGCCCGGGTTCGACGCCGAGGTCGGTGGTGAGCCGTGCACGGGCGGTGGTGTAGGCGGCGAGGGCGTCGGCGCGCCTGCCCGCCGTGGCGAGCGCGAGGAGGTACTGCTGCCACAGCCGTTCGCGGTAGGGGTGCTCGGCGAGCAGGACGGACAGTTCGTCGATCGCCGCGTCCGGCCTGTCGAGGCGCACGAGCAGTTCGAGGCGTTCCTCGGTGGCGGCGAGGCGGGATTCGCTGAGCCTGCCCAGTTCGGCCTCCCACGCGGGGACGGCCGGGAGGTCCTCCAGCGGGTCGCCGCGCCACAACCGGTCCGCTTCGAGCAACGCGTCCAGCGCGGCGGCCGGTTCGGACTCCCGGGCGGTGGCCCGCAGGTCGCGGAAGCGGTCCACGTCGCGAGCCCCCCGCCGCACGACGAGGGTGTAGCCGCCGTCCCGGGTGAACAGCCCTTCGCCGGGCTCGGGGAAGGTCAGGCGTTGCCGCAGCCGCCAGACGTAGGTCTGCAGGTTGGCGGCGGCGGAGGCGGGCGGTTCGTCGCCCCAGAGCACGTCGACGAGCTGGTCGTGGCTGATCTGTTTGCCCGCGTTGAGCAGCAGGTGCGCGAGCAGCATGCGCTGTTTCGTGCCCCCGAGGGACACGGAACGGCCGTCCGAGGTGGCGCGCAACGGCCCGAGCAGCTCGAATCGCACGTCGGATGGACGTCGGCGGCGGGTGATCCGTTCCCCGGGGCGGTTGCGCACCCCCGTCGGTGTGGCGACACGTGCCCAGGTGGAAGCGCACGCAATCCGCCGGATCGACAAGCAGTCAGGTGGGAACCAAGCAGGGAGATGATCTTGTCCGCAAACCTTGGGTCTGAGGTGATCTCCGAAGCGGCGCCGGGGTCCGGGGCGGAGCCCTGGCCGCCGGAGGCGCCCTGCCGCTCTGGCGGCGCAGGTCCGAGGAGTGCCAAGATGGCGGCATGATGATCTTCCGAAGGGACGATGCCGCGTAGGTCCGCAGGCGCGGTACGTGCCGCGCTCCCCAGCCGCCCACGCCGTTACCGGCCGTCGCAGATTCGGGGTCTGTCTCCGGCGGTCCGTGATCACCTCGCACGGGTTGAGCCTTCGCCCGGCTGGACAGCTCGGATGCTCGACGAGTGGCGCGAGGCCGCTCGACACGGCTGGCCAGCGACCGACCACTCCGATTGCTGTGAGATGCCGTACTGCCGATCGGAACTGGACGAGGTCATGCGGGACCTACCCGCGTTCGCAGCCGACCGCTTGAGACGCCTCGTCGACCCGCTGGACCGTGAATATGCGAGGCGCACCCTGCCGTATCCGCTCGCGCCCCTCAGCCTGGCTTGGTGGTACCGGCGATGCCCCGACATCGACCTTCGCTGGCCGACTTGGAGGTCGTAGGAGGAAGCGGGGGCTGAGCGGGCCGGGCCGCCGGCCGGAGCGGAGCGGCAGGTCACCGAGGCCACCTACCACCAGGTCTGGTGGCCCCGGCACGACGAGCTCATCTATGGCGGGGATCGGCTGCCGGTCTGGGATGTCCGGGTGAAGGGGTTTGTGGATCCGGAGAAGCACGAGCAGTTGACGCCGTGGGAGAGGCGGTGGAGGAGGTCGAAAAACCCGCCCACGTGGTGACCTTTGGGCGGCAGGTGCACTCCAAGGGCATCCTCGGCGGCACCGAGGAAGCCGGACGCCACATCGGCTACCTGACCCGGGAAAAGCGGGGAGATGATCTTGTCCCGGGCGTCCTGCTACCGCGCTGAACAGGCGAAAGAGTGGGGCGCCTGGGGCTCGAACCCAGAACCTACGGATTAAAAGTCCGCAGCTCTACCAATTGAGCTAACGCCCCGCGACCCCAGCTTAGCGACCTTCGCCGGTCTCGCCGTCCAGGGGTGGACCTCGCGATCACCATCGGGCGGCCTCTTCTACGGTGGGTGCGCCGGACGGGAGGAGGGCATCCGTGAAGCTGCTGACCGCGGTCGTGCGCCCGCACGTGCTCGACGACATCCGCGAGGCGCTCGAACGGCTCGCCGTGCTCGGGATGACCGTCAGCGAGGCCCGCGGCTACGGGCGGCAGAAGGGGCACCGCGAGGTGTTCCGCGGCGCGGAGTACCAGGTGGACTTCGTGCCGAAACTGCGCGTCGAGGTGCTGGTGGACGACGAGGTGGTCGAGCGGGTGCTCGACGCGGTCCTGCGGGCCTGCCATACCGGCCGCATCGGCGACGGCAAGGTGTGGGTGACGCCCGTCGACACGGTCGTGCGGGTGCGCACCGGCGAACGCGGGCCGGACGCGGTCTAGCGCCTGGCCGTGCGGCGCAGCCAGAGCAGCCCGATGATCGGCAGCACCAGCGGGATGAACAGGTAGCCCTGCCCGTAACCCGACCACACGGTCGCATCCGGGAAGGCCTCCTGGTCGAACACGCTCAGCGTGCCCACCACGAGCACCCCGAGCAGCTCGATCCCGACCGCCGCCACCGCGAGCCGGAACGACGTCTCGCCGCGGCGGGCCAGCGCGACCGTCGCCACGATGTAGATCACCGCGGCCACCGCCGACAGCGTGTACGCCAGGGGCGCCTCGTGCCACTTCGTGGAGATCTGCACCGCCGCGCGTGACGTCGCGGCCAGGGCGAAGATGCCGTACACGACGACCAGGATCCGCCCCGGCCCCGTCGCGGCCGTGCGCTGCGCGTCCTGATCAGCCATTCCCGGCACCCCAAATCTGGTGGATCCGCTCGACCATCACCGGGATCGCCAGGCACGCCACGCCCAGGATCACCGTGCTCGACCGGCTGCGTTCGGCCAGCGCCCACACCGTCCCGACCGGCAGGATCACCAGCGATCCGACCAGGTAGGCCAGGTACGTCACCATGCTGTGCGGGCGGTCGCCGGAGATCAGCAGCACGATCCCGATGACCAGCTGCGCCACGAGGAGGGCCTCGACCACGCCGAGCGCGCCGAGCAACGCCCGCCCCGGTTCCCGGCCCCGCGCCGCTGAGACGAACGCCCACACGGCGACCACCGCCGCGCTCACCGCGACCGCCACGCCGAACCCAGTGATCACCCGTACTCCTCGAACGCCAGCTGCCGAACCGCAGCTTAGCGGCGTGGCGCAGGCCACCGGCCGCCCGGAGCGGCGCCGTGGAGAATGTCCCACCGACCGACGCTCCGCCGGGTGCGCGCGCACCCGAGATCGCGGGGCACCGCCACGACCAGTCGAGATGACACCGTCGCCGAGCGTTACGCGGCAAACGGGTGGTGGGGGCCCCACCGGTCTCACCGTGCGTGTCCACCAATCCGCTGCAGTGCCGCCGGTTCGGCGGTGCGGTGCGCCGTCGAACGCGGTGCACCATGAAAAACGGGTAGCGCAGTCGGGCGAGGGGGATCGCGTGATTCTCGAACTGAAGTGGCGGGGCGATCCGGAACGGATATTCACCGCCGTGTTCGCGATGGCGAGCACGGCGCTGACCCGCCCGCCGCGCCCGTCCCCCCGGGGGCGCTGCCCGCAGCGGGCCTGCCCGTACCGGGACGGTTGTTCCTGCGCCGGGCACCCCGCCGGATGGCGGCGCTAGCCGCTCTACCCACAGGTGACCGTTCACCCGTTGGGAAATCCAAGATCACTTGACCGGAGTAGCGCCCCGCTGGGAACCTTTTGCCATCGAGTACGAAGCGGGATGGACCGTCGCCGAGATGACGGTCAGGGTGTTGGTCGACGCCGGGGTGCGGCGTGCCTTCACCGTTGCCGGTGACTCGTTCCTCGAACTCCTCGACGCACTCCGCGCCGAACCGCTGACCACGCTGGTCACCGCGCGCCTGGAGTCCGGCGCGGCGTTCATGGCCGAGGCCGAGGGCAAGCTGCGCGAGGTGCCCGCGCTGCTGCTCGGCGGCCCCGGCCCGGGCATCGCGAACTTCCTGGTCGCCGCGCGGTCCGCCGCCCAGGACGGCACGCCCCTCGTCGTGCTGGCCGAGGAGCGGGCCTCCGTCCGTCTCAGCGGCCCCGGAATCCAGGACATCCCCGCCGAACCGGATCCGCTCGACCTGTTCGGCCCGTTCGCGAAGTGGGTCGGCCGGGCCGAGACGGCCGCACAGGTGCCGGTGCTCGCGGCGCGGGCGGCGCGGGCCGCGCGGGACGGCCGCAAGGGGCCGGCGGTGCTCGCCGTTCCCGCCGACTTCTGGGTCGCGCCGTTCGACGGCGCGATCCCGCCCGCGGTGCCGCCGCCGGACGACGCGGGCGCGGTGCTGCGCTCGGCGCACGAGGTGGCGGCCCTGCTGGCCGACTCGCGCTACCCGGTCGTGATCGCGGGCGGCGTCGGCCGCACCGCACGCAAGGACCTGGTCGCCGCCGCCGAGCAGCTCGGTCTCGCCGTCTACACCGCGTTCCGCAGGCAGGACAGCTTCCCGGAGAACCACCCGCGCTACGCGGGCAACCTGGGTGTCGGTATCCCGGCGGGCCAGCTCGACGCGCTGGAACGGGCCGACGTCGTGCTGGCCATCGGCACCAGGCTGGACGAGGTCACCACGCAGAACCACCGCTACCCGAGCCCGGCGCAGACACTCGTGGTGATCGGCCCCGGCCTGCCCGCCACGCACCGGCGCGGCCTGACCTTCCGGGTGGACTGCGAGATCGGGCCGTTCCTCAAACAGCTGGTGTCCGTCGGGGTGGCGCGCTCGCGCCGCGGCTCGGCCGCCAACGCCGCGACCCACACCCACATGACCCCGCCGAGCACCAGTCCGGACCACCCGCTGGTGCACCCTGCCGACGTCGTCCGCGTGCTGCGCGAGGTGGCGCCCGAGGACACCGTGGTGACCGCCGACTCGGGCAAGACCGCCCGGTTCGTGCACCGGTACTGGTGCTTCACCGAGCCGCACACCCAGATCGAGGCACCCGAGGGCGTGCGCGGGTACGCGGTGCCGGCCGCCCTGGGCGTGAAGCTCGCGGCGAAGAAGCGCACGGTCGTCGCGGTGGTCTCCGACGCCGCGGCGATGATGACCGGGCAGGAACTGGAGACCGCGGTGCGCTACCGGGCGCCGATCCTCGTCGTGGTCTTCCAGAACGGCCTCTACGCCGACATCGCCATGCACCAGGCGGCCAAGCACGGGCGGCTCAGCGGGGTCGCGCACACCGCCGTCGACTTCGCGGCGTGGGCGCGGTCGTTCGGCGCCGCCGGCTACACGATCGAGTCCCCGGAGCAGCTGAAACCCACGTTCAAGCGCGCGCTGCTGCACCAGCGGCCCAGTGTGGTGGACGTGCGCACCGATCCGGACGTGATCGATCCGGACACCCGGCTGTCCAGCCTGTTCCAGCGGGCGCGCAAGAGCTAGCGCTCCGGCCGGATCTGTGATCTACTGGCCGTGGTCTTCAAAGATTTTGTGTTCGTGTTCAGACACGCTCGCAAGATTTGGCGGGCGTAGTGGTTCCCCGATCGGGGAGGCAAACCGTTCGTCTTTGACCCGGTGCACCGAAGTGGTGTGCCGTTGTTTTGCAGTATATGGAGATTTTTTCATGGCTCAGGGCACCGTGAAGTGGTTCAACTCCGAGAAGGGGTTCGGCTTCATCACTCCCGACGAGGGCGGCGGCGACGTCTTCGTCCACTACTCGGAGATCCAGGGCCGCGGCTTCCGCACCCTGGAGGAGAACCAGCGGGTTGAGTTCGAGATCGGCCAGGGCCAGAAGGGCCCGCAGGCCACCGGGGTCAGCGTCCTCTGATTCGACTTCGAACGGCAGCCCCCGTCTCCTCGTGAGGCGGGGGCTGTCTTCGTTTTCCCATCGCACAAACGGTGTGCGCACCACTCCGGTCGATCACGCCGACCTCGGTCCGCAAGATCGCGCCGTCCGGTACCTTCATGCGCGTGTGGTTCGAGGGCGAGGGGTGGAACCGATGACTGCTACCGCGACGCGGCCTGCCGTGCCCGGTGGCCCCGGCGGTGGCTTTCCGGAATCGGCACCGCCGGACAACGCTCCCCGTTCCGGGCTGGCCGGGCTGCTCGAACTGCCGGGCGCCGCGGTTCGCGGGGTCGTGCGGTCCGCGCGCACCACACCGGGGCGCCTGACGGTCATCGTGATCGGGCTAATCGTGCTGGCCCTGGTCACCGGGGTCGTCGCGACGGTGACCCTGCAGAGCCGCAAGAACACGATCAACGATCTGATCGACCACCGCGAACCGCTGGCCGCGGCCTCCCAGGAGGTCTACCGGTCGCTGTCCGACGCCGACGCGACCGCCGCGAGCGCGTTCCTCGCGATCGGTGTCGAACCTCCGTCGCTGCGCCAGCGGTACGACACCGACATCGCGCGGGCCGGGGTCGCACTGGCCAAGGCCGCGTCCGACTCCGCGGGTGTAGCGGAGGCCGCCGCGCAGGTTGAGATCCTGTCCCGGCAGCTGCCCGTCTACACCGGCCTGGTCGAGACCGCCCGCGCCAACAAGCGGCAGGGCTTTCCGGTCGGTTCGTCCTACCTGCGCGAGGCGTCCGACCTCATGCGCAGCACGATCCTGCCCGCCGCGGAGGACCTGTACCGGATCGACACCGACCGGCTGGCCGAGGAGCAGGACGACGCGAGCGGTGTTCCGTGGGTGGTCGCGGTGCTGGTGCTCGCGCTGCTGGCCGCGTTGATCGCCACCCAGGTCTACCTGACCCGCCGCACCAACCGCGTGCTCAACGTCGGGCTCGTGATCGCCACCGCCGCCACCGCGCTCGCGTTGCTGTGGGGCGCGGTCGCGGTCACCGTGCAGAGCGTGCTGGTCGACAGCGGCAACGACGACGGCAGCCACCAGGTCGACGTGCTGGTCCGCGCCCGCATCGCGGCGCTGCAGGCCCGCGCGAACGAGACGCTCACGTTGGTCGCCCGCGGCGACGGCGGCACCTACGAACAGGACTGGAACGAGTTGACCCCGCAGGTCACCGGGCTGCTGAACGAGGCGAGGGGCTTCGCCACCGGTGACGTGGCCCGTGAGGTGCAGGGCGCGGCCGACAGCGCCGAGCGCTGGCTGGTGATCCACCAGGACATCCACGCCAAGGACGTCGAGGGCGACTACGCCGAGGCGGTCAAGCTCGCGGTCGACTCGTCCGTGCCGGGCGGCGCCGCAACCACGTTCGCCAACCTCGACGACGCGCTCGTGGCCGCGATCGAGCACGGACGGCAGGCGTTTCTCGACGACACCCGCGCAGGCGACCGCGCGCTGACGCTACTCGCGCCGGGCTTCGCCGTGCTGGCGGTGGTCGCGGCGGGCGGCGCCACGATGGGGATCAGGGACAGGCTGAGGGAGTACCGCTGATGGCTCGGGGGAAGGTTGCCGCCCTCGTGGCGGCTGTCGCACTGCTGGCCGCAGGCTGCGGCAGCGCGGGAACGCCGGCGGATCCGGCCCCGGTGGGTGACGTGCAGGCTCCGCTGCCCGCGGGCGTCGGCGGCGCCGACACCCACGGCGGCGGGGCGGCCGACAACAACTGCGACACGCGCAGCCTCGCGCCGAACGGCTCGATCCCGTCCGGGTCCACGATGGACCGGATCCGCGACCGGGGTCGTCTGATCGCCGGTGTCGACCAGACCAACTTCCTGTTCGGTTTCCTCAACCCCGCCAGCGGCAACCTGGAGGGCTTCGACATCGAGATCGTCAAGCAGATCGCGGCGTCGATCTTCGGCCGGTGGGAGGGACACATCCAGTGGGTGGCCATCCCGTCCTCGGCGCGTGAGCAGGTGCTCAAGGACTACCAGGTCGACATCGTGGTGCGCACCTACAGCATCACCTGCAGCCGGATGAAGGACGTGGCGTTCTCCGCGCCGTACTACCAGGCGGGGCAGGCCGTGCTGGCGCCGAAGAGCTCCGGCGTGCGCGGGATGCAGGACCTCGGCGGCAGGAAGGTCTGCGCGGCGACGAACTCCACCTCGCTGGCCACGATCTCGACGGCGCCGTCGCGCCCGATCCCGGTCTCGGTCAACAACTGGTCCGACTGCCTGCTGCTCATCCAGCAGGGGCAGGTCGACGCGATCTCCACCGACGACGTGATCCTGGCCGGCATGGCGCGGCAGGACCCCAACCTCGAGGTCGTCGGCGAACCGTTCACCCGGGAGTTCTACGGCGTCGGCATCCCGCTGGGGCAGGACGACATGGTCCGGTTCGTCAACGCCGTGCTGGAGAACATCCGCAACGGCAACGCCTGGCAGAACACGTACAAGTACTGGATCGAGCCCGCGCTCGGCCCGGCATCGCCGCCGGCCGTGTCCTACCGCTGAGGGGTCGCCACCGTGTCCGAAGAGGAGCGCCGTCCGCGTCACGCGCGTCCGGACGACCAGCCGATCACCGGCTCGCTCGACGACGAGCCGAGCCGCACGTCACTGCACGAACCCGTGCCGTCGGCGGCCGAGACGCAGATCATCGAGCCGGTCCGCCCGCCCGCGCAACCGGTGCAGCCGGACGACGTCCAGCTCACCAGCGTGCTCGCGTCGCCCACGCCGATGACCGAGATGATCCGGCCGCCCGAGCCGCCGCAGGAGCCGAGCGGGCCCGGGGTGCTGCCCGATCCCGGCACCGACAGCGTGCTGCCCGAACGCTCCAGTGGGCGGCACACCGGATCGGACAGCAGGCCGGGCACGGGGCCGGGCACCGGAACCGGCGCGGGCACGGGTACCGGCGCCTTCCCGGGCACGTCCCGGCGCACCGGCAGGCGATCGCGGCGTGGGCGTCTCGGCGCGGGACTGGTCGAGGTGCCGCCGGTGCCCTACCGGGACCCCGCCGAGGCCGTGCTCACCAACCCGGTGGTCTCGGAGGAGAAGCGCTACTGCGGCAACTGCTCGGCGAAGGTCGGCCGCGGTGCGGCCGGGCCGGAGGGCGTGTGCGAGAAGTGCGGCGCGTCCTACTCGTTCCTGCCCACGCTGCACCCCGGTGACCTGGTCGGTGGCCAGTACGAGGTGCTCGGCGCGCTCGCCTACGGCGGTCTCGGCTGGATCTACCTCGCCAAGGACCGCAACGTCAACGACCGCTGGGTCGTCCTCAAAGGACTGATCGATACCGGTGACCCGACGGCGGTCGCGGCGGCGGTCAACGAAACCCGGTTCCTGGCCGAGGTCGAGCACCCGAACATCGTCAAGATCTACAACTTCGTGCAGCACCCGGACGCACGCACCGGACACTCCATCGGGTACATCGTGATGGAGTACATCGGCGGACAGTCGCTGCGCCAGCTCGCGCTCGCGCACCAGCGCGCCGCCGGGCGGCCGGAGCCGTTGCCGATCGCGCAGGTGATCGCGTACGGCCTGGAGATCCTGCCCGCACTGGGGTACCTGCACAGCCAGGGCTTGCTGTACTGCGATCTCAAGCCGGACAACGTGATCCAGACGCACGAGCAGCTCAAGCTGATCGACCTGGGCGCGGTGCGTCGGATCGACGACTACACCAGCCCGCTGTTCTTCACCACCGGTTACAGCGCACCGGAGCTCACCACGCACGGCGCGTCGATCGCGTCGGACCTGTACACCGTCGGGCGCACGCTGGCCGTGCTGAGCTTCGAGTTCAACGGCTACACCTCGAAGTACAAGTCGACGCTGCCGACGCCGGACGAGGTGCCGCTGTTCAAGCTGTTCGGCTCGTACTACCGGTTCCTGAAACGCGCGACCCACCCGGACCCGGACCGGCGGTTCCTCTCCGCCGAGGAGATGGCCGACCAGCTCGCCGGGGTGCTGCGCGAGATCATCGCGATGGGCACCGGGAAACCGCGCCCCGCGGTGTCCACTGTGTTCGGTCCGGAGAGCAACACCTTCGGTGTGGACATGGTTGTGCCGGATGCGGGCTGGACGGTGCCGCTGCCGGACGCGGTCGAGGTGGTGTCCGGTCTGCCGATCCCGCAGGTCGACACCGACGACCCGGCGGCAGGTGTGCTGGCCACCACCACCGCACTGGACCCGCGATCGGCCATCGATGCGCTCGCTGGTGCGCCGCCGGACTCGATCGAGGTGCGGTTGCGCATCGTCCGCGCCCGCATCGAGCTCGGTGAGCTGGCCGAGGCGGGCAGGCAGTTGCAGGCCGTGCAGTATCTCGCCATCCGCGGGGGCTTCCCGCACGACTGGCGCATCGACTGGCACCGCGGCCTGATCGAGTTGGCGAGCGGCCGTCCACGGGTCGCGAACGTCGCGTTCGAGACGGTCTACGACGACCTGCCCGGCGAGATCGCGCCGAAGCTCGCGCTCGCGGTGAGCGCTGAGGGCATCGGCGACTACTTCACCGCGGCCCGGCTGTACGAGCAGGTGTGGCGCACCGACCGGTCCTACGTGAGCGCCGCGTTCGGCCTGGCGCGCGTCTACCTGGCCCAGGGTGCGCGCGCCGGCGCGGTCGAGGTGCTCGAATCGGTGCCCTCGGCTTCGACGCACTACGTCGCGGCCCAGGTGGCCGCCGTCAAGGTCAAGATCCGCGCGGCCGGGCCGAACGCTGCGGTCGGTGAAGCCGACCTCGTCGACGCGGGCACCAGGCTGGAACAGCTGCGTCTGGACGCCGAGCGGCGCACGCAGCTGTCGGCCGAGGTCCTGGAGGCGGCGTTCGCCCACGTGCAGCGGGCGCCGGAGGGCTACCGCAGCAGCGCGACGGTGCTGGGTTGTGAACTGTCCGAACGCGACATCCGGTTCGGGCTGGAACGCTGCTACCGCACGCTCGCCAGGCTCGCGGGCAGCGCGGGTGAGCGCATCGAACTGGTCGACCGCGCCAACTCGGTGCGGCCGCGCACCCTGACCTGACGCCGGCGGCGCGTGACGGGGAGCCGTCGCGCGCCGCCGGCGGTCACGGGTTGATGTCCCAGTCCTCGCGGCGTTCCGGTGTGGTCTGCGAGAACTTCGCCAGCGAGTCCGGATCGCCGTGGCTGGTGAAGTGCTCGAGGCCGACCTGGACGAACAGGCCGCGGGCGCGCACGGCCACCGGACCGTCGGTGCTGTCGAGGTGACCGTCGGCCGAGGCGTAGATCTTGCGCCCGGCCACGCCGTCCACTCTGGCCGCGATGAACAGCGTGGTGCCGATCGGCACCGGGCGCAGGAAGTCGGTTTCCAGCTTGCCGGTCACCGCGGGGCGGCGCAGCAGGTTGCCCACCGTCGAGCCGAGCGCCTCGTCGAAGGCGCACGCCAGCAGACCGCCGTGGGCCAGACCGGGGGCGCCCTGGTGGGCGCGCGTGACGGGGAACTTCGAGTACACGATGCCGCCGTCACCGACGGTGGACCGGATGTGCAGACCGTTGTCGACGTCGCCGCAGCCGAAGCACTCGGTGTAGTGCATCGCCAGGTCCGTGCCGGGGCCGGGTGCCTTGACGTGGATCTCGGGCGCATCCGTCTCGACCGGAGGCCACGGAGTCGCAGGTCGACGCTTCTCGCTCACCCGAACACGGTAACCGGTTCTAACGGGAATCCGGCGGGGTACCCCGCGCTCGAAGAGACAAAAACCACGGGACGCGAGAAAATCACCACCCGATGGCACTAAGGTCGCAACCTTGACCGCCATGGAACGAAAATGGTTTGAGGAGGTCGGGGCGAAACATGACAGACTCGGCGGCGCAGGCACCCGAGGTCGATGAGAAGACGGTGAAGAGAGCCGTCCTCGCGTCGGCCATGGGTAACGCTACAGAGTGGTACGACTACGGGGTGTTCACCTCGGGCGCGATTGCCGCCAGCATCGGGACGGTGTTCTTCCCCGGCGAGGGGAACGCGATCCTGAAGTCCCTGGCGCTGGTGGCGATCGGGTTCGTGGTTCGCCCGTTCGGTGGTGCGTTCTTCGGTCCGCTCGGGGACAAGATCGGCAGGCAGAAGGTCCTGGCGATCACGATCCTGTTGATGTCCGGCTGCACCTTCCTCGTCGGATGTCTGCCCACGTACGCGGGTGATTACGCGATCGGCATCGGCGCACCGATCCTGGTGCTGCTGCTCCGGTTGATCCAGGGCTTCTCGACGGGTGGTGAGTACGGCGGTGCGGCGACGTTCATCGCCGAGTACGCGCCCACCAAGAAGCGTGGTTTCTGGGGCAGCTTCCTGGAGATGGGCACGCTGGCCGGGTACGTGCTGGGCAACCTCGTGGTGCTCGCGGTGACGCTGTCGTTCACCGCGGACGAGGTGGACAGCTGGGCCTGGCGCATCCCGTTCTGGGTCGCGCTCCCGCTCGGCCTGATCGGTCTGTACCTGCGGAACAAGCTCGAGGACACCCCCGAGTTCAAGCGCATGGAGGCCGCGGGCGAGAAGGCGGAGAAGGCGCCCCTGAAGGAGACCCTGTCGCGCAACTGGCGCATGATCATGAACCTGATCGGGATCGTGCTGCTGCTGAACGTCGCCGACTACATGCTCCTGACGACGATGCCGACGTACTTCACCGGCACGTTGAACATCAGCGACAACACGGCGACGTTGATCATCGTGATCGTGGAGATCATCCAGATCGCGCTGATCGCACCGCTCGGGGCGTTGTCCGACCGCGTCGGGCGAAAACCCTTGCTGATGACGGCTGCCATCGGGTTCCTCGTGCTGAGCTACCCGTCGATCAAGCTGATGCAGAGCGGCAGCACCGTGCTGCTGTTCGTCGGCTTCCTGATCGTGGCGCTGCTGCTGGTGCTGATGCTGGCCGTGATCGGGTCGACGTTCCCGGCGATGTTCCCGACGCGGGTGCGCTACGGCGCGTTCGCGATCGGCTACAACGTCTCCACGTCGATCTTCGGTGGTACCTGCGGTGTCGTGGTGACCGCGTTGATCCAGGGCACGGGCAACGACGACTGGCCTGCGTTCTACCTGATGATCGCCGCGGCGATCGCGCTGTACCCGATCTTCAAGATCCCGGAGACGGCGCGGGTCCCGATGGACCACATCAACGAGGACGGCAAGCTGACCCCCGAGCCGGCGGGCGCCGCGAAGCGCTGACGCGCTGTTACAAGGAAGAGGGCCGGGTTCCGCTCGCGGAACCCGGCCCTCGTTCACTTCAACTCACTCGGTGGCCTCGGCAGTGGCAGCAGCAGTGACCGCGGCACGAGGAGCAAAGTGCCGCCGTGCATAGGCCGTCAGAGCCGATGCCACCGCAACCGCCACGCCGGCTTCCACCAGCAGCGCAGTGAAGACCATTGCTTCCTCCTCGTGTTCGTATTCGGGCACGGTCGACCGCCGTGCCGTTACGGGGTTGTTGTGGGGATGTGTCCCGTCTATGTCATCGCCGCGGGGCCGGTGAGTATTTCGCCAACGGGCCCCCGTTGAGGGGTGATCTCGACCACGGCAGAATGAACCGTGGCAGAAGCGAAACACCAGGAGGAGGCAGCTGCGGATGGGCGAGCAACACCGGCCCGGCGTGCGCGAGGCGGCGCGGCTGCTGGACGACCGGACGCAGCAGTTCGTCGTCGTGCCGCCCCTGCTGGACCAGCCAGAACGTGACGAGGAGCCGGTGATCGCCGCGCCCCCGCCCGCGCTGGACGGGCACGCGCTCTAGCGGGCGGCTGTTCCTCCCGAGCCCGGGGCGCGCTGTAACGGACCGCCGGTAACGCGGGCGCGGCGTTGCGCGGGAGCTCCCCCGGCTCGGCGGAGGGCTGTGCCGGTAGCGCGGTGGTGGGGCTCCGCGC
>Ga0164243_10004835_pt1 | contig 20863 bp, 21 predicted proteins | sample OricompcompostOP_FD_108781 | JGI IMG/M metagenome (GOLD analysis project Ga0164243, IMG submission 108781) | Organic Plus compost microbial communities from Emeryville, California, USA - Original compost - Organic plus compost (OP) | ecosystem: Engineered > Solid waste > Mixed feedstock >...
ACTCGCCGCCGTCACCACCCGGGTCTGGTCGACCAGGCTGAAACCCAGCTCCTGTGACGCGGCACGGACGGCGTGCCGGACCGTCAGGAGGTCGTCCTCGGTGCGCACCGGATACTCGTGCGAACCCCCCGGCGGGAACTGCCGGGCCGTCTGCTGCGCCGCGGCGGACGAGGACGAACGCCCGCCGGAGCGTGTGCCCGAGATCACTCCCCGGAACCCCGGCCGTCGCGGGTCCGGTGCCAGCCCAAGGCGGACATGCCCTCTTCGGCGTTCAAGGCGGTCTCCACTCCTGTCAGCTCGATACCGAGTTCCACCAGGGTGATGGCCACGGAGGGCCGCATGCCGGCGACGATGACGCGGGCGCCCAGCAGTTGCGCCATCGTGCTCAGCTCCATCAGCGCCCGGGCCACGAAGGAGTCGATGATCTCCAGCCGGGAGATGTCCAGGAGCACGCCGCGCGCCCTGTCCTCGGCGATGCGGGCCGTCAGCTCCTCCGCCAGCGCGGTGGCCTGCTTGTCGTCCAGTTCGTTCAGCAGGCCGGTGACCAGGGTGTCACCGAGCCGCAGGATCGGCACGGTGGCGCTCTCGTTCGCGTGGTTGGTGTCCGGGAGAGTCACGGCAGCTTCGGCACCTCCGGCGTGTCGTCGGCATCGCCCGTGAGCCGCATGGCCGTCGCCAGGGCGTCGGCCAGGGTGGCCCGGGTGAGGATGTCCGACAGATCGATACCCAGCTGGACGATGGTCTGCGCGATGCCCGGCCGGACACCGCTGATCACGCAGTCGGCGCCCATCAGTCGCACGGCCTTGACGGTCTGGATCAGGTGCTGCGCCACGGAGGTGTCGACGGTGGGCACACCGGTGATGTCGATGATGGCGACCGACGCCTCGTGCGTCTGGATGCCCTCCAGCAGGTTCTCCATCACCACCTGGCTGCGCGCGGTGTCCAGGTTGCCGATCAGCGGCACCGCCAGCACCTTCCGCCACAGCTGCACGACCGGGGTCGACAGTTCGAGCAACTGCCGGCTCTGCCGCCGGATGATCTCCTCACGGCCCTGGACGTAGGTCTCGAAGGACAGGGCACCCGCCGCGTCCAGCAGATGGTTGACCAGCAGCGCCAGCTCGAACAGCTCGCCGGTGGCCAGGTCCTGGTCCTGGACCGCCTCCAGCAGCGCCTCCTTGAGGGAGAGCACCGCCAGCGCCGTGGCCGTCGGCGGCGTGCCCGCCCGGGCCCGCCGCAGCGACAGCTCGCACACGGCCTCGCGCAGCGGGGGGGTACTCGCTGACGATCCGGTCTATGGGGAGGTCCCCGGCCAGGCCCTCGCCGAGCGCGGCCACCAGGCCGTCGGCCTCCTCGCGCAGCTCATCCTCGGCTGCGCTCCGGCCGTACTGCTCCCGCTCGCGCTGCAACTGCACCCACCGGTCGGCTGTCTCCGCCTGCCGCTGGGCCAGCGCCTGCGTCAGTCGAGCGCGTGCGGTCGGCTTACTGGCAGTCATCTGGGTGTGCCTTCCCCTTTGCGTTACGTGACGTTCGCCGCCGGGCCGGTACTGCGGTTCGTGACCGGACCGATCGTACCCACCTCCCTGACCGGCCGGTTCGCAGGCCCGTCCCGCCCGGCCTCCCTGCGCTCCTGCCCTGCCTGCCCGCCTGCCATCCGGCCCTTCCCCCCGGGCTCTCCCCGGATCGCTCCTGCCAGTGACTGATTCGCACCTGCGTTCGGATTGTGGGGGTACGGGACGACGACGATCTGGAAGCCGTCCTCGTACAGGATGTGGCCCGGGTCACGGGAGTGCAGCATGTGACAGTCCACTCCGTGTGCGGCGAGGATCCCCAGATAGCCGCCCACCCGCGCCACGAGGTGCACGGCGGTCGCCTTGAACCATGCGGCGGCGTGCGGATGCAGGGCCGGGTCGTAGACGGTGGGGTCCGCGTCCGAGGGGTTCGGGCAGACCGCGTCGTACCACGCGTTGACGGAACGCCGGAAACGCTCCTCCTCCAGGGTGAGCAGCCCGGCGCGGCCGAGATTGTTGACGAGGCCGAAGACTCCCGTGAAGTGCCCCCGCGCGTTCGGCGTGACCGCCTGGAAGCGGACGTATCCGCCGCCGGCCCCGGTGTCCGCGTCCCCGGCCGCCGCTACGTCCACGTCCTGTGGCTCGCGCCCGCCGTCCCCGCGGGCCGCCTCGTGCCGGCCGGGAAGGGCGCGGTCCGTGTACCGGTCGCCGGCGTTCACGCGGGGCAGGTGCTCGGTCCGAGCCGGTCCGCGAGGCGGTCGCGGGCCGAGGCGAAGGTCTGCTCGGCGTCGAGCGTGCCCACATCGACCGTCACCACGTGCCAGGGGGCACGGGTGAGGAGGCGGCGGGTCGGCTCCGCCTCGGCGCGCAGACGGGCGGCGGCGGAGGGAAGGTCGCGCACGCTCCGGGTGCCGGGCGAGCCGGCGAGCTTGCGGATGTACCAGTCCTTCCAGCCGGCGCCCTTACGGGCGACCGCGCGCCGCAGCGCGGCGGCCGGATCGTCGTGCACGTACACGACGGTGACCGGCACCGGTCCGAGCACGCGTGACAGCCCGTCCACGAAGGAAAACAGCGCCCTCTCGTCGTGCCCCCAGGCGACCGGCGACGGAATGAAGGGCAGTAGCGCGTCGGTGACCAGGTAGTCCCTCCCGGCCGCCGTCGACGCGGCGACGTAGGCGCGCACGGCCGTGGTCAGCGTCTCGGGCCGTACGGCGGCGGATCCGTCGGCGAACTCCTGGGCGACGGGACGGAATTCCTCGCGGGTGAGGATGTCCGCCTCCGCGAACTGGTCGACGGACGCGCCCGTGGCGGACAGCCACCCGGCCAGCGCCCGGCAGAGCGTCGATTTGCCGACTCCCGGGCTGCTGCCGATGACGGAGACGAGATGAGGGGTCATGACCGCAGTCTCACACCGCCGCCCCGGGGCGGGCAGCGCCCGAGGGCAACTCGTCCCGGGGCGCGGCGCCGTTCAGGGCTTGCCCGCGCCGAACGGGTCCACCTCGGTGAGCAGTTTGTCGATCCGTGCCTTGTCGACCTTGTTCGTCACCTCCGCCGCCTCCTGCCGGTCGCGTACGCACTTGGAGAGGGTGAAGGCGGAGGAGACGACGAAGATCAGTCCGAGTCCGAGGAATCCGCGCTCCCACTGGCCCACGGGCAGTCTCGCGATGCCGACCAGCAGTGCGAGCAGCGCCACCCCGAAGGCGACGGCCGACTGCACGAAGAACGCCGTGGTGGTGGGGCGTTGGACGGAAGGAGTCATATCAGCCATACCGTGAGAGTGCCTTCCGGCCGCGTCCGGCACATGGGTACGGGTACTCAGAATTCGCCCGTCGGCAGCCTTGCCGGTGCGCTGTTCCGCCCGCCCGCGACCGGCGGCATAGTCTCGGGCCGTCGAAGGAGCGGTGAGGCCTGCGGTCGCGGAGCCCGCACCGGGAAGCGGTGAGACGGACGGTGAGACGGTGAACCGGCGGCGCTTGACGACACGGGGCCCGGTGGAGTTCCTGGACGTGCGGCGGGTACGGCTCGTGGAAGCCGGCAGCCTGCGGGTGACACCGGAGGAACAGCAGGCTGTCGACCGCCTCTGGGCTCAGGCCGTCGCCGGCAACCCGCACCTCTTCGACGGGCCTCTGGTGGCCTGCACGGGACTGCACCGGCCACGGCCCGGCGTCCTGGAGCTGCGGTGGGTCCGCGCCACCTACCGCCACCGCGCCCTGCGGCTTCTCCGCGCCCCCGGCTCCTGGGTGCCCTCCCCGGTGTTCGTCACGGTGCTGCAGCCCACGGACGAGGGGCTGGTGGTGGGCCGGGGGTCGGCGACCACGGCGGGCCCCGGGCGCTGGGGCCTCCCGGGCGGCTCGGCGGAACCGCCGGGGACCGCCGGCCTGCCGCTCGACGAGGCCGCGCTGCGCCGGCACGCCGCGCGGGAACTCGCCGAGGAGACGGGCGCCGGTGCCGAGCCCGGTGGTCTGACGCTCCACGCCGTCACCCGCGGCGAGTACGGGAAGGTGGGCCTGCACTTCCTCGCGCCGCGGCTGCCCGCCGCCCTGGTCCGCTCCCGCCACCGCGGCCTGCTCGCCGCGCACGCGGCCCGCGGGGACGAGCCCGAACTGGACCGGCTCGCGTTCGTCCGCTCGGCGGCGGAGTTGCACGGGCTGGGCCCGCAGGCCGATTACGTACCGCAGCTCGTCGCCCGCTGGGCCGCGCCTCAGCGGGCGGGGGAGGGCCAGTTGCGGAACTTCTTGGGCCGGGGCGGGGCGTAGGTGCGGACTTTCGAGGTGGTCAGGCCGAGGGCCACAAGGGATTCCGCGATCTTCACCGCGGCGGTCACCCCGTCGACGACGGGGACACCCGTGCGCTCGACGACGCGTTCGGTCAGGCCGGACATGCCGCCGCAGCCCAGGCAGATCACCTCCGCGCGGTCGTCGGTCACCGCGCGGGCCGCCTGCTCGGCGATGGCGTCCACGGCGGCCTTCTCGTCACGTTCCAGATCGAGCACGGCCAGCCCGCTGGCGCGCACGGAGGCGCACCGGGCGTCGAGCCCCGCGCTGTGGAGGCGTTCCTCGATCAGCGGGACGGTGCGGTCGAGGCTGGTGACCACGGAGTAGGAGCGGCCGAGGAACTGGGCGGTGCTCGCGGCGGCTTCGGTGATGTCGACCACCGGGACGTCGAGGAGTTCCTGGAGACCCTCCCGCCCGTGCTCGCCGTAGCCGGCCTGGATGACCGCGTCGAACGGCTCCGGGTAGGCGCGGACCGTCTCCATCACGGCGACGGCGGCCAGATAGCTCTCGTAGTTGCCCTCGACGGATTCGGCACCGAAGGCGGGGGTCAGCGGCACGATCTCGGTACCGGGCGCCGCGGCACCGGCTGCCTGACGGCCGATCGACTCGGTGATCGACTCGGTGGTGTTGACGTTGACGACGAGGATGCGCATGGCCGGGCTTTCTGCTGGAGGGGTCATTCGGCGGCGACGGCGATGGATTCGCCGTCCACGTCACGGATGGGAGTGGCGCGGTCCGCGATCAGCGCGTACAGCGCGGCGGCGAGGAGGGCGCCGATGAACCAGGAGAACCCGGCCACGGCACCGAAGGCGGGCACCAGGGCGATGACGACGGCGGCCGCGGCGCTGGGCGCGAAGGCGGCGACGGCGCGCGGGTTGTAGCCCCGGCGGTAGTGGTACTCGCCCTGCGCGTCCTCGGTGTAGAGGTCGGGCACGTTGATCCTGGCCCTGCGCAGCAGCCAGTAGTCCGCCATGATCACGCCGAAGAGGGGGCCGAGGAGGGCACCGAGTCCGCCGAGGAAGTAGTTGACGACGACCGGGTTGTCGTAGAGGTTCCAGGGCAGGATCACCAGCCCCAGTACGGCGCTGACCAGGCCGGCCCTGCGGAAGTTGAGCGTGCGCGGGAAGAAGTTGACCAGCGCGTAGATGGGCGCGACGAAGTTGGCCAGCAGATTCACCGCCACGGTGAGGGCGATCAGGGCGAGTGAGGCGACGGCCAGCAGGAACATGTTCGGGACGGTGCGGACGATGTCCGTGGGACTGGTGATGACCCGGCCGTCCAGCTTGAACTGCGCCCCGCTGAGCACCGCGACGATGACGGCGAAGAAGAGCATGTTCACCGGGATGCCGATCACATTGCCGCGGACGATGGCGCCGCGGCTCTTCGCCGACCGGGTGAAGTCGCAGAAGTTGAGCACGAACGTCCCGTAGACCACCACCCACAGTGCCGCGCCCTGGAGGATCTGGAGCCACATCGCGCCGCCGGTCAGCGGGGTGTCGTGGGACCAGGAGATCGAGCCGTCGGCCCGGAAGAACATCCAGGCCGCGAGGGCGCACATGGTGATCAGCGTGGTGGGCGCGGCGAACGCCATGTAGCGCCGGATCATCTGCATCCCGTAGCTGACGATGACCACTTGGAGGGCCCACAGGGCGAGGAAGGTGATCCAGCCGAGTGTCGACTGGCCGAGCACGGAGTTGGTGTCGAGCGCGCGCAGGCTAGGGAACATCGCCGTCAGCAGGGTGCTCAGCACGGACGAGGCCAGATACGTCTGGATGCCGAACCAGGCGATGGCGACGGCGCCCCGGACCCCGGCGGGGATCTTCGCGCCGTTGACGCCGAACGCTATACGGCTCATGACGGGGAAGGGGACGCCCGTCTTGTGCCCCATGAACCCGGACAGGGTCAGCAGGAGGAAGAGCAGGACCGAGGCGAGCGCGAACGCCGCCAGGATGCCCCAGACGTTGAGTCCGAGGGCGAACAGCCCGATGGCGAAGGCGTAGTTGCCGAGGCTGTGCACGTCGTTGGCCCAGAGCGTGAAGACGTTGTAGGCGCCCCAGCGGCGCCCTTCCTTCTTCGTCGGGGCGAGGTCGTAGGTGTAGAGACCAGAGCTGGCGGTGCCGCTGGTGTCCACGGACGCTCGCTCATCCACGGCGGTCATAGGGGCTCCGGGGGAAGGGAGGGCGGGGCGGGGAACGTTCAGAGCTTTCCACGAAACGGAAGCGCGATTCCGCACGCCAGAACGTAGTTTTCTCCCAACAGCACCGTCAAGAGTTGGGAAGCGACGACTTGAGCGGATGAGCAAAGCGCCCTTTCCGCAGGAAAGGGCGCTTTCGATCAAGAGTGGAGGCGACTGGCCGGTGCGCCCCCTTTGCCGGAAGCGGAGCGGGCGCCCGTCACCACGAGCACGGTCCCGGGGAAGTCACGGGGCAGCGGTCACCTCCTGTCCGTCCTCGGCTCCCTGCGGGAGCAGCAGGGCCGAATCGGCGTGCAGCGTCAGCCGGACCGGTGTGAACTCGGTGGCGTCGACGCGTGCGGCGTCCGTGCCTGGGTGCGGCGCATACCGCGGATGGGCGCCCCCGCTGATCTGCCAGCGGATACGGTGCCCGGCCGCGAACCGGTGGGCGGTGGCGCTCATGGGCACGGTGAGCCGTGCGGTCCGCCCGTCCTGAGGGCGCAGCCGGCCCAGTCCGTCGCAAACGTTGACGGAACGGCCCTGCGGGTCCACGTCGCACAGCCGGGTGAAGACGTCGGCGTACCCGGTGTCAGCGTGTACGCGCAGGTGCGCGCTGACGGGACCGACGACCTCCACCGGCTCCGACAGCGGCGGACCGGTGAAGGTCAGCACGTCCTCGCGGGCCTCCAGTGCGGTGTTGTCGCGGGACCCGGCCGCACCCGAGAGCAGCGGCCCGCCGACGGACGGGGTGGGGTCGGCGGGGTCGTAGCGGAAGGACGCCAACGGCGCGGAGTCCGTGGGCGGCTGCCGGGTGAGGTACCCGCCCGAAGCGGGGAACCACGAGGTGACAGCGGGCTGCCCCGGCCACGCGTCGAGGTCCCGCCAGGTGCCCTGGCCGCCGCCCACATGGATGCGTACGTCGGTGGGCCGCAGTCCGGAAGGGTCGGCGCACAGGTGTGCGCGCAGCCAGGCGAGGCTCTCGGTGAACACCTCGGGCCAGCCCTGTTGCAGTGCGGAGGTGTGGTCCCAGGGGCCGACGAGCAGGGCGGTCTCGCAGCCGGCCGCGCGGAGCCTGGCGTACTGGACGAAGGCCTGGTCGACCAGGGCGTCGTGCCACCCGGTCACCAGACTCGTCGGTACGGTCCGCCGTGCCGCGGCCTCGCCCGGGTCGGCGCCCTGCCAGTACGCGTCCCGGGCGTCCGGGTGGGCGAGCACCTCGTCGAGCCACGGTATGCCGCCGCCGAGCGCGGGGGCGTACCCGTCGCGCAGCGGGCGGGTGCCGACAGCGGTGCGCACCCGCCGCCGCAGGCGCAGCATCGCGCGCAGGAACGGCCCGGTGCCCTGGTGCTGGTAGGTCATACCGGCCCCGACGGCCAGGCTGTTGTCCAGCCGGAGGGCGCCGTCCTCGTAGAACAGCGCGTACGGGTCGTGCAGCCCCACCTGTACGGCCATCGCCTTCAGCTCCGGTGGTGCCTCGCGGGCCAGCGCCCACTGCACGTAGCCGAGGTAGCTGGGGCCCACTGTGCCCAGCTTCCCGTCGAACCAGGGCTGTTCGCGCAGCCAGGCGACGGTGGCCTGCGCGTCGGAGGACTCGTTGCGCCACAGGTGGAACGTGCCGCCCGAGCCGCCGGTGCCGCGGCAGCTCTGCAGCACCACGTGGAAGCCCTGCTCGGCGAAGAGCACGCCGTACATCGGCGACCAGGGCAGGCCCCTGCCGTACGGCGAGCGCACCAGCAGCGTGGGGAAGTCGCCCTCGGCACGCGGGAAGTAGTGGTCGGTCACCAACGGACTGCCGTCGGCGGCCGGCACCACGAGGCCCGGCTCCCAGCCGATGTCGTGGCGCTTGGCCGGCAGGCCGCGCCAGCTCGCCCGCAGCAGCCGCGCCCGCAGGGGTGGCTTGCGGGAGGACGGCGCCCAGGTGGATCCGGAGGCGGTGGTGTGCGCTGACATGGTTCCCCTCTCACCTCCGTACGGCGTACGAGAATAGAGGGTGCTTGGATGACTCCCGCAAGCACCGCCGCCGATCAGGAAGGGAAGACCACACCGTGCCGCGCGACAGCGGGCCCGCTCCCACGGGCATCGACCCCGAACAGCTCTGGCTGCGCCCCGCCCGGCCCCGCCGGGGACGCAAACCCGCCTTCACCCGCGAAGCGATCACGGCGGCAGCCGTCGCCCTGGCCGACGCCGAAGGGATCGAAGCGGTCACCATGCGGCGGGTCGCCGCCCAGGTCGGCGCCGGCGTCATGTCGCTCTACAGCTACGCCCCCGACAAGGACACGCTCCTGGAGCTGATGGTCGACCACGTCAGCGGCGAACTCCCCAGCGGCGCACCGCCCACCGGCGACTGGCGCGCCGATATGCGGGCCCTCGCCCACCTCCAGCGCGCCCTCATGCTGCGGCACCCCTGGCTGCCCGCCGCCCTGGCCACCCACCACACGCCCGGCCCCAACGCCCTCGCCTTCGTGGAACGCGCCCTCGCCGCGCTGCGGCCCACCGGGCTGGACGGCGCGGCCAGGCTGGAGGTCTTCGCGCAGCTCACGGCGTTCGTGGCCGGACACGTCGCCCACGAGACCGCCCGGACCACCGTCACCAGGTCTCCCGAGCGGGCCGCGGCCGAAGCCCGCTATCTGGCCGCCGTCGCCGCGGACGGCCACCACCCCGAACTCGCCGCCGCCCTCGCCGCCCCCGGCCGCCCCCTGACCCCGGACGCCACCTTCTCCCGCTTCCTCGACCGCCTCATCGACGGCCTCGCCACGGACTGAGCCCGCCCAAGGCGGGCGGACCGGCCGGCGACCTCCGCGAAGCCGCGCCCGGCCGCCCCTGCCGAGGCTGCCCGGAGACGGCCCGCCGCGCGGTCACCCAATCTTCACGTACGGCCGCCCATGGACAGCGGCGACTGCGGGCACCCGCACACGGTCGTCATATCGAGGGATGCATCGTTGTGATCGTCGTCGCGCTCGTGCTGCTGCCGGCCCTGTGGGTGCTGCTCTTCGCCATGGACCACCTGGAAGAGCGTCTGCTGCACGGTCCCGGCCCACCACGCCACGCGCGCACCCAACGGCATCTGAGGCTCGTGAACGGCGGGCGGGGCGCGGACGGCCGGAAGGCCGCCGCCATACCGGGGCGGCACCGCGACGCGGCCTGAGACGGACCTGTTCCGCGGCCCCCGGACGATGCTTCGGCCGCCACCGAAACGTTCCGCTCGTAGCGTCGGGGCCATGAGCCGCGCCTTCGACCGCTTCGTCCGCCTGCACCGCCAGGAGAGCCCCCTGCTGCTGCCCAACGCCTGGGACTGCGCCTCCGCGACCGCGCTGGCCGCAGCGGGCTTCCCGGCGATCGGCACCACCAGCCTGGGGGTGGCAGCCGCCGCCGGCCTGCCCGACGGAGCGGCGGCGACCGCGGGAACGACCCTGGAGCTGGCCCGCCGGCTCGGCGACGGCCCCTTCCTGCTGACCGTCGACGCCGAGAGCGGCTTCAGCGACGACCCGGCCCAGGTCGCCCTGCTGGCCCGCCGGCTCCACGAGGCCGGCGCCGTCGGGATCAACCTGGAGGACGGCCGCCCGGACGGCACCCTCGCCCCGGCCGCACTGCACGCCGCGAAGATCGCCGCGGTCAAGCACGCCGTGCCCGGGCTGTTCGTCAACGCCCGCACCGACACCCACTGGCTGGGGCAGCAGCGGGAGCGGACGGCCGCACGCCTGGCCCGCTACACCCGGGCCGGGGCCGACGGGGTGTTCGTACCGGGGCTGTCCGACCCGGCGGGCATCGCCGCGCTGGCGGCGTCCCTCACCGTCCCGCTCAACGTCCTCCACACCCCGGGCGGGCCCTCCCTCACCGACCTGGCCCGGCTCGGGGTGAGCCGGGTCAGCCTCGGCTCGCTCCTCTACCGCCGGGCGCTCGCGGCGGCCGTCGCCACCGCGACCGGCCTGCGCGACGGCCACCACCCTGCGGCGGCACCCGCCGCCCTCACCTACGCGCAGGTGCAGGCGCTCGCCACGCGCCGCACCGGCACCCCCGGGTAGGGCACCGCACGGCGGCCGGCACCACACGGGTGCGTCACGGCTGGGGGAGGGGCCGCCAGCCGCGGGGGTCCACCCCGCCGGGCACCGGCGCCTGCGCGTCGTACGGTTCGCGGGTGAAGACGAAGGAACCCAGGTCCAGATGGCTGACCGTGCCGTCCGGGCGCCGTACCGCGCGCAGCCGCTCCCCCGCGTAGTAGCCGTCGAGCCCGGTCCAGGTGCCGTCGTCCTCCGCGCGGAACCGGGAGCGCCGCCCGCCGCCGGACAGCGGCCCCAGCAGCAGCGCCCCGGCGGCCTGGAGCCGTACCTCCACCACCTGCGTGCCCCAGTACCAGGGCCCCGTCAGTTCCAGTACGGCCGCATCCACCTCGGTCAGTGGCCGCCAAGGTTCGGGGATACGGGGCTCCGCGTCCGCGACGAGCCGGATCAGATCGCCGGCCACCGTCTCCACGCGGGGCCCCGAGGTGCAGTTGGCGAGGACGACCGCCGCGAGGTCCTCCGCCTCGCAGACCCACAGCGCCGCCAGGAAACCGGGCAAGGACCCCGAGTGCCCGAACAGGCCGAGTCCCTCGCGCCGTGCGAGGGCCACCCCGAGTCCGTAGCCGCTCTCCCAGTCGCCGTCCGCCGCCGGCGCCGCGGGGGACCGCATCTCGCGCACGGACTCGGCGGCCAGCACCCGGTCGTCGCCGCGCAGCAGGAAGGCGGCGAACCGGGCCAGGTCCGCGGTGGTGGACCACAGTTGTCCCGCGGGCGCCATCAGGCCGAGGTCCTGCGCCGGCTCCGGCAGCAGCACGTCCGCCCACGGGTGCACGGCCCAGCCCTCGGCGTGCGGTTCCCGCGGAGCGGGCCCGGTGCGGTGCAGCCCGAGCGGATCGAGCACTTCGCGGCGCAGCACCTCCTGCCAGGGTGCCCCGCGCACCGCCTCCACCAGCGAGCCCAGCAGGGTGTAACCGGGGTTGGAGTAGTGGTGGCGGCGCCCGGCGGGGTGCTTGAGCGGCTCGTCACCCAGCACGTCGGACAGCCGGGGCCGCAGGGTGGCGGGGCTCCGCTCCCACCAGGGGCCGGGGGTCTCCGCGGCGAGGCCCCCGGTGTGGGACAGCAGCTGAGCGATCGTCAGCCGGCCGACGCCGGTGCCCGGCAGATGCTGCTCCAGCTCGTCCGACAGATCCAGCAGTCCCTCGTCGCGCAGTCGCATGATCAGTACGGCGGTGAACGTCTTGGTGATCGACCCGATGCGGTACTGCACGTTCTCGTCCGGGCCGTGCCCGTCCGCGCAGGTCCGTGACCCCGCCCAGACGAGTTCGCCGCCCCGGACCACCGCTGCCACCAAAGAGGGCGCCCGGCCCTGTGCCTGCGCGGTGGCGATCCGGTGCACCAGCGCCCGGCGGGTGGCGGGAAGCAGTCCCTCGGAGGGGCGGTGCGGGCGCGGTGGGCGGGCGGCCAAGACTTCGTGCGGCTTCGTCATGGCCCACAGTCCACCCCACGCGGACCCCTCCCGGCCAGGGGTTTCACCCCGCGCCGCAGCACCGTGCACGGCCGGTCGCATCACGCCCCGAGGGCGCAGGCCCACGGCTGCCTCGGCACCACGCCTGCCGGCGTTCCGGGCCCGCCGCGCTCCGTCAGGACGACGAGGGAGCCACCTCGTAGTCGACGGCGAGGCCGTAGTGGTCGCTGACGGTGTCCGGCCCGCGGTCGAACACCCGCATGCACGACGTCGCCAGCAGCGTCGGCCCCGCCACCGCGCAGCGCACCATGACGTGGTCGATGCCGCGGAACGGCCAGTCGGGGTCCCGCTGGTGGGGATTCGACGGCGAGTACGTCGTCAGCCGTTCATGGGGGTGCACCGCTTCCCATGCGTCCCGGTAGCAGACGCTGAAGTCGTCGACGACGTGCCGGCCGGTGAGGAAACGGATGCTGTCCGCGCCGGCGTCGGCGTCCATGTCGCCCGCGATGACGACGTGGCCGGGAGAGGCCGCCACGATCTCCTCCAGCTGGCGTGCCACCGCCGCCGCCTGGAGGCGGCGCTCGCGCTCATGGTCCAGCTGGTAGTCGGGGAAGTGGTTGGCCACCCAGATCCTGCCGAGCGGCTGCGGGGCGAGGATTTCGGTGACGAGGCACGTACAGGCGAAATCACCGGTGCGCTCCGTGAGGTTGAGGTCCACCTCGAAGACTCGTCCGACGGGCCACCGTGAAGCGGTGCTGATCCCCTGCCCCGGAGGTGCGCCCACGCGTCCCGGCTCCCGTTCCCGCGCCTCGGCGATGTGGAACCCGTCCCCCAGCAACCTGCGAGCCTGTTGGTTCCCGGGCGCGTGCACCGTCTCCTGAAGCGTCAGGATGTCCGGCGCGAGCTGCTCGACGCGCTCCCGGAACCGGGCCTCGCGCTCCTTCCACTCACCGCGCATGCCCCAGGTGTTGAGTGTCACGAATCGCATGGGTCCATGCTGACTCGCTCAGCACCCGCGCCGGCGAACCGCCACCGGGTTCCGCACCCGCCCCGGCACACGCACTAACCACCGTCCCGCGTGGGAACCCGGCGCCCCTTGACGTAGGTGGCCGCGACGGCTTGTTCGTCGCCGAGCATCATGAGGGCGAAGAGGCGTTCCGCGAAGGTTTCGGCCACCTCCGTACGGCGGGCGAGGGTGGGGGTGGCGGCCCAGTCCAGGACGGTGAAGTCGGCTTCCTTGCCGGGGGTGAAGTTGCCGATGTGGCTGTCCAGCCCGAGGGCACGGGCGCCGCCGAGCGTGGCGAGGTAGAAGCCCGCGTACGCGGACAGCCGCCGTCCCCGCAGGGCGGTCACCTTGTACCCCTCGCCGAGGGTCCGCAGGATCGAGTAGCTGGTGCCCCCGCCGACGTCCGTGCCCATGCCGGTCTTCACCTTGTGCCGGCGGGCGGCGTGCAGGTCGAACAGGCCGCTGCCGAGGAAGAGGTTGGAGGTGGGGCAGAAACCGAGGGCCGAGCCGGCCAAGGCCAGCCGGCGGCGGTCGGCGGCGTCGATGTGGACGCCGTGCGCGAACAGCGACTTGCCGGTCACCAGCCCGTACCGGTCGTAGACGTCGACGTAGGAACGGCCGCCGAACAGCCGCTTCACGAGCGCCACCTCGTCCTTGTTCTCCGCCAGGTGCGTCTGGAGCCACAGGTCGCCACGCTCGCGCAGCAGACGGCCGACCATGGCCAGCATCCGCTTGGTGGAGGTGGGCGCGAACCGCGGGGTGACGCTGTAGCCGAGGCGGCCCTTTCCGTGCCAGCGGTCGATCAACTCGCGGGTGGCCCGCTCCGCGTCGTCCACCGAGCGGTCGCGCAGATAGGAGGGGGCGTACGGCTCCCGGTCCATGAGGACCTTGCCGCACAGCATGCGCAGGTCGCGGTCGGCGGCCTCCGCGAAGAAGGCGTCCACGGAGACCGGGTGCACGGTGGGGTGGACGCTGGCGGTCGTCGTGCCCGCGGCGAGCAGCCGGTCCAGGAAGAAACCGCTCGTCGTGCGGGCGTGCTCCGGATCGGCGAACCGGGCCTCCGCGGGGAAGACGTAGGTGTTCAGCCAGGGGAGGAGCTGTTCACCGTAGGAGGCGATGACGTCCACCTGGCTGGAGTGCACGTGGGTGTCCACGAAACCGGGCACGATCAGCTTGCCTCTGTGGTCGGTGTGCGTCGCCCCCGCGCGCAGCCGGTCCGGCACCCGGCGGGCCGGTCCCGCCCACACCACGCGGCCGTCGTGCCCGATCGCCAGTACGCCGTCCTCGAACAGCTGCCAGGCCTGCGGGTCGGGCGGGTCGCCGGGGTCGTCGAGGAAGTGCAGCAGGGTGCCCCGTACCAGGTGCACCCGGCCCCGGCCGGTCCCGCTCCCGGCGGAATCGCCCGTGGCGGAGGCTGCGGCCGGTCCCGTCCCCGCCCACGAGGAGGCGGCGGTCAGGCCCAGACCTGTCATGACGCTGCGCCGTCGCACACCGACGGCCGCACTGGCATCTCGGATCATTTGGCGAGTATGGGGCGCCCGCGTGCGGGCCTCGGCGCAACGCGCCCCGGGGCCGTACCGCTGACCACTCGAACAGGGCGAACGACGATTCCGCCCGGCGCTCCCGCCCCTCTCCCGGCACCCCGCATCCGCACCCCGACGGCACGGTGAGGTGCGGGCGCCTGAGATTCTTCGCCGGGCACCCCCAGGGCCGCGCCCGCGCCCTGCGGCCGGCCGGAGCCGACGGGGGACGCCCCTCACCGGCCCGGGGTACCGCGCCGGACGGCTGTGGCGCATCTCACGGGAACGGCTCCCGCGGTGCGGACAGCCCCGTACATGAGGTGGAAACGATGAGCGAGGAGCTACGGGCGCGTGTGCGGGCGGGAGAACGTGCGGCGTTCGCGGAACTGTACGAGAGGTATGCGCGGGCGGTGTACAACCACGCCTACCGGATGACCGGGGACTGGTCGGTGGCCGAGGAAGTCATGTCGGAGACCTTTCTCGACTCCTGGCGGTCCCGTGAGCGGCTGGAGCCGGACGGCGGCGACCTGAAGCCCTGGCTGCTGGGCATCGCCACGAACAAGGCCCGCAACGCCAACCGGGGCACCGGGCGGCGGCTGTCCTTCCTGGCACGCCGGCCCGCCCCGGACCCGGTGCCGGACTTCGCGGAGGAGACGGCGGGCCGCGTCGACGACGAACGGACCCTGGCCGCGGTACGGCGGGCGTTCGGCGGACTGCGGCGCGGCGAGCGCGAGGTGCTGGCGCTGTGCGTGTGGTCGGGCATGGACTACGCCCAGGCCGCGGAGGCGCTCGGTGTTCCCGTCGGCACGGTGCGGTCGCGGCTCTCGCGGGCCCGCACCCGGCTCCGCCGGCTGACCGACCAGCAACTCGCGCCCGGCCCGGGCGCACCCGCCGCCGACGGCTGTGGCGGGGACGCGCCGACGACGGTCCCCACGCGCGGGTCCGGCCGCTCCCGTGGCGGGCGTGCCCGCCGCGGGAGCGGTGAACAGGAAGGTGCGGAGCGGGAACCGCGGCAGAGCCGCGGAGAGGTACAGGGCGAGGCCGCGTTCGCGGCCCTGCCCTTCAACGAGTTGCAGGAGGGAACCCGATGACCGCCGCCGGATCCGGGCCCGTCGGGGCCCGGCACGACGAGACGGGAGACGACCGCCGCCTGACCGCGGACCTGGCCGAGATGCTCCCGGCCCCGGCCGAACGGGATCTGCCTCCTGCGGCCCACCGCTATCACAAGGACCGCCTGATGCGATTCATCGACCATGACGGGGACACCGGCACCGCACCCGCCGCGGACCCCGCACCCGCCCGCACCCGCCGCCTGCCGCTGCGCCGCTCGACCCTGTGGCTGCCCGCGGCGGCTCTCGCCCTCGCCGGGGCGCTCACCGTCGGCCTGGTCACCGGCGGAAACGGGGACGACGGCTCCGGTCCGGCCCGGGCCGGGCACGGCGCGGCCGGGGCGCTCCTCGACCGGATCGCCAACGCCGCCGCCGAGAAGGACGTGGCACCGGTGCGTGACGGTCAGCTCGTGTACGTCAAGAGCCTGACGGCCGGTGCCGAGGGCCGCCCGGACGGCACCTTCGAGCCTGGTGAGCTGCACGAGCGTGAGGTGTGGATGTCCCAGCGTCGTGGACCGGTCGAGAAGCTGGGCCTCATCCACGAGGACGGCGCCTGGGCGCCCCTCACCGAGATGGTGCCGCCCGGCTCCCCGGGCGTGCGGGAAGGGGTCGACCGGCCCACGTACCGGTGGCTGGCCACACTGCCCACCGACCCGGACGCCCTCCTGCGCAAGCTCGACGGCCTGGCCGAGCCGGGCGAGGGCCAGGAGCGGGACCAGGCCGTCTTCGAGCTCATCGGGAGGCTGCTCGGCGAGACGGTGATGCCGCCCGAGACGGCCTCCGCCCTCTACCGGGCCGCGGCCCGGATCCCGGGGGTGACCCGGACCGAGGACGCGGTCGACGCGGCGGGCCGGCACGGCATCGCCGTCACCCGCGTCGACAAGAAGGCGGCGACGGCCACGTCGTGGATCTTCGACAAGCGCAGCCTCGCCTATCTGGGGGAGTTGAGCAGGCTGTCGAAGGACACGAAGGCGGGCAAGAAGGGCACCGTTCTGGAGGAGACGGCCGTCCTGCGGCGCGGTGTCGTCGACGGCTACCGGCAGCGCCCCGACGGCGACCGCACCCGGCACGGCTGACAGGGGCGGGCCGGACCCTGGCGGCCCGCCCCGCCGGCCCCGTCGCCCTCACCCCTCGTCGGCCTCGTGGACCACACGGCCGTCGAACACGGTGAGGGTGACGGGAGGGGAGGGGATGTCGTGCGGGGCGGTGTGGAGCAGATCGCCGCCCAGCACGCACAGATCGGCGGCCTTGCCCACCTCCAGCGAGCCCTTCCAGTCGTCGGCGAAGTCCTGCCAGGCGGCGTCGGCGGTGTAGGTGCGCAGAGCCTCGTCCAGACCGGCGCTGGTCGGGCCCGCTGACCCGGCCGCTGCGTGTCTGACGGGTGAGCATGGTGGCGATACCCTGCCGCCAGTCGGGGAACGCGACGGGGGCCGCCGGGAGGCACCGGGTGGGGCGGTGGCCCCGGTGCGGTGGGGTGCCGTTCCGGCTGCCGGGCTACACGGTCTCCCGCACGTGTGCGGTGAGGGTTACCCTCATCCGGCCGGGGTTGAGGGTGAGTTGGGGGAGCCGGGGCACGGAGAGGCTGTCGCGGTGCAGATGGATGCGCCAGTGGCTGAGCAGGGAGGCGAGCAGCAGTACGCCCTCGATCTGGGAGAACTCGTCGCCGATGCACTTGCGGGCGCCGCCGCCGAAGACGGTGACGGGGATCTGCGGCCTGGTACCGCCGGCACCGTGCGCGTCCCAGCGGTCGGGGTCGAAGCGCTGCGGGTCCGGGTAGAGGTCGGGCAGATGACTGATGAGGTAGGGGCTGTAGGCGAGGGTGGTGCCCTTGGGGAGGGAGTAGCCGCCCAGCCGGGTGTCCGTCTCGGTCTGCCGGGTGAGGAACCAGCCCGGCGGATACATCCGCAGCGCCTCGGTGAACACCTGCCGGGTGTAGGTGAGCCGGGGCAGATCGTCCCAGCCGGCGGTCCGTCCGCCGAGCACCTCGTTCACCTCGGCCGTCAGCCGGGCATGGACGGCCGGATGGGTGGCGGCCAGGTACAGCCCCCAGTTGACCGCGCCGGCCGTCGTCTCCGTCCCGGCCGAGTACATGGTGACGGCCTGGTCCACCAGTTCGTCGTCGGTCAGCGCGGGGGTGTCGCTCTCCGGGTCCCGTGCGGCGATGAGCATCGACAGCAGACTGGTCTCCTCACCGTCCCCGTCCGCCGCGCGTTCGCGGTACGCGGCGGTGAGGTCCGCCATGGACCGGCGTACCCGGCGGGTGGCTTCCTCGTAGCGGACGTTGCCCGGCGTGGGCACCTTGCGCAGCGGCCGGGGCAGCAGGCTGTGCCGGGTGAAGCCGGCCAGGAGCGTGTCGAAGTCGGCGGCCAGCCGCTTGTGGAGACCGGGGTCCAGACTGGTCCCGAACACCGTGGACAGCACGATGTCGGCGGTGATGTTGCGGGCCTCCACCGCGAGGTCGAGCGTCCGGCCGTCCTGCCAGCCGCCGACGACGGCACTGATGCGTTCGGTCATGATGCGCGCGTAGTGGGGGAACCGGGCCTGGTGGAAGGCCGGCTGCATCAGCCGGCGCTGCCGGCGGTGCTCGGCGGCCGGGCAGGTGGCGAGGCCCTGCCCGCCGGCTTCCCGCAGCCGCTCGAAGAGGGGGCCGCCCTTGTCGAAGACGCGGTCGTGCAGCAGGACCGTGCGGGTCAGTTCCGGGTCGCACACCACGACGACGGGTTTGTGAGCGAGGCGGATCTCCACCAGCGGGCCGTGCTCGGGCAGTCCGCGCAGGAATGCCAGGGGCGCGCGCAGGAACTCCGGCAGATGGCCCACCACGGGCTTGGCGCCGGGGGCCCAGGGCACCGGGAGGACGCTCTCCATGTCACCAACTCCTCGTTCTCGGCCCCAGGGGCCGCACGGGACACCGGCCGCCGCCGGTGCGACGGGTTCGTATGCCGGGAGAGAGATCGTGGAACAGGGGCCGGAGCGCGGGGAGAAGAGCCGGCCGGCCCGGCGGTGGCCGGGGAACGCCCGGGCGCCCGGCGGTGCTCGGTGATCCCTCACTGTAGGGAGCGGGCGGCGCGGCGTCCATGCCGCCGACCGGCACACGCCGGGCTTCCGGCACGGCCCCGTTCGACCGGCGTTGTGAGGTGAGTCACACCTGCATCGGCGGCAAGTAACGCACTGTGTAGCGGATCATTCCGTTCGCCGGTTATGCCGGAATCGGCCGTGCTAACGGTGAGACCGGATGCGGAAAGTCCTCCTCCTTCGTTTTCCAGCCGGCTGCGAGTCTGGTGCGACCACCAGGACCCCCATAATCTGTTTGGCGGCCTGGGAGAGGTCACGGGGGAAGGACGCATGAATGAAGGAAACTTCAGCTGCTGTCACGGACCGATCTCCGCGCGACGGAGAAACAATCCGGCTCCAGAAGCGACTGGGTGAAGACCTGGCCCGCGTCAGGAAATCACTGCGTTCCCTGACCGTTCCACCGCACGAACGCATACAGGAACCCATTCTGTATGCGGTGGAGAACACTGGACGGCTGCTGCGGCCCACTCTCGTCCTGCTCTCCTCGTATCTCCTGGAGGAGGAAGAACGCCTCGTCACGCACCGGCGCGTCATCGAAGGCGCCGCCGTCGTCGAAATCCTGCACATCGCCACGCTCCACCACGACGACCTGATCGACGAGGCACAGGTGCGGCGCGGCAGGCCCAGCGTGAACGCGCGGTACGGCGACGCCGTCGCACTGCTGACCGGTGACTACCTCCTCGCCCGCTGCATGCAGTCGGCGGCGGCCCTCGGCGCGTCCCGGATGACGGCCATGGCCGAGACGCTGGTGGACCTGTGCGTGGGCCAGATGCTGGAGTCCATGCAGCTCCACGACCCGCTGCGCAGCGAGGACGACTACTTCGCGGCCATCTCGGGCAAGACCGCCCGTCTGCTGCGGACGGCCGCCACGATGGGCGCCCTCCAGACGGGGGCGGACCAGGATGCCCGCCAGACGCTGGAGACCTTCGGCCACAACCTCGGCATGGCGTTCCAGATCTGGGACGACATCCTCGACATCTGCAGCAGGGAGACGGGGAAGCAGCCCGCGAAGGACATCCTCAACGGCGTCTACACCCTCCCGGTGATCTACGCCGTCGAAGCGGAGCGGGAACGACTCCTCCCGGTGCTGCGCAGTCAGCCGCTGTCCGCCGAGCGCTGCCGGCAGATCATCGCGGCGGCACAGGAATCCGGGGCGGTCAGCCGGGCCGCCGCCGTGGCCCAGCGTTACATCACCGACGCCCTTTCCGTCGTGGAATCCCATCCCGCCACCGCGCGGCACGCCGCGGTGGTGAAACAGTGCCTGCGCGACCTCGTCAGTGCATTCGCCTCCCAGCATCCGGCACTCAAAGCGCTGCGGGACATCGTGCAACCCGCACCCGACCGCCTGCCGTCGACCACATGAGAAATCCGACGACACAAGGAAACTGACGACATGAGAAATCCGACGACATGAGACAACCGCGCCACGCGGCCGGTCCCGCGGCCGGTGGACGGAATTGACTCGGGTGCATTCACGGTATTCACGTGGGGTGTTCTGTGCCGGAAATCCGAAGTGATTTCATCGCCGATTACGACAGTCTGGCCCACACCTGGTGGGACCCCAGGGGCCCCCTCGCCCCCCTGGGCTGGATCGCCCGCGCCCGCGCCGGCTTCGTACCCGCCGCCCCCCACGAGGGTGCCCGGCTCCTCGATGTGGCCTGCGGGGGCGGGCTGTTCGGCCCCCACCTGGCCGGCAAGGGATACCGCGTCGTCGGTGTGGACCTGTCTGCGCTGTCGCTGCGGGAGGCGCTGCGGCACGGATTCGACGCGGTCGCCCGCGCGGACATCGCCCGGCTCCCGTTCGCCGACGCGTCGTTCGACGTCGTCACGGCAGGACAGTGCCTCGAACACGTGCCGGACCCCTTCGCCGTCGTGGCGGAGGCCTGCCGGGTGCTGCGCCCCGGCGGCACCCTCGTCCTCGACACCATCGCCGACACCCGCACGGCGCGGTTCGTCGCCATCACCCTCGCCGAGAACGCACCCCTGCCCGGCCGGCCGCCCCGCGGCACCCACGACCACCGGCTGTTCGTCAACCGGCAGCGGCTGCTGCGCACCGCACGCGCGCAGGGCGTCGAGCTGCGGCTGCACGGCCTGCGCCCGCACTTCGGCGACGGGCTGCGCTATCTGGCCCGCAGACGCGAGGAGGTCCGCATGGTCCCCACCGCCTCCACCGGCGTGCTGTTCCTCGGCGTGGGGAGGAAGAGGTGACCGCCACCGTGCGGCCGGCCGCCGGCGCGG
>Ga0164243_10004838_pt1 | contig 20860 bp, 19 predicted proteins | sample OricompcompostOP_FD_108781 | JGI IMG/M metagenome (GOLD analysis project Ga0164243, IMG submission 108781) | Organic Plus compost microbial communities from Emeryville, California, USA - Original compost - Organic plus compost (OP) | ecosystem: Engineered > Solid waste > Mixed feedstock >...
AGAGTATTGAGGTTGCCACGGCGAGGGTGACCCAGCTGGTTCTCAACGCAGCCACGGGCACCGTCATCGACGCGGTGCTCCGGGCCAGCCCCGCGCGCCTCTCGCCCGGCACCGCCGCCGACTTGCACGCAGCCCAGACCAAGATCCAGGAGTTCTCCCGTGTCCGAGGTAAAGATCGCCGCCGAGCCCCGCACCGAGTTCGGCAAGGGTGGAGCCCGCCGCACCCGGCGCGCCGGCCTGGTGCCCGCCGTGCTTTACGGTCACGGCGAGAAGCCCAAGCACATCGCGCTGCCCGCGCGTGAGTTCGCCGCCGCGATCCGTCACGGCGGTGCCAACCAGCTCTTCGCGATCGAGATCAGCGACGGCACCCAGGCGCTGGCCCTGCCGAAGGCGATCCAGCGCGACCCGGTCAAGGACACCTACGAGCACGTCGACCTGCTGCTCGTCCGCCGGGGCGAGAAGGTCACCGTCGACGTCCGCGTCCAGCTCGTCGGCGAGGCTGCCCCCGGCACCCTCGTGGTGACCGAGAGCGACACGCTGTCGGTGAGTGCCGACGCCACCAAGCTGCCGGAGAGCCTCGAGGTCTCGATCGAGGGGCTGGAGGCCGGCTCCAAGGTCACCGCCGGCGACGTCCGGCTGCCCGCGGGCATCGAGCTGGTCGCCGACCCGGAGTCCACCATCGCCGTCATCAGCGTCGCGCCGAGCGCCGAGGCGCTCGAGGGCGAGGCCGCGGAGGGCGAGGCGGCCGAGGGCGAGGCCGCGGAGGGCCAGGCGGCGGAGGCGGCCGCCGAGGAGCAGCCGGCGGCGGCGCAGTAGGTCTGGACTACGCGGAAGGCCCCTCCCGATCGGGAGGGGCCTTCTGTCGATCGGGAGAATGACGAGCGTGGAAGCGACAGCGCCGTTCCTGGTGGTCGGTCTCGGCAACCCCGGCAAGGAGTACGCGAAGAACCGCCACAACGTGGGCTTCATGGTCGCGGACCTGCTGGCCGAGCGGATCGGCGGCAAATTCGGCCGCCACCGGCGCGCGGTCGCGGAGGTCGCCGAGGGCCGGCTGGGCCTCGGTGGGCCGAAGCTGGTGCTGGTCAAGCCGCTGACCTACATGAACCTCTCCGGCGGTCCCGTGGTGGCGCTCGCGCAGTTCTACAAGGTCCCGCCCGGCCAGATCGTCGCGGTGCACGACGAGCTCGACATCCCGTACGGGCAGGTGCGCGCCAAGATCGGCGGCGGCGAGGGCGGCCACAACGGCCTGCGCTCGATGTCCAAGTCACTGGGCACGAAGGACTACGCGCGGGTCCGGTTCGGCATCGGCCGCCCGCCCGGCCGGCAGGACCCGGCGGACTTCGTGCTGAGCGACTTCTCCACGGTGGAGCGCAAGGAGCTGGAGTTCCTGGTCGACCGGGCCGCCGACGTCGCGGAGGCGATCGTGACCCGCGGCGTCGAATGGGCTCAGAACGCGTACAACGGATCCTGATCACTCTCCCGTATCGCCCGTCCGGTTTCCCCGTTTGTCCCTAACGGGTGGTCGACGGGGAGGCGTGGGTGGAGCGACGCGATCTCATGGACCGCGGCCTGGACACGGCGCGCGGCGCGCACGGACGGGCGGCGACCCGGGCTCCGCGGCCGTCCCGGGCCCGGCCCCAGGGCGGTTCACCGGGCCGGGGGCCGAAGCCGACGCCGCAGCGGACCCGCCGGCCCCTGCTGCGCCGCGTTCCCGGCCGGCACGCCGCGCTCTCGCGCCGGGCCGCGTGGGAGACCCGCTACATCCGGCTGCTCCTGCTCGCGGATCTCGCCGTCGGCGCGGCCGCCGGCGGGCTCGCCTTCAAGCTGCGCTTCGGCGACGGGGTGACCAGCTACAACCGGGACTACCTGGTGCTGTCGGCGGTGCTGCCGCTCGCGCTGGTCGGCGCGCTCGCGCTGGCCCGGGCGTACGAGGCGCGGTTCCTCTTCGTCGGCACCGACGAGTACCAGCGCGTGATCCGGGCCGGCATGGGCCTGATCGCCGGTGTCGCGATGGTCTCCTACGCGCTGGAGATCCGGCTCGCCCGGTCGTACGTCCTCGTGGCCCTCCCCGCCGCCACGTTCGTGACGCTGGCCGTCCGTTTCGTCCTGCGCAAGCGCCTGCACCGGGCACGCGAGCGAGGGGAGTGCCTGCGCCGGGTCATCGTGGTCGGCCACGAGCTGGCGGTCATGCACCTGGCCCGGCAACTGCGCCGCGAGCGGTACCACGGCCTGGAGATCGTCGGCGCCTGCCTGCCGCCGCGGCACGACGGCCAGGTGGGCATCCCCGTCTACGGCACGTTCGACGACGTCGCGGACGCGGTGGACGCGTCCGGGGCCGACACCGTGATCGTGCTCTCCTGCCCGGAGATCGACGGCCAGACCCTGCGCCGGCTGGCGTGGCGCCTCGAACGCGACGACATCGACCTGATCCTGGCCAACGCGCTGATCGACGTGGCCGGCGACCGCACCACGATCCGCCCGGTCGACGGGCTGCCGATGCTGCACGTCGAGCACCCTCGCCTGGAAGGCGCGGCCCGGCTCGTGAAGGAGGTCGTCGACCGGCTCGGCGCCGCCGTGCTGCTCGCGGTCCTGTCGCCCCTGCTGCTGGTCATCGCGCTCTGCATCCGGCTCGACTCGCCCGGCCCGGTACTCTTCCGGCAGGTGCGCACCGGCCGCGACGGCCGGGAGTTCCTGATCTACAAGTTCCGCAGCATGTACCTCGACGCGGAGGCCCGGCTCGCGGAGCTGCGCCATCTCAACGAGCACGACGGCGTGCTCTTCAAAATCCGCAACGACCCGCGCATCACCCGGGTCGGCGTCCGGCTGCGGCGCTTCTCGCTGGACGAGCTGCCGCAGCTGTTCAACGTACTGCTCGGCCAGATGTCGCTGGTGGGCCCCCGGCCACCGCTGCCGCAGGAGGTGGCGCAATACGCTGACGACGTGCGCCGCCGGCTCGCGGTCAAGCCCGGGATGACCGGGTTGTGGCAGGTGTCCGGCCGGTCGGACCTGCCGTGGGAGGAGGCGGTCCGGTTGGATCTGCGGTATGTGGAGAACTGGTCGCTCACCCTCGACCTGGTGATCCTCATGCGCACCGTGGCCGCCGTGGTCCGTCCCAGCGGTGCCTACTGACAGGAGAGAATGTCGCCATGACCCCTCCGGTGATCGACGGCGCCTTCGCCCGGTGGCTGGCCGGGCGTGCCGGGCAGCTGCTCCTCGCGACGCGGGCCGAGCTGGGCTTCGGCGATCCCGCCGCGCTCAAGGCGGCCGGCGACAAGCTCTCCCACGAGCTGATCCGCACGGAGCTGGCCCGCTGGCGGCCGGCGGACGCGGTGCTCTCCGAGGAGGACAAGGGCTCCCGCCTCGCCACGTCCGGTGAGGACCGGCTCTCCGCCGACCGGGTCTGGATCATCGATCCGCTCGACGGCACCCGGGAGTACAGCGAGGAGGGACGCGACGACTGGGCCGTGCACGTGGCGCTCTGGGGCCGGCACGGCACGAGCCCGAGCAAGCTGCTCGCCGGCGCCGTGGCGATCCCGGCACAGCACCGCACGCTGGGCACGGACTTTCCGCCCGCGTACCCGCCGATGACCCCGAACCGGACGCTGCGGCTGGCCGCGAGCCGGAGCCGCCCACCGGCCTTCCTCGAAGACCTGGCCGCCGCCCTCGGCGCCGAGCTGGTGCCGATGGGCTCGGCCGGCGTGAAGATCGCCGCGGTGGTCGGCGGCGAGGTGGACGCGTACGTCCACGCCGGCGGCCAGTACGAGTGGGACTCCGCCGCGCCGGTCGCTGTGGCAATGGCCACCGGCCTGCACGCTTCCCGTATCGACGGATCTGCGCTGAAATACAACGAGACCGATCCGCGGCTGCCCGATCTCCTGGTGTGTCGCAAGGATCTGGCCCCACGGTTGCTCGCGGCGCTGCGGCAGCACGTGCCGGGGTAGGCTGGCTCGCGATCAAACCGAGCGGTTAGGCAGACAATCCGAAGGGGTTCGACATCCATGGCGCCGGCATACCGGGTTTCCCACCTCGCGGCGCTCGAGGCGGAGAGCATCTTCGTCATGCGCGAGGTCGTGGCTGAGCTGGAGCGGCCGGTGCTGCTCTTCTCGGGTGGCAAGGACTCCATCGTCATGCTGCGGCTCGCCGAGAAGGCGTTCGCCCCCGCCCGGATCCCGTTCCCGGTGATGCACGTGGACACCGGCCACAACTTCCCCGAGGTCATCGCGTTCCGCGACGCCCGGGTCAGCGAGCTGGGCCTCCAGCTCGTGGTGGCGAGCGTGCCGGAGGCCATCGAGTCCGGCCTCGTGGTCGAGCCCGCCGACGGCATGCGCAACCGCATCCAGACCCCGGTGCTGCTCGACGCCGTGGAGAAGTACCGCTTCGACGCGCTGTTCGGCGGCGCGCGCCGCGACGAGGAGAAGGCCCGCGCCAAGGAGCGGGTCTTCAGCTTCCGCGACGAGTTCGGCCAGTGGGACCCGAAGAACCAGCGTCCCGAGCTGTGGTCCCTCTACAACGGGCGGCACCACCCGGGCGAGTCGATCCGGGTCTTCCCGCTCTCCAACTGGACCGAGCTGGACGTCTGGCACTACATCAAGCGGGAGGGCCTGGCGCTGCCCTCGATCTACTACGCCCACGAGCGCACCGTCATCTCCCGCGACGGCATGCTGTACGCGGTGAACGAGTTCATCACCCCGCGCGGCACCGAGACCCCGTTCACCGCGACGGTTCGCTACCGCACGGTGGGTGACGCCTCGTGCACGGCGGCGGTGGAGTCCCGCGCCGACACCGTCGACAAGGTGATCGACGAGGTGGCCGCGACCCGGATCACCGAGCGGGGTGCCACCCGCGGCGACGACCGGGTCAGCGAGGCCGCCATGGAAGACCGCAAGCGTGAGGGGTATTTCTGATGTCGGTGGAGGCCCTGGCTCCCTCGTCCGCGGAGCAGCGCGCGATGGACCTGCTGCGGTTCGCCACCGCGGGCAGTGTGGACGACGGCAAGTCGACGCTGATCGGCCGGCTGCTCTACGACACGAAGTCGCTCTTCACCGACCAGCTGGCGGCCGTCGAGGCGGTCAGCGCGGCGCGCGGCGACGAGTACACCAACCTCGCACTGCTCACCGACGGCCTGCGTGCGGAGCGTGAGCAGGGCATCACGATCGACGTGGCGTACCGCTACTTCGCGACGCCACGCCGGAAGTTCATCATCGCGGACACACCCGGGCACATCCAGTACACGCGGAACATGGTGACCGGCGCGTCCACGGCGGACCTCGCGCTGATCCTGGTCGACGCGCGCAAGGGCCTGGTCGAGCAGTCCCGCCGGCACGCGTTCCTCTGCTCGTTGCTGCGCGTGCCGCACCTGGTGCTCTGCGTCAACAAGATGGACCTCGTCGACTGGTCGCAGGAGGTCTTCGAGCGGATCGCCGACGAGTTCACCGCGTTCGCCGCCAAGCTGGAGGCGCCGGACCTCTCGGTCATCCCGATCTCCGCGCTGCACGGCGACAACATCGCCTCGCGGTCGGAGAACATGCCCTGGTACGAGGGCCCGTCGCTGCTGCACCACCTGGAGCACGTGCACATCGCCTCCGACCGCAACCTGGTCGACGTCCGGTTCCCGGTGCAGTACGTGATCCGTCCACAGTCCACCACCGTCACCGACTACCGCGGCTACGCGGGGCAGGTGGCGTCCGGCGTGCTCAAGCCCGGCGACGAGGTGATGGTGCTGCCGTCCGGGTTCACCAGCCGGATCAGCGCGATCGACACCGCCGACGGCCCGGTCGCCGAGGCGTTCCCGCCCATGTCGGTGACCGTCCGCCTGGAAGACGAGATCGACATCTCCCGGGGCGACATGATCTGCCGGCCCAACAACGCGCCGGCGGTCGCGCAGGACATCGAGGCGATGGTCTGCTGGATGGACGAGTCCAAGCCGCTGCGGGTCGGCGGCAAGTACGCGCTCAAGCACACCACCCGCTCGGTGCGCGCGGTCGTCCGCGACCTGCACTACCGCCTCGACGTCAACTCGCTGCACCGCGACGAGGAGGCGGCCGAGCTGCGGCTCAACGAGATCGGCCGGCTGCGGCTGCGCACGACGGCGCCGCTCCTCGCCGACGAGTACCGCCGCAACCGCACGACCGGCGGCTTCATCCTCATCGACGAGGCCACCAACCGTACGGTCGCCGCGGGGATGATCGTCGAGGCGAGCTGATCAGGCCAGCCGGGTGGCGCCGGGCCCCGGCTCGGCGGTGAACCACGTCGGCGCGGCGTAGCCCGCGGACGCGTACGCCGCGGCGACGGCGCCGGCCACCCGCTCCGCGCTGTCCCGCTCGACCAGCGCGAGGACGCAGCCGCCGAAGCCGCCGCCGGTCATCCGGGCACCGAGCGCGCCGGCCGCCCGCGCCGCCGAGACGGCGAGGTCGACCTCCGGCACTGTGATCTCGAAGTCGTCCCGCATCGAGGCGTGCGAGGCGGTGAGCAGGGGCCCGATCTCCCTGACCCGGCCGGCCCGGAGGAGGGCGACCGTGTCGCGCACGCGGGCGTTCTCGGTGACCACGTGCCGGACCCGCCGGCGGGTCACCGGGTCGGGCAGGGCGGCCAGCGCGGCGTCGAGGTCGGTGACGTCGCGCAGGGCGGGGACACCGAGCAGCGCCGCCGCCTCCTCGCAGGACCGGCGGCGGGACGCGTACTCGCCACCGGCGTGGCGGTGCGGGGCACGGCTGTCGATCACGAGGACCGCGAGGCCGGCCGTCGCGACGTCGAAGGGGATCTGCTCGACGGCGAGCGTGCGGCAGTCGAGGAAGAGCGCGTGACCGGCCTCGGCGCGGATCGACGCGGACTGGTCCATGATCCCGCAGGGCATGCCGACGTACTCGTTCTCGGCCCGCTGGGCCAGCGCGGGGCGTTCCTCGACCGGCAGCGGCAGGCCGCCGAGGTCGGCGAGGGCGGTCAGCACGGCCGACTCCAGCGCGGCCGACGAGGAGAGGCCCGCGCCGGGCGGCACGTCGGAGGCGATGGCCAGGGCGGCGCCGGGGACGTCGTACCCCGCGCTCCGCACCGCCCAGACGACCCCGGCGACATACGCCGCCCAGCCCGCGACGCCGCCCGGCCGGTCGAGCGCGGCGGCGTCGAACTCGACCGTCTCGCCTGCCTCCTCCGACCACACCCGCCACACCAGCTCGCGGTCGGCCTCCGCCGCCACGACGACCCGCCGCGGCAGCGCGAAGGGGAGCACGTACCCGTCGTTGTAGTCCGTGTGCTCGCCGATCAGGTTCACCCGCCCCGGCGCGGCCCAGACACCGGTGGGCCGGTTGCCGAAAAGGGACAGGAAGCCGGCTTCGGCGCGGGACGGGACATCGGTCATGGAGGCATCCCATCATGGGCCGGAGGCTCGGCGTGAGCGGCCGGAGCTGTCTACGATCGAGCACATGCAAGAGTCCGGCACAGCCGGGCCCCGCCGGCGTTCTCCGGCGGGGCGTCCTGCGCGCAATCCCGGCCCGGTCGCCCGGCGCCTCGCCCGACTCGTGGTCCGCACCGCAGACGGCCTGACCGCGGCACTCGGCGCCGACCCGTCCGCCGGTCGGGAGCAGATCAGCGAAGCCCACCTCCGCGACCTCGTGGCCGCCAACACCCGGCTCGACCCGGTGGAGCGCCGCATCATCGACGAGGTGCTCGTCGCCCGCGACACGATGGTCCGCGAGGTGATGCGGCCGCGCACCGAGGTGACGTTCCTGTCCGCCGGGCTCACGCTCGCCGAGGCGGCGCACCACGTCCGCGCCGAGACGCACACCCGCTACCCGGTGGTCGACGGCACCCACGACGACGTGATCGGCTTCGTACACCTGCGCGACCTGCTGATCCGCCCGGAGGGGGACGGCCGCGCGACGATCCGGGAGCTGACCCGCGAGGTGAAGCGCATCCCGGCCAGCAAACGCGTCCTCGCCGCGCTGACCGAGATGCGGCGTGAGCGGCACCACCTCGCGGTGATCATCGACGAGTACGGCGGCACGGCCGGCATCGTGACGCTCGAAGACCTCATCGAAGAGGTGGTCGGCGAGATCCACGACGAGTACGACGCCGAGCCGGATCCGGTGCCGGGCCGCCCCTCCGACGTGGACGGCCGGCTCAACCTCGCCGACTTCGCGGAGCGCGCCGGCTTCGCCCTGCCGCCGGGCCCGTACGAGACGGTCGGCGGCTACGTGATGGCCCGCCTCGGCCGGCTGCCCCGCGTCGGCGACGAGGCGCCGGTGCCCGGGGTCGACGGGGAGTGGGTCCTCCGCGTGCTCGAACTCGACGGCCGCCGGGTGTCCCGCGTGGGCATCCGCGCGGTTGACCGCCCGGCCAGCCCGGTCATGGCGCTCGCCGCGCCGTCCCAGCCGCGCCGCGAGGCCGCGACCGTCTCCGATTAGGGTCCGTTTCATATCTGGGGCCGGGCTGCGGCGGGCCCAGACGACCACTCGTGAAAGGAAGGGCCCCTTCCTAACGCTGAGGCGTTAGGAAGGGGCCCTTCCTTTCACGCTCCGCCTCGCCTCGACCCCAGATATGAAACGGACCTAGTCGGCGAGCTAGGAGAACTGCAGCTTCTGCCAGGCGGTGCCGTCGGTCGAGAAGGCGGACCAGGGGCCGCCGAAGAGTCGGTACGCCACGTAGCCACCGATCGTGCGCAGGATCGGACCGACGAAGGGAAGGCCGGCCGCGTGGCGCAGCGTCGCGCCGTCGTCGTCGCTCAGCCACCAGCCCGCATTCACACCGATGGAACCGGCGAGCAGCAGGCGGCCGTCAAGCAGCGGCACAGGATCGCCCGCGATGTGTGCCGGGGCCCGCCACGCTTCCACCGCGGCGGCGGTCGCGGAGTATGTCATCGCGAATCCGCGGCCCCCGTCGGCGGAGTAGTAGATGCCACGCAGCTCGTCCGACTTGCCCTTCGCCACCGCGTAGACGTCGGTGCCCAGCGTGCCCACGGCGACGGTGCTGACCTGCCCGGACGGCACGTCCAGCGACCGGGTCTGCCAGCTTCGCCCGCCGTCGCGGGTGACCGCGACCGCGGGGGCTCCACCGTCGCCGACACCGCCGACCCACCACGCGCCGTCGGCGGCCGGTGCCGGGGCGATCCACCGGGCCGTCAGGTCGGGCTGCTCGGCGAGCGGCCCGAGCGGTCCCCGGTCGGGGTTCCACACGGTGACCGCGCCGGTCGTCCGGTCCAGCCGGGGGATCTCGCCGGCGCCGAGGGCGGCGCGCGCTACCGGTGCGGAGACCTGCGCCGCGCGCCACCGGGCACCGCCCTCGTCGATGACGTAGACGGTCGGGCCGGCCCCGGCGAGCAGGTACCGGCCGCCGGGGAAGGCGACCAGTTCCATGTCGGTGGTCGCCCCGGCGGGCGGCGGCAGCGCCGTCCAGGTGAGGCCGCCGTCGTCGGTGCGGGCCACGCCGGGGATCGCGTACGCCATCCCGGTCTTCGCGTCGGTGAACTCGACGTCGACGGGCTCCCCCTCGATGTCGAAGAGGCGGCCCGGTGCCAGCCCGGTGATCTCGATGCCCTCGCCCTTGTAGACCGGCGCGGCGCCGGTCGGGGCCGCGGCCGGCGGGTCGGATGCCGGCGGGTCCGCCCACGGGTGGCTGGCGATGCCGACGGCCGCGACCACGGCCAGCGCCGCCGCGCCGACCCGCGTCGCCCGGCGCCGGCGGATCCGGGCCGCCCGGCGGCGGACGTCGGCGAGCGGCGGCTGCTCGATCTCCGCCAGTAGCGCCGCGCGGGACCGGGCCAGGCGGGTGTCAAGATCCGGCACGGGTCACCTCCGCTCGGTAGTCGCCGAGGTGGCCGGCGAGCGCGGCGCGGGCCCGGGAGAGCCGGGACTTGACCGTGCCGACGGGGACGCCGAGCACCGCCGCGACCTCGTCGACCGGGAGGTCGGCGTAGTAGTGGAGCACCACCACCTCGCGGTGGCTCGCCGGCAGCGTGGCCAGGGCGTCGCGCAGGTCGGCGCGCTCGGGGCCCGGCGCCGGCTCGACGGTCCGTACCGTGGGCCGGTCGCGCAGCATGATCGCGTCCAGCAGCTTGCGCCGCCGCCAGCGGCGGCGGACCACGTTGACCGCGACCGTGCGCAGCCACGCCTCCGGGTTCTCCACGTCGGCGAGGCCCCGCGGCCGGGCGAGGGCCCGCGCGAACGCCTCCTGCACCACGTCTTGCGCCTCCGTCAGGTCGGTGGTGAACGCGTAGACCTGGGCGACCAGGCGCCGATAGCAGGCGTGGTAGAGCTCGCTCATCGCCTGCTCGGCCTTGCCCGGGCCGCCGGTCATCCGCGCGCCATCGTCGTACGCCAATCGCCGTCCTTCCGGTCCTGGCCACACCGTACGAGTCCGGAGCGCCTCCCCGGGTTCCCCCGCCCGCGCCGATTGTCCGAGCCGGCTGGCAGAATTGCCGGCATGTCCGACGCTCCCGCTGCCCGGCCCCGGGTGCTCTCCGGCATCCAGCCGACCGCCGACTCGTTCCACATGGGCAACTACCTGGGAGCGATCCGCCAGTGGGTGGAGTTGCAGGACACCCACGACGCCTTCTACTGCGTCGTCGACCTGCACGCGATCACGGCCGGGCACGACCCCAAGGTGCTCCGGCAGCGCAGCCGCGTCTCGGCGGCCCAGCTGCTGGCGGTCGGGCTCGACCCGGAGCGGTGCACGCTCTTCGTGCAGTCCCAGGTGCCCGAGCATCCGATGCTCGCCTGGGTGCTGAGCTGCATCACGGGGTTCGGCGAGGCCAGCCGGATGGTCCAGTTCAAGGACAAGTCGGCCAAGCAGGGGGCCGAGCGGGCCAGCGTGGGCCTGTTCACGTACCCGATCCTCCAGGCGGCCGACATCCTGCTCTACCAGGCCGACGCGGTGCCGGTCGGCGAGGACCAGCGCCAGCACCTGGAGCTGACCCGCGACCTGGCGGGGCGGTTCAACACGCAGTTCGGCAAGACGTTCACGCTGCCGGAGCCGTTCATCGTCCGCGACACCGCCAAGATCACCGACCTGCAGGAGCCGACGGCGAAGATGTCGAAGTCGTCCTCCTCGCCGGCCGGCATCATCGAGCTGCTGGACGACCCGGCGAAGTCGGCGAAGAAGATCCGTTCGGCGGTCACCGACACCGGCCGTGAGATCATCTTCGACCCGGCCACGAAGCCCGGCGTCTCCAACCTCCTGACGATGTATTCGGTGCTGGCCGGCCGCCCGATCGACGAGCTGGTCGCGGCGTTCGAGGGCCGGGGCTACGGCGACCTCAAGAAAGAGCTGGCCGAGGTGGTGGCCGAGTTCGTCCGCCCGATCCAGGAGCGCACCAAGGCATACCTCGACGACCCGGCGCAGCTCGACAAGCTGCTCGCGATCGGCGCCGACAAGGCCCGCGCCGTGGCCGCGCCGACCCTCGCCACCGTCTACGAGCGGGTCGGCTTCTTTCCGAGCCGGACCGCCTGACGCCCGTCCTCGCGGGTCCGCGAGATCCGCAAGAATGACCGGTGTGAACGTTTTCGCGCGTCTGGACGCCGGGTTCAACCGGGCCGTCGGCGCGGGTCGTCGGCACTCCGCCGCGTTCGACCACTTCTGGCGGGCCAAGGACCGGTACGGCGAGGTGCTCGGCGGCCGGCTGGCCGCGGCGATCTCGTACTACGGCTTCTTCGCGATCTTCGCGTTGGGCCTGGTCGGCTACGCGGTCTTCGGGTTCGTCCTCCGGCATCCGTCCGTGCGGGACGCGGTCGTCTCGTTCCTGTCACAGAACCTGCCCTGGCTGCAACTGGAGAACATCGAGAAGGCGGTCAGCGGCGTCCAGACCACCGGACGCCCGATCGGCATCGTCGGCCTCATCGGCCTGACCTTCACCGGCATCGCGTGGGTGGAGGCGATCCGGTCGTCGCAGCGGGCGGTGTACGGCTACCAGCAGAACCCTGGCAACATCATCGTGCGCAAGCTGATCGACTTCGGGGTCCTGCTCGGCGTCTTCGTCCTGCTCGCCATCTCGGTCGGTGCGGTCGACGGGGTGTCGACGCTGCTCCGCTGGCTCGCGGGCGGCTCGCGGGACTGGCTCGGCTGGGTCACGTACCCGCTGGCCCTGGTCGTCAACATGGTGATCGCGTTCGCGCTGCTCGGCCCGGTGCCGCGGCTGCGGATGAGCGTGCGCCGGCTGCTGCCGCCGCTGCTGATCGTCGGTGCCGGCCTGACGGCGCTGAACACGGTCGGCCGGCTCTACATCGGCTGGGTCGACACCAACGCGGCGTACGCGCTGGTCGGCCCGGTCGGCCTGCTGGTCTACCTCTACCTGTTCAACCAGGTGTTGATCTGGGCGGCGGCGATCGCGGCGACGGACAACCACGGCACGATCCGCGACCTCAACGGCCCTCGCGAAGCGGAGTCCGCGAACGGCCCCTGACCGGCCGCCCGGGCGGTGATGATGGTCGGATGGGTGCACTGGTGACCTTGCGGCTGCCCGACGACTCGCCGCTGCACGCTCTTCCCTGGGTCATCACGTTCGGCCCGCTGGGCGACGAAGAGTGGGAGCCGGTGGTGAGCGGCCCGTACGAGCGTCCCCACGCCCTCGCGCTCGCCCAGTCGGTGGTCGCCGACGAGGAGCTGATGGCGGTCGTCGAGCCGTGTATGCCACACATCTCGCCGGACGAGATCCGCGACGAGATCGAGGCCGCCCGGATCGCCGCGCTGCGGGCCGACCGGCCGGCGGACGGCTCGCTCGACGACGTCGACCTCGACGACCTCGACCTGGAGGACGCCGACCTCGACGGCGAGACCGCCGACGAGGAGGAGGGCGAGGTCCACGGCGCGCCACCGCCGACCCCGGACGAGGTGATGGCCGGCTGGGGCCGCATCGCCGCCCGACTCACGGCCCCCCGCCCGGACAACCCCTGACGGGAGCACGGTGCCGGACCGCTCTGCGGGCTCGGGGCTGGAGCGTGATGGTGCCCCGGCGCCGGAGCGCCGGGGCACCGCACCCACACCCCCACCACAGGGTCCCGTGGGTGCGTCCTTACCCCGCGGCGCCGTCGCGTAACCACGCCGCCGTGTCGGGCGGCAGGAGGGTGCCGGTGCCGGGCTCGCTGGTGAGCAGCGGGGTCCCGTAGCGGCCGATGTCCACCGGCTCCGTGCCGAGGTTGACCACGCAGCCGATCGCGCCACGGCGGAACGCGAGCACACCGGGCTCGGCGTCCAGCCACCGGAGGCGGGCCCCGCCGTGCAGCGCAGGCTCGGCGCGGCGCAGCCGCAGGGCCGCCCGGTACAGCTCCAGCGTCGATCCCGCGACCCCGTCCTGCGCGGCCGCGGTCCGGTCGGCCCAGTGGGCCGGCGCCGGCAGCCACGGGGTCGCGCCGCCCTCCGGACCGAAGCCGTACGGCGGCGCGCCGCCCGACCACGGCATCGGCACCCGGCAGCCGTCGCGGCTGTCGCCGTTGCGCCGGAACGCCGGGTCCTGCCGCAGGTGGTCGGGGATGTCGAGCACCTCGTCGAGCCCCAGCTCCTCGCCCTGGTAGACGTACGCGCAGCCGGGCAGCGCGAGCATCAGCAGCGCCGCGGCGCGGGCCCGGCGCAGGCCGCGTGTGCCGCCGCCGTACCGGGTGACGTGCCGTTGCTTGTCGTGGTTGGAGAGGACCCAGGTGGTCGGCGCGCCGACGTGGGCGGCCTCGGCGAGCGAGGTGTCGATGACCTTGCGGAACGAGTCGACCGACCAGGTCGCGTGGAGGAAGTCGAAGTTGAAGACCTGGTGCAGCTCGTCCGGGCCGACGTAGCGCGCCAGCCGGTCCGGGCTGGACGCCCACGCCTCGGCGACGGCCATCCGGCCGCCCGGGTACGCGTCGAGGATGCGCCGCCACGAGCGGTAGATCTCGTGCACGCCGTCCTGGTCGAAGTAGGGGAGGGTGGTGCCCTCGAGCATCCGGCTCTGCCGCTGGTTGCGGCCGGTCTTGCTGCTGTAGCCGACGTCGGGCAGCCCGGCCGCCTTGATGTTGCCGTGGGCCACGTCGACCCGGAAGCCGTCGACGCCGCGGTCGAGCCAGAACCGCAGGATGTCCTCGAACTCGGCGCGGACCTCCGGCAGTTCCCAGTTCAGGTCGGGCTGGGACGGGTCGAAGATGTGCAGGTACCACTGCCCGTCGGGGACCCGTGTCCAGGCGTCGCCACCGAAGATCGACTCCCAGTCGTTCGGCGGCTCGTCGCCGTTCGGCCCGCGGCCGTCGCGGAAGATGTAGCGCTCGCGCTCCGGCGAGCCCGGCCCCGCGGCCAGCGCCGCCTGGAACCAGGGGTGCGCGCTCGACGTGTGGTTGGGCACCACGTCGACGATCACCCGCAGGCCGAGCGCGTGCGCGTCGGCGGTCATCGCGTCGAAGTCGTCGAGGGTGCCGAACATCGGGTCGACCTGGCGGTAGTCGGCGACGTCGTAGCCGCCGTCGATCATCGGCGAGCGGTAGAACGGCGTCAGCCAGATCGCGTCGACGCCGAGGTCGCGCAGGTACGGCAGGCGGGCACGGACGCCACCCAGGTCGCCGACGCCGTCGCCGTCGGAGTCGGCGAAGCTGCGCACGTAGACCTGGTAGACCACGGCCGACCGCCACCAACCGGCGTCAGATTCCTCCGCGTTGGTCGCTAATTGCCCCTGTTCTCTGGACACCGAACGAGCATGCCGGATCATGCCAGGCTCATGCAAGGACCCGACAGAACTTGCGCAAGCCCCGCAATCGGAGGTTTCAGGCAGACTTCGCCACGGCGGTCGAGGCGCGGACGACGAGCTCCGGACGGAACAGGTACTCCGAGTGCGGCGCCGGGTGGCCCTCGATCTCGTCGACCAGGGCCCGCACCGCGGCCGCCGCCATCGCCTCGACGGGCTGGCGCACGGTCGTCAGGGGCGGGTCGGTGAAGGCCATCAGGGGGGCACCGTCGTACCCGACCACCGAGACGTCCTCGGGCACCCGCAGGCCCCGGCGCCGGGCCGAGCGGATCGCGCCGAGCGCCATCATGTCCGACCCGCAGACGATCCCGGTCACGCCGGCGTCGAGCAGGCGCGCGGCGGCGGCCTCCCCGCCCTCGACGCCGAAGAGGGAGAGCGCCACCAGGCCGTCCAGCTCCTCGTCGGTCGCGCCGACGAGCGTGCGCATCGCGGCGCGGTAGCCGGCGATCCGGCGGCGCACGGGCAGGAACCGGTCCGGGCCGTTGACCAGCCCGATCCGGCGGTGGCCGAGCGAGACCAGGTACGACACGGCGATCTCGGCGGCGGCCTGCTCGTCGGGCGAGACGAACGGCGCGGGCAGGCCCGGGACGTACCCGTTGACCAGCACGATCGGCAGCGCGCGGCCGACGAGCCGGCGGTAGCGCTCGTGGTCGCCGGTCGCGTCGGCGTGCAGGCCGGAGACGAACACGATGCCGTTGACCTGGCGGTCGAGGAGCATCTCGACGTACTCGTCCTCCGTCACGCCGCCGGGCGTCTGCGTGCAGAGCACCGGCGTGTAGCCGCACTGTGCCAGCGCGGACTCGATGGTCTGGGCGAACGCCGGGAAGATCGGGTTGTTCAGCTCCGGGACGACGAGCCCCACCAGGCCGGCGCTGCGCCGGCGCAGCTTGCTCGGGCGTTCGAGGCCCAGCGCGTCGAGGGCCGCCAGCACGGCCTCGCGGGTCTCGGGGGAGACGCCGGGCTTCGCGTTGAGCACTCGGGAGACGGTGGCCTCGCTGACCTGCGCCTGTAGGGCGATGTCGGACAGTCGGGCACGCATGGCTGCACGATATCCGCTGGTGTTTCGCGTCTTCCGCAAGCCCTTGCCGCGTAGCAACAAACCCGAAACACGCCTCGCGTTACGGCAGGAGGGTGCGCAGGCCCGCGGCGTACGTCTCCTTGTCGGGGCCGCCGGAGAGGATGCGCTGGAGCGCGTAGCCCGGGACGGTGCCGAAGAGGACGGCACCGACCGCGTCGACGTCGGTGTCGGGCGGGAGCGTGCCCGCGTCCCGCGCGCGGGTGGCGAGCAGGACGAACGTGCCGCGCATCCGCGAATACATCGTCGCGACGAACGCGGCCAGGGCGGGGTCGCGCAGGGACTCGGCCCAGACCTGGAGCGCGATGCGCAGCATCCCGTCGGGGCCGGTGTGGCGGTCGACGAAGTCGAGCGCGCGGGAGACCGCCTCCGCCGGGGCCAGCGGCGGCTCCTGGCGCACCAGATCCTCGAACCACGCGCCGGCCTCGGCCACCACCGCCTCGGCGATCGAGGTGATCAGTTCGTCCTTGCTCTTGAAGTAGCGGTAGACGGCGCCGACGGAGAGACCGGCCTCGCTGATCACGTCCTGCATCGAGGTGTTGTGGAAACCGTCGCGCAGGAAGCAGCGGCGGGCCGCGTCGAGGATCTGCTGCCGCCGGGCGGCGAGGTGGGCTTCGGAGACGCGCGGCATGCCGCTCATTATAAAACGAATACTCGTTCTTGACAGTCGGACGCCGGCAGGTGCAGCCTGAACGTAAGAAGAACGAGTATTCGTTTTAGGGAGAAGGTCATGGCCCGCAAGCCTCGCCCGCCGCTGCTCGTCGCCATCCTGATCGGGGTCGGCATCGTGGTCGCCCAAGCGCTGCTCCTCCCGCTCTTCGCCGCCCCCGCCACCCACCTCGCACCGCGCGACCTCCCGGTCGTCGTGGCCGGCCCGGCGCCGGCGGCCGAGGGGGTCGCCGCCAGGCTGCGCGCGGCCCAGCCCGGCGCGTTCGACATCACCCACGCCGCCGACGCGGCGGCCGCCGACCGGATCCTGCGCGACCACGACGCCTACGCCGCGTTCGTCGTCGAGCCGGCGGGGCTCGCGGTCCACACGGCGAGCGGCGCCAGCCCGACCGTCGCCCAACTCGTCGGGCAGGCCGCCACCGGGATGGGTGCGACGGTCACCGACGTCGTGCCCGGCTCGCCGCGCGACCCGCGCGGCGCCGGCTTCGCCGCCGGGTTCCTCCCGCTCGCCCTCACCTCGATGGCGGCCGGCATCGCGCTCGCGCTGGTGGTGCGGAGCCGGTGGGCCCGGTTCGCCGGCGTGCTCGTCTTCGGCGTGGTCGCCGGCGTGGTCGGCCCGCTCGTTCTCCAGTCGTGGCTGGGCGTGCTGGCCGGCGACTACCTGGTCAACGCGGCCGCCATCGCCCTCTTCGCCGGCGCGGTCGCCGGCGCCGTGGCCGGGCTCGGGTCGCTGCTCGGCCGGGCCGGCGCCGGCCTCGGCGTGCTCGCGGTCTTCGTCGTGGGCAACCCCCTGTCGGCGGTGAGCGCGGCACCCGAACTGCTGCCCCGGCCCTGGGGTGCGGTCGGGCAGGCCCTGCCGGTGGGTGCCGGCGGCACGCTGCTGCGCTCGACGGCCTTCTTCGACGGGGCCGGCGGTGCGGGTCCGGCGCTGGTGCTCGCGGCGTACCTGCTGGTCGGGCTGGTGCTCACCCTGGTCGGCCGCGCTGGCCTCGGCGGTGGCCCGGCAGCAGCGGTGCGCGAGGCCGGGCGGCCGGTGCCGGCCGCGGCCTGAGGGCTTTCGGACCTCCCGCGCCGATTGCGTGCGGCAGAGTCACACCTCAATAACGGCCGTTCAACAGTCGTGCTGGTTTAACCGATCAGTGCCAGGTGCCGGCGTACGCTCCCGGGAACGTGAACTCACCGCGAGTTGCTCTGCGGTGTGCAATGGGAAGGAGACCGTCTTGCGCTCTGTGCGTGGGATGCGGACCGTCTCGCTACTCGCGGTGGGCGGGCTCGCTGTGGGCCTGGCCGCGTGTGGCAACGCTCCGGAAAGCAGCAGCGGCACCGGCGACGGCAGCGCCGCTCCCGCCGCTGGCACCTATACGACCTGCATGGTCACCGACATCGGCGGCATCGACGACCGCTCCTTCAACGCGTCCGCGTGGAAGGGCCTCCAGGAGGCGAAGGCCGCGAGCAACAAGCTGGCCGAGCCCAAGAACGTGTCGTCCAAGGCCGAGGCCGACTACGTGCCGAACCTGACCCAGTTCGTCCAGCAGGGCTGCAAGTTCGTCCTCGCGGTCGGCGGGCTGATGGGTGACGCCACCAAGCAGGTCGCCACGGCCAACCCCAACCAGCAGTTCGCGATCGTCGACTCCGGCAACCAGGGTGTGAACAACATCTACCCGATGCAGTTCGACACCGCTCAGGCCGCGTTCCTCGCCGGCTACCTGGCCGCGGGTTACTCGAAGTCCGGCAAGGTCGCCACGTACGGCGGTCTCAAGATCCCGCCGGTGACGATCTTCATGGACGGTTTCGCCGACGGCGTCGCCTACTACAACCAGCAGAAGAGCAAGAACGTCCAGGTGCTCGGCTGGGACAAGGCCACGCAGAACGGCTCCTTCGCGGAGAGCTTCACCGACCAGGGCAAGGGCCGCGCGCTCTCCGACGGCTTCGTGGCGCAGGGGGCCGACGTGATCATGCCGGTCGCCGGTGGCACGGGCCTCGGCACCGCTGCCGCCGCCGCCAACGGCAACTACGCCGTGATCTGGGTCGACGTCGACGGCTGCGAGAGTGCCCAGCAGTACTGCTCCTCGTTCCTGACCACGGTCGTCAAGAACATCCCCGAGGCCGTCAAGGAGGCCGCGGTCAAGGGCGCCGACTCCACCTCGCTGCTGACCGGTGGCTACCTGGGCACCCTGGCGAACAACGGTGTCTCGATCGCGCCGTACCACGACTTCGACAGCAAGGTTCCGGCCGAGCTGAAGGCCGAGGTCGACAAGCTGAAGGCCGACATCGTCGCGGGCACCGTCAAGGTGACCTCGCCGGCCCAGCCGAAGTGATCTGACGCGAGGACGACAGCCGGCCCCACGACCCGTGGGGCCGGCTGTTTACCTCGCGCCGGCGATCGTGAACAATCGCCAGCGCCCCGCATCCGGCCCGAGGAGGTCACGCTGAGACTCGAACTGCGCGGCATCACCAAGCGCTTCGGCGACCTCGTGGCCAACGACGACATCCACCTGACCGTCGAGCCCGGCGAGATCCACGCGCTGCTCGGCGAGAACGGCGCCGGCAAGTCCACGCTGATGAACGTCCTCTACGGGCTGCTCCAGCCGGACGAGGGCGAGATCCTCGTGGACGGCAGGCCGGTGCAGATCCGGGGGCCGCGCGACGCGATCGCCGCCGGCATCGGCATGGTCCACCAGCACTTCATGCTCGTGCCGGTGTTCACCGTCGCCGAGAACGTCATGCTCGGCGCCGAGCAGGTGCGCGGCGGCCCGTACGGCCTGCTCGACCGCCGCCGCGCGCGCAAGCTGGTCCGCGAGGTCTCCGACCGGTACCGCCTCGCCGTCGACCCGGACCGCGTCGTGGAGGACCTGCCGGTCGGCGTGCAGCAGCGCGTCGAGATCGTCAAGGCCCTGACGCGCGAGGTCGACCTGCTCATCCTCGACGAGCCGACCGCCGTGCTCACCCCGCAGGAGACCGAGGACCTGCTGGACGTCATGCGCACGCTCAAGGCGGCCGGCAAGTCGATCGTCTTCATCACCCACAAGCTCAAAGAGGTCAAGGCCATCGCCGACCGGATCACCGTGATCCGGCGCGGCCGGACGGTCGGCACCGCGCCGCCCGACACCAGCGAGGAGGAGCTGGCGTCGCTGATGGTGGGACGGTCGGTGCTGCTCCGCGTCGACAAGGGCGAGACCCGGCCCGGCGCCACGGTGCTTTCGGTGGAGGGGCTCGCGGTGGACGACGACCGCGGGCACCGTGCGGTCGACGGCGTCGACCTGACGGTACGGGCGGGCGAGGTGCTCGGCATCGCCGGCGTGCAGGGCAACGGGCAGACCGAGCTGGTCGAGGCGATCATGGGTCTGCGGCCGATCGCCGCCGGCACGGCCACCCTGGAAGGCCGACCGATGCGCGGGCTGTCCACCCGCGAGATCCTGCGCGCGGGTGTCGGCTACGTGCCGGAGGACCGCAGCGTGGACGGGCTGGTCCGGGACTTCACCGTCGCCGAGAACCTCGTGCTCGACATCTACGACACCGCGCCGTTCGGGACGCGCTGGGTCGTCCGCCCGGACGCGATCGCGGCGTCCGCGCGCAAGCGGATCGAGCAGTTCGACATCCGCACCGCGCCGGCCGGTTCGGCGGCCGTCGGCACGCTCTCCGGCGGCAACCAGCAGAAGGTGATCGTGGCCCGGGAGTTCTCCCGGCCGCTCAAGCTCTTCATCGCCGCGCAGCCGACCCGCGGCGTCGACGTCGGGTCGATCGAGTTCATCCACCGCCAGATCGTCCACGAACGCGGCGAGGGCACGGCGGTGCTGCTCGTCTCCAGCGAGCTCGACGAGGTGCTGGCGCTCTCCGACCGGATCGCCGTGATGTACCGCGGCCGGATCATCGCCGTCGTGCCGCCGGACACGCCGCGCGAGGAGATCGGCCTCCTGATGGCCGGCGTGACGACCGACGCCGCCGGCACCCCGAAGGACGACACCGATGAGTGACCCCGACGAGGAGCTGGCCGGCTCCCCCGACAAGGAGCCCGCCGGCGAGAAGCCGCGTGCCCGGGAAGAGGCCGGGACCGCGGGTGCCCCCGCCACCGCCGAGGATCTCGCCGCGGTCGGCGCCGACGACCTGCAGCCGCCCACGACGTTCGCCGGACGGTTCCTGCGGGCGATGTGGACGGCCAACACGGTGACCGTCACGGTCCTGGCGATCGTGCTGGCGCTGGTTCTGGGCGGCATCCTGATCGCGGTCTCCGACCAGGCCGTGCGCGACACGATGGGCTACTTCTTCGCCCGGCCGTCCGACTTCTTCAACACGGGCTGGGCGAAGGTCAGCGACGCGTACGCCCAGCTCTTCAAGGGTGCGATCGTCGACCCCGCGGCGATCCAGGCCGTCAGCGACGGCACCGGCACCTGGGAGCGGGTCTTCTTCCCGATCTCGGAGACGCTGACGTA
>Ga0164243_10004839_pt1 | contig 20858 bp, 18 predicted proteins | sample OricompcompostOP_FD_108781 | JGI IMG/M metagenome (GOLD analysis project Ga0164243, IMG submission 108781) | Organic Plus compost microbial communities from Emeryville, California, USA - Original compost - Organic plus compost (OP) | ecosystem: Engineered > Solid waste > Mixed feedstock >...
CAATTATTTCATTTTACCTATCGAAAGTAAAAATAGATCCTGGGGCGATAATTTCGGATTAATAGGACCGTTAACTTTGGAACAGTTTAAAGAAAAGCGGAAAGAACTGAATATTCCGGACAGCTTACGATTTACTATCGTTAAAGATAACTTGAAATAGGGCTATAATGCACAAAAGTGTTGTAAGTATCGTTTATTTAGATTATTTGTTGTGTTAATGCCTTAAAAGTTGTACTAAAGTGAAACTTTATGTATATTTGCGCTGTGTCAAAAAAGCAAAAGTACCGGACTATCATCTTTTACAAAAACTATTTCAATGCGTTTTTTGTGAAACAAAGGGATAAAGTAAAAGATAAAATTATCTGGACTTTAGAGCTGATAGAGGAATTGCAAAGAGTCCCTGAAACGTATCTCAAACACATGGAGAATACAGACGGACTATTTGAGATCAGAGTTCAACAAGGGAATGATATTTTTCGCATTTTCTGTTTTTTTTGACGAGGGCAATTTGGTGGTTTTAGCAAACGGATTTCTAAAGAAAACGCAGAAGACACCTAGACAGGAAATTAAAAAGGCACTTAAGATAAAAGAAGAGTATGAAATCAGTAAAAAGTGACATCATGACACTCGACCAATTCAAGGATAAGCACTATGGTAAACGTGGTACCGAAAAGCGTGAGGTGCTTGAGTCTGGCTATGAGAACTTTAAAATCGGTGCTTTAATACATGAAGCCCGGATTGAAAAAGGATTGACACAGGAGGAACTGGCAAATAAAGTTGGTACTTCAAAATCGTATATTTCAAAAATTGAAAACAATATTAAGGAGGTCCGTTTTTCAACACTTCAAAAAATTGTGGAAACTGGTTTAGGTGGCCACTTGGAGCTTTCAATAAAGTTTTAATCCTGATTGATTTAGGTTGAGACTGGTAATGTAACGTGAACTGTGCTTTTGGTTATGGTATAAACTATAGTTCTGCGCAAGGGTTTGTGTTGGCATAAAAGGATCGTCAATCGCTTTCGATTTTGCTGTTATAGTTTCCTCTTTTGATATGTATGTTAACTCTGGTGAGGAGTTCTATGTTAAGATTAATATGATTGCTCTATTAGTAATCAATGTACTTTACTGCGTCTGGAGAGATAACCCACGTTCTGTTGAATAATACAGGAGTAGTTACAAGTTCTTGAGAGCCTCGGTTGAAATAACCGGGGTTTTTTTATTGCGCATAGGTCTTTCTTGCCTTAAATCCCTGATCGAGTTAAAAAAGGGTAAAACTTAAACTCAAATCTAAGCTTAAAATTGATCTTTTTTTCAAATAAAAATTTGAAGATATGTTTTATATATCCTATTTTTAAAGCATTAAATCAGCTTAAACACATGAAACCGCTTTTGCGAACACCGTAAAAAAGGACTTTATTTATTGCTTTTCAAATAAATTTCAAACCTCAAACTGCAAAAAAAACAAACATCGCCTTATTATATTCTATAAACTTAATAAATAGCTAAATGAAAAAAAACTACTTTTTTCTAGTGTTCTTTTGTTTTGGTTTTACAGCAAAGGCGCAAATTCAAACCGGTGTATTTCGTACCCCTTCGGGAAATACTGATTATCACCAATTTACCAGAAACGGCACCGGAGCAACCGTATACATCAATCAAGTAGACAACGTTCAGCCTATTCTCACCTTATCGAGCGGTACGGCAACGGCCGGCGAAAATGTAAGGTTCACGGTAAAAAATTCAGGGGCCGTAGGAATTGGTACGGGAAACCCCAGTGAGAAATTGCATATCATGGGAAATGCACTGGCACAAGGGGCGCTGATATCGGTAAACCCGGACAATTCGGGTGCCCGGGTATCTTTAGACTGGCTGGATAATGTTGCGCGTATCCGCATTGGCGGTAGTGACGAAGGGGCTACAAATGGCTTTGATATTCAAGGTACGGGCAATAAGAGCTTAATGCGTTTGCTGAATAATGGCTATGTAGGAATCGGTACAACAACACCTCAAGAGAAACTTTCCGTTAACGGTAATATACGCGCCAAACAAATTAAAGTGGAAACAGCCAATTGGCCCGACTACGTTTTCCAAAAAAATTATTCCAACATGCCACTTCCTGAGTTATCGAACTACATCGCGCAGCATCACCATCTGCCAGGTATTCCTTCGGCAGCAGAAGTAGAAAAAGATGGCATAAGTCTAGGCGAAATGAACAGCAAATTATTGGAGAAAATAGAAGAATTGACCCTACACCTCATCCGTCAGCAAGAAGAACTGCTTGCCATAAAAACTGAATTGGCTGAATTAAAAGGAAATAATCAAGCGCCGAAAAAATCGAATACAGATTAAGTCTCCTAATTTTAATTTACTTATACACATTACTTGTAAATTTAAGTTTTCATTTCTACTTTTAGACCATATAAAAATCAACACGTAATAGGAAACCGATGAGGAAAAAATTAACCTTCAAACCGAAAAAATTAAAGGCTTTTTCGCTTACCGAAGTATTGGTGGTGCTCGTCATTATCGGTATTTTGGTATTGCTGGCTTTGCCCAACCTGATGCCTTTAATCACCCGGGCCAAGAGCACGGAAGCAAAAGTGCAGCTGGAGCATGTGTACACATTGGAGAAAAACCACTTTTTCGAACGTTCACAGTACAGTAACGATTTGCCTGGATTGGGCTTCGAACAGGAAAAACTCAGTACCGAAGGTGGACAGGCCAATTACCGCGTGGAAGTGGTGGATGCGGGTCCGAATACCTTCCTGGCCAGGGCAACGGCTGTGGTCGATTTCAATGGCAACGGTACGTTTAACGTTTGGGAAATCGACCAGGACAAAAACTTGAAAGAAGTAGTAAAAGATTAACCTGAACCTTTTCCCTTATGGTTATGCAGGCCTTTTTGTTATTGGTTTTGGTACTGTTATTGGCTTATACGGCCTGGCAGGATTTCGTCCAGCGGGAAATCTATTGGTTTCTTTTTCCGCTCATCGCCGGCTTGTTTATCCTAAATGGCTGGCTCAATGACGGATTCATGCTCCAATATGCAATAGCCAATATCCTCCTGATCACCGTGCAGCTGGGGCTCTTGTGTGTGTACTATTTGGTTGTTCGCAGGGTGCAACCTAAACATATGGAGCAATACCTGGGCTGGGGCGACGTGCTTTTCTTTTTTGTACTCACCTTTGTCTTTTCACCCCTTAACTTTTTTATCTTCTATCTCAGCAGCCTCTTACTCATTGCTGTATTTTATTTAATCAAATACTATTTCTGGAAATCGGATCAATCGATTCCCTTGGCTGGTTTTCAGGCCTTACTGTTGAGCTTATTGCTCATGCATGATGCGCCATCCTATGGATTCAATCTGTATCAGGACGATCAACTACTAAACCTCATGGATTATGCAAGCGTCTTTAAATAATAAGGAGATCTTGGATATCCAGGTACGCGATATCCAGCTGTTGACCGCCGATCAGGCCTGGCATTACCGGGTGATACCTAAGCTTATGGAGGAATGCATATTATATTATACCGATTCGCCCGATAATACTTGGGTTGCCGAAGAGCTGGAACTCCTTTCTGGGCAAACAGCGAAACTGGAACGGGTAGATACCGATACCCTAAACCATTACCTGCATAAATTTTATTTCCGGGAAGAACAATCAATTACTGAGCAGCAGGAAACTTTGTATAAAGGTTCATCCGATGATTTTTTGACCGACTTGATCAGCGAAGCCCGACAGCTGAAAAGCAGTGATATCCACCTTGAAATTTATGAAGACCGCTGCCGTATCCGCATCCGCATCGACGGACAAATGGTGGAGCGTTATAGCTTGGATAAACTGGAATATCCGGCGGTGGTGAATAAAATCAAGATTCTTTCCGGACTCGATATTGCCGAAAAGCGACTGCCGCAGGATGGACGTATCAATTTCCATCAGGGAAGCCATAAATTCGATATTCGGGTTTCTATTTTGCCGACTTTGCATGGCGAAAAGGTGGTGATGCGTTTGCTGAGCAACGACGCAACCAATATCGACCTGAACAGCTTGGGCTTTTCACCGCAGGACCTCCGTCATTACCTGGAAGGGGTAAAACGGCCGAACGGCATTGTCCTGATCAGTGGACCTACCGGATCGGGAAAAACCACTACACTGTATGCCACCTTAAAGCTCCTGAACCTCGATACCCGGAATATCTTGACCATCGAAGACCCCATAGAGTACACGCTGGAAGGAATCAACCAAGTGCAATTAAAAGAAAGCATTGGCCTGACCTTTGGCGCTGCCCTGCGTACTTTCCTTCGCCAGGATCCGGATATCATTATGGTCGGCGAAATCCGCGACACCGACACGGCTTCCATGGCGATCCGTCTGGCGCTTACTGGGCATTTGGTTTTATCAACCATCCATACCAACTCGGCCTGGGGTACCGTATCGCGCTTGATTGATATGGGCATACCGGCTTTCTTGCTGGCGAATACACTGAATACGTCTGTGGCACAACGGCTATTGCGACTGCTATGCCCGCACTGTAAGGAAAAGCAAGCTTTTGATCCGGCTTTATACCCACAACAGTTTAGGCCCTATCATACGGTGTATGAACATTATGTAGCAAAGGGTTGCGATACCTGCTTCCACACCGGTTATAAAGGGCGTCGGGCTGTGTACGAAATTGTACCGATCGATCGCGAGCTTTCCGAACTGATCAAAAACAATGTGTATGATGTCCAGCAGCAGCTGAAGGAAAGAGGGGTGAAAACCCTGGCCGAGAATGCCTTTTCTCTTTTTGCGACGGGAGAAACCACCATAGAAGAAATATATCCTTTACTTTTTAATTACTAAAACCTTGGGAAAACAATTTTTACCTTATCACCGGTTCTTTTTAGGTTTGATGCTGTGTATAAGCTTGGCTATTTCGGCACAGGCGCAGCAACCGGATCGGATGCAACAGTACGAAAGTCGCCTGCGCGATTTATCGGTGCTGTCACCCGGGCTATCCGAAAAAGTCACGTTATCTGTTGCCGGAGCCAGCATTCAAGAATTCCTGCGTGCGCTGGCCGAAGCGGCCAACATCAACATCAATGTCGATCCGAACCTGCAAGTGCGGGTATACAACAATTTTCAATCGGAAACGCCGATCAATATCCTATTGTTTATCGCCAAGGAATATAAGCTGGATCTTAATTTTACCGGAACAATTATATCGGTCAATGCCTTGGATCCTTCTGTACTTCGCGGACCGGCCAAACCGATACAGGCCAGTTACGATGCGAACAGTAAAACCATCACCCTGTCTTTGGAAAATGATAGCTTGGTGGCTGTAGTCAAACACATCACACAGCTAAGTGGCACCAATGTCGTGGTCACCAACGAACTGCAGGGAAAGTTGGTTAATCTCTTTGTACAAAATATGGCCCTTGGCGATGCCTTACGGCAATTAGCCTTTAATAACCATATCAAATTAATGGAAACATCGGGCGGAAGCTATGTGTATTTACCCTTGGCACCTAACGAGGAAAATTTCATTAACAATCGGTCGGAGCTCAGCACCCGGCGTATGCCCGTACCACCGCCTGCAGATGGCGCCGCACCGGCCTTCTTTCTGGATGCTTCAGAAAATGAGCAAGGGGTAAAACGTTTAACGATAGAGGCCGAACATACACCCATCGATCAGATTATCAAAAATGCAGCGGGGCAGGTTGGGGCCAACTATTTTCTTTTCAGCGGCTTGCAGGGCGAGGCAACGGCCAAGCTGGTCGACGTGAGCTTCGATCAGCTCTTAACCTCCTTGTTGCGCGGAACACCCTATACGTTCAAAAAAGATAACGGCATTTACCTGATTGGCGAAAGGCGTTTGGAAGGGCTTCGTGAGATCAAGGCGCTCCGTTTGGAGCACCGTTCCATCGATACCGTACAGGCCATGATTCCGGCAGAATGGAAGCAGGGTGTGGAAATCAAAGAATTCCGCGAGCAGAATACGCTGCTGCTGGCCGGGGCTTCACCACAGGTGCAGGAAATTACCGAGCTGGTGAAACAATTAGACGTCCGCGTTCCGATGATCCTAATCGAGGTAAACATGCTGGATGTACGAAAAGGGCATACCATCAGCACCGGTATTACCTTGGGCGTAGACGATAGTGTCCGCACAGGTGGCGCGCTGCTGTCGCCGGATGGCACCGACTTTACCTTCGGGGCTCGATCGATCAACGACTTCCTGTCGCGTATTGGTACCGGTACTTTTAACCTCGGGCGGGTATCCCCGAATTTTTATGTCAACCTCCGCGCCTTGGAAAACAATAATAATGTAGAGATGCGCTCCGTGCCGAAGCTTTCCACATTAAATGGGCATTCGGCCACCTTAACCATCGGAAGTACCCGCTACTACAGCATTTCTACACAGAGCCAATTGGGTACGCTTACCCCACAGAACATCATTACTCAACAATTCAATGAGGTTAAAGCCAATACCACCATCAAAATCAAGCCCATCGTGTCGGGCGACGAACAGGTTACCTTAACTATCAGTATCGATATTTCCGACTTCACGCAAGATACGCCAATTAACCAGCCGCCGCCAACTTCTACCAGCGCCTTCCAATCGATTATCCGGGTGCGGAATGAAGAGACTGTGGTATTGGGCGGTATAGAGCGTTACGAACAGGCCGATTCGGGTGGGGGCGTTCCCCTCTTATCACGAATCCCGATACTGAAATGGTTGTTCAGCAGCCGAAGCAATTCGCGCAATAAAGTGGTGTCGGTGGTATTTATTAAACCCACCATTATTTATCAGTAAGATGGAAATGAAGGATCGACTGCTTGCTTATCTCCGCTATATTCCGCAGCTTGTCGGAATAGAGGCCTTCTTCGATGAGGAGGGTTACCGCTTGCATGCTGTCTTACTGCGGCGCAAAGGCAATCAGATCGAGGTGTTGCAACGTTTTGGCGAAATAGAGGATATAGACGCTTTATTAAAAGCTGTTCCGAAAGAAATACCGATGGTATTCGCCTTAAATGGAAAAGGTATTATCCACCGCTTTGTCGCTGCCAAGGATAGCAAAGAAGATAGCGATCTGGTGAAGCTGGTCTTACCCAATGCCCGTAAGCAAGATTTTTACGTGCAGCACTATGCGTTGCCGGTCTGTGCAGTCGTTTCGCTCATCCGAAAAGATCGTCTAGCTGAACTGATAAGCCATTTTGATATCTTGAAACAGCGTATACTGGCGTTGAGCCTTGGACCTTTTGCTATTAGTCCCTTATTGCCCTTATTGGTTAGTGAAGACGACGACCAATATGCCGTATACCGCCATCAATTTCAGCTACAAAAGAACGAGCCGGTAGCTTATCAGTTGATGGAAGGCACCGACTTAAACAGGGTCATCAAAATAGGAACCGAGGAGTTGCACGAACGTTTTGCCGTTGCGTTCAGCTTGGCCTTTGCCATCATGAGCGAAATCCCCGCACCCATACTTCCGGTGGAAGAACTGGCGGGCCGACTCGAGGAACAGCAACAGCAAAATCAATTCAAGCGTTCTGCCATGCTTGTAGGCATCGGCTTCTTGGTATTGCTTCTACTAAACACGTTCTATTTCCTGCACTATAACGCCTTGGTACAGCAAATTAGTACAAGTGATACCCAAATGATGGAAAAAGAAATTATCCAGTTAAAATCCGTACTACAGGGACAGGAAGAGTTGGTTGAAGTGATTCAATATGCCAGGCGAACTGATGGTGAGCCCTTGAGCTATATCGCCGATAAGATCGGTGAATCGGTACCCAATGCGATCTTGTTGCAGGAGCTTAGTTTTTTTCCTAAGGATGAGGCGGCAAGCCGAAGAGAAAGGAAGCCGATTTATCAAGCCGGGCAGGTGCAGATCAAGGGAACAAGTACAACCATCCGCGCACTGAACGATTGGGTAAAGGTATTGGGTTTGATGGATTATTTTCAAAAGGTACAATTGGTGAGTTACCAATTCGATGAAAAAGAAGAAAGAGGTGTCTTTCTGCTAAAAATAGGATTACGCTAATGATGGCATTTTTTAACCGGTACAGTTGGAAGCAAAAGAATAAATTCTTGTGGTGGGGAAGCTTGCTCTTTTTGGTGCTTGCCTATCAGCTCAGTATAAAAAAGACGCTAAGCCTACAACAGGAATACCGAGGCGCTTTGGGACAACAGGTAAAAAGCCAGGAAGCAGCTGCCGAGCTGGCCGGCTTGAAGCAGCGCATCGGGACGATGAATTACGATAAAGCGGATCGGGGCGCAGGGGCAACGATGGTAAAAACGGAGCAATTAAACAGCATTGCAACCATGGCCGAACAGTATCAGCTCAACCTCACGGAAGTACCGGTAACGACAACCGTTTCGTCGAACGGACTGCAGGTACATTATGAGGTATACGGCCTGCAAGGCACTTATGGCAATTTGCTGAAAGGATGGCACATGATAGAACAAGATAAAAGCATGAACTTGGTAAACGTAAGTTTTCGCAAAGAAACGAACGCATATACCCGGGAAATGGAGTTGAAGATGTATTTAACCACGGCTTATACCAGTAATTTGGAGTAATACGTTTTACGTGGTACGTTTTAAGAGCGGAAAGCGGTAAAGCGTAGAGCTAGCGCCTAATACCTAAAGCCTAAAAGCTTTAAGTATAATTCTTAATAAATAAAATTATAACAGATGATTAAGTTTATGAAGTTTCCTTATGCAGCATTCATCATTCTTGTAGGGCTGATAATAGTAAGCTGTAAAGAGTTCCTCGAAGAATCCATTGCCGACCGGCAGATGATCCTGTTATCACCGGGGAGGGAGGCGCAGATCGCCAATTATTCGGTCGATTTTATATGGGAACATATGGAGGATGCCTTAGCGTATCGGCTACAGGTAGTCGGTCCCGACTTCCGCGATGTTAACCTCTACTATGCCGATACGGTGGTCGAGGACAATCACTTCACGCTGAGCTTGGCTCCTGGCGAATACGAATGGCGGGTAAAAGGGCTTAATGGCAGCAGTGAGAGTGCTTATACCACCCGATCGTTTATTGTGTATGAATCGGATTTAAGCAAGCAGATCGTCTTACTAAACAGTCCGGGCGACAAACACATTACGGCAAAGCCAGAGATTAACTTCAATTGGCAAATCCTATATGGTTCTACGGCCTACCGATTGCAGATCGACACCAATAATTTTACGGGCGATTCAGCCATGTACGATCAGTTGATCGAAACAAGCAATATGTCGTACACCTTACCAAAAGAACGGGAATATCAATGGCGGGTACGGGCAGAAAGCGATACCTCCCAATCGCAATGGTCGGCCACACGTTCCTTGATTTACGATGCTACATCTCCGGCAGCTCCACAGCCAAAGGCACCGGCAAACAATGCCAGCGTAAGCAGTCCGGTAACCATACAATGGGATCCGGTAGCAGATGCAGAAAGCTATCAACTCTACGTATACAAAAGCGATTCTACCACTTTGTACAGCGATGTTTATCCCCTTAGCTTGACGGAGACCAGTCATAGCTTTAGTGCTGGGGCTGTAGGCGAAACATTGCTATGGCGTATCCGTGCAAAAGACCAGGCCGGGAATACGAGTGATTATTCACCTTACCGCAGTTTTATGATTCAATAATCTTTGCAGCCATGAACAAGAAATTAACCTACCCTTTATTCGTAACGGTCCTGTTTATCTGGGGGTGGATTTTCTATAAACTGTTTGCGGCGACCGAAGATAATTACACCCCGCCTAAAAACGCGCAGCAAACACCAAAACGAGAGCTAAAGGCCCATGCACTGAATATCGCAAATTATGAAATCAATGGCCACTACCGTGATCCTTTTATGGATGAGGTGGACGCCGAGCCTGCGATAGTGGAAGAAGAAGTTGTTTTGGAGAACAATAATCCGCCACCGCAGGAAGAAATATTTGTCGACTGGTCGCAGATTAAGTACTTGGGAGAAATCAGTGGAATCGCTAAAAACAGAAAAGTGGCCTTATTGCAGATCAATGGGCAGGATCGGATGATGAAAGACGGAGAAACGACCGATGGAGTCAATCTCATCAGGCATACAGCCAATGAGATCATGATTAAATATCAAGGTAAAACCAATACGATACAAAAAAATGGCGATAATATACCCAATCAATAAACAGCTCTTTTTAGGTCTTCTGTTAGCCTTCGGAATTTCTTCGGTAAGTTTCGGCCAGAAGTTGTTAAAAGAAGCGTATCCCTATAAAAACCAGGTAAATATCCAAACAACAAGCGGCTACCAGATAGCCCAGCTGTGGAAAAAGAAAACAGTGGGAATAGGAAAAGGCGAGAAGCAATATTACTGGTACTTACCCGATAGTATCCGGCATACCCAGGGAGCCTATCAGGGGCATCTGCTGTACGGGCCTTATCGCGAATTGTATCCCGATAAAAGCATGAAGTTACTGGGTGCATTTAAAAAAGGACTTCAACATGGCGAATGGCGCTATCTCGATCCGAACGGCACGCTCCGGCGGATTTCGCATTGGAAAAGAGGAGAGGAAGATGGTGAGTACCGGCTATACGATGAAAAAGGGAAGTTGAAGGAGCAAGGTCAATTGGATAAAGGCCTGAAAAACGGAATCATTAGTCGATACACCGATCAGGATAGCCTAGCCATTACCCGACAACGTTATAAGCATGGGGTCATGGTAGAAGAAGTAAAAAATAACTGGTTCAATAAACTAAAGGAGAAACTATAAACTACAAAATATGAAACAAATTTTATCATGCTTAGGTATCCTCCTGGCCATTTTTGCCGCTAGTGCCCAAACCACAAACACATTTCCTTCAAGCGGCAATGTCGGAATTGGCTTAACAAACCCATCATCGCCACTGCATATTCAAAATACCGCTAGGGGCTGGATGATTACCAGTCAGGCCCAGGCGGTTCAACCCGATCAAATTAACGGGTTGAAATTAATGGCCGGATATATAGGCGAAAGCGGTAAATGGGCCGGGATTGCTGCAGTGGCAGAAGATTTGCATAGTAACCAAACAGGTTTGTCGCTTTACGCAGGAGCATCCGAAAAACTACGGATCAGCTATTCAGGCAATGTTGGTATCGGGACAACAACACCAACGGAGAAACTCGCTGTAAATGGCAACATCCGCGCGAAAGAAATCAAAGTCGAAAGCACCAGCTGGCCGGATTATGTCTTCGATGCAGGATATAAGCTGTCAACGATAGCTGAATTAGAAAACTACGTCAAAACCAATAAACACCTGCCCGGAATCCCCAATCAAGCTGAAGTTAAAGAAGAAGGAATCAGCGTTGGTGAGATGAACCGGAAACTGCTGGAAAAAGTAGAAGAGTTGACCCTTCACGTTATCCGGTTAACCAAAGAAAATGAAATGCAACAGCAGGAAATACAAAAACTTAAAAGTCATCTGTAGCTAATATTAATTATAGACAAATATTCGAATAAAATGTGGAAAACTTATGTATGAATTTGTTGCATGATATTCAAAAATATTCTACTTTTAGAGTAGAATATTAAAAGACTTAAATCTCGTTTATGATCAACTTTGAACCCGACTTCAATCGATACTTAATCGATTTCATGGTATATAAAGCGTTATTGTATCCCTAAATCATCCCTTACATTATACCTCTGAAATATTTCATTCCTAAGCACTGTGCCTTGTTTGTTTAATGTAAGCATGGAATTCTTATTGGTTATTATTTAACTTTTTTGTTTGTGTTTAAACGATAAGGGATTTGTTATTGCTAAAAAATTCAACTGTTCCATAAGAAATAAATACATCATATGAAAAAAATTTTACCGCTAATCTTACTGTTGGTTTTGGCAGGACGGGCCAAAAGTCAAACGACAACAAACACATTTCCTTCTAACGGAAACGCCGGTATCGGAACAACCACTCCATATGCTATAGGTAGCTACAAAGTACTCGACATTGTTGGCAATAGTCAGAGCAACGGGGGATACCTACGCCTTTCTACTTCCAATGCTTCGGGGGTAGCACGTGTGTTCAACACAAACGATCGATTATTATTCGATGTGCAAGTAGCCGGAATGTATTTTCAATGGCGCAACGCTGAAAATTTAGAAGTTTTCCGGTTAAATCAGGACGGTTCTACACGTTGGAGCGGCAACGCTTCCAGTTATACCGAAGTTGCTTCCAATACCTATGGCCAATTTATCAGGCAATATGCAAACGATGGTTCCACACTGAGCTGGTTAATAAAGGGCTATGCGACGGCAGATGGGGTACAAGCCTATTTTAACAATGGCGGAATTAATGCAAACGGAAGGGTACGCGCTCGAGAAGTGGTGGTAGATAATAGTACGACCTGGCCGGATTATGTATTCGAAGAGGATTACCACTTGATCTCCTTAGCCGAACTCGAAAACTACATCAAAACCAATAAACATCTGCCCGGAATCCCTAATCAAGCTGAAGTTAAAGAAGAAGGTATTAGCCTTGGCGAAATGAACCGGAAGCTGCTGGAGAAAGTGGAGGAACTCACTTTGCACTTAATTGAACAACAAAAGCAGGTTGAAGCCTTAACTAAAATCGTTATGCATACTAAAAATTAACAAACAACTTAATCCAAATAATATATGAAAAAGCAGAACAACTTCATCTATGGCTTCATGTTGGCCATCGGTTTCTTTATTCCTTCCTCATCGCTATTTGCTCAGGTAACCGATCTTGCGCCGGGAGATTTCAAGAACATCGTGATCAGTAATTCCGGAAATAGCGACTATACCAAAGGATTGATTTTGTTACATGAGATGTATAATGGCACAAATCTGGACAATAACTATGCTATTGGTACCGTTACCGCACGCCGGGGCAATTCTGGAACCTATAACCGAATCAATGTAGCCCAAATTAATTCCTCATCCGCTTATCAGACTACCAATGCCAATCTGATCTCTTCAGATAATTCTTCCAACTGGAAATTGCGAACCTGTATGTACAATGGCAAGAAGTACCTGGCTTTGGAAATCCCTTACGACGCTTCCTTTCATAATCATGGTTTTAAGTTTACGGGGTGGACTACTTCTTCCGGCGAGAACATGAAGTATGTGGCCTATGAAAAAAATGGAACACCGCTAAATACCGACATTTTAACGGACATCGCCGATTATCAAGCCAATATGACCAGCAGCTATTTTTCCCGCTTCTTTTCCTTCAATGGAAACGTAGGCATTGGTACTGCCGTACCAGTTGAGGCCCTTTCGGTTAAAGGAAAAATCCTGGCCGAAGAAGTTAAAGTAGCACCAAGTGCCAACTGGCCGGATTACGTATTCGAAGAGAATTACAATCTACCCTCCTTGGCCGAACTGGAAAACTACATCAAAGCCAATAAACACCTGCCGGGTATACCTGATCAAGCGAAAGTTAAAGAAGAAGGAATCAGCCTTGGTGAGATGAACCGGAAGCTGCTGGAAAAAGTAGAGGAGTTGACCCTTCACGTTATCCGGTTAACCAAAGAAAATGAAATGCAACAGCAGGAAATACAAAAACTTAAAAGTCATCTGTAGCTAATTTTAATTATAGACAAAACGTACCCATTAATGACTTTACGTGGAGATATATCTTTTTTATCGGAATCTTGAAATAACTCAGGAAGAACAATTGATTGATCAAGAAAGTCGCATTAAACAATCGGAAGAACGATTACCAAAAGAACAATATAGAAAATGAAGCAAATTATCACAATGGCAGCTATGCTGCTTATTAAAGCACTAGGTTATGCCCAAGATTTACCGGAAAAATTAGAGGTAAGGACAAGCGCCGGTGCTGCAGCAGAAATAACACCCACAAGATTAAAAGCTGGGGCCGGCACCGTAGATGCAGGTAAAAGAACATTGCACTACGAAATTACATCATTCTGGGACGCTTCTCAAATTCAATTACGCGCAGGATCTTCAGAAAATGTCAAGGCTATGTTACTTTTACAGGGCAACTGGACAGGGTCCACTCATGATGGTAAGGGGGGTATTTATTTCGCTCCAAACGGCATTTATCAACATGTGATGTTAAATAATGGAAATATTGGCATTGGCACCACTTCTCCTACTTCAAAGCTTACAGTAAAAGGTAATATTCTGGCCGAGGAAGTTAGGGTAGCATCAAGCAGCAACTGGCCTGATTATGTATTTAAAGAAGATTACCATTTGCCTTCCTTAGCTGAATTAGAAAATTACATCAAAGCCAACAAGCACCTGCCGGGTATACCCAATCAAGCGAAAGTTAAAGAAGAAGGTATCAGTCTCGGCGAGATGAACCGAAAACTAGTGGAAAAGATGGAAGAGTTGACGCTTCATTTAATTGAAATGAACAAGCGGATGGCTGAGGTTGAAAAAGAAAACAAAAAACTACGCACCCTAATTAATCTTGATCGGCAATGAAAGTGAAAACAACAATCATCGGTAGCTTTACGATCCTTTTTACAGCTCTATGCCTGGAGAGCAAGGCGCAAGTGTTAGGAGGGGAGATCGGTAATTATCTGGAAATAAATTCCATTAGTGGAAAATCGGGCAATAATTTCTTTAATAAGCACTGGCTGGTAAGAGATGATACTGGCAACGACTGGCTAACCGCCCGATTACACGATGGAATCAGTATCGACGTATCTTTTTTGGCTCCCATGTCGAATACAAAGACGTGGTGGGAAAGGGATCCCTATAACAATATACAAAGCTGGGGAACGGGAACTTCTTCTTATCTGACGATTAACGACGGACGGGTAGGGGTCGGCACAACCAGCCCGGTATCCCGCTTTGCCGTGGTTGACCCCAATAACGGATGGATTATGAGCAGCCGTGCCTTTGCAGTTGAATCCGGTCAGATTAACGGATTTAAATTTTTCATGGGCTATCCCAATGAAAATTTTAAATGGGCCGGAATAGCAGCTGTGACCGAATCGTTATATAGCAATAGCACAGGCCTCGTTCTGTATGCCGGCCAGACCGAGCGGATCAGGATCGCTTCCGGAGGGAACGTCGGTATAGGAACAAGTGATCCTCAGGCCAAACTCGCCGTAAACGGCAACATCCTTGCCAAGGAAGTTAAAGTGAAAACCGACATATCGGTTCCCGATTATGTGTTCGAACCCGATTACCAGAAGCTTTCCTTGTCGGCCATCGAGGATTATGTAAAAGCCAACAAACACCTTCCGGAAGTACCCTCGGCCAAAGAAATCAACGAAGAAGGTCTCGATCTGGCGAACATGAATATGATCCTGCTGAAAAAGGTGGAGGAATTGACTTTGCATGTCATTGAGTTGCAGAAAGAGGTACAGATCTTAAAAAAACAAGAAATAAAAAATCTATTCCAACAATAATTTCAAATGAGAAAAGTATATAACGTCATTAACCTTTTACTGTTGTTCAATTTGTTCATATGGCATGAAGCGCGGGGGCAATTTGCACAACAATATATCATCCATGCTCCAAATGCAGCTGAATTGGGCAAGTACGGACAAGTCCCAGTTAATCCTTTCAACGGTTTGGCTAACGTTTCCATTCCAATTTTCAATTATGCTTACAAAGAATTGAGCGTGCCGATAACACTCCAGTACCACGGCGGAGGCATCAGGGCCGACGAATACCCCACTTGGGTCGGTTTGGGTTGGAACCTTCAGGCAGGCGGGGCGATAACCCGTATTGTAAATGGGTTACCAGATGAAATCACCACACGTGACCTGAATGATAACCAGTCAGCGGGTACATACAGCTACCCGGAGACTCAGGAATACGGTTATCTATATCGAGGAAAGGATCTTGAAAATGCAAATTGGTCGACCACCAGCACCATTAACACCTATCTTGATCCCACAAGTATGCAATTGGGACTTATGCCTTATGACGCTGAACCCGACGAATACCTGTTCAATGTGGGCAATCTGTCAGGCAGTTTTTTTATGTACTTTGGGGCAGATGGCACACTTAAAGTTAAAGTTAAGTCAAAAGGTTCTGAATATATCACCGTAAGTCCAACAATAACGCAAACCCCTACGCAATTGCCAATTTTCCAAAACCTTGGACTCTCTGGCCCGCAAGTAACAACCCTGGTCGTCAATCGTATGGTACTCACTTTTACCATAACCGATCCAAACGGTATCAAATATTATTTTGGTGGTTCTGTTTCTGCCATTGATTTCAACAGTACACCAAGCGTCAACAAAGTAAAAACCATACCTACGGCTTGGTATCTCACGAAGATCGAGTCACCGAATAATTATTACATCACCTTAGAATATAAAAAGCAGGGTGATGTCTTTATTAAAAGGAGGAACAAAAGTATCCTATGTACCTACATCCCAGAAAGTACCACAGGGGAATGTGTAGGCAATAATATTGCGGATGAATATAGCTTTTCTGTACAACATCCCAGTTATTTAGTAGCCGTCAAATCTCCCGAAGGTGAGATAATGCGTTTTTTCAGTTCTAAAGCGGAGCAGTTGGGATTTGATTGGGCGGATCGTTACCATGAAGATCCTTTATCGCAGTTTAGCATAAGAGGCCAGTGGGAACAAGCTTGGATGAATGGAAGTTATTGGTTAAAGTTAGATAGTATGCAAATAGCTAATAGGGGCGTTACCAAATTTACCTTTAGCAATACGGCTACGCAGCGTTTGCGGCTTGCAAAGCTTACACAGGTTAGCGGAACACAACAGATTTCAACATATTCCTTTTCGTATAATGCCCAGTTTTTACCGGCATATAACGCAAAGCGGACCGACAACTGGGGATACTACAATAACAAAAATTATGATGGTGTAAACTTCGATAATATGTATACGTACCGATCACCCAATCTCACTTATGCGCAGGCTGAAAGTCTGCAGAAAATTGTATATCCAACCGGTGGCGAAACATCATTTTTCTATCAGTTACATGATTACGGCCAAGTAGCCACTCAGTATCCCTTTGGGCTGAGCCAAGCCTCCGGGTCAGCTGGCGGTATCCGGATCTATAAAATTGCCACAAAAATATCAGCAAGTGCAGCTGCAGACAGTATCATTTATGAGTATAAAAATGAAAACAATACATCCAGTGGCATACTATCTGGTATTCCAAAGTATAAGGTGTCCGGACGGCAATATGTTGATTTGAAGGCAAAACAGACCGGATTTTTATTCGGAATTTGGTCAAACATGCAATTCGAGCACCGCTTCGCGCTGCAATCGGAAAACTTATTAAATCCATTGAGTTCAACCAACGGAAATCACGTAACCTATTCACGTGTTGTGGAAAAGCGGTATGGAAAAGGGTATACCGTTTACACCTATACGAATCATAACAATTATCCGGATCAGGAACCGGTTAACGTTGTAAATAATATAGACAGTGCAGTGTTGTATAATCCATTTACATCTAGAGAATTAGAAAGGGGTTTATTGACCAGCGAAACGCAGTACAATCAAAATAATCAAGCGGTTTTTAGGAAGGCGTATTCGTACAACAGTACTGCTGAGCGGTATAATGATTATATACGCGTTATACAGAATACCTTGTTTAAAGGTTACAGTCCCTTATATTTTATACGGTCTACCGCCTACAAAATCTATACTTTTTACCCTTATTTATTATCCGAAACATTAACCGAATACCAGAACGGTGCCGCTACACGGATAACGACTACCAATTATGAACATAACGCGAACTATCGACTGTTAACCAAAAAAACCACTACTAATAGTAAACAACAGTCGTTTTATACCACTTACAGTTACCCCGTAGATTCTTTAAGCAAAACGATATACACTAATATGAAAAATAAAAATATCGTTAATAAAATACTTAAAGAAACTACGGTCGACAATGGTCAATCGGTAAGCAATATCACATCGTATACCACATTATTTAATGGACTGTATACACCGTCAATTATACAGACCAAAAAGGGAAACCTACCGGTAGAAACGACCATGAATATAAAAAGTGTCGATGCTTACAATAACCCTTTGGAGATCCAACGACCTGGAGGGCCCACGGAAGTACTGCTTTGGGGATATAACGGTCAGTACCCGGTAGCGAAAATAAGTAACAGCACCTATATTGCAGCCAGCAACCTGGTCAACCTAACGATGCTCAAAGAAGCCTATGATTATTACGAGGGAGATATCCGCGCGGAGCTCAATAAGTTACGTACAGGCTTGCCCAATGCACTGGTGACTACATATACTTACTTACCCAACTTAGGGCTGGCCAGTGAAACGGACGCTTCCGGAAAAACCACTTATTATAAATATGATAGTTTGGGAAGGCTATGGTATATAAAGGATCACGACGGAAAAATAATCCAAAGTTACCAGTACAAGTATAAAAATTAAGCATCAACCTTAAATCCAAAGATAAATGACCAAGAATATATATATCCGCATATATGTGCTCCTGATCTTCCTTTTTTTCGCCGGAAGATCCTGGGCACAGGTAATCGATACAACAACCAATACCTCTGGAGGTACAGGAATGGGGACGATGTCCATTCCTCCTCCAGGAGATGGCGAAGATTATGCCTGCTCCATTAACGGACCGTCTGTAGTTTATGCAGGCGAAGAAGTTACTTATACCGCCCATTGTCAGCCTAACCCTTCGGTTATTGCCTGGAATATACCCTGCGCAACTTCCTGGGTGTATGCCGACGACAGTCATTCAACGGTCAAAGTAAAATTCGGCACCGATTGCGGGCAGGTAACCATGTATGCCTATGGCCCGACAGGGGAGCCTGTGAATGGCTTTACGGTAACTATATACAACCCACTTGCTGCTGGCACCTTAACACCATCGACCAGGACCATAGAATACGGAGAATTTCCAGGTCTCCTAAAAATTGCAGCTGCGACAGGAGGAAGGGGTGCTTATACCTATAGTTGGGAGCAATCGACCAATAACAGCACCTGGCAGGTCATCCAAGGCGCGACAGGCCAAAGCTATATCCCTGGCATTTTGACTTCAAAGCGATATTATCGAGTAAAGGTTACCAGTTACGATAAAACGGCTTACAGTAACGTTTGCACGGTGAATGTGGGAGCAAAGCCGCCTGTTGAAACCCAGGTGGACAACCAAAATTATGTTGCCAGTACCGTTTATACAACCGCCTATTCGGCTATACAGGCAAACCCCACTGAAGTGGATGCCCGGAGAAGCATCAGTTATTTTGATGGATTGGGCAATCTCGTACAAGCCGTCGACAAAAAAGCAAGCCCTACCAAAACTGATATTGTGCGTCCTATAACGTATGATGTATACAATAGGATAGATAAGAGCTATTTGCCTTATACGGCAGGTAATGACGGTAAGCTTAAAACGGATGCCCTTACCGCACAGGCCACTTATTATAATAATGGTAGCGGCTCAGTTGTCCAGATTGCGAAGGTGAACAATATCACCCCATCTTATGCCCAGAGCAAATACGAGGGTTCGCCTTTGGACAGGCCGCTGGAAAGTGGTTATCCAGGTGCGCCTTGGCAACCTTCAAGCAGTGGGATCAGCGGTTCGGGACATACGGCGAAAATAGAATATGCTTACAATACCGCCAGCGGCGACCGTGCAGTACGACTGTACAATGCCGTTGCGAACACCACGGCCGGAAGTGAACATCTACGGACACTGAACAGCAGTGCCAATTATGCCGCCAACACCTTGTCGGTGATCATCACCAAAGATGAAAACTGGACGTCAGGCAAAACGGGAACCGTGGAAGAGTACAAAGACCGTCAAGGAAAAACGCTGTTAAAACGCAGCTGGCTCAATGAAACCACCAAACTTTCCACTTATTATGTTTATGATGAATTCGGTGATCTTTGTTTTGTGCTGCCCCCCAAAGCAGAAGCCGATAATGCCACTCCGGCACAATCGACAATCGATCAGCTCTGTTATCAATACCGTTATGACGAAAGGCATCGCGTAGTAGAAAAACGGGTGCCGGGTAAAGACTGGGAATATTTCGTGTACAATAGACAGGATCAATTGGTGGCCAGCCAAAACGCGGTACAACGGTCGAAAAATGAATGGTCGATTACCCGTTATGATGCCCATGGCCGCGTAATTATGACCGGGCTGTGGAATAATGGCAATACGGCTATTAGCCGGGCTGCACTGAAAACCAATGTCTATGCCGGCACACAATGGGACACTAAAGATAATAGCCAAACCCATGGCTATAAGCTAAATGCCTATCCCACGAGCCTGAACACGGTATTATCAGTTTCTTATTATGACAGCTATGATGTGACCGGTTTGCCAAGCGGATATAAACTGACCGGCTACAGCAGTTTGACCCAGGGCCTTCCCACGGTCTCAAAAGTTGCCGTACTCAATACACCGGCCCATATATTATGGAGCGCCAGGTATTATGACAGTAAAGGCAGAGTGGTTCGGGAGATTCGCCAGCATTATCTAAACGGTACCGCACCTGCTGCCGGTAATTATGACGATATTACCAATAGCTACAATTTTGCCGGGGAGCTGCTGTCCAGTACCCGTAGCCATAAAGTAGGCGGAACAGAAAAAGTAAAGATAAAAACAGAGTACACCTATGATCATTGGGGAAGATTGCTGGACACCTATCATACCCTTAATGCGGGAACCCGAGTGCTGCTTTCCCATCAGGAATACAACAGTATTGGTCAGCTGATCAAGAAGTCGCTCCACGGAGGTTCCGGAGGTCCTTCCAATATAGCGGCTACCGTAGAGCTGGATGCTGATGATATTGTGGGGTCGGGCATAACGAAAACCGTACAGGCTACCGGAAGCATTGTTTTACAGCCCGGATTCCAGGCCAAATCAGGATCCAGTTTTCTTGCCCAGATCGTCACCCCATATTTGCAGGAAATCAGTTAC
>Ga0164243_10004840_pt1 | contig 20852 bp, 17 predicted proteins | sample OricompcompostOP_FD_108781 | JGI IMG/M metagenome (GOLD analysis project Ga0164243, IMG submission 108781) | Organic Plus compost microbial communities from Emeryville, California, USA - Original compost - Organic plus compost (OP) | ecosystem: Engineered > Solid waste > Mixed feedstock >...
AAGAACAGTCCGCCGAGGGGCCTGGCGAGGAACCCGCTCGCGACCACGCCCAGTGTGCCGAGCAGCCCGAGCAGCCCTTCCTGCCCGGCGAAGAACAATGGGGCCAGCACCACGGCGAGGTAGCCGTAGATGGCGAAGTCGTAGTACTCGATCGCGGTCCCCACCGCGGCGGCGAGGCCGGCCCTGCGAGCCACCCGGTTCCGCTCGGTCTGCGTCTCTGTCGGCATCGGCGCTCCTTCGCGCTAGGACGACCGTCAAGGCTCAGCGCCCCGACCAGACGACCGTAAACACGAACTGACATCAGTTCAAGTGGCAATTTCGCACTCGGGGAGATCGCCGCCTTCCGCCAGGGGCTCAGTCCTCGCCGCGATCCATCTCCCGCAGCTCACGCTCGACGACCAGCGCGGCCTGCCTGAGCCGCCGGTCAGCGGCCACGATGTCGTCGCGGCCCAGTACCTCGTTGAGCGTGTCGCTGATCTTCAGCACCGTGGTGCCCATCTCCTCGAGCGCGGCTGGTTGACCAGGATCCGCAGCGCGGTGTAGCTCGACAATGTCATGTTCCACGGCCGCAGGCGCGTGTTGCCGATGCGCGTGACCGCGCGTTCGAACCGGAACACGGCGTCGGGCGGCTGCTTCTGCTGCGTGAGTTCGCCGACGCCGGGGAACTCGCCGAGGAGCGGCGGAGCATCCTGCCGAGCGACGATCCGTTCGGCGTCGGCGAGCATCTCGACTCGTTCGAGGTCGTATCTGGCCGCCACGGAACGGCCCGGAGAACATCGCGCACGCCACCTCGACGATAGCCTTTCCGGTGCCGTTCTCGCCGCTGCGCTAGCGGGCGCCCGCCGCACCTTCGCACGCGGTGCCGATCAATCCTTTGTGGACACGCTCTACTGCAGATACTGGACGATCGTGTCGATCAGCAGGAACGGTGGTTCGGCGGCGGCGGGAATCCGGTCGGCGGGGTAGGTGGTGTCGTCGAGGCAGTACGGCTCGCTGCACTGGGTGGCGCGGGCACGTCCGTCCTCGGCGAGGCTGAAATACAGGGCGGTGTGGTCGACGAGGCGGGCGATGGTGGTGCCCTCGACCGCGCGGCCGGCGAAGCGGGCGCCGGTGCCGAGGTAGAGCGCGCGGCGGTCCGCGTCAATCTGCTGCCAGCGCTGCCCGGCGTCCTCCACACTGCGCGGGTCACCGCCCGCGTGGTGCAGGACGTCGACCGCGGCCTGGATCGCCTGCGGAATCGGCAGGTCGAGCCGCACCGCCTGGGCGGTCTCGTAGATCGCGAAGCGGGTGCTGCCCGGTTCCGGTGGCAACAGGAACAGGTGCAGCAACCCGGCATCGGTCGCGCCGCGGCTCGCACGGAGCAGCTGCAGGAGCACCAGGCCGCGGAAACGGCAGGCCTGGTCCTGATCGAAACCGGCGAGGGTGGTCGTCAGAGTCCTCATCGCCGTGAAGTGTGCAGCATGATAGGTAAGGGCCTGGTTCGGGGCAGGTGGCCAGGCCGCTGATCAGTTCAGCAGGTCCTCGATCCGGATCGGGATGTGCCGGACCCGGATGCCCGTCGCGTTGTGGATGGCGTTCGCGATCGCCGCCGCGACGCCGACCGTGCCGATCTCGCCGAGGCCCTTCGCGCCGAGGTCGTTGTGCAGGGTGTCCGGGTACTCCACGAAATGAACGTCGATATCGGGGATGTCCGCGTTCACCGGGAGCAGGTAGCTCGCGAAGTCGGCGTTGGCGTACCTGCCGTTCGCCTCGACCTCCAGTCCCTCGTGCAGCGCCGCCGACACGCCCCAGATCATGCCGCCCATCAGCTGGCTCCGCGCCGCCTGCTCGTTGATGATCCGGCCACCGTCGAACACCCCGAGCATCCGCGAAACCCGGGCCTCGCGCGTCCACTTGTGCACGCGCACCTCGACGAACTGCGCGCCGAACGAACTGAACGAATGCTTCGTCAGCTCCTCCCCAGGAGCCGACGAGCCCGTCGCGGAGATCGAGGCGCGATCCACCGCCCGCAGCACCTCACCGAACGTCAACGACCGGCCACCGCCGAGCACCCGACCGTCCGCATAGGACACTTCAAGGCCCTCGAACGGTCCGCCCGGCGCCGAGGCGACCACGAGCAGTTCGTCGATCAGCTTGGTCGCGGCGATCATGATCGCGGTACCCGCACTCGCCGTCGCGGTCGAACCGCCCGACATGCCGCCCGGCGGCAGCGCCGAATCACCGAGCCGCGGTGTGACCCGCTCCGGCGCGATGTCCAGCGATTCGGCGCCCACCAGCGAAAGCACGGTCAGCAAACCGGTTCCCGGGTCCGCGCCACCGGTCGCGACCACCGCCGTCTCGTCCGCCCGCAGCGTGACCTCGACCGTCGCCGGGAACCGCAGCGCGGGGAACATCGCGGTGGCCACGCCCATGCCCACCAGCCAGTCGCCGTCGGTGTGCCCGTTCGGCGACCGGTTCGCCCAGCCGAAGCGCCGCGCGCCGATGCTGAAGCACTCGTCGAGATGCTTGCTCGACCACTGCAGATCCCGGCCGGGCGGGGCCAGCGAATTGTTCCGCAGCCGCAGCTCGATCGGATCCATCTTCAGCGCCACGGCCAGCTCGTCCATCGCGCTCTCCAGCGCGAACGAACCCGGCGCCTCGCCCGGCGCCCGCATGAACGTGGTGGGCGGCAGGTTCAACGGCACCATCTTCTGGGTGATCGCGAGGTTCTGCGTCGCGTACCACTCGCGCGACGTGCCGTGCGAGGTCGGCTCCACGAATCCGCGGTCCATCGCCGTGCTGCTCCACGAATCGTGCCGCACCGCGATCAGCGTGCCGTGCTCGTCGGCACCGAGAGTCATCTTCTGCACTGTCGCGGGCCGGTTCGCGGTGGCGGTGAACACCTGTTCGCGCGTCAGCGCCGCCTTCACCGGCCTGCCGAGCGTCCTGGCCGCGGCCGCCGCGAGGAAGGCCGGGATGGAGGTCCGGCCCTTGCCGCCGAAAGCCCCGCCCACGAACGGATTCAGCACGTGCACGGCCGACGGCTCCAGCCCGAGCGCGCCGGCCAGCTCCCCGGCCACCATGTTCGAGCCCTGGTTCCCGCTGTAGAGCGTGAGCACACTGCCGTCCCACACCGCGACCGCCGAATGCGGTTCCATCGGGGCATGGTTCTGTGGCGCGGTGCTGTAGGCCGCCTCCACAACGACCGGGCTCGCCGCGATGGCGTCCTCAATGGACTCGACACCGGGCGCGAGTACCTCCAGCGACGGCGGCGAACCGTCCATCGCCGGGGGCGCGTCCTCCGCGGCGGCAAGGCCTTCCGCCATGGAGGTCCGCGCCGGGCGCTCGTGGTAGGAGACGTCGATGAGCATGGCCGCGTCGCGCGCCTGCTCGAAGGTTTCCGCCACCACGAAGCCGATCGGCTGGCCGTAGTAGGCGACTTCCTTGTCCCGCAACGGAACCCAGGTGTCACCCATCATCGGCGTACTCGTCGGCCGCAGCTCGAGCGGGTCGAACGGCGAGTACACCCCGAGCACGCCGGGCGCGCTCTTGGCCGCCGTGACGTCCATCGCGTCGATCTCACCGTTCGCGATCGTGCTGAGCAGTACATATCCGTAGACCATGCCGGGGAAGTTGTTGTCCGCCCCGTACCTGGCCCGGCCCGCGACCTTCAGCGGGCTGTCCACACGTGTCATCGGAGGCTCCCGTCGGTCAGTTCGAGCAGTGCGCGGACGATCGTCCGTTGCAGCAGGGACACCTTGAACGCGTTGCCGGACAACGGCCGTGCGCCGTCCGCGGCGACGGAAGCCGCGCGCTCGAAGGATTCCTGGGTGGCGGGCGCGCCGCGCAGGGCCTCCTCGACCGCCGGCAGGCGCCACGGCACCGTGGCCACGCCGCCGACCGCGACGCGCGCGTCGGCGATGTGGGAATCCTGGATGTCCAGCGCGACGGCGGCCGAGGTCAGCGCGAACTCATACGACTGGCGGTCCCGCACCTTGACATAGGTGGAACGGGCGGCCCAGTCGAGCCGCGGCACGACGACCTCGGTGATCAGCTCGCCCGGCCGCAGCTCGTTCTCCACGTCGGGGGTGTCGCCGGGCAGGCGGTAGAAGTCGGCCAGTTTCACGGTCCGGCTGCCGGACTCGCTCGCCAGTCGGACCTCGGCGTCGAGCGCGACCAGCGCCACCGCCACGTCGCTGGCGTGCGTCGCGACGCAGGCGTCGCTCGTGCCCAGGATCGCGTGCATCCGGTTGGTGCCCGTGATCGCCGGGCAGCCGCTGCCGGGCTGCCGCTTGTTGCACGGCATCGCGACGTCACGGAAGTACGAGCAGCGCGTGCGCTGCAACAGGTTCCCACCGATGCTGGCCATGTTCCGCAACTGCTGCGAAGCGCTCAGCCGCAGGGCACGGGAGATCATCGGGTAGACGCCGGGATGCGCGGCGATGTCGCCCATCCGTTCCAGTGCACCGAAACGCAGCCCGTCGCTGGTGTCGATGCCCCGCAACGGCAGCGCGTTGATGTCCAGAACCTCGTGCGGGGTAAGGACATTGAGCTTCATCAGATCGACGAGAGTGGTGCCGCCCGCGAGGAACGTGCCGGGCGAGGTGACCGCCGCCTCGACGGTCGCGGGCGCGGTGAGCTCAAACGGTCGCATCGGCCTGCCTCGCCTGCTCGACGGCCGCGACGATGTTCGGGTAGGCCGAACAGCGGCAGATGTTGCCGGACATGAACTCCCGGACGTTCTCGACGCCCTGCTCGACGGCCGCGACCGCCGACATCACCTGCCCCGGCGTGCAGAAACCGCACTGCAGGGCGTCCTGATCGGCGAACGCGCGCTGCACCGGGTGCAGGTTCTCCCCGTCCGACAGGCCCTCGACCGTCGTGACCGGCTGTTTCACCGTGGCCGCCAGCGTCAGGCAGGACAGCACGGGCCTGCCACCGACGTGCACCGTGCAGGCGCCGCACTGGCCCCGGTCGCACCCCTTCTTGGGGCCGGTGATGTCGAGTCGTTCCCGTAACGCGTCGAGTAGCGTGACGCCGGGATCGACGCTCAGCTTGTGGTTGGTGCCGTTGACTTCGAGTGAGATGTCCACATCTTTTCCCGTGAATTCGGCGTGGTGGGAAGCATGACTGTGCGGGACGGCCGTACCGGATAATCATCCGCTTTGCCGTGTGTTCCCGAAGCTAGCGGATTACAATCCGCTTCGCAACCAACCAGGTTGGCGCGGTCCCGGACCAGGGGCTTAGCGTTATCCGGCAACGACGGAACATCCGGGAGGGTCGATGACGACGGGAGCGGTCAATCCCCGGCGCGCGGACACCCGGCGCAACCACGAGCGCATCCTCACCGCCGCCGCCGAGACGCTGGCCGGCTCCGGCGGGATCTCCTTCAACGCCATCGCGAAGCAGGCCGGGGTCGGCGTCGGCACGGTCTACCGCCACTTCCCCACGCCGGAAGCGCTCATCATCGCGGTCTACCGGCGCGAGGTGCGGACCATGGTCGACGTCGTGCCGAAACTGCTCGAAAAGCACGCACCGGACGAGGCCTTCAGGATCTGGACCGTCGACCACCTCGCCCACTACATGATGACCAAACGCGGCCTGGCCGATGCCCTGCGCGCCGCGACACGGTCCGAACAACAGCTGCCCGCGAGCGCCTTCGAAGCCGTGACGGGGGCGGTCGCGACGCTGCTGAAGGCCAACGAGGAGGCGGGCACCATCCGGCCCGGCCTCGAGCCGATGACCGTCATGCTCGGTCTCGGTGGCCTGCTGTTCCTCGCCCCGGACGAGGACTGGCGCACCGCGGCCGCGGACCTCACCGACCTGGTGTGGCGCGGCATCCGCGCGGACGACTGAGCGTTCAGGCACGCGCCACGGCGACCGTCGTGCGCGGCGTCAGGCGGCCCTTCGCCGGGTCGCGGGTGATCACGCCGGCGGTGGCCGCGGAGGTCAGCGCGCCGATCGCGTCCGCGGGACGGTAGATGGTTTCGAGGAGGGTGTGCCGCTGCAGGTCGGCGACGGTGCACCGGCCGCGCCGGGCCAGCTCCGCCAGCAGTACCCGGCGCAGCGGCAGCAGCTGTGGCGTGAGCGAGATGTCGACCAGCGCCCCCTCGGCGTCGTGCGGATCCCGGTAGCGGATGCCGGCGAACTCGTCCACCGCCCACAGCTCGTTCTTGAACGTGGCGAGATGACGCTGGTCGCCGGTGGCGAAGACCAGCAACTGCGCGGCGCCGTCGTCGGCGACCAGTTCGACCGTGACCGTGCAGGCGGGCCGCAGGTCGGGCAGGTGCGCCCGGCCGGACACGGTGAACAGCACCTCGTGCGCCTTGCCCCGCGCCAGCGTCCCGGCCGCCTCGGCCGCGTCCTCGACGTGCGCCAGCATCGGCCCGTCGACGGCCAGCTCCGCGAGATCGGCGACGGTCCGGACCACCACACCCGCCGGCGGCTTCCCCACCGCGGCCGCCGTCCCGGCGAGCACCACCTCCAGGTGATGTCCCTCGATCCGGTCGGCGAACTCCTCGAAGACCCCGAACACGTCCGCCGCGAAACCGCCGCATTCGACGTAGGTGGCGCGCCGGTGCGAGCGCAGCGCCCCCGCGATCCAGGCATCGAGGTAGCGCACCAGCACATCGCGCTTCACCGCGGCGTGCGGGTCAGAGTGTCCGGCCCGCTCGGACATCCTCTGGTTGTACCCCGCCGGGCCGGCCCGCGCCAGGCCTCAGCCGCCGGTGCGCGTTGCCTCGCGCTCGAAGATCTCGACCCAGAGCGGGCCGGCGACAAGCCACACCGTGGTCACCGTGCCGAGCCGCGGAAGCCACTGCCACAGCGGGCGCACCTGCTCGGGATCGCCGACGACGAAGATCGCGACCAGGATCAGGCCGGCGGCGATCGCGCACGACAGCACGCACTTGCCCCAGTCCCGCCACTCCCGGCGGGCCCTCTCGCGACCCTCCACTTTGGGCGGTTTCGGGCCGCCGGCGAACCGGTGCGCGAACCGGGCGTCCGCCCAGCGGATCATGCTGGGCCCGAACACGACGCTGAACCCGAGATACACCGCGGCGAGCCCGTGCGAGAAGTTCACCGGCGCGCCACGAGCCAGGTCGATCACGCCGGCGACCAGCACGGCCAGGTCGATCACCGGCACCGCGGCCAGGAACACGAGGCCGGTCCGGCGCATCCTCAGCGCGTACCGGGCGAGCAGCCCACCGGCAAGGCAGAGCCAGAAGGCGACCTCGCCGATGACGATCGCGAGTGCCGCCGGATGGTGTGCCAGGAAGTCCATGTCTGCCATGCTGGGCCCGGCCGTCACGCGCGCGCGTCCCCGATCGGCAGGACCGGTCGTCATCACTTCGGAGGAGGCAGGAACGGCGTGGGTGTGCTGTCATGAGCGGCATGCGGCACCAGCAGGGCCTGATCGCGGGAATCACGTTCGTGGCGGGGCTCGCGATCTACCTGGCCGGGGTGCACCGGATGGTGCCCGGGGAAGATCAGTTCGGCCTGTGGGTACGCGCGCTCGAACTCGCCGCGTTGTGCGGCGCGCAGTTGCTCCGGCGCCGGGTGCCGCTCGGGCTCCTGCTGGCCACCGGGGTCCTGGCGGCCGACGTCGCGCTCGGCCCGTCGCTGCCGATCGTGCTGGTCTACACCGACTTCCTCTACGCGGCGACCCTGTACGGCTCGCGCCTTGCGAGCCGGATCATGATCGGGATCACCGCGGCGGCTGTGGTGTTCCTGCTGGTCGTCACCGTCTTTCTGGCCCAGCGGGAGGCGGGCACGGTGCCCGCCGTGCTGGGTCTGCTGTCGCTGGTGCTGGTGCCGGTCTGGTGGGCGATGAGCGTGCGCGGCCAGCGCGAGGTCGCCGAGAGCGAACGCGCACGCGCGGACCAGGTGGCGCGCATCGCGGAACTGGACCGGCAGGCCGCGGTGGCCGCCGAACGCGGCCGGATGGCCCGCGATCTGCACGACATCGTCGCGGGGCACCTGTCCGCGATCGCGATCCAGTCCGAGGCCGTGCTGTCCATGGCCGGCGACCCGGAGACCACCCGGTCCGTGCTGACCTCGGTGCGGGAGAACAGCCTCGGCGCGCTGACGGAAATGCGGGCGATGATCGACGTGTTGCGCGCCGACCTGGCACCGGGCGAGACCGATACCGGCGTGCCACCCCGGCTCAGCGAACTGTCCCAGCTCGTCCACACCGCGGAGGCGGGCGGTGCGCAGGTCACCGTCTCGTCCACTGTGGACGGCGAGATACCTTCGGCGGCCGACTTCGCCGCATACCGGATCGCGCAGGAAGCGCTGACCAACGTGGTGAAACACGCGCCGGGCGCGCGGGCCGAGGTCGCCATCCGACGCGACCGGGCGACGCTGATCGTGGAGGTGGGCAACGATCTCCCCGCCGGGCCGCCACGCGGGAAGGGCGGGCACGGGCTGTCGACCATGCGGGAACGGGCCGCTCTCGTCGGCGGGACGCTGACCGCCGGCCCCGGCGGGCCGGGCTGGCTCGTGCACGCCGAACTACCACTGCGGAAGGACGAAGCGTGACGGTCAGGGTGCTGCTTGCCGACGACCATGGCGCGATCCGGGCCGGGCTGCGGCTGATCCTGGACAACGCCGAGGGGGTCGAGGTGGTCGGCGAGGCCGCGGACGGTGCGGCGGCGATCCGGCAGGCGCGGGCATTGCGGCCGGATGTGGTGCTGATGGACGTGCGCATGCCCGGCGTTGACGGCATCGCGGCGACCCGCGAGCTCGTCGCCGGGGACGCGTGCGAGGTGCTGGTGCTGACGACGTTCGACCTCGACGAGTACGTGTACGGCGCGTTGCGGGCCGGGGCGGCGGGTTTCCTGCTCAAGTCCGTCGAGGCGCCGAGGCTGATCGAGGCGGTGAAACTCGTCGCGGCGGGCGAGGGTGTGCTCGCGCCGCAGGTGACGCGCAGGCTGCTCGCCGCGTTCGCCGGGACCGCGCCCGTGCCGGAGCCGTCCGGGCTCGGTGAGCTGACCGAACGTGAGCACGAGGTCCTCGCCTGCCTCGGGGACGGTCTGTCGAACGCGCAGATCGCCGGGCGGCTGCACATCGGCGAGACGACGGTGAAGACGCACGTGTCGCGGGTGCTGCGGAAACTCGGCCTCCGCTCCCGCGTGCAGGCGGCGATCGTCGCGCGGGAAAACCCGCGACGCGCGTGACGTCCCGTTTACGAGCCCGCGGGCGCCGGCCCGTCAGCTCGTCCTGCCCTTCGGCGCGTTCTTGAACTCGTTCAGTGACGGGTGCTGCCCGGACGGGGCCTCCAGATCGTGGAACCGCTGGATGATGTCGTCAACCTGCTGCTGGGTGTACTTGCCAGGGTTGTTGCCGATGTTCGCGATGTCCCGGCGCACGTCGTCCCACTTCTCGAACTCCTCCTTCGTGCCGCCGGGCCAGTCCATGTCGGCCGAGTACTTCACGTCCTGCATGAACGCCTTGGAGTCCGCCGAATTCGGCATGTTGTCCGCGGCCTTCACGATCGGATCGGCGTACTCGCCCTTGATTTCCTTGATGTAGCCCGAGGACTTGTCGAACGCCTGGGACGGGGTGTGCTCGAACGGGGTCTTGTTCTTCTCACTCGACCCCGGCGTGTAGTCGCCGTCCATCCGCTTCTGGATGTTGTCGAAGTTGTTCACGACACTGCCGATCGAGGTGTTCGGCTTGCCGGGACCGAGCGGCAGGTTCTCGATCTTGTTGTTCATCTTGTCCAGCTCGCCCGTGTACTTGTCGGTCAGCGCGGCCTGATCGGCCTTCGGCTGGTGCTCCACCCAGTTCTTGAGGCTGTCCCGCATCGTCTGGAACGAGATGATGTGCCGCGCGTGCGAATCCCCGCCGCTGTTGTAGAACGGGCTGTTCGGGTCTTCCTTCTGCTTCTTGATGGCGTTCTTGGTCGCGCTGTTGAAGTCCGACCGGTCCCACGGTCCCGGTTCCTTCTTCTTCTTGGCCGCCGGACCGCCGTCGCCATCGGCCTTGCGCTTACCGCCCTTCGTGGTCGAGGAGCTGCCACCGGAGTTGCCCGCATTGTGCTTTGTGGACGATCCCGAGGACGGGACGGTGCCGTCGTCCTTGCCCTTGCCCTTGCAGCCCATCAGGCCGAGCAGGTCGTAGTCGGCGAACGGATCGGCGACATAGGCGACCGGGTTCGGGCCGGCCTCCAGGCCCAGCGGGTCCTGGCTGATGTAGCGCGCGGCCGCCGGGTCGTAGTAGCGGAACACGTTGTAGTGCAAGCCGGATTCCGCATCGGCGTACTGGCCGGGGAACCGCAGCGGCGTCGAGGCCGGCGCCCCCGCGGGCGGCAGCACCCGGCCCCACAACGTGCGGCGCGCGCTCCAGGCCAGACGCCCCTGCTCGTCGACGAGCTCGGTGGGCGTGCCGATCGCGTCGGTGACCACCGACAGGAACCGCTGGCCCTCGTGGCCGCGCTCGAGCTGGGTCACCGGCTCGCCGCTGCCCGGCCTGCGCTCCCACGTCGTGACACGGCGAACGCCGGCGGCGTCGACGTGTTCCTGCTCGATGAGCGCAGTGCCGTCCCATACGAACCGCGTCGACTCCGCCACCGTGCCGTCCGGAAGCACGCACTGCTTACCGATCCGGCGGCCCAGCGGGTCGTACCGGTAGTTCCACTGGCGGCCGTCCGGCGTGCGCAGCGCGGTGAGCCGCTCACCGGCCCAGGCGTACTCCCACACCCGCACCCCGTCCGGATGCACCTCGGTGTGCCGGATGCGACGGCCCAGCGCGTCGTACTCGTCGGACAGCCCCGCGCCGCCAGACCAGGCCGTGAGGTTGCCTGCCGGGTCGTACCGGAGATCCTCGCGTCCGTCCATTGCGGACACCGTGACCACACGTCCGCTCGCGTCGCGGGCGAAGCTCGTCTGCCCGCTGAACTCGTCGCGCATGGCGGCGAGGCTGCCGTCGGCCTGGTAGTCGAAACCGCGCCGCTGCACGGCAACCGTGCCGCTGGACAGCTGTTGCAGTGTGAGCAGCCCGCGCGGGCCGAACGCCTGCTGCAGCACGCTGACCCCGTCGACGTCGCGGCCCAGCGTCCGGCCGTCGGCGTCGAGCCGGTAGCGCACCGTGTGCCCGGCCGTGGTGAGCGACACCGGCCGGTCCCGCTCGTCGAACGTCCACTCGCTCTCGGCCCCGGACGGGGTGCGGCGGCTGATCGTCCCGCGTTCCTCGTCGTAGGCGAACCGCACCTCGGCGCCGTCGATCGCCTCCCGGACGACCCGGCCGTACTCGTCGCGGTCGAACTCCACCACCGAATCCGCGGACGCCACCCGCACGACCTCGCCGACCGGATCGTAGGTGTAGGTCGTGCTGCCGAACGGTGTGCGGATCTCGACCAGATTGCCGAGCACGTCGTAGAAGTTCTCGGTCACCGCGCCGTCCGGGCCCGTGGTCCGGACCAGCTGGCCCGCGACGTCGTAGGCGTAGGTCCAGCTCCGGCCGTCGAAATCGGTCTGCGCGGCCAGCCTGCCGGCCGGATCGTAGCGGTAGGTCCAGACGCGTCCGAGCGGATCGGTGACCGAGGTCAGCCGCAGCTCGGTGTCGTAGCCGTACAGGGTGCGCGCCCCGGACGGATCGGTGACGGCGGTGACGAGGTCGAACGGGCCGTACTCGCGCCTGGTCACGCGGCCGAGCTCGTCGATGGCCTCGATCTCGTTGCCTTCGCCGTCGTAGCGCCACAACGCGCGCTCGCGGCGCGAACCGGTGCGCGACGCGGACCGCCCGTCGACCGTCCAGCCCAGCTGGACGCGGCCGCCACCGGGTTCGGGCACCGACCGCGGCCTGCCGAACTGGTCGTGGTCGACCTCACCGCTCGCCCCCGCCTCGGCCGGTTGAGTGTCCAGAGTAGACACTTTGCCCGTACCGATGCTGCTGTCCAGCGGATCGGGTGCCGAACCGGCTTCGTAGAACCGGCGCCACACCCTGCCGTCGCCGCGCACCGTGATCGAGGCCAGCTCACCATCGGCGTGTTCCAGCTCGACCACGCTGCCGTCGGGGCGGGTGATCGTCAGCGGAGTGCCGTCCCCGGCGTAGGTGTAGCGCGTGACGCGGCCCAGCGGATCGGTGCGGGACAACAGGTTGTCGTAGCGGTCCCACTCCTGCAGCGTCACCTGGCCCAGCGCGTCGGTCACCCGCACGATCTGGCCGAGCGCATTCATCTCGTACACCGAGGAGTGCCCGAGCGAGTCGGTGAAGGTCGTGGTGCGTGCCTCGCGGTCGAAGGAGAACGCGCCGTCGAGGAAGCCGTCCGCGCCGACGGTGCGCACGCAACGGCCGGTGGAATCGTAGACATAGCGGTAGAAAACGCCGTTGCGGTCCTGCCAGCCCGCCAGCCTGCCATGGATGTCGTAGTCGAAGCGCAGCGGCTGCCCGGCCGGGTTGACGACCTCGGCGAGGTGCCCGTCATCGTCGTAGCGGTAGGTCAGCACGACGACGTCCGGCGCACCGCCGGTGCCGAGCACACGCAGTTCGGTGACGCGACGGCCTTCGCTGCGGAAGCCGACCTGCACGCCACTGGAATGCCTGAGCAGCGCGGGGGCGCCGTCGTCGGCGTAGAACAGTTCGGTGCGCGCGCCCTCGGCGTCCTCGATGGCGCGAAGCAGCACCCGCGGACCGGCGCCGGAGAAACGCAGGGTCCTCGCACGTGGCGCCTGCACGATGGTGAAGCTTCCGTCGGCGTGCCGGGTCAGCGGCCAGCGCGCACCTTCCACGGGCAGCACCGGCTGTTCGCCGGCGGGCCGCGGGTAGATCAGGATCACCCCGTCCGGACCGAAGTAGCGGACGGTTTCGTCGTCCAGTTCCAGTCGTTGATCCACTGTGGACGTCCACGATGGACCGAACCAGCGGCCGGCGCGGTAGGACGAGACGTGCACGCGTTCCAGCAGCAGGCCGGGAAGTTCCAGATCGGTCTGCTCGAGAATCACCTCGCCGGTGGCGACGTCGACCGGGTCGGTCAGGCAGGTGCGGTCGTCCGGGCCGGTCGAGGTGTCGCGCGCGTTGCCCGGCGTCGTGGACTCGTCCGCCTTACCGCCACCCTTGCCCGCCATCGGGTCGACGCTCTTGGCGCCCGCGGGCAGGTCGTCGAGCTTCTTCGGGGTGGCCTTCTCGCCGGACTTGAGGCTCTTCAGCCCCTTGGTGGCGTCGGCGAACAGGTCACCCGCCTTGCCGAGCAGCTTGCCGAGGTCGCCGAGTGCCTTGGTGAGGTTCTTGATCAGCTCGGCGATCTGCTTGGCGGTCTTGGCCACCAGGTTCACGACCTGCGGCACCACCCAGGCGAGCCCGATGCCGAGTGTCGCGATGACCTGCAGCGCCCAGGAGACCATGTGGCCGACGACCTCGGCGATGATGTCGCGCACCAGCATCCGGACCGCGGCCACGACGTCGCCGGCCGTCTTGACACCGCTGGAGGCGCCGTCACAGGCCTGCGCGGCGCCTTCGAGCGTCTTGGCGACCTCGTCGGCCTGCTTGCGGTAGGCGTCTGCGCCCGGTCCGGTCCACGACTGGATGTCCGCTTTGACCTGACTCGACAGATCGGCGGAAACCGAGCCGACTTCCTTGGCGATATTGGCCCAGGTGTCCGAATGCGCGGTGATCTGGTCGGGGTCGCCGGCGAGTTTGTCGAGCGCTTCCTTGAGCGGCCCGACGTGCTCCATCAGCCAGCCGACACCCGCGGCGAGGATCGACCCGAACGGATCCGCGACGAAGGCCAGTGCCTCCATCGCGGTACCGGCCGCGCCCAGCACCGTGGCGGCCCAGTCCCCGGACTCGATGCCCTGCTTCAGGTCCTGACCGGCCTCGAGGATCGAAATCCCGGAGATCGCGGTCGTCGAGTCCTTTTTCTGCGCCACCAACGGGTTCGTCACGCCCCGACCCCCATCCACACGACAAGTCAGAAGTGTCCGACGCCTGAGGGCGGCCTGGGGTTCCCCCGAACCGAGGCGTCTTCGCGAACCTACCAGTAGCCGGGAGGCCGGTGGCGCAACGGACAAAAAGGGCCGCGCCGGAACAGGATCCGGCGCGGCCCGAGGTGCCCGCGGCTGCCGGCTAGGGATTGCCGCCGGGTTGCTGGCCCGGATACTGCTGCCCGGGCTGGCCGGGGTACTGCCCGGGCTGGCCGGGATACTGCCCGGGCTGCTGCTGTTGCCCGGGGTACTGCCCCGGGTACTGGCCGGGTTGCGCCGGATATTGGCCCGGCTGCCCCGGGTACTGGCCCTGCTGCGGCTGGCCAGGATAAGGCGACTGTCCCGGGTACTGCCCCGGATACTGCCCGGGGTACTGCTGCTGCCCGGGATACTGACCCGGGTACTGCTGCTGATAAGGCCCACCCGGATAAGGCGGCTGCTGCCCCGGATACAGCGGCCGGAAATTGTTCCCCGCCGGGCCGACGTACCGGGATTTACCGAAACCGAGGATCGGAATGCAGATCCACGAGAAGAAAATCATCGCGACGCCGAATCCGGTGCCCTGCCCGAAGGACCGCGCGAGGTCGATGTAGACGATGATCACCAGAACGATGTTCACCAGCGGAATCAACATCAGCAGCAGCCACCACCACGGCCTGCCGACGACGCGCAGCAGCACGAGCGTGTTGTAGATCGGGATGATCGCGGCCCATCCCGGCTGGCCCGCCTTCGTGAACACCCGCCACATGGCGGCGATCATCAGCACCACGATGGCCAGTGAGGCCAGCATGATCCCGATCGCGGCCCCTACGCTGAGCTGCGCACTTACCTCGTACCTGTACACGTCCTAGCCCTTCCACCGGCGCGATGACGCGGCCAGGGTAACCGGTGAACCTGACAAACACACCAACCCTGGGCCCCGCGCCAGGCAATGGTCCAGAAAGGACCGGCTACTCCGTCGCCGTTACCGCTGACACGGGCTGATACGGCTCGGACACCAGGACTGTCGCTCCCCCGTGGCAAAATCGGCGAGATGCAGATCGGGGTGCTGGGGCCGTTCGAGGTCCGCGGGGACGACGGCGTGCTCGCCGACGTGCCCGGCCCCCGGTTGCGCGCGCTGCTCACCGCCCTCGCGCTCGAACCGGGCCGGGTGGTTTCGAAGGCGGCGCTCGTCGACTGGATCTGGGGTGAGCATCCGCCGTCCGACGCCACGAATGCCTTGCAGCGCTTGGTTTCCCGGCTGCGCAAGGTGCTGCCGGACGGGGCGGTCGAAGGCCGGCCGGACGGCTACCGGCTGCTGGTGGATCCCGACGCGGTCGACGCGGTGCGGTTCGAACGTCTGCTCACCTTGGCGCGCAACGAGCCGCCGGGGATCCGGCAGCTGCGTGCGGCGCTCGGCTTGTGGCGCGGTGCGGCCATGCAGGACATCGGCCTGCGGGACAGCGAGGCGTTCGACGCGGCGGTGACCCGGCTGGAAGCGCTGCGGCTCGCCGCCGAGGAGGACCGGTTCGAGGCGGAGGTGAGCCTCGGCCACGGCCCGGAGCTGGTCACCGAACTGACGGATCTGGCGGCGGCGCATCCGCTGCGTGAACGGCTCGCCGCCGCGCTGATGCGAGCGCTGGCCGCGACGGGCCGCGAGAACGAGGCGCTGCTCGTGTACCAGCGCACGAGGGAGGCTCTGGCCGACGCGCTGGGCGCCGATCCGTCCCCGGAACTGTCCGAGCTGCACGTCGCGTTGCTGCGGGGCGAGCTCGGGCGGCGCGAGGAGCCGCGCAAGACCAACCTGCGCGAGGAGCTGACCAGCTACGTCGGCAAGGACACCGACGTCACCGCGGTCGCGGAACTCGTCGCCGGGCACCGGCTCACCACGCTGATCGGCCCCGGCGGCGCCGGCAAGACCAGGCTGGCCGCGGAGACCGCGCGCACCCTGCTCGGCGAGGCGCCGGACGGCGTCTGGCTGGTCGAACTCGCGCCCATCGGCGCGGGCGAGGACACCGGCGAGAAGGTCGCCAACGCGACACTGTCCGCACTCGGCCACCGCGACGCGCTGCTCGGCGAGGCGCCGGACGCGGAGCCCGCCGAGCGGGTCGTCACCGCGCTGCGCGAACGCGAGGCACTGCTGATTCTGGACAACTGCGAGCACGTGATCGAGTCCGCGGCCGCGTTCGCATACCGGGTACTCGGCGAGTGCCGGCGGCTGCGGATTCTCGCCACCAGCCGGGAACCGCTGGGCATCACCGGTGAAGCGTTGTGGCCCGTCGCGCCGCTGGTACTGCCCGCCGAGGACGCCGATCCCGGCAAGATCGAATCCGCCCCCGCTGTCCGGCTGCTGCGGGACCGGGCAAGCGCCGTACGCAAGGACCTCGGCTCCGACGCCCCCACCCTGGCGACGATGGCACGCGTCTGCCGTGCCCTGGACGGAATGCCGCTGGCGATCGAGCTCGCCGCGGCCAGGCTGCGCACCATGTCGCTCGACCAGCTCGCGAACCGGCTCGACGACCGGTTCCGCCTGCTGACCGGGGGCAGCCGCACCGCACTGCCGCGGCACCGGACGCTGCGTGCGGTGATCGACTGGAGCTGGGAGCTGCTCACCGAGGCCGAACGCGTGGTGCTGCGCAGGCTCTCGGTGTTCTACGGCGGGGCGAGCCTGGAGGCGGCCGAGCATGTCTGCGGGGACGCGGGAGACGTGCTCGAACTGCTGACCGCGCTGACCGAGAAATCACTGCTGGTCGCCATGGAGGGTGAACCGCGCTACCGGATGCTCGGCACGATCAAGGAGTACGCGCAGCAGCGGCTCGCCGAGGCCGGCGAAACGGAGCTGGCGCGCCGGGCCCATCTGGAGTACTTCACCGAACTCACCGAAACCGCGGAACCGCATCTGCGGCGCGCCGAGCAACTGGAATGGCTCGCCGTGCTCCATGCCGAGCACGACAACCTCAGCGCGGCCATGCGCGGCGCCATCGCGGCGGGCGAGGCGGCCGCGGCGATGCGGCTCGCCGCGGCCGGCAGCTGGTACTGGTGGCTCGGCGGGCACAAGATGGAGGGCAAGGAGCTGGTGCTGGCGGCCACCGCACTGCCGGGCGAGGTGCCCGACGAGACCCGGGCGCTGGTGTACGGGTGGTACACGAACTTCCTCGTCGACGGCCGCAGCGACCAGTACCAGGCCGTGGAGTGGATCCGCAGCGCGTACGAGATCAGCCGCCGCGTCGAGGGCAGCCACCCGCTGTGGGGCTTCATCGGTGCGCTGGAACGCCTGCTGCACGGGCCGGAGGCGCACCTGACCGCATTCGATTCGTTGCTCACCAGCGACGATCCGTGGGTGCGCGCCCTCGCCTGGCTGCAGCGCGGCAAGGCGCGGATCATGTTCGGCCGCGACGAGCGGGGGGCGGACGCGTACCTCGAAACGGCGCTCGCGGAGTTCCGCGCGATCGGCGAACGATGGGGAACCTCGTTCGCACTGACCGAACTGGCCTCCCGGCTCACCGTGCGCGGCGAGTTCACGCGCGCGGTCGAGCACTACGAGCAGGGCATCGCGGTCGTCGCCGAAATCGGCGCCTTCGAGGACATCGTGCGAATGCGGTCGTTGCAGGCCCAGGTGTACTGGCTGGCCGGCGACCGCGAGTCGAGCGCGGCCGCGATGGGCGACGCGCAGCGGTACGCGAAACGGGTCGCCTGGCCGGACGCGCTGGCCGAACTGTCGCTGACGAAGGCCGAACTCGCGCGCTGGAACGGCGACGTCGAGACCGCCCGCCGGGAGATCGCCGCCGCGCTCGACCTGCTGGGCGACAAGGCGGAGCGGGCGCCCGTCCAGTCGGCGACCCGCGATCTGCTCGGCTACCTCGCCGGGGAACGCGACGAGGCGAGGCAGCACCGCGTCGCGGCCTTCGAGGCGTCGGCCGAGGTGGGCGCGGCTCCCGCGATCGCCCGCGCGCTCGTCGGATTCGCGGATCTCGCGATGCGCGACGAGCAGTACGAACACGCCGCGCGGCTGCTCGCGGCAAGCGACGTCATCCGTGGTCTGCCGGATCACTCGCAGCCCGACCAGGCCAGGATCGAGCAGGCCCTGCGCGACCGCCTCGGCCACGCGAAGTTCGCCGGCGCGACGCGGGAAGGCACACGGGCGGACTGGCGCGAACTGGTCGAAGTCACACTCGCGAGCTGAGCCGGTCCCCCGTGTCAGGGCGAGGACAGGGCCGTGTCAGGGCGAGGACAGGGCCGTGTCAGGGCCTCCGGTCACAGTCGGTGCCATGAACACCTCAGTGATCACCGCTTCCGGCTTGCGGAAGGCGTACAAGGACAAAGTCGTGCTCGACGGCGTCGACCTGGACGTGCGAGCGGGCACCGTCTTCGCGTTGCTCGGCCCGAACGGGGCGGGCAAGACCACGATCGTCAACGTGCTGACCACGTTGCTCAAAATGGACGGCGGCACGGCGCGCGTCGCGGGCTACGACGTCGCGACCGAGACGCCGAAGGTGCGCTCCCGCATCGGCGTCACCGGCCAGTTCGCCGCCGTGGACGATCTGCTGACCGGCCGCGAGAACCTCCAGCTGATGGCGGACCTGCAGCACCTCGGGCGCGGGGAGGGCAAGGCCGTCGTCGAGGACCTGCTGCGGCGCTTCGAACTGGAGGAGGCGGCCGGTAAGCAGGCGTCGACGTACTCGGGCGGGATGCGCCGGAAACTGGATCTGGCGATGACGCTGACCGGCCGGCCCGAGATCATCTTCCTGGACGAGCCGACCACCGGGCTCGACCCGCGCAGCCGCCGCACGATGTGGACCATCGTCGGTGAGCTGGTGGCCGGCGGGATGACGATCTTCCTCACCACGCAGTACCTCGACGAGGCCGACCAGCTCGCCGACAAGATCGCCGTGCTCGACCACGGCAAGATCGTCGCGGAGGGCACTCCCGAGCAGCTCAAGCGGCAGATCCCCGGCGGCCACGTGCAGCTGCGGTTCGCCGGGGCCGGGCAGCTGGGCGCCGCGATCCGGGTGCTGCCCGACGCCACCCCGGACCGGGAAGGCCTGATCCTGCGCGTGCCCAGCGACGGCCGCGCCAAGTCCCTGCGCGTCCTGCTGGACCGCCTCGACGAGTACGCCGTCGAGGTCGAGGAGTTCACCGTGCAGATGCCCGACCTCGACGACGTCTTCTTCGCACTGACCGGACACTCGAGCGCCACCGCCGAGCCGACCACGGAGGTTCTCAGCAAATGATCAGCGATTCGGCGATCATGCTTCGCCGCAACATCAAGCAAACCGTCCGCTACCCCGTCGCGGTGTTCAACGCGATCTTCATGCCGATCATCATGATGCTGATGTTCGTGTACGTCTTCGGGCGCGCGTTCAACGTCGGCGGCGGCGACTACATCGACTACGCCACCCCGGGCATGCTCATGATGGCCATCTCCTACGGGCTGAGCGCCACCGCGGTCGCGGTCAACGCCGACATGACCAAGGGCATCATCAACCGTTTCAAGGTGATGGACGTGTCCCGCAGCGCGGTGCTGAACGGGCACGTCGTGTCCACCATGCTGCGCACCGCGATCGCCGTCACGGCCATTCTCGGCATGGCGTTCCTGTTCGGTTTCAGCCCCGAAGCCTCGTTGCCGCAATGGCTCGGCGCCATCGGTGTGCTGCTGCTGGTGCTCCTCGCCGTCAGCTGGTTCACCGTCGCCTGCGGGCTCGCGGCCAAGACGCAGGAGTCCGCGGGCAGCGCCGCCGTGCCGATGATCCTGTTGCCGTTCTTCAGCAGCGCGATCGTGCCAGCCGACAAAATGGGGCCAGGTATCCGGGAGTTCGCGAAGTACCAGCCGTTCACGTCGATCATCGAATCCGTGCGCGGGTTCTTCCTCGGCGCACCGAACGTCGGCCAGACCATCGCCGCGATCGCGTGGTCAGCCGGGATCGCCGTCATCGGCTACGTCTGGGCCCGGTCGAAGTTCACCAAGCGCGCCTGAAGCCGTTCGGCCACAAGGAGAATCGAGATGCCCGCGCCACCGTCGAAGGCGGTGCGGCCGGCCTCCGGATCGGCGAGGCCCAGGGCACTGTGAAGTACGAGGGCTCGACCGGCAAGGTCTGGATCGGCAACGCGTCGGCCGATGTCGAACTCGGCGGTGCGACGGGCAGTTTCGACATCGACCGCGCCGACGCGAGTGTCATCGCCAAGGCCGCGCACTGTCCAATCAGGATCGGCCGGATGTCGCACGGTGTCGCGGATCTCGCGAACGCCCCCGGCGGAATCGAGGTCGGTCTCGCCGAGGGCACGGCCGTTCAGGTCGACGCCGACAGCACGAAGGGCGCGGTGCGCGTCTCGGTGCCGGAGCGGGAAACCGGTGAGGAGGTGAAGATCCACCCCCGCACCCGCCGCTACGACATCGTCATCCACCCATACAGCCCGACGAATAACCAGTCCAACCGAAAGAGTTAAAACATCAGTTCGATATTCCGGTAAGCTCGACTTCGTGACCACCTCTCCTGCTTTCGCACCCGCTCCCGTGTCGGCCCTGTCCGACACGGAACTGCTGGATATGTTGCGGGAGAAGGAAATCCAGCGCCGCCAAGGCTACCGCGACGAGCTACAGCTGATCGCCGAAATCGACGCCCGCGGCCTCGCAGTAGCCCGCGGATACTCCGATGTCGCAGCGCTGGTGCGGGAAATGTTCGGCCTCAACCCCGCCGACGCCCGCCGCATCGCCGAACACGCCTACCGCCTCAATGTGCACCTTTCCCCCTCCGGCGCGCGGATCGAAGCCTCCCTGCCACGAGTCGCCGAGGCGTTGGCAGACGGCACCATCGGACCGGAGCACGTCGAGACGATCGTGGCCGCGGTGCGCGCCCTCCCACCCTCAGCCTCGGCCGAAGACCGCGTGGCCGCCGAGGAAATCCTGTGCGAGGCCGCCACCGCCAGCGAACCCCGCATCGTCGCCCGCCTCGGCCGCGAAATCCGGGACCGCCT
>Ga0164243_10004841_pt1 | contig 20839 bp, 20 predicted proteins | sample OricompcompostOP_FD_108781 | JGI IMG/M metagenome (GOLD analysis project Ga0164243, IMG submission 108781) | Organic Plus compost microbial communities from Emeryville, California, USA - Original compost - Organic plus compost (OP) | ecosystem: Engineered > Solid waste > Mixed feedstock >...
CATGCTGATGGCGTCGGATGCGCCGGTGCCCGCGAGGAAGAGGAGCGCGACGATCAGGTTCGGGCTCAGCGAGAAGCCGAGCACGCAGATGCCGTAGGCGAGCACCATCAGCACGACACCAAGACCGGCGCGCCGCGGGATCGGCAGCACGCTGAAGATCAGGCTCCCGATGACGGCACCGGCGGCGGGTGCGCTCTGGAGCAGCCCGAGTCCCTGCGCGCCCGCGCCGAGCAGCTCCTCCGCGACGATCGGCAGCTGCGTGGTGAATGTCCCGAAGAAGGTTGCCACGAAGTCGAGCGTCATGATCGCGAGCAGGATCGGCGTCGCGCCGAGGAAGCGGAAGCCCTCGCGGATCGCGGCGAGTCCGCGCTGGGTTGTCGGTGTGGCGACGGGGCGCGCGCGGATCAGCTTCGCGGCAGTGATCACGGCGACGAATGAGAGGGTGTCGTAGACATAACAGAGTGTCAAGCCGTGCCAGCCAATCAGGAAGCCGGCGACCGCTGGTCCGACGATGGCAGCGGTCTGCATGGCGAGGTTCGCCGTCGCGGCGGCCCCGGCGAGCTCCTCGCGCGGGACGAGCATCGGGATCAGTGACTGGCGCGCCGGACCGGCGAAGGCGTTCAGCGACGACGCGATGAAGATCATCGTGTAGATCAATGGCATACTGACGTGACCCGTCGCGGTGGCCATGGCGAGCGTGGCGGAGGTGGCCATCAGCGCGAGATGCGAGCCGATCATGATCTTCCGTCGGTCCGCGCGATCGGCAATGGCGCCGCCGAAGAGACCGAACGCGAGCATCGGCACGAACTGGAAGAGCCCGAGCAGTCCCAGCTGGAACGAGCTGCCGGTCAGCTCGAACACCTGCCAGATGATGGCGGTGCGTTGGACCTGCGTCCCGAGAATCGAGATGCAGTCGGCGATCCACAGCAGGCGGAAGTCGCGGTGTCGAAGCGTCTGAAACGCCAGCGCGCGCGATGAATGAGCCACAGGGTTCCTCGCTGAGATGACGGGGTGATCGAATGCCGCCGCAGATGGGCGAGGCGTATTGTATCCGCAACCACACGAGAATGGATGTTGACGTGAGTGAGATCAGTCTGGCCGGAGCGTTGAGTCGCGAGCAGTTGCGCGCGTTGATCGAGGATGCGGAACGACCGCTGATCACCGAATGGCAGGATCTCGATGAGCAGATCCAGCCGAACGGGATCGATCTGACGTTGCGCGAGATCAGCGCCTTCCGCGGGGCAGGGCAGATCGGCGTGTCCTCGGACGACCGCATCCTGCCGGAGCTCGCGCCGATCGCCTTCGATGACGACGGCTGGGCGACACTCACGCCGGGGACATACCAGATCGTCTACAACGAGATCGTCGACATCCCGGTCACGCTGATGGCGCTCGGACGACCGCGCTCCAGCCTCCCGCGCGCCGGTGCGACGATCCACACGGCGGTCTGGGATGCGGGCTATCGTGGTCGCTCGACGAGCGTGCTGGCGGTGATGAATCCGGAAGGCTTCCGCGTACAGCGCAATGCGCGCGTCATGCAGCTCGTCTTCTTCGGGATGGCGCAGGCCCCGGCGGAAGGCTACCGCGGCAAGTACCAGGGCGAGAACACCGATCGCTAGACGCGCTCGGTTGGCAGCGGATCTGCCGGGCGTGCGGCACGTCGGCGCGGACGCTCGGCGGATTGCGCGCAGCCCGGCACGGTGCACCGGAAGAGCTGCGTGTACTCGGCGTTGCGCTGATCGGCGAAGCGGGTCGGGCGTCCCTGCGTGCCGCGCAGCTGCATTGGCACGTGATGATCGGGGCAGAGCGGGGTGGTGACGGTGTCGTCCTGAGCCATGTGTCGGCGAATCATGCACGGATCTCCTCGTTGAGATGTTCACTTGGCGACGTTCACTGGTAGTATACGAGATCACGCTTCGGTCTCCAGACGCATGATCTGCCGGAGCGTCAAGGGACACCATCACACACAAGGAGCACGGCGTCATGAAGACCGACCACGCCTATCTTCCCGAACAGGTTTTCGATGAGCTCGTGGATGTTCTGCTCGAGCATTACGGCGAGGACTGGATCACGGACAAGGCCGCGAACCAGGCATTCACGCGTGGCACGGTCTCGATCCTGCGCGATACCGACGGCGTGCATCTGATCGGCGAGCCGGAATCCGAGCATCAGTCGCACAACTTCAATCTCTGGATCGACTTCCCGGTCGAGGATGTCCTCGATGCAGACGAGCTGGCGTTCAGCCTCTTCGCGAATCTCGCCGAGGAGATCTTCATCTCGACGCGCGTGTTCGAGGAGAAGGGGGTTCGCTACCGGTTCGTGACCGGGACGGCGGAGAACGGGCACCTGGGAAGCCTGAACTTCACGGGGCCGCACGCGATCGACTTCGTGAACCTGCACAAGCTGCGGCTGGAACGCGGGACGCTGTATCACGCGTAGGGAACGATCCGGGAGTGGCTGCACGAATCGTGAACGAAACATTTGGTTCGCCCTGTGCAGCGCTCCCAAACCGGGTATACTTCCCCGAGTCGTGCTAGATGGGGAGCTGGCGGTGCCCTGAACCCGCAACCCGCCTTAGCGGGGTTGAATTCCCTCTCGCGGTATTGTTCTTTTGGGACTGGTGTCGCCACGCGGTGTTGAAGGATGGGTCTCGCGCGGCGGGGAACTGTGAACCGGGTCAGGACCGGAAGGTAGCAGCCCTAAGCAGCACTCTTCGGGTGACGCGAGGTTACCTCTCCGGAGCTAGCGAGCGGCAATAAGCTGGAAGAGCTTATCAACAGAGGGTGCACGGCTACTCTCTGCCTATGAGAAACGCGAACGGACCGGTGGAATCATCCACCGGTCCGTTTTGCCGTGTCGGGAAGGGCGCGTCGTGGCCGGGAGTTTCGTGCGTGCGCAGGGGACGACGGCATGTCGTCCCCCTCGGCCACGATGCGTGGGATGTCTACACCCGCCCGCGGGATCGGCGCACTGGGCGACGACGCGGCGACACCTGGTAGCTGGAAGACTTCCGCCCCAGCGTCGGCGGCAGCGAGCGCGCCACCGGGCCGCGACGCACCGCGCGGACGAAGCCGAGCGCGTAGATCGCGAGCATCACGGCGGCGATCACCGACATCACCGCGATCCAGATGCGCTCGCCGAAGTTCAGCGGGTTGATCTGGAAGATGCGGATCAGGTAGAAGAACAGCCCGATCCCGAACACCCACATCGCGATCAGCGAGGCGTGCGCGATCGTCGGCTTCCGGAAGAAGCGCGTGAACGTGAACGCCCGCGGCTGATAGTACAGGTACGACGACACGACGAAGCCGAGCGCAAAGACGACGGCATAGAGCAGCGACGGGATGCTCAGGACATCGTCGCTGGCGGGAACACTCGTGAGGTGATCCCACGAGAAGGGATTGCTCATCTGACCCCCTCAGGACGGCAACTGGCGCCGGGGTCCGTCCCCGGTCGCGGATGATCGAATCCTACACCGCTACACGCCTTCGAAGAGCAGCGCGCGCTTCACCTGCTCGATCGCCTCGGTGATCTTGATGTCGCGCGGGCAGGCATCGGTGCAGTTGAACACCGTGCGGCAGCGCCAGACGCCCGTCCCCGAGTTGAGGATGCGCAGACGCTCGCGCCCGCCCGTGTCACGGCTGTCGAAGATGAAGCGATGTGCGTTCACGATCGCGGCCGGTCCGACGAAGTCATCGGAGGTCCACGTCACCGGGCAGGCGGTGGTGCACGCGGCGCAGAGGATGCACTTCGTGGTGTCATCGAAGACGTGGCGCTCCTCCGGCGACTGCAGCCGCTCTCCGGTACTCGGGGCGTCGTCGGCGATGAGGTAGGGCTTCACGGACTTGTAGGCGTCGAAGAACTTCTCCATGTCGACGAGGAGATCCTTCTCGACCTTGAAGCCGATCAGCGGCTCGATCGTGATCTTGCGGCCGAGGTCCTTCATCAGCGTCTTGCAGGCGAGGCGATTGCGCCCGTTGATGCGCACCGCATCGGAGCCGCAGATGCCGTGCGCGCAGGAGCGACGGTAGGTGAGCGTGCCATCCTGATGCCACTTGATCTGGTTCAGCGCATCGAGCACGCGATCGAGCGGTTCGACCTCGACCTGATACTCCTCGAAGTGCGGCTTCTGATCCTGCTCGGGATTGAAGCGCTTGATCCGAAGTGTGACCTCCATTGGTCCGTCCTTCCCAGCGCCGGATGGGCGCATGCACACGCGATGATGGCGATCAGTACTTGCGTTCCTTCGGCTCGAAGGTGGTGATCACGACGGGCTTCTTGCGGAGATTCAGGCCGTCGGCAGTCTGGTAGATCATGCTGTGGGCCAGCCAGTTGATGTCATCGCGCGACTGGTAGTCCTCGCGATAATGGGCGCCGCGGCTCTCCTTGCGCTCGATCGCGCCATGGATGATCGTCTCGGCGAGATCGAGCATGTTGCCCAGCTCCATTGCCTCGAGGAGATCCGTGTTGAAGCGCTTGCCGTGGTCCTGGATCGCGACGTGGCGGTAGGCCGACTGCAGCTCGTGGATCGTCTGCATCGCCTCGCGCATGCGCGGTTCGTCGCGGACGACGGAGACCTTGTCCATCATCACATCCTGCATGGTGGCGCGGATGTCGGCGGCGTTCTCGCCGGACTCACGCCCGAGCAGCTCGGCGATCTGCGCCTCGGCCTTCGCCTGCGGATCTTGCGGCAACGTCGCCCAGTCGGTCTCCTGGATCTCCTTCAGCATGCGCTGGCCGGCGCGTCGTCCGAAGACGACGAGATCGACGAGCGAGTTCGTGCCGAGGCGGTTCGCTCCGTGGACGGAGACGCAGGCGGATTCCCCCGCCGCGTAGAAGCCGGGGATCGTCTCGCCATCCGGATTCGCGATCACCTGCGCATCGACGTTGGTGGGCAGTCCACCCATCGCGTAGTGCGCGGTCGGCTGGATGGGGATGCCTTCCTTCTTCGGCTCGACGCCGAGATAGACGCGCGCGAAGTCGGTGACGTCCGGGATCTTCTCGTCGATGACTTCCGGTGGCAGGTGCGAGACGTCGAGGAAGACGTAATCCTTGCCATCGATGCCGCGCCCCTCCTTCACCTCCTGGTAGATGAAGCGGGACATCATGTCGCGCGGGGCGAGGTCCTTGAGCGTCGGGGCGTAGCGGGCGGCGAACGCCTCGCCGAGCCCGTTGATGACCTTGCCGCCCTCACCGCGCGCGGCCTCGGAGACGAGGATGCCGAGCTTGTAGAGGCCCGTCGGATGGAACTGGTACATCTCCATGTCCATCAGCGGGACGCCGCGGCGGTAGGCAATCGCGATGCCGTCACCGGTCCCGGCGAGTGCATTCGACGTCACCTTGAAGACGCGCCCGTAGCCGCCGCTCGCGATGAGCACCGTCTTCGCGTGAATCGTGTGGAGTTCGCCCGTCTTGATCTCGTAGGTGACGACGCCGCAGCAGGCACCATCCTCGCTGAAGAGGATATCGACGAGATGGTGCTCGTCGAAGAAGTTCACGTCGTGCTTGATGCCCTGCTGGTAGAGCGTCTGGATGATCATGTGACCGGTGCGGTCGGCAGCGTAGCAGGCGCGGCGGACCGGAGCCTCGCCATAGTTGCGCGTGTGACCGCCGAAGAAGCGCTGGTCGATCTTGCCCTGCTCGGTGCGGTTGAAGGGGAGGCCCATGTGCTCGAGCTCGAGCACCGCGTCGATCGCCTCACGTGCGAGGACTTCCGCGGCATCCTGGTCGACAAGGTAGTCACCGCCCTTGACGGTGTCGTACATGTGCCACTCCCAGTGATCTTCCTCGCGGTTGCCGAGCGCGGCACTGATGCCTCCCTGCGCGGCACCCGTGTGCGATCGTGGAGGGTAGAGCTTGCTGACCACGGCGATGTTGGCCTTGCCGGCAAGTTGGATGGCGGCCATGAGGCCGGCGCCACCTGCTCCCACGATGACAGCGTCATACCGGTGATAGGCCATCGATTGCTCCTTTGGGCGGGACCCTGATTCGCGTGCGTCGTTGCACGTCCCCGCTGACCTGGGAGGAAAACCCGGGCGCCCGTGCGTCGCATCCATCCCAAGTGAAAACGCTTCCTATTCTCGCAGGTATTCCGCATTTTCGCTGCCCGAGCTGCGAGCAATTCTCACTCATCGGATCGAACCGTACCGGATGACCGCCATCGAATGGATGTTCGGTATACTTCATCGCATGAGGTCGCCGTATCGGTCCCCATGTCGCTGACGTCGAAGCGCCCGAGCTTGACGCCTCCGCGCTGTTCATCAGGAGACTCCCCCTCGTGTCACGATTCACCCCAGAGTTCATTGCCACGGTGTCCGATGTGGCCACCTCGCTGGTTGAGGAGATCGTCGCGCTCACGTCGCAGATCACCGAGATCCCGGCCCCGACCAACGACGAGGCCGAGCGCGCAGCGTTCGTCCGCGAGCTGCTCGTGAAGGAAGGCTATGCCGACGTCACCATCGACGAGCTCTCCGATGTCGTCGGGCGGCTTCCGGGCAAGGATGGCGCGAAGGGCCCGCTCCTGCTCGCCGGGCACACGGACACCGTCTTCCCGCGATCGGTGCCGATCCAGGTCGAGCGTCGCAACGGGCTGCTGCACGCGCCGGGCATCGGGGACAACACCGTCAGCGTGGCGACGCTCGCGCTGCTGAAGAAGGCGTTCGACCAGCTCGGCATCACGCCGGCGGTCGATGTGCTGGTGACGGGCAATGTCGGCGAGGAGGGTCTCGGGGACCTGCGCGGCATCCGCGCGGTGGTCGATGCGCATCCGGAGCTTGGCGCGGTGATCGCTGTTGAAGGGCACAGCCTCGGGCGCGTGACGAACAAGGGCATCGGCAGCAAGCGGCTCAAGGTGACGGTGACCGGTCCGGGCGGTCACAGCTGGGGCGACGCCGGTCGGCCGAGCGCGATCCACACGCTGGCGCGTCTGATCACGAAGCTTGACAACATCCAGCTCAGCAGCGAGCCGAAGGTCTCCTTGAACGTCGGCACGATCGAGGGTGGCTACAGCGTCAACACGATCGCCGGTTCCGCGACCTGCCTGATCGACATGCGCTCCGGGAACGCGGCAGCGCTCACGGCGCTGGTCGAGAAGGTGGAGGCTGCCATTACCGGGGCCTCGACGCCGGAAGTGCCGGTCTCGTTCGAGGTCGTCGGTAACCGCCCGGCGGGTGAGGTGGCGCTCGATGCGCCCATCGTGCGACTCGCGAAGGAATCGCTCGCGCTGGTCGGGCTCGACACGCGTGTCGATGCCTCCAGCACGGATGCCAACATCCCGCTGAGCCGCGGCATCCCGGCCGTGTGCATCGGCCTGACGACCGGTGCGAACGCGCACCGCGCCGACGAGTTCATCCGCATCGAGCCGCTCGCGACGGGCGTGACCCAGCTGATCCTGACGACGATTGCCGTCACGGATGCGCTGGCAGATGGGACGCTTGCGTGATCACCAACCTCGGCGAGTGGCGCGATCGCAACGGCGTATCCGCGCCCGCGCCGACCCCACGAATGGCGTCTGGCGGGAGCTGGTCGCGGTTCGTGGCCATCGACCTGGAGACGTCCGGTACCGATCCGGAGCGTGACGAGATCATCGAGGTGGCCGTCGTCGTGTTCGAGCGCGACGGTGTCGTCGAGGAGTACGCGGCGACCGTCAAGCCGCGGCGGGCCGTGTCGCTCGACATCCGCCGCCTGACCGGCATCTCGGAGGAGGAGCTCGCGGCCGGCGTGCCGCTGGCCGAGGCGCTGGCCGAGGTGCGACGTCTCGCCGGCGGGTTGCCGATCGTGGGGCACTCGGTGCTCTTCGATATCAGCTTCCTGCAGAGTGCGGGGCTGCATCTGCCGGGACGTCAGCTCGACACGTATCAGCTGGCGAGTGCGCTGCTCCCGGATCTCGCGAACTACAGTCTCGGCACCGTCGCCGCGACGCTCGGCATCGACATCACGGCGGAGGATCGGCATCGGGCGCTCGGGGACACGCGGGCGACAGCGGAGGTCTTCCGCAAGCTGCTCGATCGCATCGATCAGTACGACACGTCGACGCTGGTGCAGGTCGCCGAGGTGGCTGGACAGGCGGGATGGCCGGAGGCGATCCTCTTCCAGAATGCCGCCGATCGCGAGCTTCCCGGACCGATCTTCAACCTCGACGGTTCCGTTGCGCAGAATGGCTTCCCGCCGCTCGAGATCGCGTTCATGGACAGCCGCGAGAAGCCGGAGCCGCTGCGCAAGACCGGCTCCGATCGCCCCATCGACGAGCATGAGATCGAGCATCTGCTGGCGAAGGATGGTCCGCTGCCGCACGTGCTCGATCGCTACGAGTCGCGTCCGACGCAGACGCTCATGGCGCGTGCGGTCGCGCGGGCGCTGAACGACGAGGGACAGCTCCTCGTCGAGGCGGGCACCGGTACCGGCAAGAGCATGGCGTACCTGCTGCCCTCGGCGCTGCACGCGATCGAGCGCGGCGAGCGCGTCGTGATCAGCACGGATACCCTCGCGCTGCAGGATCAGCTCTACCGCAAGGACCTTCCGGACGTGCGCACCGCGCTGCTGGAGGTCGGCGTCACGAGCGATCTGCGCGTCGCGGTCATGAAGGGCGCGAACAACTATCTCTGCCTGACGCAGTGGTTCAAGCACATCCAGCATCCCGCGACGGATGCGGCGGATGCGTCGCTCCGCGCGAAGGTGCTGCTCTGGCTCGGACAGACGACGACTGGGGACAAGGCCGAACTTCGTCTGACGCAGGAGGAAGAGGCGTATTGGCGACAGATCGCGGCCGGCGATCAGGTCTGCACGATGAAGACGTGCGCGTACGCACGTCGCGGTCAGTGCTTCCTGCATCGGGCGCGCAGCCAGGCGGCGAACGCGCACATCGTGATCGCGAATCACGCGCTGCTGCTGGCCGGTGGATCGCCGGAACTCCACGTGATGGGCGGCTTCAGCCGACTGATCCTCGATGAGGCGCATCATCTGGAGGATGAGGCGACGCGCGCGTTCAGTTTCCAGCTCGAACGCAAGCCCGTCGATGATGTCGTGTCGAGCCTGATCAAGGCGGACGGCGCGATCGTCAGCGGCGCATTCTCGATTGCCGCGACCTTCCTGACGCGCTCGTCGCATGCCTACGCGATCGAGCAGGCACCGAAGGCCCTCGAGCGCGTGACGAACGCCTCCGGCAGCGCGTCGCGGGCGCTCGCGATGTCGGGCGAGCTCTTCGAGCGCGTGCGCGATCTGTTGCCGGCGAATCGCGGCGGGCAGATGTACGGCGAGTCCTTGCGCGTCACCGACGCGGTCCGCAGCCGTCCGAACTGGACGGAGCTTGTGATGATCTGGGAGCAACTCGATCGGCCGTTGCGCGAGCTGTATGACAGCGGCAACTGGTTCCTCCAGACGCTCGACAAGATGAGCCTGCCGGACGACCCGGAGCATCCGGAGACCAAGCAGCGCGATCAGATCCTTGTCGATCTGAACCGCCAACTGCTCGAGCTCAACACGCAGCTCGGTCAGCTGAAGAGCGTCTTCGGGGCGCCGAGTGCCGAGGAGGTCTGCTGGATTCGCCGCTCGCCGCAGCAGGGCATCATCTCGCTGAACGTCGCGCCGCTGCGTGTCGACGTCCTGCTGCAGAGCGCGCTCTACGCGAATGTGCGGACGATCGTGATGACGTCGGCGACGATGACGATTGACGGCTCGTTCGACTACATGGCCGATCGGCTCGGTCTGCTCGATGCTGACGAACTCGCGCTCGGATCGCCGTTCGACCACGAGAAATCCACGCTCGTCTACGTCTCCGATGACATGCCGGAGCCGAGCGACAGCCGTTACCAGCAGGAGCTGAACGCCTCGCTGATCGAGCTGCTGGCCGCAACCGAGGGGCGCGCGCTGGTGCTGTTCACGAGCTATGCCGCGCTGCAGGCGACGCATCGGGCGATCAAGGGACCGCTCGAGAAGCACAACGTCGTCGTGCTGGGCCAGCGGATCGATGGCAGCACACGGCAACTGATCGAGCGTCTGCGCTCGACACCCGGAACGGTTGTCCTGGGGACCTCGACCTTTTGGGAGGGTGTCGACATCGCAGGGGATGCCCTAAGCTTACTTGTGATAACCAAGTTACCCTTCCCGGTACCGAGCGACCCGATCGTCGAGGCGCGCGGCGAGCTTCTGGACAATCCGTTCATGGAATACGCCGTCCCGTCGGCGGTCCTGAAGTTCAAGCAGGGATTCGGTCGGCTGATCCGCACGGCGAATGACCGCGGAGTGTGCGTGATCTTCGACCGGCGGGTGGTATCGAAACGCTACGGAACGTCATTCATTCAGTCGCTTCCTCCGGCCCGGGTGCAGATCGGGTCGATGTACGACCTGCCGATGCAGGCCGCGCGTTGGCTGCGAGGTGCATCGGAGGCCAGGCGGGGGCGCTCAACCTAGCCAGGACCTGGCGGGGGAGCACCACAATCATGAGCATGGATCTGCATCCGGTGCTTGGTCGGAATCTGTCGATGGAGCTCGTGCGCGTCACGGAAGCCGCTGCCCTGATGGCGGCGCGCTGGATGGGGCGCGGCATGAAGGAGGCCTCCGATCAGGCGGCCGTCGACGCGATGCGTGATGTCCTCAACACGATCGCGATGGAAGGGCTCGTCGTCATCGGCGAGGGCGAGAAGGACGAGGCTCCGATGCTGTACGACGGCGAGATCGTCGGCAGCGCATCGGAGCCGAAAGTGGACATTGCCGTCGATCCGATCGATGGCACGCGTCTGCTCGCCGAGGGGATGCCGAACTCCGTCTGCGTGATCGCGATCGCGGAGCGCGGAAGCATGTACCAGTGGCAGCACATCGCGTACATGGAGAAGATCGCGGTCGGTCCGGAGGCGGCCGGCGTCATCGATCTGAACCTTTCCGTTGCGGAGAATCTGACGCGCATCGCCGAGAAGAAGGGCGTGCAGGTCAGCGACCTTACGGTCGCGATCCTCGATCGCCCGCGTCACGAGCAGCTGAAGTCGGAGGTGCGCGCGGCCGGTGCGCGCATCAAGCTGATCATGGATGGCGATGTGGCCGCGGCCCTCCTGGCCGCACTGCCGGAGCATGGCGTGGATGTGCTCATGGGCATCGGTGGCGCGCCGGAGGCCGTCATCGCGGCTTGCGCCCTGAAGTGCATGGGTGGGGACATCCAGACGCGCCTGTGGGCACGCAACGATGAGGAGCGCGAGATCGCACGTGCGAATGACATCGACCTCACGAAGGTCTTCCAGCTGCAGGATCTCGTCGGTGGCGAGGATGTCTTCTTCGCGGCGACCGGCATCACGGATGGCGAGCTGCTGACCGGCGTGAAGTATGCACCGGAGGGCGCGCGCACCCATTCGCTGGTGATGCGTGCCGCATCCGGCACGGTGCGCGAAGTGCATTCCGCGCACAAGCCGAAGAAGCTTGAGGCCCTGGATCACCTGTCCTAGGTGAGTGTCACTCGCCGTGTGATCATGTGCACGGTGGGTGGCGCGCCCAACCACCCGCGTCGATCGTGACTCCATGAAGGAGCCCGATCGACGCGGGTGGTCCCCTCACAATCGTGATGAAATCCCCGAAAATCAGTTGACGCGCCCCGAAGCGGGTGGTAACCTACGGCAAACGGACAGCAAAGTTACAAGGCCTGCTGATCCGCTTGGGTCATCCCCTTGCATGTTCAGCAAGGACGTTTGTGGGATGACACGTCAACCCCTTCTGCGTTCCCAAAGAGTGAAGCACGGACTGTGTGTCAGCGGATCAGGTATCTCGTGTGACTCACGGACGTCTGTGTCTGGTCTGGAGCATCCGGACCGTTCCTTCATGTACTCAGGTTGAGGCGCGGAACCCCACGCATCGTGAGCACGCAGGCATTCTGGCTCACCTTCCGCACGTTTGACACCACCACACACACGCAGGATTTCCACGATCGTGTTGGTGGGTGCCTAGCTGTATTCCCAGGTCGGAGGTTTTCGTTGACCGCTGAAGATCAAGTGTTCCAATCCCCAGGCGATGTCGCTGTCGCCGAGGCTCCGGCTCGCACTGCCCGCACAGTGCGCCCCCGACGCAAGATCGTCGTCGAGGACACGGCCACCGAGTCTCCCGCGACCGATGGCGCTGTGTCTGACGCTGCCCCGCAGCAGGCGAAGCTTGATGCGGTCAGCGAGTCTACATCCGAGACTGAGGTCGTTGCTGCGGTGGCACCGTCCCTCGTTGATGCGTCGGCGGTGATCGATACGACCGAAGCCACGCCGAACCCGCAGCGCGGTCGTACCGCGAAGCAGCCGCGCAATGGCGGACGTCAGAGCGATGCGGCGGCCAGTAATGGCACGGCGCGCAAGTCGCGCGGTCAGCAGAATGCGAAGGCCGAAGGCGCGCAGGCGTCCGACGGCAGGAACGATCAGGAGCGCCAGAATCAGCGCCGCGAGGCCAAGGCACAGCGCGAGAAGGATCGGGACAAGGAGACGAACCCGAATCGTCTCACCGTCGCAGATCTCGACGCCAAGCCGAACGAGGAGCTGCATGCGCTTGCGCGCGAGCTTGGCGTCACCGGCTACCTGCGCATGCGCAAGCCGGATCTGATCACGCGACTTCTTCAGGCACAGACCGAGAAGGATGGTCATATCTTCGGTGATGGCGTGCTCGAGATCATCGAGGATGGTTTCGGCTTCCTCCGCGGCGAGCGATTCCTGCCGGGCTCCGATGACATCTACGTCTCGCAGTCGCAGATCCGTCGCTTCGGGCTTCGCACTGGCGATCGCGTGAGCGGCCAGGTGCGCCCGCCGAAGGACAACGAGAAGTTCTTCAGCCTCCTGCGCGTCGAGGCCGTCAACGGCATCGACCCGGAGACCGCGCGCAAGCGTCCGTCGTTCGACACGTTGACGCCGATCTTCCCGCTCGAGCTGATCGATCTCGAGACGCAGCCGAATATCCTGGCGACGCGCATCCTGAACCTGATCGCGCCGATCGGCAAGGGGCAGCGCGGTCTGATCGTCTCGCCGCCGAAGGCCGGCAAGACACTCCTGCTCAAGTCGATCGCGAACGGCATCACCACGAACAACCCGGACATGCACCTGATGGTCTGCCTCATCGGTGAGCGACCGGAAGAGGTGACCGACATGCAGCGCTCGATCGAGGGCGAGGTCATCTCCTCGACGTTCGACGAGCCGGTCGAGGATCACACGAAGGTCGCCGAGATGGTGCTCGAGCGCGCCAAGCGTCTCGTGGAGTCCGGTCGCGACGTGACCATCCTCCTCGACTCGATCACGCGTCTCGCGCGCGCCTACAACCTCGCGGTGCCGCCGAGCGGTCGTACGCTCTCCGGTGGTATCGATCCGGTCGCGCTGTACCCGCCGAAGCGCTTCTTCGGTGCCGCCCGCAACATCGAGGGTGGGGGAAGCCTCACGATCGTCGCGACCTGCCTTGTCGATACCGGCTCCCGCATGGATGACATCATCTACGAGGAGTTCAAGGGTACCGGTAACATGGAGCTCCACCTCGACCGCAAGCTGGCGGAGCGCCGCATCTACCCGGCGATCGACATCCAGCGCTCGTCGACGCGACGCGAGGAGCTGCTGCTCGACGACTACACGCTGCGTCAGGTGTGGACGATGCGCCGCATGGTCTCGATGCTCGGCGGCAATGAAGGGACGGAGCTCGTGCTCCAGCGCCTCTCGAAGACCGCGAAGAACATCGAGTTCCTGGAGACGCTCACCAAGGACGTGTAGTCCGCGGTCATTCTCTGCAAACGCCTACGAAACCCCGGTGCCTGCGTGCCCGGGGTTTCGCGTGTTCAGGAGACGATGCGTGTGTCATCATACGCAGAATGTGTCTCGGTGGATCGGGGCGTAGCGATGGAGGATGGGGCATGGGGCGACGCTGGGTGCGGATGCTGGCGGTGGTGCTGATCGCAATCGGGATGACTGGCGTGCAGGTGAGCGCGCAGGACGCGACGTCTGTCGCGACGCCGATGGCGGACGGGACGTCGGCGGAGGCATTCTGCGCGCAGCGGGGTGGCGTCGTGCGCGAGCGGACGCCGTTCTACGGAACGAACCTCGATCGCTCACAGTGGATCCAGACGGGCGAATCGCGTCTGTTCTGCGAGTTCCAGCACGGCGCCGGCTCGGACGATGACTCGGGCATCCAGATCGATCTGAAGTCGTTCGCGGCGAACGGACCGCGCCTGGCGACGGTCGCGTACCTCGCGCAGGTACCGATCCCGGACGATCTCGCGCCGGCCAGCGCGAATCCGGCGACGTCCTATTGCGCGTACCTGGGTGGGACGCAATCGTGGGGCGGCGCGACGTCGGCGGCCGGCGGCGGCTGGGTGACGGACGATGCGTCCACGCCGTACGAGATCATGGATGCGTGCGTCTTCCCGGACGGGTCGATGATCAGTGCGTGGGGCCTGACGTATCACGCGAATGGCGTGGTGCGCGGGGCGGATCTGACGCAGCTGCTGGCGTGGCAGCCGGTTCCGGACGAGATCCCGGCGATCTTCCCGAGCGGGGAGTGAGGCGCAACGATATGCTACGCGAGGTCGAGTTCCGCGCGTAGCGTGTCCATCGTCCAGGTCGCGCAGCCGGATCCGAGGAAGTCGCAGTCGTTCGTGAGAATGTCCGCTCCCAGCGTGATCGCGAGGGCGACGGGTGCCCAGTCGTTCGGATCCCGTGCCATCCGGCGTTCGGCAATCTCGCGGGAAGGCTCGTAGGTCTGGCGATCGATGGCCTGAATGATTCCAGACGTGAGCGGCGACATGGCTTCCGTCAGGAGCTCTTCCTTTTCGGTCGGAGTCAGGTTGCCATACCGAGCTATCTTGTCGATACGTCGAGCGATCTCGTAGGCGGCCTCAGATAGCTGTTCTTCAGTGATGAACAGATTGAGTTGTGGGCCGGAGAGGACGGCGCGTCCGCGGCGACGGAGAAGCTCACCAACAAGGATGCTGGCGTCGATTATCAGATTCACTCGGCAGTCTCGTATTCAGGAGGAAGGGGCTTGCTCAGATCGAGAAGATCTGCAAGTTCGTCCTCCGTCAAGCCGGTGATTTCCGTCATGCGCCGCACTGATTTTTCGAGACGTACCAATGCGTCGCGTACGTCATCCTCGTCTCGTTGCACTGGGACGTAGAAGCCGATCACCTTGCCATGTCGATTGATGGCGATCGGCTCTGATCCCGCGAGATACTTCGTGGCGTGATCCCGGAACTCCCGGACCCCGACGTTGGTCAGTGATGTGGTTGTATGTTCGTCGTGGCGAGTCTTGGCTACCATGTGGTCACCTCCTGACCACCATGATAAGTCAACCAGGTGCCACGTCAAGCAGGAAGACGCCTCGGCCAGTGCGGCCGAGGCGTCTTCCTGAAGGCAGGTCAGCGGAACGAGGCTAGCTCTCGACGCCGGTGATCGGGACGTGCAGGCGCTCCTGCTCGATCGCCTCACGCATGTCCTCGCGCTGGAAGACGAACGTCTTGCCGAGCTTCGTCGAGGCCGCGCCCGGATTGCCGTCCTTGTCGAGCGCGACGATGTTCATCTCGCTCTTCCACGGATCATCCAGCCGTTCGAGATCGGTCATCGCCGTGCGGAGCGCCTCCTCCAGCGTCTGGCCGAAGCGCATGAATGTGACCACACTGTGCGCCGTCACGCAGCGCTGCGCCATCTCTCCGCGACCCGTGCATGCCGCCGCACCCCAGCGATCATCGGCATAGTTGCCCGCGCCGATCACCGGCGAGTCGCCCATGCGTCCCGGATACTTCCACGCCCAGCCGGACGTGCTCACGCCGCAGGCGATGCGGCCGTCCTTGTCGCGGGCGATGAAGTTGACCGTGCCATGCGGCGGCTCGGTCGCGCCGGGGACGGCCTTCTCGGGGTCCTGCGCCGTCTGCGTGACGATCGCGCGGATCTTCTCGAGGTAGCCGCCGCGCTCGGCGTAGACGCCGGTGTCCTGGCCCTGAAGGCCATTGCGCCAGATCTCCTCGACCTCCGGGGTGAGGAGATTCTTCGGCTCGAAGCCGAGCTCGTTCGCGAAGCGCGCCGTGCCCGATCCCGCGATCAGGACGTGCGGCAGCTCCTCCATGACCTTCCGTGCGAGATCGACGGCGTCCTGGTAGCCCTGCAGCGCGCCGACAGCGCCCGCGCGGAGACCTGTGCCTTCCATGATGCTCGCGTCGAGCTCGACCTCGCCGAGCAGATTCGGCAGGCCGGAGTAGCCCACGGAGTGATCCTCCGGGTTGGCCTCGACGAGACGGATGCCCGCGACCACTGCGTCGACGGCGCTGCCGCCAGCGCGGAGCACCTCGATGGCGGCCTCGATGCCGACGATGCCGTTCGCGGATGCCGTGACGATGCCGACGTTGCTCATGTTAGGCCTCGTCGTCCGGGTTGAGCGTGTAGCCCGCCTTGACCAGCGCCGCATCGAGCTCGTCGTTCGACGGCTCGACGAGGATGCTGTCGCCGATGACCAGCGTCGGCACGCTGCGACGACCTGTCAGCTCCTCGACCTTCGCGAAGAGGGACGGATCTTCCTCGACATTCAGCTCCTGCCAGGGGAGCTCGAGCTCCGTGAGGCGCCCACGCGAGCGGGTGACATCCGGGCAGAACGTGGTGCGAGCGTACATGACAATTGGTGGAAGGTCGATGGTGGCCATGCGATGGTCCTTTCTGGGTCAGAGTACCCGGGTGATCTCGTCCGAATCGAAGCGGGGGAGCGGATGACGCCCGGTCGCGTCGACGATCGTGATGCCTTCGTCTTGCGGGACGAGGCGGCCGATGCGCGCGAGCGGGATGCCTCCCTCCGCCGCGGCGTCGATGAGCGCGGCTCGTCCGTTGGGATCGGCCGCGATCAGCAACGCACCGGAGCTGAGCAGCCCGAGCGGATCAATGGCGTAATGATCGCAGAGGCGGCGCGTCTCGGGAAGGATCGGGATCGAGGCACGATCGACTTCCGCGCCCAGACCGGACCCCTCCGCGAGCTCGTGGATCGCGGTCGCGATGCCGCCCTCCGTCGGATCGTGCAGCCCGCGGATCGTGCCGGTTGGGATGACGCTCGCGGCGTCCTTCACGATGCTGATGCCGGGACTGCGAAGCAGCTTCGCGGCGCTGCGCACGATCTCCTCGCCGAGGATCGGCCGCAGCTGCTCGGCATGCTCGCGGGCGAGCAGCGACGTGCCTTCGATGCCAACCCACTTGCTCACCCAGAGATCGTCGCCGGGACGCGCGTGTCCCGGCTCGACGATACCGTGCGGGCCAGCGGTACCGAACATCGTGCCGATCAGGAGCGGGCGATCAAGGCCAAGCGTGATCTCGGTATGTCCGCCGATCAGCGAGATCCCCGCGGCAACGCAGGCCTGCTGGAGATCCGCGAACAGCTTCTCGACGGACTCCTCCGTCGTTGATGTCTCCGGGAGGAGCGCAACGACCGAGAGCCAACGCGGGGTGCCCCCCATGCAGGCGATGTCGTTCGCATTCACCGCGACGAGATAGCGCGCGGCTCCGTCGGTCGCGAAGGTGATCGGATCGCTCTTGACGACGAGCTGCTCGCCGCCGATCTGGATGACGGCGGCATCACGTCCGTAGCCGGTCGGCACGACGACCTCCGCATCCTCGGGCGTCGCGTAGGTGGTCAGCAGGCGCGCGAGGAGCGGTCCCGGGAGCTTTCCGGCACGAAGCGGCGTCGGTGTGGAGGCATCGTCAGTCATGGATCGAGTCGTTTCCTGCGGCTAGAACGGGATGTCGGAGAAGTCGTCCTCATCAGCATCCGGGTCGACGTCCTCGTCATCATCGGTGTCGCCGGTGAGGACCGTGATGCGCAGCTCGGCTTGCTCGATCAGCGTGTGGGCGGAGGCCGCGAGGCGCGTGCCCTCCTCGAAGCGGGCGATCGTCTCCGCGAGCGGGAGGTTGCCGGTCTCGAGCTGCTCGACGATGGTCTGCAGCGAGGCGAGGGTGTCCTCGAAGGTCTTCGTGGTGTCGGTATGGTCAGTCATGTGAGCATCCAGCGTGTGGGCGACGAGCGATTCGTCCCACCATTGTATCGGGAAATCGGTGGGTGGCGACTACGTCGTCGGGGTGATCGTGTCGACGGTCGCGTCGATCGCGCCGTCCCGAAGATGCGCGCGAATGGCGTCGCCGGCATCGAGCGACGTCACGGAGCTGACGGCCTTCCCGGTCGCCGCATCGGTGAGGAGCGCGTAGCCGCGATTCAGCATCGCGGTCGGGTTCAGCGACGTCAGGACGGCGGTCGCACGATCGAGCGCATGTGAACGCCGTTCGATCGACCGCGTGGTCGCGGCGCGGAGGCGCTGCTCGAGCGTCGTGACGGTGGTGCGCTGCATCGCGACGCGTGCCTGCGGCGAGGCTCGATGCAGGCGCGTTGTGAGCTGGATGATCTCGCGCTGAGCTGCATCGAGCCGCTCGCGCGTCTTCCGGCGGAGATGCGTCTGTACCTGCGCGACGTAGGCGGCGATCTCGCCGAGGTCGGGAACGGCCAGCTCGGCGGCGGCGGACGGCGTCGGGGCACGAAGGTCCGCGACGTGATCCGCGATCGTGACATCGGTCTCGTGACCGATCGCGGAGATCACAGGAAGGCGCGACGCGAAGATCGCGCGGGCGACGCGCTCATCGTTGAAGGACCAGAGATCCTCAAGCGAGCCACCGCCGCGGGCCAGGATGATCAGGTCAAGATCGGGTTCTGCCTGCAGCAGCGAGAGCGCCGCGACGATCTGGTCGGGCGCCTGATCGCCTTGCACGAGCGTCGGCGCGAGGACGAGCTCGACGAGCGGGAAGCGACGGCGGATGACGTTCTGGATGTCGTGCCAGACGGCGCCCGTCGCGGAGGTCGCGACACCGATGCGATGCGGGAACGTCGGGATCGGCCGCTTGCGGGAGGGGTCGAAGAGCCCTTCCGCCTGGAGTTTCTGGCGCAGCTGCTCGAGCTGGAGCTGGAGTAGCCCGATCCCGGCGGGCTGCAGGACGTCGACGGAGAACTGGAGGCGCCCCTGCTTCTCGTAGATGGTGATCTCGCCGTGCGCGATGATCTTGTCGCCGACGCGCGGGATGAACGACTGGCGACGCAGTTGCGTCTTCCAGATCACGGCATCCATGCGGGCGCCATCGTCCTGCAGCGCGAAGTAGCCATGCCCCGACGACGCGGTCGTGAAGCTGGAGACTTCGCCCTCGATCCAGAGGTCGCTGAGAATCCGGTCAGATGCGAGAAGGTCACGAATGTACTTCGTGACCTTCTCGACCGTGAGGATAGTGGTGCTCACGAAAGGGCGTCCGTCTGCTCCGCGAGGCGAATCAGCGGCGAGCCATACTCGACCGGCTGGGCGTTCTCGACCAGGATGTCGGTGACGACACCCGCCTTGTCCGAGATGATCTCGTTCATGATCTTCATCGCTTCGATGATGCCGATCACCTGTCCGACCTCGACCTCGTCGCCGATCTGGACGAACGGCGCCTCACCGGGGGAGGGGGCGGAGTAGTAGGTGCCGATCATCGGCGCCGTCACGTCGTACCCCGCAGGGGCAGTCGGTGTGGCGGCGGGTGTGAAGGGCGTCTCTGCGATCGGCGTCACGGCAACCGGCGTGCCGGTATTTCCGCGAAGCCGGATGGTCATCTCGCCCGTCGAGAGATCGAGCTCGCTGATGCCGCCGCGACCCATCAGGGCGATGAGTTCGCGCACCGCGTCGATGACCTCGTTCGCGGACGTGCTGGCTGGTGCCGATTGCTTGCTTTGGCCGTTGATCGCGTCCATCAAACCTCTACCTATCCCACGCGCTCGATGTATTCGCCGGTGCGCGTATCGACCTTGATCTGATCGCCCTCGTTCAGGAAGAGCGGGACGTTGACCACGAGGCCGGTCTCGAGGGTCGCGGGCTTCGTGCCGCCGGTGGCGGTGTCACCCTTGAAGCCCGGATCGGTCTGGGCAATTGCCAGCACGACCGAGGTCGGGAGCTCGATGTCGATCGGCTCGCCGTTGTAGGTGAGCAGGTCGATGACGTCGTTCTCGCGGAAGAACTTCGCGGTCTCGCCGACGGTCGTCTCGCTGAGCTGCACCTGATCGAAGGTCTCGGTGTCCATGAAGTGGAACTGATCGCCGTCCTGATACTGGAACTGGACGTGCGAGCGCTCGAGGCGCACGGAGGTGAACTTCGCGCCGGCCATCACCGTGTGCTGCGTCGTGGAGCCGGTGCGGAGATCGCGCAGGGTCATGCGGAGCTGCGCCGAGCCGCGGCCCTGCTTGTTGTGCGCGAAGTCGATCACCTTGACCAGACGGCCGTCGAGGTCGAGGGTGATGCCCTTGCGAATATCGCCAGTATCAATCATCTGCAAAGCTCCTGAAGGTTGATTCAGTCGATCGTGGGGATGGGTGCCCGGGTCAGATCTTCCGGTTCACCATCGGTCACCACCACGACATTTTCAATACGCACACCACCCCAATCGGCGATGTAGAGTCCGGGTTCTACCGATACGACGTGTCCGGCAGCGAGGGTGTCCTCGGATGCCGGCCCCACGGAGGGTGCCTCGTGAATGCGAAGACCCAGTCCGTGCCCAAGTCCATGCACGAAGAATTCTCCGAGATCCTGCTCGGCGAACCAGCTGCGAACAGCTCCGTCGATCTCTCGACCGTGTGCCCCCGCGCGATAGAGCGGGATGGCACGCGCGTGCGCACCCGCAACTGCACGGTATATGGTAACAAGTTGCTCGGATGCGTGCCCCAACCAGATGGTCCGGGTGAGGTCGCCACAATAGCCATCGACGATGCCGCCCATGTCGATCGTGATCGGCTCGCCTTCCTGGACGGGGCGATCGCCGGGGGCGTGGTGCGGCTTCGCGGCATTCGGCCCGGACGCGACGATCGTGTCGAACGCCTC
>Ga0164243_10004842_pt1 | contig 20835 bp, 21 predicted proteins | sample OricompcompostOP_FD_108781 | JGI IMG/M metagenome (GOLD analysis project Ga0164243, IMG submission 108781) | Organic Plus compost microbial communities from Emeryville, California, USA - Original compost - Organic plus compost (OP) | ecosystem: Engineered > Solid waste > Mixed feedstock >...
TCCCGCGCCGCATCCTCGACATCCGTCAGCCGATCGTTGATCGAAGATATGCCCGTGGCATTCGCGCCGGTGGCAATCTCGGACTGGGCCAAGGCCGGGGCGGCCCAGACAATCGCCGCACCCATAGCCAGCAATTTGATTTTATTGATTATTTCCATTGATCTTTCCTTCTGCTTGGTAAATTCTGCCGCGGACGGTCAGTCCTGCCGCAGCCGGCCGATCATCCGATAATCGGCGGCATAATGCGCATGGACCAATGCCAGGGCCCGGTCGCTGACTTCGACCGGGTGGGCGGCCGAGCTGTTCACCGGCTGGCGAAACGCGGCGGCCGCATCGGTGCCGACGATCGCGGCCATGGCACGATGCAGCCCGGCCAGCGGGATCGCATGGGTGTAAAGCATCGGCCGCAGATGCGCGGTCTGCGGCAGGCAATGCGGATCGACGCCCAGCATCGCGAAACGCACGAAGCTTTCGAAATCCGAGGGTTCGCGCCCCATCGCGGCGCGATAGCGGCACAGGATGTCGTCAGCACCGATGCGGTCCAGGATCTTGTTCCGGTAAAGGCTCAGCAGCCGGTCCAGCGGATCGCGCCAGACGAAGATCGCGGCGTCATGGCCCTGAAACCATCTGCGGCGATGGCGACAGGCGATCTCCGAGATGCGCGTCGCGGCGGGATAGCCAAGTGCTGCCTTGAAACAGGAACAGCCGTTCTTGCGGATATAGGCGTAACAGATCCGCACATCCCCCAGCCGCAGCATCAGGTGCAACTGCCCCGTGCCGCGGGCCGCGCGATTGTCATAGGCGCTGATCACTGGCCACCCTCGCAGGCCCGGAAATGCCGGTGTTCGTGTTCATATTCCGGCAGCGGCCGGCGGCAGGGGCCGGGCCGGTCCTGGCCCGGTTCCCCGGCTGTCGCGTCATGGGCGCAACGGTGCCGGCATTCCTGCGCATCGGCGGCCGGGGTTGCGGAAATGCTCAGCGCCAGCATCAGCGGCCTGACGATCCATTTCGTGATCATGCTGTCCCTCATGGTCATTTCGGGCGGGGTCGTCGCCACCGCCGAATCACCGTATAGAGCCCCGGACCTGACCGGCCGCTGAGCCGGATGTCAGCGAATTTTCAGCTTTGCCGGCGTAAGAAGGGGTCATGCGTCACGCCCTGAGAATCACCCTTGCCCTGCTTTTCCTGGCCGGGCTCCCGCTCGATCCGGTCTCGGCACTTGCCCAGGGCGGCCCCGGCGGCGGCCCGGGCGGCGGGCGGTCGGGTGGTCCCGGCGGTGGCGGGCCGGGCGGACCGGGGGGTGGTTTCGCAGGCGGTCCCGGCGGCTTCGGCGGACGGGGTCCCGACTTCGGCGGGGTGCCAGCCCCCCTGCCCCGCGCCACATCCGGGCCGCCGCCCGTTTCCGAACAGGATGCGGCGCTGGATGCGGTGCGCCGGCAGCGCGCCCTGCCGCTGGAGCGGATCATCGGTGCGATGCGTCGCCAGACCGCCGATCGGGTCATCAATGCCGAACTGATGCAATCCGGGGGCGATCTGCTTTACAAGCTGACCGTTCTGGCCCCCTCGGGACTGGTGCGCGAGCTGTTCTTCAACGCCAAATCCGCCGAACCCGTCGAGGAGCCCTGACCATGCGCGTCCTGATCGCAGAAGACGATCCCCGCATCGGCCGCCGGCTGGAGGCAGCACTGACCGCCGCCGGCTTCGTGGCCGAGATCGAGTCGGACGGCGAGGATGCCTGGCACCGCGGCGATACCGAGGAATTCGACGCCGTGATACTGGATCTGGGCCTGCCGACGCTGGACGGGCTGACCGTGCTGAAAGAATGGCGCAAGGCTGGCCGCGACGTGCCGGTGATCATCCTGTCGGCCCGCAGCCAATGGGACGAACGGGTCGAGGGGATCGAACTGGGCGCCGACGATTACGTCGTCAAGCCCTTCCGCATGGAAGAGGTGGTCGCCCGCGTCCGCGCCCTGATCCGACGCGCCGCGGGACAGGCCAGTTCGCGTATCGACATCGGCGGCGGGCTGTTGCTGGACAGCCGGCTCATGCAGGTGACGCGCAACGGGGTGCCGCTGCCGCTGACCCCGCAGGAATACCGGCTGCTCGCCTATCTGGCGCATCAAAAGGGCCGGGTCGTGTCGCAAATGGAGATCGTCGAACACCTTTATGCCCAGGATTTCGAGCGCGAATCGAACTCGGTCGAGGTGTTGGTCGGCCGGGTGCGCAAGCGCGTCGGCGCTGATGTGATCCGCACCCGGCGCGGCTTCGGCTATGTGCTGGGCGGCGGTGAGGCGTGATCGGCAATTCGCTGAGATTCCGCCTGCTGCTGGGCGGCGCACTATGGATCGGGCTGGCGCTGATCATGACCGGGGCGGCGATCCTGTATCTATTCGTCTCGAATGTGGAACGCTCGATCCGCACCGATCTCGAGGTGGCGGCAGCGCGGCTGATCGCGCTGATCGACCTCGATTCCACCAAGAGCCTGCGGCTGACCCAGAACCCGGCGGATCCGCGCTATGACATCCCGCTGAGCGGCTTTTACTGGCAGATCGAGGAAGACGGCGACGAAGCCGGCGGCGAAACGCTGCGCTCCCGCTCGCTGTGGGATTTCATCATCGCCTACGACCCGCCGCCGGATGCCGCGGGGGCGGTCAATTTCACCACGCCGGGCCCCGCCGGACAGTCGCTGTCCGCCATCGCGCAGGCGGTCAGTTTCCAGTTGGCCGGGGGCGACCGCGCCTATCGGATCATCGTGGCGCAGGACCGTTCGGTGCTGGATGAATCGATCACGAAATTCGGCCGGGATCTGGTGATCGCGCTGATCGTGCTGGGCGCCGCCTTGGTTGCCGCCGCCATCGCGCAGGTCGGCTTGGGCCTACGGCCACTGCGCCGGCTGCGTCAGGACATAGAAACGATCCGCACCGGCGAAAGCAATGCCGTCGCCTCCACCTATCCCGGCGAGGTGCTGCCGCTGGTGGGCGAGGTGAACGCGCTGCTTGCCTCGCAGCAGCGGCTGATCGAATTCGCCCGCACCCGTGCCGCCGATCTTGCCCATGGACTCAAGACCCCGCTCGCGGTGCTGGGCACGCTGGGCGACCAGCTGCGCGACGAGGGGCAAGTCGCACATGCCGCGCTGATCGACGAGCTAGTGGCAGAGATGGGCGAACGCATCGACTATCAGCTGCGCCTGTCGCGGCTCCGCCAGCGTGCCCGGACGCAGGTCCTCAGCACCGAACTGGCCGAGGTGGTGACCCGCATCACCTCGGTCCTGCGCCGGACCTCGCGCGGCGAGGGGCTGTTCTGGTCGATCGACCCCGGCGAGGGGCTGGCGCTGGACATCGACCGCAACGACCTGGTGGAACTGCTGGGCGTGGTGCTGGAGAACGCCGCCGAATGGGCGCGGGCCGAGGTCGAGGTCGTCTGCCGGGCCGATGGGGCGGATGCGCTGATCACCGTCGCCGATGACGGCGGCACGCTGACGCCCGAGGATGTGGCCATGCTGTCCGGGGGCGACGGCCGGCTGGACGAAACCTCGCGCGGCAACGGGCTGGGCCTGCGTATCGCGCGCGAGATTGTGGCGCTGAACGGCGGCCGGGTGGAATTTTCGCTATCGCGCCAATTCGGCCTGTCGGTGGCGATCCGCCTGCCGCTGGCGGTGGTCCCGCGTGCCGGCCGGGCGCGGGCGGTATAGAATACGCATCACCGGAAGGGGCGTCGCCACGCCGCGCAAGCAGAGCGACACTTCAGGCGCGGCAGCGTTCGGCCGCCCATCGTCAACGTCGCTCCAAGCTTTGGCCTGCCGCCAGTGGAAAACTGCAAAGGCTGCTGCAGCATCGTCCCTGTCGCGATGTGCTCGCTTGCAAGGCCGGCCGTCCATTGCCGAATTCTTCCAGGCCGGTTGCTCGTCACCAAACCGGAATGGCCACGGGCTGATGACGATGATCGCCTGTGCCTTCCAGCAGTCTCGACGCCTCAAACTGCCGAAACGGTGCCCGCCAGTCGCCGATCCTCGGGCTTCATGACAAACCTTTGAACTTTCGATGACAATTTACAGACCGCACCGCAGATGACACCGCAATCGCTCAAAACCGTTCGGTTCTTGCGACGGAAATTGCGCGCTGATAATGCCGGAACCGTAAGGAACCATTGCGTGAGGAGGCCAAGGTGAGGATCCATCCCGGCGGCCTTCAAGGAGAGTTGCAGATGATCCCCACCAAGCCTTTTCTCGCCACGCTCCTAGCCGGCACCATGCTGGCCGGCGGGGCCCTGGCCCAGGGCGTCAGCGACGAGGCGCTGCGCTTCGATGCCAGTGCCTATGACACACTGACGGTCACCGTGGACGGAGCCCCCATGAAGCTGCGCCGGTATCAGGTCGTCTATGTCGCCAATCCCGTCACCATGGCCAGGGAAACGACCGGCGGGATCCGGATGGGCGGTCCCGGCGATCACGAGGATCCGGGTCTTCGCGCCGGAGGAAAGGCCACAGAATCCGCCTTCGATCCCCACCAGATGCAAAGCCTGATCCTCTATGTCCCCGAAGGTGCAACCGAGGATACGGCGATGATCCTGCACGTGAACAACGCGGGCTGGTTCAACTCTCCGGTCAGGGAAATCCTGGCGGACGGCCAGGCGCTCGTCTCGGACAGCGATCAGGACCCGCTGGGCAAGGGGCTGTCCGAAGGCTATGTGATGGTCAGCATCGGCACGCGCGGGCGCGGGGCGCTTGGGGCCGATGGCAGCAATCCCGGCAAGGCGCCCGCCGTGGTGGTCGATGCCAAGGCCGCCGTGCGCTATCTGCGGCTGAATGACGACGTGATCCCCGGCTCGGCCGAACGCATGGTGATCACCGGCACGTCGGGCGGCGGCGGGCTCTCGACCATCGTCGCCGCCAGCGGCAACAGCCCCGATTTCTACCCCTATCTCGCCCGGATCGGGGCCGCAGGCATCGACGCGCAGGGCAACAGCACGATCCGCGACGATGTCTTCGCCACCATCGCCTATTGCCCGATCACCGACCTGGGGCATGCCGATCCGGCCTATGAATGGCTCTTTGGCGCGCTGCGCAGCCAGGTCAATACGCAAGGCGGGCTGACCCCGGCCATTCTCGCCGCCTCGAATGCGCTGGCCGCCCAGTATCCGGCCTATCTGGAAGGTCTGGGTCTGAAGACCCCCGAGGGCGCGCCGCTGGACGGCGAAGGGATGCGCGCCGCGATCAGGGCCCATGTCCTTGCCGCCGTGGAAAAGCACATCGCCGAGGGCGGCACGGTCCCCGCCATGGGCGAGACGGTCAGCTTCAAGCGCCGCGGCAGGACCATCGAGGCCGAGAATACATGGCTCAGCATGACCGACGGCAAGCCGGATATGGATTTCGACGCCTATCTGGCCTTTGTCGCGAAGATCACCGCGTTGAAGACCGCCCCGGCCTTCGACACCACCGCCAATACCGGCCACGCGGAAATCGCCGGGGAGGATACGCTGTTCGGTCCCGCCGATCTGCCCTATATGAATTTCACGCCCTATGGCTGGAACCACAACGATGTCGCCGGCGACGGCTCGGGCGCCGATGACACCGGGCTGGATTTCGCGGCCTATACGGCGGGCGAAGGCGCGGAACTGGCCCGGCAGATCGCCTTGCTCAGCCCCTTCACCTATCTCGGCACCGATGCCGATGCGGCGCCTTACTGGTATGTGCGCCACGGCATGATCGACCGCGATACCGCCTTTCCGGTTCCGGTGGCCCTGGCCCTTGCGGCACAGGGTGATGACAGCATCCGGGATGTGAACTTCGCCCTGCCGTGGATGACGCCGCATTCCGGCAATTACGATGTCCAGGAAGCCTATGCCTGGCTTGCCGACAAGCTGGCAGAGGCCGAGTGAGGCGACGGCAGGATCGTCCGCGCCGCCGCCGCGGCCGGCGCGCGCCCAGACATGGAACAGACCGACAAAGGAAGTGCCAAGATGTCGCCCACCCTCCACCGCATGACCCGCAGGTCCGTCATCCTGACCCTGCCCGCACTTCTGGCCGGCGCGTCCCTGGCCCGGGCACAGCCCGCCGGCGGGATGAAAGGCGGCATGGGCGGCGGCATCGACAAAAGCCAGGATGCCGCATTGCAGGCCATGATCCAGGGCACCGCCCCCCGGTTCCAGCAGTTCGAATACCGGGATGAAGAAACCGGGCTGACGGTTCCCTATAACCTCTACATCCCCGAAGCCTCGGACACGCCCCTGCCGCTGGTCTATTTCATCGCCGATTCCAGTGTGGTCGGCCGGGACACCGCCGCGCCGCTCGAACAGGGTTGGGGCGGGCTGGTCTGGGCGACCGAGGCCGCACAGGCCGAAAATCCCGCCTGGGTGCTGGTGCCGGAATTCCCCGAGGTCATCCTGGACGATCACGGGGCCTATACAACGACCGACTATGTCGATCTTTCGGCCCGGCTGCTGAAATCCGTAGCCGCAGAGCGCGGCGCCGACATGGGCCGGCTTTACGGCACCGGCCAGTCGATGGGCTGCATGACGATGATGATAATCAGCGCCCGGAACCCGGACCTGTTCGCCGCGCTGCTGTTCGTGTCCGGCCAATGGGACACCGCCGAACTGGCGCCTCTGGCAGGGCAGAGATTCTTCTACATCGCCGCCGAGGGCGATGCGAGGGCGTCCGCCGGCCAGGACGCGCTGGCAGAGCTTCTGACCGGCCAGGGCGTCCCGATCACCCGCGCCATATGGGATGCGACATGGCCCCGCGAAGAGATGACCGCTGCCGTGGACAGGATGCTGGCCCAGGGCACGGCGGTCAACTTTGCCCGCTTTGCCAAAGGCACGGTCATGCCCGAAGGCGTCGCGGCCCCTGCCGGCAGCGGAGAGCACATGTATTCCTTCGATCCCGCCTACAGGGTCGATGCCCTGCGCGCCTGGCTCTTCCAGCAATCGAAATAGCCGGCGCACATTCGGGGGAAGGGCGGGCATCGCCAAGCGAAATTGCGCCCGAAGGCGCAGCGGATCACCTTACGACCGGCCTGGCCGGGGAAATGCCGTAACCGTCCGGGCCGAGCGCCATCCATATCGTCATACGGACCCACGATCATGGTCGCGAGTGCTTCCAGGGACGCCTCCTGCCTGGGGCACCGCCGACTCCCTCGGTCGGCCAGGCATCGGTGGCCGGCGGGAACATGGATCGGCCGCACCCGGATAGCCTCGTCAAGCCGCCCGATCCGGATTCTGCGGTCCCGGTGATCCTTGCAATCACAGATATGACTGATCGTCCTGGCGGTTGGCGGAAGCCGACGACACGGCATTCTGGGCCAGGGGACATGCCGTGCGCGACCCGGCAGGGCAACCTCATTGCCGGAAGTCCGAGGCGTCTATCGACCGAAAATCGCGGCGAGGCCGATGATGATGCCGGTTCGCATTCGCGGTCGAAAACCCGCTTGCCGCGCACGTTCCCAGCTCCGCAGCCGGCGTGCAGAATCTGTTTTCAATTCACTATATTTTTGCTAGGATACAAGTAGGGCCAAATCCAAAGGATAGCAGCCATGGTGGACATTCCGATCAATGCCGTTGCTTATGGAAACTACGGGGGAAACCCCCCGGATGGATATGTCACCCCTACCGGGCTGCCTTTGGTCGATTTTGTGGAAAGCCTTGGCCGCGACCCGGATCAGGCGCGCCTGCAACTGATAGGTGATGAAGAGATCGGAAATGTCGATGACGACCCGGAGAATGAACATTTCTTCGTAGACGGGAATATCCTCCTGGCCGTCACCCTTGATGTCGATGGCGACGGAGAACCGGATTACGTTTTGAGATATCAAAATGAAAACAACCGGGTTTTGCATAGCGGCAGTCAGGATGGCGACAATGTCGCCTCGCTGAACGGGTCCATATCACTTGTTCCCATCGACGATATTGACGGCCCGCCCGTATATGATTTCGGCGGACAAAACATCCTGCTTTCAAACGATGGCCCGTTCGAGGTCGGCGTCAACAAGCCCGTTGTCAACATGGGATCGGGCAGATTTATCGTCGGCGACCCCAATGATCCGCTTTTCCCGCCATGCTTTACCTCCGGGACGTCGATCCTGACTCCGAATGGCGAACGGCCGATCGAAACGCTTGTCGCAGGAGACCAGGTGTCCACCCTGGATCACGCCGCGCAAACCGTTCGCTGGATCGGATACAGGTGGCTGTCGCGCGCCTATATGGAATCCCATCCGAAATTCCGTCCCGTGCGCATTCGCGCGGGCTCCCTGGGCGAGGGCGTGCCCACGGCCGATCTTGAAGTATCGCCGCAACATCGGATCCTGGTCCGCTCTCCAATCGCGCAGCGCATGTTTGGCCAGGACGAGGTGCTGGTTCCAGCCAAGGATCTTGTCGGGATCGAAGGGATCGAGGTCGCCGCAGATAATGCCGGGGTAAGATATATCCATATCCTTCTTGATCACCATGAGATTCTGATTGCCAACGGGGCAAAGGCCGAAAGCCTTTATCTGGGATCCGAGGCAGAAAAGGCGCTGGGACCGGCAGCCATGGATGAAATCCTGGCCCTTTTCCCCAGGCTGAAAGAGCGCATGCATGCCGCGCGCATCTTTGTCCGCGGGGCGCGGGCGCGCAAGATGGCCTCGCGCCATCGCGAAAACCAGATGGAACTGCAAAGGATCTAGGCGCCATCGCCGTGCAATGCGCCGATCAAGCCTGCGGTCTGGCCTGCGGCATTCATTCATTCGCAGGCACCGGAATATCGCTTTCGTCCGAAACGCGGCGCGAATTCGGTAGCCGGATATATCTGAAGGATCGGTCTTAGCCCCGGCATTTTCCGATACAGCGGCGACGACGGCAGGGGATCATCGGCTTTCGGCACATGTCTGTCGGCCGGGCCCGGCTTGCCGCGACTGCGCGCGCCCTGCCGATATGCGGCGCCGACGGAAGGGGCCGCGCGGGCTGCACCTGCCACCATTTGCCGATGACGGGCCGGGTGACGCAGCGCGGTGCGGCGGCTATGCTGAAGCGGTCTTGCCCCTGCCGAGGAGGGACATCATGAGGATCCCGCCCCTTGCCGCCTGGCTGGCCTTGGCCGTGCCGTTCTGCGCATTGCCGGCCTGCGCATCCGCCCAGGGGATCGCGCTGATGCCGCTCCGCTTCCTGGACACCTCGCACGAGCCCGCCGACCAGGCCGCGCGCCACGATGCCCGGCTGGCCCTGATGACCGAAGAGATCGCCCGCGGCCTGGGCGGTGCCGGGCAGGTGCGCGTGGTGACGGCCCGGGACATGGACCTGGCCTGCCCGCAGGCTTCTCCGCCATGCCTGAACCGGCTGGCCGCCGACGGGGGCAGCAGGCGCGCGGTCTATGTCGTCGTGCACAAAAGCAGCACGCTGATCCTGCAGGTCTTCGTGCAGGTGATGGATGTCGGCGCCGAGCGGCTGATCGCCCGACGCGAGTTGAGCTTTCGCGGCGACAGCGACGAATCCTGGCGCAAGGCCGGGCATTTCCTGGCCGAAAGCATCGCGCCGGAATTGGAGTGAGCTTCTGCCACCGGGGGGCGCGGCATCCCGGGCGGCAGGCTCTGTGTTATCGGCACGCCGGGCGAGGGCCGGGAAAATGCCGGGCAGGCCTGTCAGGGATGTTGGCGGCGCAGGGTGATCTGGCGCTTCTCGATCGACACCACGCCGGCCTGGCGCAATTTCTCCATGGAGGCCGACAGCCATTGGCGCGACGTCCCCAAAAGCTGGGCCAGTTCGTCCTGCGTCACCAGGCGGTCGATCAGGATGCCCTCGCTGGTCGGGCGGCCATGCGTGCTTGCCAGGATCCCGAGCAGCTGTTCAAGCCGCTCGGTCGCCGATTTGGTGGCCAGCATCTGGACCAATGCCGAATAGCATTTCCCCTTTGCCACCAGGCCGTCGATCAGGGCCAGCGCAAAGCGCGAGTGACGCTCGGCCAGACGGCGCAGCAGGGTGCCGGGCAGGAAGGTCACGGTCGAGACCGCATAGGCATCCGCCGACCAGACATGCGCCCCGCCGCCGAAAATCTCGGGACCGCCGACGAAATGCCCGCGGGTCCAATAGGCCAAGGTGATCTCGCGGCCCTGATGACCGACGTAAAAGGTGCGCAGCTGACCCGATTCGATCAGCCAGACCCCCGAATGCCGGTCCCCTTGGGAAAACAGCAACTGCCCCCTGCCCAGGACGGTGCGCGTGCCGCTGAGACGCAGTTCATGGCGGGTGTCATCGTCCAGATCGGCCAGGAAACTGGCGCCATCCTCAAGTTGGTCAGGATCTTCCGAAAGGTAGATCGTGTTGGAAAAGCCCAGCTTGGACATCGCTATTCCTGACTTGGCCGATGCGGATGCCGGTCCGCGCCGCTATTCGTTCTGCTGGAGGAAGGCACGTTGGCTTTCCTGCCGGATCAGCGCCAGACATTGCCGCTTGATGGAGACGAACTCCGGCTCGGTCCCCGTCTCGGGCAGGCGGGGGCGGGTCAGGGAAACGGGAATATCGGCGATCACGCGGCCCGGCGCCGCGCTCATGACCAGAACACGATCACCCAGAAAGATCGCCTCGTCCACGTCATGGGTGACGAACAGCACGGTGGTTTTGAATTGCTTCCATATTTGCAGCAGGTTTTCCTGCATGACGAGGCGTGTTTGGGCATCAAGCGCACCGAACGGTTCGTCCATCAGCAGCACGCGCGGGTAATTCGCCAAAGCCCGGGCAATGCCAACCCTTTGCTGCATCCCGCCCGAAAGCTCGGCCGGGTATCGATTGGCGAATTTCGACAGCCCGACGATGTCGAGAAAGGTCGTCGCAATCGATTCCGGCTCGGCCTCGCCGGCCAGGCGGGGACCCAGGGCGACATTCTGCCAGACCGTCATCCACGGCAGCAATGAATGCTGCTGAAAGACCATGCCCCGGTCGGCGGCCGGACCCCGGACCAATTGGCCATCGACCCGAACCTCGCCGGCACTGGGCTGGATATGGCCGGCCACGGCATTGAGCAGGGACGATTTCCCGCACCCCGACGGCCCCAGCAGGCAGACGAACTCACCTGGCTGGATGTCCAGCGTCGTCGCTTCGACGGCCAGATGCGCAACGGCGCCGGAACCGAAGGTCACGCTGACCTCTTCGATCTCGACATGGCCGCGGCGAGGCGGCGCATAGCGGGACGGGTCCGGCTGACCGACCTGTGGCAGGACTTTGACGGCACGGTTCATCGTCATCTCCTCAGCGGGCTTTTTGCTGCCAGCGCAGCAGCGGGCGGGTGGCGATCCTGACCAGCCAGGTGGACAGGCTGCCAAGCGCACCGATGGTCAGCATCCCGACGACGATGTCGGGGGTTCGCACCATCGAATAGGAATCCCAGGTGAAATAGCCGATGCCGTATTGGCCCGAGATGATCTCGCCGGCCAGGAGCGAGAACCACGCGACCCCCATCCCGATGGCCAGGCCGGTCGCGATCGAGCTTAGCGCCGCCGGAACGACGACATAACGGAACACCGCCAGCCGCCCTGCCCCCAGCGACCGCACCGCGCGCACCAAAAGCTCGGGGGTCTGTTCGGCGCCGTGCATGGTGTTCAGGATGATCGGAAAGACCGCACCCAGAAAGGTGATGAAGACGATCGAGGCTTCCTGCGTCGGCCACATCAGGATGGCCAGCGGAATCCAGGCCACCGCGGGAATCGGCCGCAGGATCTCGACATAGGGTATCGCAGCGAAGCGGACGATCCGGCTATGTCCCATCAGCAAGCCCAGCGGGATGCCGATGGCGGCCGCAAGGCCATAGCTGGCGGCAACGCGCATGATCGAAACGCCGATATGGGTCCAGAACGCGCTGCTGCCGGCATTGGCCGCAAAGGCCGTCAGCACCTGCAGCGGGGTGGGCACATTCGAGAAGTTGACGAAGGCGCTGACCCTGTGCGTGGTCAGCAAGTGCCAGGCGATCAGGCCGACCAGCAGCGAAATCGCCAGGGCGCCCAGTTCGCGAAGACCCGCGATCCTGTGCCGGCGCCGGCCGGCACGATCCGCAACCCGGCCGGTTTCGGCGGTCTTTCGCAGCATATCAGCCGCCTTGCCCGCGGCATCTTCGGCGGGCGTGATCGGGACCGGGGGGTCGATGGTGACGGGATGGGCGAATGCGTCTCGCTTTGCCTGCAGGGAAGACATGGCTACCTCTTCGGCGGAAGGAAGGGAGGGGCTGGCAGGAAAGCGCGGCCTGGCGGATCGCCGTCGGGCCGCGCGGGCTCTCGTCGTTCAGCTTTCCAGCCGGGCCAGGATGTCGTCATAGGTCATGACGGCCCCGCCGGATTCCCCGGCCGCCGCCTCCGCCTCGATCCTTGACAGATAGGCGGCATATTCGTCGCCCGAGACGACGTAATAGGCGCGGTTGGCAAACAGCTTCAGCCCCGAGCCGGCATCGTAGACATAGGAGGCAAGCGGCAGAAAGCCGGCTTCGCGCAATGCGGCGATGGCGGCGAACATGTCCGCGATGCTGTCATGGCTGGTGATGCCGTCGCGCGGGGTCCAGATCTCGACCGGCCGGCCCTTGTTGTCGGTCTGCGTATCGACGACCTGGCCGGCCAGCATGTCGTAATCCATGCCGCGGGCCTGATAGCCCGCCTTCACGAAGGCCGGGTCGACCCAGCTGTCGAAATCCAGCGGCGGCACGTCGCGCTCGGCCGCCAGCAACTCATGGCTTTCCTTCAGGGAGGCGATCCATTCGGGTTTCAGCGATGCCTCGAAGGTCGAGATCCCGCCCTTGCTGAAATAGAGATACAGCACCTCCTTTTCGATCCCGGTCCATTCCGAGACCTTGGCGGCGGCATTCAGCGGATCGGCGGCGATCCAGTCCTGCGCCTCGAGCATCGCATCGACATAGGCCTGGACGATCTCGGGATATTCGTCGGCATAGGATGCCAGCACCACCGTGCCGTGAAAGGTGGGAATGCCCGAGGCGCCCCCGTCATAGATCTTGCGGCCGGTGCCCCGGAATTCCATCACCTCGGACCAGGGACAGAAATCGGCATGGGCGTCGATCCGGCCGGTCGCGATATTGTGCACGCCCCCGGGCGGGGCCTGGTTGGCCAGGCCGATCTCGTCGGACAGGCCCTTTTGCTTCAGCACCTGCAACAGCATCCCCCAGGATGCCGAGCCGAAAGGCGTGGATATGGTCTTGCCCCGCAGGTCCTCCAGCGTCTGCGCCTCGGAATCGACCGGGACAACGACGCCGTTGCCCGTGCCCTTGAGGTTATAGCCGGTAATCGCGATCAGGCGGGTTTCCTGCTGCCCGCCGGCCTGGAAGGTCGCGCCGTTCACGATCAGCGGATAATCCCCCATCACGCCGAACTGCATCCGCCCCGCGACCATCTCGCTGGTGATCGGCGGCCCCGAGGTATAGTCGCGATATTCGATCCTGTAGGTGACGCCCTCGTATCGTCCGGTGGTCGGCAGGTGTTTCTGAAGCAGTTCCAGCTTTTCCAGAACGATGCCGCCGGGCACCGTATTGGTGACGGTGCTTTGATGCCCGATGGTAATGGTCATCGTCTCGGCAGATGCCACATTGCCCATGAGGGCGGCAAGCACCCCGAAGGCGAAAATTCTCGCGCAGGTCTGATAAGTCATGTTCGTTTCCCTGATGAACGCATGTTAGCCTGTCTGCAAAACGGCCTCTAAGCCGTTCCGCCCGTCATCGGCCGCCCCCTCGGGTCTTGTGCCCGTTTTGCAGGCAGCCGCTTCGGCTCCGCCCGTTGCATGGGCGGTCCCTGTCAATGCGGGCCGGACGACATCCTGCCCAGAGCCCAACGGACGTTCTTGCGAACATCGGGATCGGGGTCGTCTTCGGCGCCAAGCAGAAAGGCCATGCCCGCCGGATCGGCGATCTCGCCCAATGCTGCGGCGCATTCCTTGCGCAGATTGGGCAAAGGCTCCTCGAAAAGCGGGCCGATATGGGGAACCGCCTCGACCGCGGCAAAGCGGCCCAGGGTGCGGACCGCTTTCAGCTTGACCTGCCAGGCGGGGTCGGCCAGGGCCGCGATCAGGGCATCCACCGCACCCGGCGCGCCGGCCCGGACCAGCGTCTCGGCCGCGATCTCGCGCGCGCGCCATTCGGGATCGCGCAATGCCGCGACCAGCGCGGTGCCGGCCCTGGGGGACCGGCTGAAACCCAGGGCGCCAAGCGCCACCAGACGCACCTCAAGCGCCGGATCCTTCGCGGCACGGATCAGATGGTCCAGAGCTTTTTCGTCCTTCAGCCAGCCGATCACCGAGCATGCCTCGGCGCGAACCGAGGGGTGCGGATCGTCCAGGGCGGCGGCCGCGGACGCCAGCGCCAGCGGATGGCGCAATTCGCGCAGGCCGCGAAAGATCGCGGCGCGAACCAAGGCCGATTCATGCCCGGCATGGGCGATCAGAGGCGCCGCCGCCTCGGGGTCCTTCAGCTCGGTCAGGCTCTGCGCGGCGGCCTGCGCCACGGCGGGATGGGGGTCGGTCAGCGCATCGGCCAGGGCCGCGGCGACATCGGGACCGTCGAATTCGCCCAGGGCAAGGGCCGCCTGCTGGCGAACGCCGGCATCGGCGTCGCCGGCCGCGCGGACCAGCAACGGGATCGCATCGGGATCGGCGCTGTCGCCAAGCGCCATCACGGCGACCCGGCGATTGCCCGCATCCGGTTCGTCCAGCGCAAGGGCCAAGCCCTCGATATCCACGAAATCATCGAAAACGCTCATCCCGACCTCACCGCAACAGATAGGGAAGATTGACGGTGACGGCGCCGGTCGGGCAGTCGGCCTCGCAGGGCATGCAATACCAGCATTCGTCGAACTTCATATAGGCGGTCTTCGAGCCGTCCAGCTTTTCGGCGATGCGCAGGACATCCAGCGGGCAGACATCGACGCAGACGGTGCAGCCCTTGTCGGCGATGCACTTCTCGTCATCGACGACGACGGGGACCGAGGTGGCGGTCTGGGCCAAAGGCATGGGCTTCTCCTTATTCTGCAGCCGCGCGCACGCGCTGGCGGTCATAGGCATCCTTTTCATGCTCTTCGATCGGCACGACATAAGGTTGGATCGGACGCTTGGTCAGGACGGGCCGACCATCCGCCCCGCGGGTCAGGATCGTGTGGCAAAACCAGTTTTCATTGTCGCGGCCGGGATATTCGACGCGATTGTGGTAAAGCCCCCAGCGGCTTTCTGTGCGGTAAAGCGAAGCCGCCGCCGCCATGTCGGCGCAATCCAGGATCGACGCCGCTTCCAGCGCGCGCATCAGCTCATGCGAGTCGCGCGCCAGCATCGCCCCAGTCATGTCCTCGCGGATTTCGGCCAGGCGCGCCTGGGCCAGTTCCATCTTGGCGGTGACCTTGGGCGGTTGCAGATAATCGTTCACCATCCGGCGGGTCTTGTATTCGACCTGGTTGGGCGGCAGCCCGTCCTCGCGTCTGGTCGGGGCCAGGACGCGCGCCTGTTCGCGGACAACCTGCTCTTCGTCGAATTCGGCGAGATCGACCTCGCCCAGCCAGCCGGCGGCATGCTCGCCGGCCACCGCGCCATTGGTAAAGGCGCCCAGCATGTAGTTATGCGGCACGCTGGCCATGTCGCCGGCGGCATAAAGGCCGGTCACGGTGGTGCGGGCCTCGTCATCGACAAAGACGCCCGAGGCGGAATGGCCCGAGCAGAAGCCGATTTCCGAGATATGCATTTCGACCATCTTCTCGGCATATCGGGTGCCTCGGCCTTCGTGGAACCGCCCGCGCGAAGGACGTTCGACGACATGCAGCGTCCGTTCGATCTCGGCCACGGTTTCCGGGGCAAGATGGTTCATTTTCAGATAGACGGGCCCATTGCCCGATTGCAGCTCGTCAAAGAATTCCTGCATCATCTGGCCCGACCAGTAATCGCACTCGATAAAGCGTTCGCCCCGCGCATTGGCGGTGAAGGCGCCGAAAGGGCCGGCGACATAGGCGCAGGCGGGGCCGTTGTAATCCTTGATCAGCGGATTGATCTGATAGCATTCTAGATTGGCCAGCCCTGCCCCGGCATGATAGGCCAGCGCATAGCCGTCCCCGGAATTGGTCGGATTCTCGTAGGTGCCGAACAGATAGCCCGAACTCGGCAGCCCCAGCCGGCCGGCCGCGCCCAGGGCCAGAATCACCGCCTTGGCCCGGATCACCAGGAATTCGGCGGTGCGCGTGTTCACGCAGATCGCACCCGCGATGCGATCCCCGCCCGTCAGCAGGCGCGTGGCCATGAAACGGTTCGAGATATTGATCCGCGCCTTGCGCAGCTGGCGATAAAGCGCCTTCTTGACCGTATCGCCATTCGGCATGGGCAGGACATAGGTGCCGATATGGTGCACCTTCTTGACATCGTAATCGCCGTTCTGCGTCTTCTGGAAACGGATGCCGAAACGGTCCAGGTCTTCGATGATCGAATAGCAGCGTTGCGCGTATTTATAGACCGGCGCCTGATCGACGATGCCGTCATTGGCGATGGTGATTTCCTTGACATATTGTTCGGGCGTCGCATAGCCGGGGATGACGGCATTGTTCAGCCCGTCCATGCCCATGGCGATCGCGCCCGAGCGTTTCACGTTCGCCTTGTCCAGAAGGATGATATTGGCCCGGGGATTGGCGGCCTTGGCCTTCAGCGCGGCCATCGGTCCGGCCGTTCCCCCGCCGATGATCAGAAGGTCGCAATCGACCCGGGTCGTGCCATGCTGGATCTCGTCCATCGCGGGCTCCTCCGTCTGAGGGTTGGGCTTGCTTGAGAAAAGAGGTCGCGCTGCGGCGCAGCGAAATCTGTCAATTTATTGACACGCGCGCGACGATTTCGCGCAGATAGTCCCAGGGATAGATCGCCCGGACGCAGCCATCCGAAAACCGGATGTTCACGCCCATGACCCCCACCGGCTCCATGCCGGTCAGATGCAGGCCGGGACGGATCGGAATATCGCCGAAATCATGGCGATGACGGATGGATTGGGCGTCCCGCGCCGCATGGCGCAGGGCGCTTGCCGGAATCCGGCGCGGCGCTTCTCCGGGCCAGCGCAGGGTCAGGGCGGTGCCATCCTCGGGGATGCTGAGTTCGGGAATGCTCATCTTCTCTCCTGTCGTCATAAGGACAGGATCGCCGACGCTGCGAATGCAAAATAGCAACTAACTGACAGACGCGGGCCGGATGATCGCGCTTTGTGGGCCCGACATCCGCAAAGAAGGAGCCTCGCGATGACCTATGCCGTCACCGATGCCTGTATCGCCTGCAAATACACCGATTGCGTGTCGGTCTGCCCCGTCGATTGCTTTTACGAAGGCGAAAACATGCTGGTGATCGCCCCTGACGAATGCATTGATTGCGGCGTCTGCGAACCCGAATGCCCCGCCGATGCGATTCGCGCCGACAGCGACCCCCAAGGCGCCGCCTGGGTCGATTTCAACCGCAAATATGCCGCGCAATGGCCGAACATCTCGGCCGCCAAGGAACCGTTGCCGGATGCCGCCGCCATGGAGGGCCTGGCGGACAAGGTTCTGACCCATTTCTCTCCCAACCCCGCCGCATGAGGCTCACGATGACGAAGCACCAGGCCCTGACGACGCCCATGAACCACCCCGACATGCAGACAGTCACCTCGGTCAGGCATTGGGACGACAGGCTGTTTTCATTTCGCACCACGCGGCCGGCCAGCCTGCGCTTTCGGTCGGGCGAATTCGTGATGATCGGCCTGCCGGACGAATCGGGCAAACCGATCCTGCGGGCCTATTCGATCGCCTCGCCCTTCTGGGACGACGAGCTGGAATTCTATTCGATCAAGGTTCCCGACGGGCCGCTGACCTCGCGTCTTCAGCGCATACGGCCCGGCCAGGGCGTGATCGTGCGCACCAAGCCGACCGGCACGCTGGTGCTGGATGCGTTGCTGCCCGGCTCGCGGCTGTGGCTGATCTCGACCGGGACCGGCATCGCCCCCTTTGCCAGCCTGATCCGCGATCCCGAGACCTATGAGAAATTCGACAGGGTGATCCTGACCCAGACCTGCCGCCATGTCAGCGAACTTTCCTATGGCGCCGCGCTGGAGGCTGCGCTGGCCCAGGACCCGCTAATCCGCGACCTAGCGCAGGACAAGTTCCGGCGCTATGCCACGACCACGCGCGAGCCATCGCCCCGCATGGGCCGGATCACCGAGCTGATCCGGTCCGGACAGCTGTTTTCGGATCTGGGCCTGCCGGGGCTCGACCCGCTGCTGGACCGGGTGATGATCTGCGGCTCCATGGCGCTGAACCTGGAGATCAAGGCGCAGCTCGAAGCCGCCGGGCTGTGCGAGGGGGCCAACAACAATCCCGGCGAATTCGTGCTGGAAAAGGCTTTCGTAGGCTAGCCGGCAGCATCGGTCCCCGGCATGCAGCATTCGGTGGCGGAAACCGGCGGCAAGTCCGGCGCATGTTTCCGGCCAGCGTCGCGACCATCGGCATCGCCGGGCCGCGCGCAATGCCCGGGGTCGTCCCTGCGGCGGCGCGTTTCCCAAGACGGCCAGCCGGCACCCAGGGTATCGCCGCAAATCCCGGCACCGGGGCAGCTTTGTTTTCGGTGCGGCGCGGATGCCCGGGAAAAGGCGACGGTCATCCGCAACGCCCAGCCCGAGGCGGCGCCACCGCTCACCTCCGCCATGGCGGAGGCGCATCGGCAATTAGAGATCTGCAATGCCTGCCGCTATTGCGAGGGGTTCTGTTCGGTTTTTCCGGCAATGATGCGCCAGAAGGTCTTTGCTGCGGGCGACCTGTCGCATATGGCGAACCTGTGCCATAATTGCCGGGGCTGCTATTATTCGTGCCAATATACGCCCCCGCACGAATTTGCACTGAACATCCCGGCCGTGTTGGCAGATATCCGACAGGAGAACTGGGAGAGCTACGTCCGGCCCCGCGCCCTTGCACGCTGGTTCCATAGCCACGGACTTGCCCTTGCGCTTGTAACGGTGCTGGCAACGGTCCTGCTGTTCTGGATGGCGACGCGCACCCAGGTCTCGGCTCCGGCGACGTTCTATGCCTATCTCGCCCATAACCTGCTGGTTATAATCTTTGCTCCGGCCTTCGTGCTGCCGCTTGTGCTGATCGCCCTAGGCCTGCGGAATTACTGGCGCGATACGGGCGGACATTGGCCAAGCATGGCGGACCTGCGCGAAGCCTTCGGCTCGGTCGCAAAAATGAAGAACCTTGCCGGCGGTCATGGCGATGGCTGCAATTTTGAAAAGGAAGATCGCTACACCAACGCTCGCCGTTACGCGCATCAGGCGGTGATGTATGGCTTCGGGCTGTGTTTCCTCGCCACCGCAAGCGCAACGGTAATGCATTACCTGTTCGACTGGCCCGCTCCCTACGGGCTGTTGAGCCCCCCCAAGATCCTTGGCCTAAGCGGCGGTGTGCTGCTGATCCTTGGCACGATCGAGATGATCCGGCAGAAACTGAAGGCCGACCCGGGCCTGGGGGCAAGCCGCGTCTGGCGGGGTGAGCTGGCGTTCACCGCCTTGCTGGGCCTCACCGCGACATCCGGCCTCGCGCTTTATGCAGTATCAGGCACCCATATGGTCAAGCCCTTGCTGGCCCTGCATCTCGGCTGCGTGTTGACCCTGTTTCTGATGATGCCCTTCACCAAGATGGTCCATGGGTTCTTCCGCGTCTCGGCGCTGATCATCGAGGCGCAAAAGCGGCGCGCGAACGGCATGTGATGGTTTGGCCCAACATGCACATTCCTTCGCAGACAGAGACCCGATCCCTGCGGCCGAACAGGACAAGCGCCGGATCGCGGCCTGCGCCAGATGGCTGACGCAAGCTGCCGATCCTGCTCGGTCCATGCATTTTTCTACCGCGGCCTCCCCCCTGCTGCGACGGCAGCCCGAAGGCCCAGGGCCGGGCTCAGGCGGGCTTGCGCCCGCGCTCCAGCGCGCCGCGCGTCAGCCGGTCCAGAAGCAGCGCCACCGCGACGATGGCAAGACCGGCGCGCAGGCCCAGGCCCATCTCCATCCGCGTCAGGCCGCGCGTGACCTCGGCACCCAGCCCGCCGGCCCCGACCAGCCCGGCCAGCACCACCATGGCCAGCGACAGCAGGATGCATTGGTTCAAGCCGACCAGAAGCGTGGGCTTGGCCGCCGGCAGCTCGATCTTCCACAGGATGGTGCCGGGCCGGGCGCCGATGGCCTGGCCCAGTTCCTTCAGGTCGTTCGGCACGCCGCGAAAGGCCAGCGTGGTCAGGCGCAGCATCGGCGGGATGCCATAGACGATGGTGGCGATGATCGCCGGCACCCGGCCCAGGCTGAAGATCATCACCGCCGGGATCAGATAGACCCATGGCGGCACGGTCTGCATCACGTCCAGGATCGGGCGCAGCACCGTCTCGACCCGGCGCCGCCGCGCGGCAAGGATGCCCAGCGGAAAGGCGATGGCGACGGCGATCAGCACGGCGACCACCACCAGCGCGATGGTCTGCATCGACGCCTGCCACAGCCCGGCCAGCCAGCAAAAGCCCAGGCAGCAGCCGGCAAGGACGGCCATACGCCGCCCCGCGGCCAGCAGGCCCAGAACCGCGGCCAGCACGATCAGCCCGGCCGGCGGCAGGGCCAGGAAAGCCGCCTCGATGGCGCCCAGGACCGTTTCGATCACCTGGGTGACCAGCGCGAAGAACGGGTGAAAATTGGCGTTGAGCCAATCGACGGCGGGGGCCAGGAAGGCACCGGGACTAAGGTTCATTTCACCCTCGCTGCGGCTTGCGTCAGGCGGTCCAGCACCATGGTCAGGATGACGATGGCGATCGAGGCGTCGATCGAGGTGGCGATGTCCAGCGTGCGGATGGCGCCATAGATCGTTTCGCCCA
>Ga0164243_10004843_pt1 | contig 20832 bp, 15 predicted proteins | sample OricompcompostOP_FD_108781 | JGI IMG/M metagenome (GOLD analysis project Ga0164243, IMG submission 108781) | Organic Plus compost microbial communities from Emeryville, California, USA - Original compost - Organic plus compost (OP) | ecosystem: Engineered > Solid waste > Mixed feedstock >...
CCATCGCGGACCAGGCCCGCACCATCCGCATCCCGGTGCACATGATCGAGACCATCAACAAGCTGAACCGCATCTCGCGCCAGATGCTGCAGGAGATGGGCCGCGAGCCGACACCGGAAGAGCTGGCCGTGCGCATGGAAATGCCGGAAGACAAGGTGCGCCGCGTGCTCAAGATCGCGAAAGAGCCGATCTCGATGGAAACCCCGATCGGCGACGACGAGGATTCGCATCTTGGCGATTTCATCGAGGACACGTCGGTCGATTCGCCGATCGATTCCGCGACGATGGAGTCGCTGCGCGAGACGACGCACTCGGTGCTCGCCGGCCTCACGCCGCGCGAAGCGAAGGTGCTGCGCATGCGCTTCGGCATCGACATGAACACCGACCATACACTCGAAGAGGTCGGCAAGCAGTTCGATGTGACGCGCGAGCGCATTCGTCAGATCGAGGCGAAGGCGCTGCGCAAGCTCCGTCATCCGAGCCGCAGCGAGCAGCTGCGCAGCTTCTTGATGGACGATTGAGGCGGCCGAGCGTCATCCCGACGCAAGTGACGCGCCAACGCAGTGCGCGCGTCATCCCGACGCAAGTGACGCGCCAACGCAGTGCGCGCGTCATCCCGACGGACGTCGGGATCTCATCCGGCACCCTGCCAACTGCGGTCCCGACGTACGTCGGGACGACGGAAAAGCAACAAGCCCGAAGCGCCCGCTTCGGGCTTTTTTCTTACGGAACTGAATTCCCCTTCGAGCGTCTTTTTGATCAGAAACAGACGATTCGGAGTGAGCGATGAGCTTGTTGATTTACCTCGCCCTGTTCGTCGCCGCATGCGGCTTCGGCTGGTGGGCGAAAGGCAGCGAAAAGAGGTCCTGAAGTCCGCCTCAACGCGCGCGACGCAGCGACCTCATCAAGCTGCCGCGTCTGCCCGCGATCGTGACCGTTGGCAGTCCAAGCCACGATGCCAACGACTGCAGCTCCTCGCGCAACGGTTCGGTCACGTCCGCCTCCGACACTCCCTCCTCCACGCTTCCGCCCTTCACTAGCAAGCAGCCGCGTTCCCGATCCGACTTGAGATCGACGCGCCCGGCCAATCGGCCTTGGCATAGATACGGCAGCACGTAGTAGCCGTGCTGGCGCTTGTGCGCCGGCGTGTAGATCTCGATCCGATAGCGAAAGCCGAACAGCCGCTCGGTGCGCTGCCGCTCCCAGATCAGCGAATCGAAGGGCGACAACAAGGCGGTGGCATTCGCCCTGCGCGGACACTTCGCGTCGCGATGCCGATACGCGAGCTGCTTCCACCCTTCGACGCTCACGGGAATGAGCACGCCCTGCTCGACCAGCTCGCGAGCGCGCGGTGCCGCATCTGCCGTCGGGATTCGGAAGTAGTCGCGCAGGTCGGTGATCGTGGCGACGCCGAGCGCACGGGCTGCGATCGCCAGGAGCTCGCGCTGCGCGTCCTCTTTCGGAACGTCGCGACTCAATAACTCTGCGGGTAATACGCGCTCGGTGAGATCGTAGAGCCGCTCGAAATTACGGCGCCGCGCGGTCGTCACCTCGCCGGTCCAGAACAGCCATTCGAGAATCTCCTTGCTTTCGCTCCAGCCCCACCACCCGCCGCTGCCGCGCTTCGTACCTTCGATCTCGCCGGCACCGAGCGGGCCGCGTTCACGGATCTGAGCGCGAACGGCCGCGACGGCTTCGCGATGCTCGGACGCGAATTTCTTGAGCCGGCCCCACGTGCCTTCGCCACGACGCGCGCGCTCCATGCGCCAGCCAAACAAGGGAAAGCTCTCGAGCGGCAGGAACGAAGCCTCGTGCCCCCAGTATTCGAACAGCTCGCGCGAATCCGGATCGTAGGCTGCGCGCTCGAGCAACGCACGATCGTACGGACCACAACGCGAGAACAGCGGCAGGTAATGCGAGCGGACCAGCACATTCACGGAATCGATCTGCACGGCGCCGAGCGAGCGCACGATTTCGGCAAGGGCGCGCGGATTCTTCGGCGCGCCAGGCGGAGGGTGGAAGCGCTGCGCAGCGAGTGCGATGCGCTGGGCTTCGGAGAGGGAGAGGGAATCTGGGTTCGGCATTCTTCAGGCGGGTTGGCCCCCACCCCGGCCCTCCCCCGCGGAGCGGCGGAGGGGGTAGCTCTCGCGAATCCATGGGCTGCTGTCTATGGGGCTGCTGTCCATTGGGGTTCCTGCCCAGCAGCGTTGGTTGATGCCGTTTTTCACTGGAGCGGATAGAACTGCGGCAAGATCCAACTCAGCGCGAGCCACATGATGATCGTCAGCGGCGCGCCGACGCGCATGAAATCGTTGAAGCGGTGATTGCCGGCACTGTACACGAGCAAATTGCAGTTGTCGGCCATCGGCGTGGCGTAGCCCATATTGCAGCCGAACAGCACCGCGAGCACGAACGGCTCCGGCTGCAAGCCGAGCAGCCGCGCAAGCTCGATCGCGATCGGCGTGCCGATCACCGCTGCGGCGCTGTTCGAGATGATGTTGCTGAGGATCGCCATCAACAGAATCGTCGCACTGAGCGTCGCCGCGGGACTCAGGCTGCTGCTCGCCCGCATGAACAGATTGGCGACGTAGGCCGCACCGCCGGTCGAGACGAGCGCGAAGCTCAACGCAAGGCTCGCGACGGTCAGCATGATCATGGATGTATCGAGCACGCGCGTGGCATCGCGCCATTTCAGGCAGCCCGTGATCACCATCAGCAAGACACCGCAAACGGCGGCGATCGCGACCGGCGCGATTCGCAGTGACGTGATGACGACGATGCCCGCCATGATGGCCATCGCCAGCGGCGCCTTCGAGGTCAGCGGCACGTCGCTCGTGGCATCCAGAACGAGCAGCTCGTTGCGCTTCTTGAGCGCCAGGATGTGCTCCGCCGCGCCCTGCACGAGCAGCACGTCGCCGACGCCGAGCTGCACGTCGCGCAACTGCTTCGACTGCGAGCCGATCGCGAGCTCGCCCGGACGATGCACCGCGAGCGGAATCACGCGATAGCGCCATTCCAGATTCGCCTGCTCGAGCGTGCGGCCGCGAATCGTCGATGCGGACGTCACGACGAGCTCCGCGATCTGCTGGTCCGGCGCGGTCAGCGGATGCTCGGCATCGACCGGCACATCGCCCGAATAGAGCGTCGAGGCGAGCGCACGCGACGCTCCCATGAGCCGCTCCGACGTATCGCGCAGCACGAGGCGATCGCCGGCGCGCAGCACGACGTCGGGCAGCGGCGCGATCGACAGATCCGGCTCGCGCAGAATCGCCTGCACGTTCAGTTCACCGCTCGCGAGCTGCTTCGCTTCGCGAAAGGTCTTGCCGATCGCGGGACTGCCTTCACCGAGATGCAGCTGCGCCTCGAACAGGCGCGGCGACACATCGCTGAAGGCGTGCTCCCGATGCGGCAACAGACGCGGCGCGACGAGCCACAAGTAGATCAGCCCCGGAATTGCCGCGAGCGCGGCAGGCTGCAGGAAATCGAACATGTGAAAGCGCTCCATGCCCATGCTGGCGGCGGAGCCGATGACGAGCAGATTGAGCGAGGTTCCGATCGGCGTCGCCATGCCGCCGATCTGCGACGCGAACGTCATCGGCATGAGCACTTTCGAGGGCGAGCTTCCGGAGCGCATCGCAACCGCGCTCAAGATCGGGATCATGAGCACGACCTGCGGCGTGTTGTTCATGAATGCGCTGATGAAAGCCGTGATCGCGAGCACGACTCCCATGGCGAACAGGGGGCTCCACTCCCACACGCGATTGACGAGACGCCCGACGGGCGCAAGCGCGCCGGTCGTCACGAGCCCCTGGCTCGCCATCATCAGCGCGCAGATCGCAACGAGCGCCTCGTTGCCGAAGCCCGCGAAGAACTGCACGGGATCGAGCTTCTTGGCGTCCTCGTACGGAAATACGGTGAACAGGATCGCGAGCAGCGCGATCACGGCGAGGCTCGACGTCTCGATCGGCACGCGCTCGCGCGAGAACAGAAACAACGCAAGCGCGGTCAACGCCATTACGGCGAGTGCATGCAGGTCGGGTGGCGACATCCCTTTTGTTCGTGCAGCTGACGAGGATTTTCGTGGGTGTTGACCGGCTGTTCCTTCGCGGCGCGTGCAGCTCGCGCCGGCCGGTTCGCCAGAACCCGCGGCAGGGTAACGCGGTTCCGCGTTACGTCAACTCATGGCCGGGACACGCTGACGCATTCAGGCAATCGCCCTCGCACGAATGCGCAAGCGGATGAAACCACTGCTGTGACATGGATCGCAAGCAATCGCCGGACACTCTGGCAGCATCGATCGCGATGAGCGGGAGACAGGCGATGCACGGCAACCATGATGCGCTCGAACTGGAAGTCGAGCTCGATGCGCACGAACTGCGTGCGCCGCTGCGTACTGCCGAGGACGTGCTCGAGATCGATGATCTCGTCGTCGGGGCCAGCGCCTCGATGGAAACGCCGCCTGCGCAAGCGCCCGTCGAATACGCGCTCGATGAAACATCGGAGATCGAGCTCACGGCCGAGCAGATGGACGCGCTGCTCGAAGGCCGCTGGCCCTGCTGAAGAACGGCCTAACCGAGCCTGCTGGGCAGGAGCCCGAATGCAGCGGAGCGCAAGGATGCGCGAGAGCTGCCCCTCCCCCGCTCCGCGGGGGAGGGATGGGGAGGGGGCCAGCGCCGCCCCTTACATATTCGGCCTTCCCGGATACTCCCGCATCAAATCCGTCACGACCGCGTTCACCGTCACCTTCGGATTCGCCATCTGCTCCTCCGTGACGCGGCCTTCTGAAACACCTTCCCAGACGAGCTGCTTCTTCGCGGCATCGACGATATCGACGTTGATCGTCCCGATCTGATACGTGATCGACCGATCGTAGTCATAGCGCGGCCACGGATCGTACAGCCCGTAGCGATAGCCGTAATAGCCGAAGCCCACGCGCGGATCGTTCAAGACCTCCGTACGATCGCGCGTGTTCATGAAGAAATTCACGAGCAGGTCCGGATTCTCCGCGGCGTACTTGTAACCGCGCGCCTCCATCGCCGTGGAAATCGCGCTCTTGAAATAGCTCGTCACCAAGGTCGAGTAGCCGCCGCGGTCCGTCCCCGTCTCCTTCGGAAATCCGTACGTGCGATAGACGGAGAAGTCGACGTTCCGGTCGTAATCGATACGGTTCTTCGGCCCTTGCGTCGTGGCACATCCGGCCACGAGCGCGGTGAGCGCGAGCAAGCCGATCAGTTTTCGATTCAACATCCAGATCACCTCAGCGAATCTTGTGGCACGACGTTACGAGTGAGTTAGGCGCGTCCCTACACATGTGAGTTCCTGGCGCGTCATTCAAGCTTGCGTATTGTGAAGGGCGCGCGTCGTCCCGACGCAAGTCGGGACCTTCTCCGGCTCGATCCCAACTTGCGGTCCGGACTTGCGTCGGGATGACGGCGTGCGCGCGTTCAGATTGCGTTCATGATGGAGACGCGCTGACAGCGAATGCCGCACCAGCGTCGCCATTTCAGAACAATCTGCCTTGCCCTTGCTCGAGATCGAGTAGCACCTGCTTGCGCCATCGCCCGCCGCCGTAGCCGCCGAGCTCGCCATTCGCATTCACGACGCGATGACACGGAATCACGATCGCGATCGGATTGAGCCCGTTCGCCGCACCGACCGCACGCGTTGATTTAGGATCGCCAATCGTCCGTGCAATCGCGGCGTATGAGCAGGTCTGGCCATACGGAATCTGCCGAAGCGCCGTCCAGACGCGCTCCTGGAAAGCCGAGCCGCGATATTGCACGGGCACGGTGAATTCGCGGCGCGAGCCATTGAAATATTCACCGAGCTCCGCGCGCAGCTGGCGCAGGAGCGCATGATCGGGCACGTAGCGAAGCGGGCGGTCGAAGTGCTTGCGCAGACGCTCGATCTGGGCCGCCAGCTGATCCGTCGATGCGAACTCGAGCACGACGATAGCCTCATCGCTCGCCCCGAGCAGCAGCGGCCCGACCGGCGAATCGACCCAATCGAGCGCAATCGCGGGTTCCTGAGCCGTCGGCGCCTGGGCGCTCAACGCGGCCGCAAACGCGGCGCGGAAGCGAGCCTCCTCGTCGGCATCGAATTCGACGGGTTGTAGCGCCGAGGTCATAGAAGCGCGATGGTAGTCCAACTCGACGGCGCCCGGATCGCTCAAACCGCCCGTCCTTGTGACATATGATTCGCACCGCCCTTCGCGCTCACCGCGCCGCAGGACCCCACTTCGAGGACCTCATGGATCAAAACCGCTACCAGCCGCCGCGCGCCAACGTCGATCCTCGCAATCGCGAGCCCGGCTCGATTCCGAAGGCCGTCGCGGTCGGGGCCGTCATCGATATCGGCGGCACGATCGTCGGCAGCACGCTCGTCGCGATGTGCTACGCCATCATTCTCGGAATGCAGGGACTCTCGAGCGATGCCATCGCACAGGCGCTCTCGAACGCCGATCGCTGGTCGTTGTACGGCATCGTGAGCATGGCGATCGGCACCGGCATGTCGGTCCTGGGCGGCTATCAATGCGCCGTGATCGCGAACCGCAACACGTATCTTGCACCCGGTATTCTTTCGGTCGTCTCCGTGGGGAGCGGCGCGCTCATGAGCGAAGGCCAGAGCGCCCTGCCCGAATTGCTGTTCTTCAGCGCGCTCACGGTGGCGGCCATTCTCGGCGGCGCCTCGCTTCATACGCGCAAGCTCGCTGAACCACCTTCGCGTCCGGCTGCCAAAGGCTGAAGCGCCCGCCGCGGATGTCCGCGATTTGAGCGCACACGCGCTCGTCACGATGGCGATGGCCGGCGCATCTGGATAACCTCGATTTCATGGCGACCTCATTGGTGCGAAGCATTGTTTTTTCCTTGTTGACCCTCGTCGCGCTCACCGCGACCGCCGCGAGCAGCGCCGAGGACCCGCTGCGCCGCGAACGCGCCGAATTCATGCGCGCATACAAGAGCGTCCTCGACGGCCAGGACGTGAGCGAGCGCACGAGCGCAGCGCTGCGCAACTATCCCCTCTTTCCGTATCTGCAGGCCGAGCGCCTGCGCCGCGCGGTGCTCAAGGCGCCCACGCTCGATACGAGCGATGAGCGGATCGAAACCTTTCTGACCTATCACGGCAACGAGCCGGTCACCCGCGATCTTCGCGCGGCCTGGCTCGCGAGTCTCGCGGACCGCAAGCAATGGGATCGATTTCTCGCTCACTATGTCGATGCGAGCGCCGATGACGCGCTGCGCTGTCGCAGCTTCGACGCGCGCATCGAGCTCGGACGCACCGAAGGGCTCGCGGCCGATGTCGCACGTCAATGGCTCACGCCGCGCAGCTTGCAGGAGTGCGAGCGCGCGTTCGACTGGCTGCGCGCACAGAATGCGCTGACGCCGGAACTCATCGAACAGCGCGCGCGCCTCGCGATCGACAAGAACAATCTCTCGTTCGCGCGCCAGATCGTCGCGATGCTCCCGTCGGAACGCGCCGCTCCGCTGACGCAATGGATCGCGCTGCTCGACAAGCCGCGCAGCATCGATCAATACATCGCCAACCCCGGCAGGCAGATCGATCCGCAGACGTTGTTCGCGGGCTGGATGAAGCTCGCGCGTAACGATCGCGACGGTGCCATCGCGCGTTTCGAGCCCCTGGTGAAGGCGCGCAACTTCACGCCCCGGCAGACGAGCCCGTATGCGCTCGCGCTCGCGATGCCGCTCGCCTGGGATCGCCGGCCGGAAGCATTGCATTACTTCTCGCTCGTCGATCCCGCGGATCTCGACGAATCCGCGCTCGAATGGCAGGCACGCGCGGCGCTCTGGGCGAAGGACTGGCCGCTCGTGTCACGCACGATTGCGGCGATGTCGCCGCAGCAGCGCAGCCTCGGGCGCTGGCGTTATTGGTCGGCACGCGCGGCGGAAGTCGCGAACAACCAGGAGCTCGCGCGCGAGCTGTATCGATCGGTGCTGCTCGACGACAACTACTATTCCGCGATGGCCGCGGCCCGCCTCGGCGAAGCCGTCATGCCGCGGCTCGAAAAGCTGCCGGTGGATCGCACACAGTTGGCGGAGGTCGGGCGCTTGCCCGAGTTCGTGCGCGCACGGGAGCTGTATTGGGCGGAGTTGCGTCCGCAGGCGCTGATCGAGTGGCTGCGCGGATTCGCGCGGCTATCCGAGGCCGCGCGCAATCAGGCCATTCACCTCGCGGCGGAATGGGGCTGGTACGACCAAGCCGTTGCAACAGCGACGCAGCAGCGCGTCTTCAACGACTACGCCCTGCTCTATCCGCGGCCTTATGACCGCGAAGTTCACAACGCTGCGCGTCTGACGTCGCTGCCGCCCGAGCTGATCTATGGCGTGTTGCGCCAGGAGAGCTTGTATCGCGCCGATGCGATGTCCTCCGCCGGTGCGCGCGGGCTGTTGCAACTGCTGCCCGCCACGGCGCGACACACTGCGACCGCGTGGAAACAAAAGCGCCCTTCCCCGGACGATCTATTCGACCCCAGCGTCAACGTGCCGCTCGGCGCTGCGCAATTGCGCACATTGATCGATCGTTTCGGCGGCCAGACGCCCGTCGCGCTCGCCGGCTACAACGCCGGCCCGAACGCCGCCGCACGCTGGCTGCCGTCGGGATCGATCGAATCGGACATCTGGATCGAAAACATCCCTTACAACGAGACGCGCTCGTACGTGCAGCGCGTGCTGTGGCACAGCGTCGTGTTTGCGTGGCTGCGAACGGGCGAAGGCCAGCGCACGGATTCGTGGATGACGCGCATCGGCACGCCGACGAGCGCCGCGGTAGCGATGGAATAACTTCCTCTTTCGGGCAGGCGCCCGAACGCAGCGAACCGCACGGATGCGCAATAACTACCCCCTCCCCCGCTTCGCGGGGGAGGGCTCGGGAGGGGGCCCTCCGGTCACCGCCCTCACACCCGCCGCCGCTTCCGCGCAAACGCAATCCCACCCAACCCGAGCGACAACAGCGCCAGCGACGCGGGCTCCGGCACGGGCGCAGGCCGCTCCGTCAACGACGTCAGCGCGAACGAGCCATACGATCCCAGGTAATCGTTCTGATTCGTCGCCGTGTTGAACGTGTACGAGTACTCGCCGAAGTTCACGCGATTGTACGAGCCGGTTCCGCTCGCAAGGCCCGCGAGCGGATCGAACGCAAGGCCGCTCAACCACGACGTATCCTGAGTGAAGCGCGTCAACGATGCATACGAGAGATACGTCGTTCCGTTCTCGGAGCCCGTGTACTGAACCGCGTTGTAGAGGTTGTCGTACGAATAGAGGAACGCGAAGAAGTTGTCGCGCACTTCCGTCATGTTCGTGACCGTGCTCTGCCCCGTCACCGGCCCCGGCTCAAAGCTGCCGTTATCCCATTGAATGGAAAAGTCGGTCTGAACCCAACCGGTCGGATCCGATGCGATCGTCATTCCATCGCTCGAGCCATCCGGTCCCGTCGGCCCCGGCGACAACACGTCGAACGTGATGGATCCCGTGAACGACGCGTTCTGAGCCGCGGTGGTCGTCTGGCCCTGACCGGTATACGTGGTCAGCCAGCCGCTGCCCGTGAAGTCGAAAGTAATGGGCGCTGCCTGCGCAGCGACCGGCCCGCCGAGCGCGGCCGCGCCCAGCATCACGACCAATCTGGTGTTCATTTCGCGATCTCTCCCGTTGTTGGTATGTCTATCGAACCGCGGCCGGCACGCGCTTTTCGAAAGCTCGTGAGCTCACGGCGATTTTTCAGGAGCCATTCTCGCGCGACGCCACCTCACCAACATCGCCCACTAGAGCCATCCGGGGGCGCATGTCATGCCCCACGTCCCTGGAAACCTCCCCCTCCCGCACTGGCTCCGCCGGCTCGATCGCTGGACATTCCGAGCACAGCTTTTCGATTCCCTCGAGCGCCTCGGCAATGGTCGTCGCGACGCGGTCCGCGCCGGCCTCCTTGATGCGCGAGGCCGAACGGCTGCTATCCGTGTCCGCCACATTGGGCCGAAGGACGAGCAGCTTCGCCTGCGGATCCTCGGCGCGAATCTGCCGGCAATACGAGCGCACCTCCGAGCCGCGCGTCGGGGACAACGAGACGACGCAAACCACCTCCGGCTGCATGGAGATCGCGCGCTCGATCGCGCTGCGGCCATCGAGATCCGCGCCGATCGGTTGCATGCGCACGCTCGTCGAATTCACCACGAGACTCAACATCTCGAGCACGACCTGATCGACGGGCGAACGCGTCGCGACGCCCACGATCGTCAAAGACTCCGGGTCGCGCGCCGGCTCCGCCGGCTTGAATTGCTGCACGATGTCGACGGTCGCCTCGAGGATGAAGTCGTAGTCCTCATCCGTGATCTCGCTGCGCGCATGATGTTGAACCGCCATCGCGAGCGCCGGGATCAACACGACATCCATCGCGTCCGTCGCTCCGGCCTCGTGAATCCTGCGATTCACGACTTCGTGCGCTTCGTCCTCATCACGCGCGAGCAGCCGTTGGTAGTAGCGCACGTGCGGCTGCAGTGCCGGCTCGTCGGCGAAAATCACGGCGAGGAAGCGCAGCGAGCGAACGTGGCGGCCGATGACCGCGATACAGACCGTGAGCGGCGTCGCGAGCAAGAGGCCGATCGGCCCCCACACCCAGATCCAGAACAGCGCCGAGATCAACAGCGCAAATGAGGAGATGCCGGTGCGCTGGCCGAAGACGACCGGCTCCACGAAATACGCGAACGACAGGTCGAGTGCCAGATACAAGCCGAGCGCCTTCAGCGTTTCCGTCCAGCCGGGAAAGATCGCGAACGCGAGCAGCGCCGGCATCAACGCGGACAGCATCGTGCCGACGAACGGCACGAATCGCAGCAACGCCGTCAACCCGCCCCACAACGCGGCATACGGCACGCCGATCCAATACAGTCCTCCGGCCACGATCGCGCCGAACGCAACATTCAGCAGCACCTGCGCCATGATGAATCGGCTCACGCGCTGCGCGGCCTCGTCCATCAGCCGGGTGGTGATCGTGACGTTCGAGGCGCCGATCAAGCGGATGATTCGATCGCGCAAATCCTCGCGCTGCCCGAGCATGAACATCATGAGCACGAGCACGATCACCGCGCTCGCGATCGGCTGAATGATCGGCTCGATGCTTTCCTGCAAGCGCTGCATCGGCGTCGCGCGCGGCGGCACGACGCGAACCGGCTGCGCCCGCCGGTAATCGGCGAGATTCGCATCGAGCTGCTCGGTCACCTTGTCGACCGTGCGCGTCAGTTGACTGAGCGCGGCGTCGTTGCCCAATTTCAGATCGGCGACTTTGCGCCGCATGGACGAGGTGTATTGAGTGACCTGCGTCGAGAGCTCCGCGAACTGCATCCACGTGATATAGCCGGCCGCGCCGACGAAGCCGAGCGCGAGCATCATCGTCAGCACGACGCCGATGAAGCGCGGCAGGCGCAGGCGGTCGAACAGCCGCACGAGCGGCGTGAGCAGGAAGGCGAGGATGACGCCGAGCGCCAGCGGCACGAGCACGGCCTTCGCGGCGATCAGCACGCCCGTGATCAGCACGATCGCGAGCAACGAGCCCCAAGGCCCGCTCACCTTGGTGACGATTTGATTCTGTGGCACGTCCCGGATACTCGCCGCAGGCCGAGCGCCTGACGGAGCGAGAACTCCGAACGCCTGGAATTGGTTCCTTTTTACTTGTCGTTTCTGCCGGCGCGCAGCGCCGCCGTGCGCAGCGCGCGCACCGAGCGGGCGCCAGTGGAATCGATGTCCTGCTCGGGCATCGGCGCCGCGATCAAAAGGTCTTCGAGGAACTGGCGCGAGCCTTCGATGAACGCCGGAACCTTCGCGGCCGTCAGCGGGCGTGAGACGAGGAAGCCCTGCACTTGCACGCCGCGATCGGACAACAGCAAGCCGAGCTGCGTAATGCGCTCGACGCCTTCCGCCGTGACCTGCAGACCGAGGCTGTAGCAGAGCCCGACGATCGAGCGAACGATCGCCGGCGCGCGGCCGCCCGTGTCGATCGCCGCCAGCAGACTGCGATCGATCTTCACGCGCGTCAGCGGCAAGCGCTCGAGCGAGGTGAGAGAGGAATAGCCGGTGCCGAAGTCATCGAGCGCAATCGAGACGCCGAGCTCGCGCAGAGTGCGCAGCGCCGTGATCGTCGCCGCGCCCGTCTGCAGGACGTTCTCGGTCAGCTCGATTTCGACATACGAGGCGGGCAGCTCGTATTTCTCGAGGAGCGCCTGCAGGCGCTCGACGAAATTGCCGCTCAACAGCTGATGCGCCGAAACGTTGATCGCGACGCAGCCCTCCGGCCACACGCTCGAGCGCCACTGCGCGGCGGTCTGAATCGCGGACTGCAGCACGAAGTCGCTGATCTCCATGATGATGCCGGAGCGCTCCGCCACTTCCATGAACTCGCCCGGGAGGACGACATTGCCATCCGGCTGATGCCAGCGCAGCAGTGCCTCGACGGAATGCGTGCGCATCGATTCGAAGCACACCTGCGGCTGATAGAGCAGATCGAACTCGCCGCGATCGATCGCGCGCCGCAGCGCCTGTTCGAGCTTGAAGCGCGACGACGCCGCTTCCAGCAATTGCGGCGTGAACAAGCTGAAGCGATTGCGGCCGAGCTCTTTCGCGCGGAACAGCGCGCTGTCGGCCGCGCGCAGGAGCGCATGGCCGTCGGATGCATCGTCGGGATAAACGCCGGCGCCGACGCTCACGCTCAGTCTCAGCTCGCGGCCATGAATCGAGAGCGATTCCTGGAATTCCTGCAGGACCGCGCTGCACATGCGCTCGACATCCGCGACGGAGCTGATGTCCTCGCACACGATCGTGAACTCATCGCCGCCGAGCCGCGCGCTGAACGAGCTCGCGAAATGCATGTTCGAGCGGATGCGATCGCTGACGGCCTGCAGGACGCGATCGCCGAACGCATGTCCGAGGCTGTCGTTGATCGTCTTGAAATTGTCGAGATCGATGAACAGCACTGCGAGCCGGGAATTGTTCGCACGCGCGCGGAGCAGCGCCGCTTCGAGCCTTGCGAACAGGTGACGGCGATTCGGCAGCTGGGTCAACGGATCGTGATGCGCCAGGTGCTGCAGCTCGCGCGTGCGCTCGGCCACGCGCGCTTCGAGCTCGGCGTGATGGCGGCTGACTTCCGCTTGCGCCTGCTCCAGCTGCTCCGCCATTTGATTGAAGGCCGCAGCGAGCACGTCGAGCTCCTGCACGCCGCCGCGGCCGACGCGCGTGCGCACGGCGCCCGTCGCGAGCGCGCGAGTCGCCTGCGTGAGCCGGCGCACCGGCCCGGTCACGCTCATCACCATGAGGACGGCAATACAGATGAACACCGCGAACACGGTCAGGCTGACGGTCGCGAGCTGGCGGTCCGCTTGCTCGGCAACGCGGTCGGCGACCATCTGCGCATCGGCCAGGCTGCGCCGCGCAGGCTCGACCAGTTGCGTGCGAACGATCCCGGATACCGCCGCGCCTTGATCGCGAAACTCCGCCTGACGCCGCTGCAACTCGACGACCGCGTCGATCGCGAGCTTGCGCGCGCTCACGAGCGACGAATACTCGACCTTCAGGTACGCAAGCCAATGCACGCCCTGCGTGCGGATGAGATTGTCCGAATACTCCTTCAACGCCTGACTGAACGCCGCTTCGGTGTTCGCGACCGTACGCGCGGCGGAGGTTGAGCCGCTGTCGATCGCGGCGGCGAATTTCTCTCGCATGAGATTGAGCGTGCGCGAAAGATCGAGAAGCGCCTGACTGGTGAACACGCCGCCCGCGAAGCGCGTCGCGCGCTCCTGCGGCTCGTTGATGCGATTCTCGACCCGTGCGAAGTGGTCGCGATACTCGGCGATGCGCGCCCGCCGCGCATCGGTTTGCCTCATGAGCGCCGCGCCCAGCGAGCGATACAGATCCAGGTCTTCGACGAGCTGGCGCATCGAGCCTTGGCGCTCGGGGTCGAGATCGTTCAGCTTCGCGTAGGCATCCGCGGTTTCGGTGAGGCGCCGCGACGCTTCTTCGACGAGCGCCGCATTCGTCGATCGGCCTTCGGCATAGGCGAGCACGGCGCGCTCGTAATCGCCGAGCGCATTTGCCAGCAAGTCGGTCGCGCGGACGATGGGCTCGTGCTGCACGACCAGGCGGCGCATATGATCGCGTTCTTCGACGGTGCTGCGCTGCATGAGCAGATTCGCGCCCAGCATCGTGAGCGCAAGCGCTGCGCAGCCGATCGCCATGCGCGCGGCCATGCCGAATCGAAAGCGGCGCACGCGTGCACCGATCGATGCGGGTATTGTTGGTGTTTTTCTTGACTCGTCCGGGGACGCAGCGCGCATCGAGGGCTCGCCAGACCAGGGTTTTCCCAGGAAGCGGACTCTGCCATTTGCCTACGGTCGGGTCTGTCGGAAGCGGGTCAGAGTGTGAGGCACGTCTCACCGATCGTCGTCCCCGACGCTTCGCTCGGCACCGTGCCAGCCTGCGATCCTGACGTTCGTCGGGATGACCGGATGGCGATCGTCGTCCCGACGCAAGTCGGGACCGCACTCGGCACCGTTCCAGCGCGCGATCCCGACGTTCGTCGGGATGACGAGATTCGCTACGATGGCCGCGCCTCAAAACGGAAGCACCGATGTGACAGAAGATCGATCCGCTCCCCTCGCCGGCGTGCGCGTGCTCGAGCTCGGCCAATTGCTTGCCGGGCCGTTCGCCGGCTGCGTGCTCGGCTATTTCGGCGCCGAGGTCATCAAGATCGAGCCGCTGAACGGCGATCCGCTGCGCAACTGGCGCGTATTACGCGACGGCACCTCGCTCTGGTGGTACAGCCTCGCGCGCAACAAGAAATCCGTTGCGCTCGATTTGCAGACCGAGAAGGGACGCGAGCTCGTGCGCAAGCTCGCCACTCAATGCGATGTGCTCATCGAAAACTTCAAGCCGGGCACGATGGAAAAATGGGGGCTCGGCCCCGCGGAGCTCAAGACGCTGCGCCCGGACCTGATCTACACGCGCGTCTCGGGCTATGGTCAGACGGGACCGTATGCGTCCAAGCCTGGCTTCGCGTCCGTATGCGAGGCCATCGGCGGGCTGCGCCACGTCAACGGCTTTCCGGACCGGCCGCCGGTGCGGCCGAATCTTTCGCTCGGCGATTCTCTCGCAGGCATGCATGCCGTCGTCGGTGTGCTGCTCGCGCTGCTCGCACGCGGGAAGACGCGCACGGGACAGGTCGTCGACGTCGCGATCTACGAATCCGTCTTCAACATGCTCGAGGGGATCGTGCCTGAATACGACGGCGCCGGCGTCGTGCGCGAGCCTTCCGGCTCGACGCTGACCGGCATCGTGCCCTCGAACACGTATCTATGCGCCGACGGCAAGTACGTCGTGATCGGCGCGAACGGCGACTCGCTGTTTCAGCGCCTGATGCGCGCGATCGGCAAGCCCGAGATGGCCATCGACGCGCGCTTCGCGAACAACGCCGGCCGCGTCGCGCACGAGCGGGAAATCGACGAGGCCATCAGCGCATGGACGCGCGCAAACGATTCCGCGGCAGTGTTGCGCACGCTCGATGAAGCATCGGTACCGGGCGGCCCGATCTACAGCGCCGCAGACATGGCGGCCGATCCGCACTTCAACGCGCGCGGCCTGTTTCAGCCGGTCGATATCGGCGGTCAATCGCTGAAGATTCCGGCGATCATGCCGTTCCTGTCCGACACGCCCGGCGCCACGCGCACGCCCGGACCGAAGCTCGGCGAGCACACGGACGAAGTCCTGCGAACCCTCGCGCGCGCGACCGATGCCGAGCTCGCGCAATGGCGCGGCTCGAACATCATCAAGTGATGCCCTGCAAGCGACTCAAGAATTTGGGCAGGACCGCCAGCAGCTGATCCGGATGGTTGTATTTGTTCGCGCCGTCGTGCATCAGCACGATGGCGCCATCGCTTGCGCGCGCGAGCCGCCGTGCGATGCCTTTCGACGTGCCAAGCCAGCCCCAATCGGTTGCGGTCACGTCCCACATCACGAGCGACTCGCCCACTTCCGCCGCTGCACGCAGCATCGCGCTTCGACGCGCGCCGTGCGGCGGGCGAAAGAACTTCGGCGCCGCGCCCAGCACGTCCGCGAGCGCCGCCGCGCCGTCACGCACTTCTGCAACGGCTCGCTGCCTATCGATCGTCCACGGATACGCATGCGTCAGCGTGTGATTGCCGATCGCATGACCTTCGCGCCCGATTCTGCGCGCGAGCTCGGGATGCCGCTGCGCTTGCCTGCCGATCATGAAGAACGTCGCGCGCGCATTCGCCGCGGCGAGCACATCGAGGCAGCGCGGCGTCCACGTAGGATCCGGTCCGTCATCGAACGTGAGATACAGCCGGCCGAACATCGGCAATGAAGCCATCACGAGCCTGCCTTCGAGAGCTTGTGAACGTTACGCGCGAGCATGCGTTGCGTCAGCCAGTAATCGCGCGGCTCGGCCCGCGCCTTCGCACGCGTTCGGGCCGACGGCGAAAACGTCCAGAGCAGCAACTTCAGGTAGCCCGACAGCACTCGCGTGCGCCACGTCTTCGGACGCGGCGTGCTGATGAAGCCGACGACATTGCCGTGCTCCGGAATCCACGTGACGCCATAATAGACACGAATGGACTTGAGCTCCGGATCCGTCTGCGACGCTTCCGCGAGCAGGCGCAGCGATTCGCGCATCAGCTTCGCAAACCGAAATCCGATGCGGTGCAGCGAGCCCTCGCCGATGTCGACGATGCTCGCATTGTTGAAATGCAGCCGCGCGATGATCTCGTTGTCGTTGAGCACCGTGCCGTCCGCGAATTCCCGCCGCGGGCCGCGGTAGCGCACGTAGCCGATGCGCAGCACGGGCCCGAGCGCGCGAAGCCGGTGCTTGCGCTGATACCACGCGTCGACGCGCGACAGTATGGCTATTGCGAGGCGGCGCATCTCGCTTCAGTGACCATCGAGAGCTTCGCCCGCGCCTGCTGCTGCTCGCCCGTCTCGCTCAATGGTCGATGCTCAATTGGCCCCGCATTTTCCACGACATCTCCAGGATGAGGTCGGTGACGTAACGCGCCCCATGGCGATGGCCCAGCGCCCACGCGCGTGCCTGCGCCGCTTGCAGCACATGAGGCTGCGACAACATTGCCTGCACTTTCTCGAACAGCTCGCCGTCGCGCACCAACGCGCCCACTTCGTGGCGTTCGAGAAAGCCGACGTTGAATCCTTCTTGCCCGCCGAGCGAGCGCGTGGCGAACAGCGGCCGGCCGCACGCGAGCACCTCTGCTACGGATACGCCGCCCGGCTTGCCGACGATCACATCGGCGGCACGCATATATATGTCCATGCGCTCGGTCCAGCCCGCGACACGCAGGCGATCGGGATGCGCAGTCGCGAGCATCGCGAGCGCGGCCTGTGCATCGGCGTTGCGGCCCGGCGTCACGATGACGAGGAAATCGCCGCCCGGCTCGAGCAGCCGGCGCGCGACCGCATCGACGCCGAGGCCCAAGCCGCCGCCGAGCACCAGCACGATCCGCTGCGAAGTCGGCAGCCGCAATTGCCGACGGGCCTCCGGTTGCGGCAGCGGATAGGCGAACGAAGGCATGAGCGGCACGCCGGTGACGACGACATCGGGCCGGCGCCGATCGGCATCGAACGCGGCCGTCATCGACTCGTGAGCGATGCAATAGCGATCGACGCCCGGCTGAATCCAGAAATCGTGCACGCCGAAATCCGTGAGCACGCCGATCGTCGGCACGCCGAGCCTGCGGCGCTGCTTGAGCGCGGACACCATTGCGGCCGGAATCATTTGCGTGCACACGAGAATGTCCGGCGCCGCGTTGCGAATGACGGTTTCGAGCCGCTTCACGAGCCGCATCCACGTCCACTTCATGATCGCAAGCCGCGCGCGCACGCCGTTGCCGGCGAGGCTCGCGCGGTCGTAGGGCAGCGCGGTGCACAGCAATGAGAGCAGGAACCGGTCGGAGGAATATCTGAGGCTCTTCACATCGGGCAGCGCCGCCTCGGTCGCGATCGTCGCGATCAGCTCCAGGACTTCGAGCACTTCGGCCGGTGGGCCCGTCTCGCTTTCGAGCACCTGGCGCCAGGTGTGCTCATCGAGCTGGTAGAGCCGCTCGTAAAGGTCCGGATATTCCTGAACGAGCCGCAGATAGGTGTGATGACAGATGCCCGCGACCCCCGGGTTCATCAGGGTCCACAGATCCAGCGTTTCCGATTCGATCGATTGCTGAAGCAGCCCCGCGGCGACGGCCTGCGCGACCCGCGTATGCCCTTGCCCGAGCCCGGACGTCAGCAGCATGACGCGCGGCACGAAATCCGGCGCTGCGTGCGACGGCCGCTGCACCGAAGGGCGCGAGGCAGTGCGGGTGTCGGTATACATGCGAGGACGGAATGGAGGTCGCAAACGCTGAGAGCGACCCGGAGGAAATGCGCGGACGTACGCGAAGTTCCTTCATCAAACAATCCCGCGGCCGCCTCCTGCAGCAGCGAACGGCGGAAAGGCGCGGCGCCGGCGCGCCGGCGCGTCAATGCTTCTTCAGCCGCTCCTTCACGCGCCGGCTCGCGAGCACGCCGAGGTATTGAGTGATCTTCGCGTCATGCGCGAGCTCGCTCAACTCTTCTTCGTACAGTCTCTGCGCCTCCTCGACGGACGTATGCGTCTCGCGCGCGATGGCTTCCGCCGCCGCGCGCGCACTCTTCTGCCTGGATGATGGACGAATGCGTGCTGCCATCACGAAGTCTCCTTGCGAGAGTGAGATGAAAGCGTTCGCGTGCCGAGCAAAGTGGCTTGACATCGCCGCGTTGGTGTTTCGCATGTTGTCGTGCGCGTGCTGCGCGCGTGTTGTTCACGAAACGATCAATGCAACGCGTCGGCAATGATCCGCTGCACATCCGCGAAGTCAAGCATGGGTTATCCAGAAGTTTTCCACCGATTCTGTGGATATCTCGTATGTGCAATTGCGAACGCGCAGCGCGGACGATGTCAATACGCGCCGCGTTGCACATGGAAACTTTTTCAGCGGGCTCACCTGCGCACATGAACGATATCGACTCGCATCGCGCTGCGCTTGTTGCTTACAACAATCGCTTCAGGGAAATCACGCGGGAAAATTCGTCGCACCCGCGCATCAGTCGGAGAACGCATCACATCCGGGCGTCCCTGGTAAACTCCGACGCCCGCCGCGCATGGGCCTGTAGCACAACGGTTAGTGCAGGGGACTCATAATCCCTTGGTTGCAGGTTCGAATCCTGCCAGGCCCACCAATTTGCGCATGTGCCCGCCGACTTGCGTCGGGACGACGATGGTTAGGCCTTCAGCTCCTCCGGAACCACAGGCAGCTTGCGCAGCCGCTTGCCGGTCGCCGCGAAGATCGCATTCGCCAACGCCGGCGCTGCCGCAGCAGTCCCCGGCTCGCCGATGCCGCCCGGTGAATCCGTGCTCGGCACGATGTGCACTTCGATCTGCGGCGCTTCGTTGATGCGCATGACTCGATAATCATTGAAGTTCGATTGCTGCACACGGCCGCGATCGAACGTGATCTCGTTCCAGAGCGCCGCGCTCAATCCGAAAATCACGCCGCTTTCCACCTGCGCGACGACGGTATCGGGATTGACGACCTGGCCGCAATCGACGGCGCACACGACACGACGCACGCGCACCTCGCCCTCCTGGCTCACGGCAACTTCCGCCACCTGGCTCATGTAGCTGCCGAACACGAATTGAACCGAGATGCCGCGGCCGACGCGTTCGCCCAACGTCGTGGGCGCGAGCGGTTGCGACCAGCCCGCTTTGTTGGCCGCGAGATTCAAGACGGCAAGCATGCGGGGCGACTGAGTCAGCAGCGCGCGACGATAGACGAGCGGATCCTGCCTCGCGGCGGCGGCGAGCTCATCGATGAAGCTCTCGACGACGAACACGTTGTGCGTCGCGCCGACGCCGCGCCAGAACGCAGTGGCGAATGGCGGCTCGTGGCGCACATATTCGACGCGCACGTTCGGAATCCGATAGGGCTGATCCCGCGCGCCCTCGACGGCATCGCTATCGATGCCATTGACGACCGCGGCCGGCGCGAAGCGCGCCATGATCGATGAGCCCGTGATGCGATGCGACCACGCGACGGGCATGCCTTTCGCATTCAAACCCGCAGCAAGCCGATCGAAATAGTAGGGCCGATACATGTCGTGCTGGATGTCTTCCTCGCGCGAATAGATGAACTTCACCGGCCCTCTCACCTGACGCGCGAAATCCACGGCGAGCGCGACGAAGTCCACTTCGAGCCGGCGGCCGAAACCGCCGCCGATGTAATGGTTGTGAATGCGCACCTTGTCGAGCGGCAGCCCGGTGATCTTCGCCGCGGCGCCTTGCGCGAGCGCCGGCACCTGCGAGCCGACCCAGATGTCGCAGGCATCACCGCGCAAGTCGACCGTGCAGTTCACCGGCTCCATCGTGGCGTGCGCCAGGAACGGCATCTGGTAGATCGCGTCCACTTTGCGCGCAGCGCTGTCGATGGCGTTCTGTACGTTGCCGTCGTTGCGAGCGACGACGCCGGTTTTGCGCGAAGCCTCTTCCATCGAGGCAACGATGCTCTGGGTCGTGACCGCGGCGTTCGGACCATCGCTCCACGAGACGTTGAGCGCCGTCAAACCCTGTTTCGCTGCGCCCATGTGATCGGCGAGCACGGCCACCGCGTGATCCAGCTTGAGCACCTGGCGCACGCCCTTCACCGCGCGCGCCTTGTCTTCATCGATCGAGCTCACGCGACCGCCCGGCACGGGTGAGATCGCAACGGCGGCGACACTCATGTTCGGCAGCCGGACATCGATGCCG
>Ga0164243_10004844_pt1 | contig 20831 bp, 11 predicted proteins | sample OricompcompostOP_FD_108781 | JGI IMG/M metagenome (GOLD analysis project Ga0164243, IMG submission 108781) | Organic Plus compost microbial communities from Emeryville, California, USA - Original compost - Organic plus compost (OP) | ecosystem: Engineered > Solid waste > Mixed feedstock >...
CCGCCCCTTTTCTGATGTTATGATATGGTGATATCTGCTCATAGTTGTCTTGCAGCCGGTCGTAGCCATAATTGCCCGGCCCATTGTTGAACACCGGATTGAACAGAACCAGTGCATTGGGCCGAGGGTTCACCGTTAAATCATCACTCGCGTCGTCAATTTTAGTTAAATCCGTTGCCGCCGCTACATGCCCTCCGGCCGAGCCGCCGCCCGCCGCGATCTTACCCGTATCAATACCCAGTTCGTCCGCATGCGTCCGGAGATACCGCATGGCCGACCGGCCATCTTTCACACACTCAAAAGGGGTGGTATGCTGCCTGGTTTTTACCCGGTAATCAGCAGTAATGGCGATCATCCCTAGGGACGCAAAATGCAAAGCCTGGTGCCTGAACTGGTTAACCGACCCCGTATTCCACCCCCCGCCAAAAAACAACAGGATCGCCGGCCGCTTTTCATCCTTTGTGTAAGCAGGCGGATAATAGACCTGCATCTTCAGCGCAGTGGTATCTATTTGCTTATAAACAAACTCAAGAGGCTTATCTTGGGCTCTTAATGTAGCAAAAGCCCATAAAACAACGGCGATAGTACTGCATATTTTTTTCATCGTTTTGAATGTTTATTTTAACATATAGCTATTCGGATAGATGGCTTCCATGCAAATGAAAGTTCGGCACCTCCTTTTCCTCCTCACCCATCACCAGTTCGTTTTTTAATAGAAAATTATATGATTTCTTACAGATGGCCTCATTCCATCCTGCTTTATGATAGAATGAGTGGTTCTCTCCATCGGCAATCCACCACTCAGCAGGCACAGCAGCTTGATGCAATAAATTGAAAAAATGTTTACCTCCAGTTTTAAACTTATCTTGATCACCATAAAAGAAAATGGTAGGTGGACATGCACTGGAAACATATGGTTCCGGCGATGGCGTATAGCGTGTCTGGGGTGTATAAGCCGGATTGAGCAAAACCAAAGCCTGTGCTTTTACCGAAACATGTAGGTTGTCTGTATCTTCATTGATGTCCCGATATAAAGCTGCTGCAGTAGCCAAGAAACCTCCAGCAGACGCCCCTGACAGAAAAACGCGACTGGTATCGATGTTAAACTCTTCGGCATGTAGTTTCACCCATCTAACAGCGGTTTTAACATCCTTAATACATTTCGGCACTTCTGTTCGCGGGTTAGCCCCTTTGGCCAGTAGGCGATAATCTGCCGATACAGCAACTATGCCTTTCCTTACGAAGTAAGCACATTGGTCGGCGTGCAGTTGTCTACCACCAACGATAAAACCGCCACCGTGGAAGAAAATAATCACTGGTTTAGGTGTTTGGCCGACTGTTTCTACCGTATATACATCTAGCTTTAGCTGCTTCCCCGCTATTGTTTTATATACATGCGTACTCCGCTGTTGTGCAGCTATAGGAAAAATCAACCATGCACCAAAAATTGTTAACAATAATCTGATCATGCTATCTTCATTGTATTCATTCTTTCATATGCTCCACAAGTCCCAGACTTCCCAGAAAATCTTCGGCAGCCCATTTCACGTTCATATTCGTTTGTTCATCTCCCGCCACCGCTTGTATTCTACTCATAAAGGGTTGCCGGTCTTTAACATACAACAGGTAATTCGCCGCCATCAGTGCTACATGTGGGTTCTCCGAGGCCACATCCTGTTTTAAGGACTTTTCTGCTTTCCTATCAGAGAAAACATCGTAGGCTATAGCTGCTGCTGTTACGCTTACCGGTGGGTAGGGATCGTTCATGGCTTTTAGTAACGGAGCCCGGTAAGGTTTCAATATGGTGGCCGGCTGCGACCTTAGCCCTACAGCTGCCCAGTAACGGACAATCTTATTGGGTGAAGTCAGTAGTTTAATCTGTTTTTCGGCAATTTCTTTACTCCGTTGCCCTGACAATGCCGCAGCGGTATATATTTCCTTTATGGGATAACGGCTCTCGCTCATCCGGTATTCATAGGCCGTACCATGGCGCGCAATTTCCGCCAGCTCGTATTCCGGCAAGAACATCACGTCCCTCGATTGCAGTATGGATTGCTCCAGCTGGGCATGCATCTTTTCCAGCTGCGCCCGGTATTCCGGTCTGCCCGCCAGGTTCTCCAGTTCCCAGGGATCCGTCTCTGTATCAAAAAGGAACTCCGCCGGACGCGGCACGAACAGCTCTTTCTGATCTTTATTGAGCTTGCCTGCTTTCAGGTCGGCCCGCATCTGTTGCTTTATTTCGCCGATCTCCATGTAGTTGATATAGCGTGCCTGCGGCATGAACGGCATATAGTTACGGGAGTATAGGTATCTGCCATCCGTGATGCTCCGCACCATGTCGATCCCGTTATCCGAACGGTCGGACGACAGCTCCAGGAACCGTGCCCGTGCAGAACGTTTGCCGCCCATAAGCACGCGTCCCTTCATATGGGCAGGTACTTTGCCGCCTACCAGCGCAATAAGCGTGGGAGCCAGGTCTTCAAAGTCAACCAGTTCATCGCTCACCACACCGGTGCCCCAAGGAGAAAGGTGCCGGTACATCGGCGGGAACCAGATCACGAACGGCACCCGGTAACCCAGGTTGATGCCGTTGGTCTTCCCCTTGGGGATGCCCTCCCCGTGGTCGCCATAGAAAAAGATGATCGTGCTGTCGGTCAGGTGGTCCCTTTCCAAACGTTCCAGCAGTTCGCCTATTTTGTTGTCCGTTAATTTCAACGAATTGTATACCCGGGAAAACTGCTTGCGCATCTCCGGACTGTCGCGCAGGAAGGGCGGCATCCCAAAGGCGCTCTCCCCGATTCGATCGGCCAGGGGCAGCTTCTCCAGCACCTCTTCCGTGTATTTTTCATAGGGATCCGTCATCGTGCGCGACTGGTGGCTGTCCATGTAGTTGAACACGGCGAAAAAGGGCTGTCCGGGTTTCCTGTTCCACCAGCCGGCCGTTTTGCTGCTCTTGTTCCAGGCATCCCGGATATAGGCCTTTTCATGAGCCACATTGTAATCCGTTTTGAAGTTGTTGCTCGTGTAATAGCCTGCCCGCTGCAGGTAATACGGAAAGCCGTGCATGAAACCCGGCACCGGGTACTTGCTCCGGTGGTGCCCCGTGCCTGCCGCAAATGTGCGCACACCTGTGATCAAGGTGGTGCGGCTCGGCGAGCAGACCGTGTTGGTCGAGAACGCGTTGGTAAAACGTACCCCTTCGCGGGCCAGGCGATCAATGTTCGGCGTTCGTGCATCGGCATTGCCGTAGCAGCCGATGAAGTGCGGAGAGGTGTCCTCTATCGTAATCCATAAAATGTTGGGCCTCTCCTGACCGTGCAGATACGTTACCGATCCGGTTACAAAGACAGCCAATAAAAAATTCCGCAGTACGATCAACATATTAACTTTCATTATCCTCAATAATTAAATATCCAAAGCTTGGGGTATATGAGGCACATTTCGTTCATACTATTATTTTTGCAAACAAGATAACCATTTACTTGCTTCGTGCACCTCCTCATTGATAGCTCAACCATGCGGTAGCTATGCAATCCGTATCCGACTCAAACCGTATCCATCGTGCTTGAAAAGATGTCGGAAAGGTATAAGTAAACGTTTCGCCTGGCTTTACCACCACCTCTTTATAAATCATCCATGGGCCATGGCCAACCGGATCAACTTGTATATTAAATTTCACGGCATGTTTTTGATTGTGCGATAGTTTCAACGTTTTCTGATCATAGAACCCAATCAGATAAGGATCAGATGGTATGTGTTTTTTAACCGCACTTTCCTTCCATGGTCCTCCTTCGCCTACCGGTTTTCCCAGTTTCCACAAATCGTCAATAGCCCCCACCCAAACTTTTGCCAAGCCATCAGCAGAACTGATGATATGCTGGTTATCGTCACCTGCATCAATACCTGTCATCACCAACAATCCTCTATATGAGGCATAATCCTGCACTTTGAACGAGTGCGAAGAAATGGGACGCATCTTTGCAAAACCATCCGCATTTTCGGCCGGCAACTCATAAAATGTGCCTTGTAAGTTTAATAAATCGCGTTCTGTAGCTACTTCTCGGCATATCCGCAGCAGGTTATTCTGGGTGTACGCTGTAAAAGCAGCCGGTCCTAAAGGTAAACGCCATCTACGCCCTTTATCATCAACAATCAGCACAGATGATTGGTCTATCGTCACCACATCCTTCGGAACAGCAACTTTTTCACGGATATAACTGGCCGTTTTAAGATCTTCTTTTTTAACCAACTTCATGTTGCCATCCAACTCATAGTAACCGGTTTCCGTAAAATGTTTGTTCTGAATATTACCGGCCAACACACCCAAAGCGCGCCTATCGTCGCCTAACCCGTACAACAAACCTCCAGAAAAACCGGTATTGCTCTTTACAGTAGCCAATCCTTTAAACAGGCCTGTATCTGGCTCTCTATAACGAGCATGATCGGTATAGGTAAATTGTACCGTAGCTTTCGTTTGTTGGCTACTTTTTACCCGTATCCATTCCCCTTTATCCTGTTCATCAAACAGCCAATTCACTGTTTTACCTGCTGGTACTTCGATGGTTTTCAATACGGCCCACTTTCCGGTTCCACGAGCATCTACTTCAAAACTAAACGACACTGAGCGAGTACCTTCATTCTTCACCCACACCGCTCTATTTTTCCATCCAGCAAACAAAAAAGGTTCCGAAGGTTCATTCGGTGCCACATCTTCCGAGAGCCAAACAGCTCCTTCGGCCGTATTAGGTCCCAATTGATCAGGTAGATCAAGCGTTGTAAACCATAAATTGGAATTGGACTGTCCCGGCCCTCCTATTTCCCCTTTGATCTTTCGCTTATTTAAAAACTCGTTCGCTGCAGCATCATCACATCCAAATACCAATTGGTTATGCCATCTCGCGAAGTCACCTATCACTTTTAGATAAGCAGAACGCGGGCGGATGCCAGCAGTCTGAGTGGCCGTTAAGGTGCCGGGGAATTTCCAAAACATACCGTGCATGGTCATTAAATAATCCGGCTTTTCCGGTGTGCCCACATCGCGTATTCGGGGCCATTCCGTATTCCAACCATGTGCTCCATCATAAGCATGGCTCGCCTTCGGAAGTCTAAAAAATGACCAGCCGGTTTCGGGCGATCGTACCCCCAACAACAAGGATTTATGATCCCAACCAATGGCCCATATCGGATCCGTTGCTGGGTTACTATTACCGTAAATGCCACCCGGGCCGGTTACATCTGTAAATTGATTTCTGCGGATTACTTTCCAGTCGGCACCATTCCACTCGGCCAATACACCAGATTTTGCATCAAAATGCTCCATGGCCTCTGGCGTAAATTCGCCATTATTGGCATACACCAAAACCCCTTGACCTGTATACATTCCTTTCCCATGTGCACCCGGCAACAACGTACTATATGCCTCTGGCTTTCCCATTTTCTTGAGCTGATTACCATCTTCAAAAAGTGTTTTGATTGTTAATGAATCCACATCAACCTCGTAAAGCCCCTCTTCCATCGTACCCATATAAACCTTATTGGCGGGATCTGTTAAATGCCTTGCTGCTGCCGTGTATCTTCCCGGAGCTTTGTCATATGAAATCACCCTTACTTTCCGATTGCTATCTATCACATAGGGGCCAATGAACAGCTGTTTACTTTCTCTATGAATCAGCCGATCGGCAGGTGTACCGCCCACACTTTCTTCCCGCACAATCTGCTGTAGATCAGGTGTAATTTCATATAACTTATCTGACGAGCCAAAAGGACTATGTGGACCATAAGAAATTACCCATAACCGATCAGCCCATGGAACAACTGCACCTGTACCACATTCACCTTCTTTATTATACTGGGCCAAGTGTGGATATATACCACTGAACATGGGCTTCTCTGCAACCTGCGTTCGGCAAGAAGAAAAGCTATAAAGCCCTATTAACAGTAAATAAAATAATTTGATTTTATTCATTACTTCTTTCTTTACTATTGTTCTTCCCAGAATTCCCAAGTCATGTCTGCAACCTTCGGAGAAATGATTTTACCGTTCAGCTTACCTATTTCTACACCCATACCATTTTCACCTGCCTCATCCGGTGTATATCGGTAGCCTTTGAAACGGCCGTTATTAATACCTGTATTGAGATGGAACGTATGCGGCGAAAAGCTTCGATTAGAAACCATAATCGTTAATTTACCATTGGGGCGTTTAAAAGCTAAGATACGTAAATCTTCATCCGATTGGTATTCTTTCACTTTTACTACCTGCGAATCCCAGGGCATATGTTTCACAATGCTGCCTATGGCATGCCAATTATAGGGGTTCCACATCCAGTGTCCCGGCTTCAGCCCCTTTGGAAAATCAGCATCATTTTTGGCATACAATGGGCGATATAAGCCCAATGCCCTACCACTGGAAATACCTGAATCATAAGGCAACAGTGCATGCAGCCAAAACCAGGAGGGTGCTTCCCGACGTTGAAACCAATTCATGATGTGCTGTAAAGTATTCAAGCATCTAGCCGGCGATGCATCCCCTACGCCCGAATACGAATATTCATTCTGAAATAAAGGAAGTGGTGTTTTATAAGGCATTTTGGTTACTTGTTTGGAGTCTACCCCACCGTGGTGCATGACCATATAATCTACCAGAGGAAGCGTTTTGGGGTCTTTCACTACAGGCCAAATCAGTTTCAGGCTCTGTGAGTCACCAATAATTTGAATGGACGGATCTAACTTTCTCACTTTTTCCGCTACGGCTGTAAAGGCTCTTTTATAAGCTTCGCGAGGTAGCAGTTTATAGGTACAAGATCCGTATGCCGTATTAGACATCGGCTCGTTCTGCAATCCGAAGAATGAGATTGGTAGCTTATGCTTTTTAAGAAATTGGATATCGTTCACAACAGCTGTGGAGAAATCATCTAGAAAACGGGCGGTATCGCCATGATATACCGGATCGTTTTTAAAATTACTTCCAAAACAGCGCAATACGTTTTCCGTATCATCCCTACCAGTAAGCTTCCCATTAGCTTTCCAATAAGGCAGAGGCGACCAGTATTCGAACGAGAAACCTTCCACGCCCGATTCCTTCATGAGTTCGCTCAGTTCATCCATTTGCTCTGGCCAACGCCCCCGCAGCTGTTTCTTTTCTTCATCCATACCGCGCAGATATAACCCACCTGCCAGCCGGAGATAACGAAAACCCTTCAACATTTCTTTGTATACCCGTTGCCGTTCTGCCGGTGTGATATCATGCAGCATTCCCCGGTCGGTCATATCCATCCCGTCATTATTCAAATTCAGTCCGTCCGAATAGATTTCTACCCCAAGGCCCTTTACCACCTGTCGCAATTGCTTCGGGTAGATATCGTATTTTCCTTCCAAAGCTGCCGCTTCTTTTCGAGCTGGACGCTCTATAGGATATTTGGTATGTTGCGCCTGTACGAGCAGCGCGCTCATCAGCAGTAAACACGTTAGATAATAATACGTTTTCATTCGTTAATAATTATGGATTTTTCGTTATTAAATAAACAATCTCATGGAGATCAATTACCCAGTTTGCTTTTATATCATGACTTAATCTTCCGACAGAAAGAAGCGCATGGCGTTGATATAATAAAAGCCCTGTGCAGACGAATTATTTTCATCTGCGGCAATGGCAATGGTTATTTCACCGCTACTATTCGGCTGTATGCCTGCCACACAAGCCATATCGGATGCATTGCCCGATGCATTTAATGAAGCTTTCCCTTCGTTGGCACCGGTTACCGTATAAACAGCACTTCTATTATCCGTATAGTCGGCACGCGAACCAAAAAAACAAAAATCATAGGTTTCGAGCGCGTCCAAACCCGTCAGCTTCAGCACGCCTTGCTCGGTAATAATCCCATTGGCCGGGTATTTTGCCCATGAATTCCCTAAGAACAAGGTTGAAGAAACAGACTCGGGCATGGCCAGATCAGTATCTGTTGTTTTTTCTCCATTACTGCCCCTTTGGTTAAACCGTTGCATGACCGTCAGTGCGATGTTCGTACCGTTCCCTTTCTTGTTCTTTAAATTGCCAATGGTACTTCCTTCCAGGAAATCATACAGATGGTTCCATCCATCTGTAAAAGAGCCGTTCGTTTCCGAACCGAAACTAATCAATACATCCACTGTTCCGTCCATCACCTGTACTTGGCACACCTTACTTAAAACACCATCTGTTGATGCAATGGTTAACCGTACATCTCCTTCTGATACGGCCGTAATCGTAGCAGAATAATCTTCGTTGGTAACCACACGGATAATATCGGGATTATCTGAGGTCCATTCATACGTTCTTTTAGGCGTTATACCCGGGGCAAATTTTGGCTTGATAACAGCTTCTTCACCTATACGAAGGGTAGTATCCGTCGTTTCCAGTCCGATAGATTGCTCCAAACGCTCGCTCGTGGGTTCATCTTTTTTACACGCGTTCAACCCTAGAACCAAGAAGAGGACTAAAAAACAGGCTACGCAAAACCGTGTGTTTAACTGAATAAAATTGTTCATGTTTTTAATGTTAGGTTATATTACTCGACGACAATTTTCATTTTTTCTGTTGTTGGCCTTTCCGAAGGATTCTGGCCAGTAACCGTAACCGTATAGATACCCGATTTTTTGTATACATGCGGTGTTTTCAAACCCGCCTTAACCGGTTTAGATCCATCTCCAAAATCAATCCGAATAGGCGTTTTTCCGTAGTAAGCCCGCCATATAATCACCTGATCGCCTGCCTTCGTGCCCCGCACCGGAATGTGGTAAAAATACCCGAGGTAATCATTGTTCTGCTTTTGCTCATCGTACACATAAACCTGTAAAAAATCGCGATCGCGATCACCTTGGTCGGTCAGCACATCCAAGGTCAGCGCGTAAGTACCGGGTTTATCCATACGAACTTTGGCTTGAGGCGTATGGATCGTTTTACCGTTGGGTAAGGTCCACGAGTAGGATTTTATCTGATGTCCCTCACGTGCTAAGCTTCGAGTGGCATCCAGTTCAATCTCATCCCCCGCCATTACATAGCTATACCCCCCAGCGATGGCCAATACATTGTCCGAATAATCCCGAAAATAAGCCTCCACTAAATAAGGGAAAGTGCTAACAGCTTCTCCTTTATATTCAAAATTCACATGCAAATGCGGGTTGCCCATTTTTTCTTTTCCGAGAAAAGTCCGTCCTGTTTTAGCCAATAATTGCTGCCCTTTTACCGCAGCCCCTTTGGTTAATTCAGGCATGATCGTTCCAATATTCATATGCGAGAGCCTGTAGCTAAAATCAGCACCATGCGTAATAATAAGCCCATTACTCTCGCCATCTCCGTTGGGTAACGGACTAGTGCTTACTGTACCGTCTAATATGGCCTGTACATCAAGCGTATCGTATACTACACCATAATCTTCCCCATGATGATAATAAACGCCTTTGCCTGGTACGAGTGAACCCCACGTGTTGTTATACATGGCCGAACGCCACCGATACCCCACAATGGGGAAATGCATTTGCTCCGGCCCCCAAGGTTTTCCTGCCTCTGCTACAGCAATCTTTACCGCTTTTGGAAAATATTTGATCTCTTGAAATTTACTGGCCTTTTCCACCCACTCGCGGGTATTCTCTACGTATAGCCGCAGCCCTTTAAACACGATGGGCATTTGGTATGCCCGTTGCAACAGGGTAATGGTATCCCCATCAACCGAAAGCGTTACACGCGCCTCTTTCAGCGTTTCGCTGCCTATATTTGCGGGCACCTTATTATTCGGTTCTTTCGTATATTCCAATTGATGTACTTTAATCTGGTAGGTTTTTCCTGCTATCGTTACCTGTCGGCTTTCGCCTATATCCAAGTGTACATATACGGGCCAAGCCATTCCGGCAAGTGCCCAAAAAAGGCATGCACCAATTAACAAAATAGGTTTCATCTGTTTATTTTTTGCTTTTTGTTTTATTTAATTAGCTCCATAACCAGGATTCTGCGGTTTTAATTGGGCATTCAGATCCAGCTCGGCCAGTGGGATAGGGAACCAAATGCGATAGGGTTTCCAATTCGCCTGCAAATCGGGCACAGCCACATTATGAATGCCCCTTGTCGTCTGTAGTCCCTCGATCACCTCGGTGTATTTGTTAAAGCGGGCCAAATCAAAACGTCTATTCATTTCAAAGCACAGCTCTCTTGATCGCTCATCCATTAATTCTTCCACAAAATCCACCCGATAATAGGCCGTATTCAGTATGGCCACATCACTACCTTCCTTGGTAGCTCGCTGCCGCACCGTGGTCAATACCGCTCTAGCACCCGCCTCGTCGCCCGTAAAATAAAGTGCCTCTGCTTGTAGTAACAACACATCAGCATATCTTAGCAATGGCACCAAGCCATCACTGGCCCATTGTGGTATTGGTTTTTGTGCCGCATCGCGTTGCCTAAATTTAGTAGAAGATAAGTATCCTTGATCTGGCGAAGTAGCCGTTGTAGGTGTATAATACCGGTAGCCACCTATTTCCTCTACGACAGAATTGGCAGTAATATTTCTGCTGATGTTATGCGTGCGGCGTACATCGTTGCTATTATACCGATCAAAAGCTTCGGCTAAAGGGCCAAACCAGCGGGTAGTGCCTCCGCCAAGCGATGCCGAACCAAAGGGTACCCAATCGCTGTATCTATTCCACACCCCATTACTGGCAGAACTACTTGCTTCGGCGGTGAATAAACATTCTTCATATTGCGCATCGCGGGTAGTTTCCCTAAACAAAAAATCATACCGATCGGTTAATTTGTAGCCACTGTTCTGTACAATATCGGTCGTCACAGTAAGTGCCTGCGCATACATTTCTGCTGCATTCACCCAGCCAAAGCTATTCAAGGCGAAATTCAAATCGGCACCCATTCCAAATTTTTTGGCACTCGCCAAGTAGGTATATACCCTGGCTAAATAACCCGCTGCCGACCACCGGTTAGCCGCGCCTTGTATTTTTGCCCGGGGTGGAAGTTGGTCATAAGCAAATTGTAAATCTGAAATGATCTGCTTATACACTTCTTCAACTGGCTGGCGCGGACCATCTTCCGGATCAGGAACGGTCTTTACCGGAATGGCACCGAACATCATGCTTAGGTATAAATGGTAAATCCCACGTAAGAACCGTGCTTCTGCCTGTATCTCCGTTTTTCTGGTTTCGTCCATATCAATTCCTTCCAACCGCGCAATCAGGTGGTTGGTACGGTTAATGCCATCGTAAAATGCAGCCCAAACCGATTTTAGTTTGGTTGTTGAGCTTGAAATAGCCGCTAACCCAAAGGGTGTCACATCATTAGAAATACCTGCACGCGTAATACATTCATCGGTTGCACCATTTAGCTCAAATAACAGAAACCGGCCAAAAAGTTCATTATTGCCATGCAAGGCATTGTAACATCCTGCTAGCGCAATCTCTGCTTCTTGCGGTGTTTTATAAAAATTTTCTGCCGAAGTAAACGAATAAGGGGCAGAATCCAAGAACTTGCTACAGCCCGTGTTGCATAATCCAAAGCAAGCCGTTAGTAAACTTATATAGATGATATTTTGAAATCTTTTCATAGCTGTTTATATTTTATAATGATGCCTTTACTCCAAGCATAAACGAACGAGCTCTCGGGTAAGCCAATCGTTCCAGTCCGGGCAATAGTGGGTTACTATAACTCACATCGGGATCAAAACTGGAATAATTGGTCCACACATGCAGGTTATTGGCCGTAGCATATACACTGAGGTTCTTTAATCCGATTTTATTGACCATTTTTTTCGGAAGACTATAAGATAAAGAAACATTCCGCAGCCTCAAATACGACGCGTCTTCGACGTAATAATCAGACATCATGGAGGCGGTAGCATTATTGGATACCACATCGGGGTATTTATTGGTGTGATTTTCTGGCGTCCAGTGTTCATCCCAAAATTCTTTGGATAGGTTCCAAACACCGCTTGGCCCCTGTATCAATCTAGATCCTAGATTGACCAATTGCCCGCCGTAAGACCATTCAAAAAAGATGTTGCATTCAAAATTTTTATAGGTGAACGTATTTTCAAAGCCACCAAAATGTTTAGGTAAACTACGCGAAATAAAGGTTCGGTCGTTCTCTTCATCCACCATATGATCGCCATTCAAATCCTTAAACTTCAGTGTTCCCGGTTTCACTGTCGCACCTGCTACAGCCACTACATCACTTTTTAGCACGTATTGGCGCGAACCATGCGGAATACTCGGATCACTGTTATTCTGCCAAGTAAAATCATCGATCTGGTACACACCATCTGTTAGAAAACCATAAGCCGTACCCAACGAATTTCCTACTTGTACCCTGCCCAAATTGGAAATACTTCCATTTTCCATAATAACAGGGATAAAATCAATGCTTCCCAGACTTTTTATGGTATTTTGGTTGGTGCTGATGTTGAAGCTAGTAGACCAACGAAAATTTTTGCTATCAATATTAATTGACGTTATCTGTAGCTCAACACCTTTATTATCGATTCTCCCTAAGTTCTTCCACAATTGGGTATAGCCCGATTCAGATGCCACATAGGCAGGCAATAACATATCTTTCGTTTGTTTGATGTAGTAATCGGCACTAAACGTTAAACGGTTTTTCAATATACCCACATCTACACCCGCATTATACTGGGTAGTAGCTTCCCATTTCAGGTCCGGATTAGCCGCTGCCGAAGGTGCCATACCAAAAATATTGCTGCCTGCAGAAGCATAATAGGCATTATCCATCTCAGAGAAATAGCGATATGCCGGAATACGTTCATTTCCGGTTCTGCCATAGCTCAAGCGAAGTTTTAACTGGTCGAACGCGTTCAATGATTTGATAAACTCTTCCTTATGCGCCTGCCAGGCAAAAGCTGCCGATGGGAAAAAGCCATAACGGTTTCCGGGGCCAAACTTATCCGAACCATCGGCGCGGAAGCTCACGGTAAACAGGTAACGCCACAACAGCGAATAGTTTGCCCTTGCCAACCACGATATACGGTTATTTGCCCAGCGCGATGAACGTACACTTGATATCAGTCCGCCTTTGCTAATATCATCTATCCCCGTTGTTTCGTCTACAAAATCCATACTGCGCATGCTTTGGTATTCATAGTTATACCGATTTATCTCAAAAGCCCCCATCAGGTCAAGCTTATGGATCCGGTTAAATGTCTGCAAGTAATTGAGCCTAGTGGTACTGTTCCAGCTATAGGCCCGCCGTTCCTGTAAGGCAGCTACCCCATTATTCAGGTTGCCCATGGTGGTATACTTACTGTAAAATTCCTTTCCCTTTGAACTAGAAAGGATGCCGCCCACCGTGGTATTCAACTTTAGATTTTTAGCAAGCTTATATTCGATGTAAGCACTCACATTGGTCCGTATGGTCGCCGTATTTTTATACGCATCATCCAACATGGAAACCGGCGTGATGTAGCGGGTTACATCGTCATCTGTTGCTGGATCATAAAACTCAAGAGGCTTGGTCATAATGATACGCTGTACAATGCCATTGGCCGAGTTCACCAAGCCGGTATTGGTAGCTCCTACCATTTCCTGATAAGAACCCAAAATATTCAGTCCCATTTTTAACTTGGCACTGTGGTCATGGTCTACCCGTAACCGTACATTATAGCGGTTCAGTCCGTTACTACGGATAATACCCTCTTGGTTCAAATAGCCTATCCCACCCGCAAAAACCGTTTTATCACTGCCCCCGCTAAAGGAGAGATTATGGTTTTGTGTAGCCGCTCTTCTAAACGCCTCATCCTGCCAATCATGTTGCCGAAAACGATAGGGGTCTACTGGCGAGTTGGTATCTACCACACCATCTCGGAGCACATAAAATAAGGGGGAGTTTGGACGGGTTTCTCGCTGAAAATCAATCCATTCATCACCATTCAGCAGTTCCAATTTACGGGAGGCCTCCGAAAAACTGACATAGCCATGGTAAGCAATTTCTGATCGCCCTTTCTGGCCCGATTTAGTGGTGACCAGCACGACGCCGTTGGCACCGCGCGACCCGTATATGGCCGTTGCAGAAGCATCTTTCAATACTTCGATGGATTCGATATCCGATGGATTGAGCGAAGATAGCGGATTGGCCGAGTTGCCGATATTAGCTTCAGAAGCCGTGGCTACTTCATCCGAGTTCACATCGAAGGGCACGCCGTCAATTACAAACAGCGGACTGGATGACCCATATAATGAGTTTGCTCCTCTTATCTGGATGTTCATTTCTGCACCCGGCTCGCCCGATTGTGCATTAATACGCACACCGGGCATCTTCCCCTGTAACGAGCCTAGCAAGTCTGGATTGGCCGATCGCTCAATCTCTTCGGCCTTGACGCCCGTTACCGAGCCCGTCAAATCCGAACGGGTTTGCTCACCATATCCTATTACCACCACTTCATCTAGGTTCTTAACAGATTCGCTCATGGCCGCATTAACCATGGTGCCCGCTTTTACCTGTTTTTCCTGTTGTGCATAACCCATTCTCGAAAATACCAGCACAGCCGTTGGGTTCAAGAGCCGAATGCGGTATTTTCCGCTGTTGTCGGTAGCTGTGGCAATCTTCGTGTTTTTAATATAAACCCTTACTCCCGGTAGCGGCCCGCCTTGCCTATCGGTTACCGTACCGCTCACAGATAATGGCTGGACAGCCTTTTTAGCTATTTCTGCCCAACTCTGGTGTAAGATCAAACTCAAAAACACCGTAATTAATAACTTCACTTTCATCATAATTTTACTTGGTTAAATTGATAATTAGCGTTTTAGATCATTCGTTCCCAGCATCGATGATTTTTCTTTATTTCGTATCATAGCATCGGATTTCGTATAGCTGCGCCGTGCTATCGCCGTTTGTAGCATGGATAGCTATCTTCAGTTTATCGGTCGTAACCGGTTGTGGCAGTGTGTGTATGCGTTGTCGCTGGTAATTCCCTTTCACCTCAACCACTTGTTCCCATCTCCCCGCTACCCATGCAGAGATTGTGTAGTCGCGCACACACTGCGGATCTTTATAAAAAGGGGCATAAGCATGTAGCTCTCGCAATAAATGGCCGGCAAATGTTAAGCAAATCTCAGCAATACTTTTTGGTTCGCCCCAGGTTAATTGCACCCATTGGGGCAGCGGCAATAGCGGGTCTGATTTCCAGAGATTTGTAAATGCTGCTGGACGAGTAACGCCATTGGTTATGTTGGTTGCTTCATAACAAGCTTGCGGAGGCTCCGTTTTAAAACTCAGCGTATGGCCGCTACCAAAACGACGCATTTTATTCGTACCAATCTGGTAACAGGCCATGTGCCCCGTAACAATCTTTCCAGCCAATAACCATTCTACCTCTTTGTTTGGAAACACATCCAATCGAACAAATTTTCCGATGGTCAAACCATTTAGGTTGACCTCGAAGTCTACCCATTGCTTTGCTCCGGGGGGTACTTCTATTACATCCGCTGCCAGTTCTTTCAGTTCATTGATCCGGTAATCCCAAATATGGTCTACTTCCAATAATTTCACCTGCAGTGTTTGCGAAGAAGCACTATGATTGCTTACACAGATGGATATGCGCGCTAAATGTTCATTTCCGATGGCAATCATCTGTCCACGCCTCGTATGTAGCATGGTATCCATATACTGCGGTTGGTCTTTCCAGATATGTAAGCCTTTATGAAAACCGGTGCTTTCCGGTCCGGCGCCATATTCCTTGGCGCTACTGCTCGCCGTAACCTGTGCACAGCGGGCTACATCCGCTGTATCTTCATTTTTATAATTAGGCAGAAAGCAGCCATCGCGTAGCAGCCGCTGTTGAATGTGCGCTACATCACTTGCAGTTAAATTTCCTACGGCCATCTGCTGGCTAATGGCGCGTGCAGCCGCCGTGCCTGCGGCCTGCCCCAATAAAGCCGTTGTAGACATGACCCTTACCGTGCCCAATGCCGCATGCGTGACACTGATATTGCGGCCCGCCATCATTAAGTTATCCACATCCTTGGCAATCAGGCATCGCAACGGAATACCATAGGGTCCTGCATAACTTTTTACGGCATAATCGGTAAAGGTATTATAATCTTCACCACTGGCCGGTTCACTATGTTCGGCCAGCAATCCACCTGGCGTATGTAGATCAATAAACCAGCCTCCGAAGGCAATTTCATCCTCAAACACCGTACACGCTTGCGGGTCATGCTCGGTCATCAGGTATTTGCCCATGATGCGCCTGCTTTCCCGCTTACCCGGAATCTGACCGATCCAATCGAGCGCATAGTTTTTAGTGATTTCTTTCATTTTAGGGTCGCGGTTTTTCATCCAGTCCCACACACCCAATGCATGACGCGTCAGCTCATGCCTTATCTCTTCATTCTGATGGATGGTATGATAAGGCACACCAATCTCGATCCACCAATAGCCACCCCGTTCGTCTTTTGGGGGGCGCCCATTTTGATAAAAAAAGCTGGCATCTTCATATTTCATTGCCCAATCAGGTGCCTCAAAACTCACGGGCTCATTCATCCGTTTCGTTTTAAAATGGATAGAACTTCCCATCACATCACCATTACCCTGAAGCGGTGCATGCGGCTCATTAAATTCATTCCGGCTCTCGCTACCCATCCGCCATTCACAACCCGCCTGGCAGGCTACTATGCCATCGCCCGTACAGTCTATAAAAACCTCCCCTTCCAATATCCATTCTACTTCAGCTCCTTGCGTATAGGCACTGATGGACTGAATCTGCCGTTTACCGTTCATCACTACATCCTGAAAATCTGTATTCAAGTACAGTGTCAGGTTTTCCGTTTGCTGCACCAGATCATACTGCACCATATCCCATACCGAGTTAGTCCAACCGTTTTCAAAAATCTCTTCATGGTTGATAGCCCTTTCCCTGATCAGCAATTCAGATATGATTCCCGTTTCGCGGGCATATGCATGGAACGCCGCCGCTCCGTGCGGTGTTACCCGAATCTCTGACGAACTATTTCCACCAAGCACCGGCCTATTCTGTACCAAACAGGTTTTCATCTCTTGCCTGGCAGCAGCCACCGCTGCACATAAACCAGCCAACCCACCACCAATAACCACTACCTGATAACCTTTTTTTTCTTTCTTCATGTTATATGCTAAATCGTATTTAATTCTTTCTCAATGACCATAAAATAACACCACAAATAGCAGAGAGCACCAAACCAAAGGCAATCACCAAACCCATCTGATCGCCCGCAGTAAAAGCCAGTGCATAAATAATTAAGGAGAGTACCCCCATGCTATAGGCCAGTAGCCTGGCCGGATATACAGCCAATTGGCGGGGTGCCGACGTAGCTTCCATCGAAATCGTTTCTGTTTGCATTCGGGTAAATCCGGCACTTATCTGTTTACTCCTTAATTCAAATAAGAGAAGCGTGGTTAAAGGAACCAATACCCCCACAGCAATTTCTACGATTAAGGAGTTTTGAGCTAACCAACTCACAAGCGGATTAGCCGCAGTTTCTACCACCGCTATTTTCACCAATGCAGCAGCCAAAAAGCTCGCGGCTGTAGCCACCCACACAGCTTTTGCATCTACCTTACCAAAAAACAAACCCCATATGGTTGGCAACACCATGGGTACCACCAGCAGCGATGTAATGGTGAGAATAACCGTTTCGGCCCCACCAATATGGGGAATGGCAATGGCACCACCAATAATCACTGCACCGATCAGGAACGAGCTGATCCGGCCAACCAATAACAATTCTTTTTCAGTAGCTTGTGGCTTGAGTAAAAGCTTATACCAATCGTTTGTAATCGCTCCGGCATAGACATTGATTTCACCATCAATATAACTGGCCGCAGAAGAGAACATGGCTGCCAGTAAGAGTCCCATCATGCCGCTGGGCAGAACCGCTGCACAGGCTAAGAAGTATGCCTGTTCCGGATTTGCCGCGGGGTCGATCACCCGATAAATCATGGCGGGTAGCATCCACACAACCGGACTCAACAAATAGAGTGTACCTAACAAATAAGCAGTCTTTCTTGCGTCATTCGGTTGTTTAACAGCCAGAAAACGTTGGATAAAAACCCATTCACCGCCAAACTTAAATGTATGCACCACCACCCAACCCAACAAGAACCAATAGGTAAACTTACTATCCGAAAAATTTAAAAACCCTTCGGGGGCAGTCCGTATAAATTCGCGTACCCCACCTACATGTTCAAAACTAAGCGGCACCACAAACAATACGGTTACCATCAACACCACAAACTGAACCGCATCGATAATGAGAACAGCCCACAATCCACCACTTACGGCATAGACCAACATGAGCAGGCCCGAAATGATGCAGGCATAGGTAACCGACAGATTACCAGTAGCCGCATCGCACAAGATATTGCTCTCTGGCAATGGAACCAAGGCGCAAAACAAGGTAGCAAAAGCATATAAAGCCACACTCATGGCCACCAGTTTAAACAACATACCCACCCAAGTGTAGAACTGTACCACCGATTTACCAAAACGGATATGGATAAACTCGCCGATGGTTGTTACACCCAATTGGGCCCACTTACCAGCCAATACCTTACCTACAATAAAAGAGCTCACACCCAGTGCCATTAAAATACTAATGGCTACAGCACCATGTTTATAGGCAATGCCGCCCCACACCACAAAGGTTCCGGCAGAAAAAGCACTCATAAAAGCCGATATTCCAGACAACCACCAGGGCGATTGCCTGCTCACCGCAAACATATCAGCCGCATTCTTATTCCATTTGCTCAATATGCTACCAATAAAGAGCATGCCTACGGCATATATGATCAGTACGAAATAGTCTAAAAGAATCATCAATAATTTCTGCTTTAATCTACCGTAACAAACCTAAATAAAGATACTATTATAGATAGCTATCTGTTTAATTGGTTAGTTATTACGTTGCTAATATATCTATTAAATAACGTTTTATGCAAATAACAATAGCCTTATAGCGCATTTTTTATATCTTTAACGTTTGCGGTATGTATTAAAATATTTATCTTGAATTTGATTTTTTTTATTAATTTGGCTAGCTCAATCACAAGCGGATATATATGCCTAGAGTAAAATGTCAAAAATGCGGTAAAGACGAAACCGTACTGAAATCAGGATTTGTACGCGGTGTACAACGGTACTTCTGCAAAGAATGCCTATATCATTTTACGCTCGTCAAAAAGAAACGGCAAACAGATCCTTTTAATAGAAGGCGCCAAACCACTATTGTTGACATCGCCAAGGCCGTGGGTGTATCAGCCTCTACCGTATCGAGGGCGCTTAAAGGGCATGGCGATATTGGCACCAAAACCCGCAATTTAGTTCAGCAGGTTGCTACCGAATTGGATTACCAACCTAATCTAGTGGCACAAAGCCTACACCGACGTGAAACCCATGTTATCGGGGTAGTCATACCGGATATTGAAAACCCATTTTTTGCTTCTGTATTAAGCGGCATACAGCACATGGCTTCCGCATCGGGATACAAGGTAATGATTTACCAATCTGACGAATCGCATAAAACAGAGGCAGCCAACATACAAACCATCATGAGCAACTGGATAGATGGTCTGCTCATCTGCCATTCGAAAGAAACCCAATCGTTTGAGCATCTAAAATTACAAATGAACAAAGGCATTCCTATTGTTCATTTTGATCGCATATGCGAAGAAGTGGAAACATCTAAGGTTTTACTCGACAATGTAGCTGGCGCCGAAGAACTGGTTACACACCTCCTTAACGAAGGATGCCGCCGAATTGCAGTTATTGCAGGTCCTGCACATTTGTACATCACCAAAAAAAGGCTGGATGGTTATAAAAACGCCCTCCAGAAAGCACAACTGGAAATAGACGATCGGTGGATTACCCATACCGATTTTACGCCTGCAGCCATTCATGCAGCCATCGATTCCTGGTTGCTACTCAATGAGAAACCCGATGCTATCTTCTGCATTTCAGACAACAGCGCCATCCGCACCATGCTCTATCTCAAACAGCGATCGATCAAAATCCCTGACGAAATCTGTGTGGCCGGCTTTGGCAACGATTATACGGGGCTCATCATTGAACCTGCGCTCACCACGTTTGACCCTCGCGCTTTCAAGGTTGGAGAAAAGGCCACCGAACTTTTTTTTGATCAGATTATTGCGGGTGATCGTTTCAAACCAAAAACCGTAACCATCAAGGGCGAGCTTGTTGTTAGAGCTTCTTCGCTGAGAAAATCACACTCATCTTGATCCGTAAAGATTTGTATATAAAACAAACCTGTTGTGCATTATCATACTAAACTTGTCATCCTGAGCCTGTCGAAGGATTTCAAATGATGGATAAAGATGTTTATTCGTAAGTGTTTGCTTTCAATGGTACTCATGAGCTCCCTAATGTCGGTTCGACTTCGCTCAACATGACGTAATCAGTGATGTTTGGTCATCATGTACAACAGGTATAAAACAATATAGAAAGAATAATCTCAGGGGCTTCAATTACCATTAATTAATATACCCCAAAGACCGTAAAAACCGATCGGCTTCCTTCAGTGTAGCCTCGTAATAGGGATTGCTCTTATTTGATTTATAATTGAAAAAGCCGTGCCCCTGCCCTTCATATAATACTAGTTCACATCGGCTCCCCACTTCCCGCATCTTCTGTTGGTATTGTCTGGCTGTTGCTACCGGTATGAGTTTATCTTGGGTGCCCAAGAAAACAATCGCAGGTGCCGCCCCTTTTCTGATGTTATGATATGGTGATATCTGCTCATAGTTGTCTTGCAGCCGGTCGTAGCCATAATTGCCCGGCCCATTGTTGAACACC
>Ga0164243_10004845_pt1 | contig 20825 bp, 20 predicted proteins | sample OricompcompostOP_FD_108781 | JGI IMG/M metagenome (GOLD analysis project Ga0164243, IMG submission 108781) | Organic Plus compost microbial communities from Emeryville, California, USA - Original compost - Organic plus compost (OP) | ecosystem: Engineered > Solid waste > Mixed feedstock >...
CCGTGCGCCACGCCATCGTCAGCCGACTGCTGCGCCCCCATCCGCCACCACGACGATGTCCGCACTGTCAAAAGCCGCTCGCACCGCCGCCGCGTGAATGACACATGCCAAAGTAGGGATAGTCCATCTTCGCGTCTTTTCGGGCGAGCAAAACCATCCGGGCCGGGCCGAGCACGGCCGGCCGGATGGGTAACGGATGGTATCCCGGATGGCGGCGTCAGCGGGATAGCGGAAAACCGAGGCTCCATTCGCGGGTGCATCGCAGACGATGCGCAGAGCCCCTCGCTCGCCTCAGGAAAAGGGGCTCCGGCCCATTCTCGGAGCGGGCAAATAACCCGCCGAGGTCAGGCGGTCGCCCCCGCCGGGGCACGCGCGCGCCGGTCCGTCTCGGCCGACGACACAAGCTTGGTCGTGTTGTGCGGGTCGATTACGAATTTCTTGGACGCGCCGTCATGGAAGATCTTGTAAGCCTCGGCGGCGCGGTCGAGCGAGATGACCTCGGTATTCAGCAGCGGCGTCAGGTATGGCATCCGGTCCCAAAGGATCGCCATCATCAGGTCGCGGTTGTATCGCATGACCGGGCATTGGCCGGCGGTCATGGAGGGCGACTTGACCCAGGCCTTCGGGAAACCGAGCGCCATCAGGCCTTTCTTGTTGAGCTCGGTGGGAGCGCCCGGATCCATGTTTGTGTAGACGCCGGGAATGCCCATGGCGCCGGCCGGCTTGATCACCTCCATCAGCATGTTGACGACCGCTTCGACCTCGTTCTTGCGTGCGCCCTCGGGCCCGTGGCCATGGCATTCAAGGCCGACGCAATCGACGGCGGCATCGACCCAGCGCTCGCCGGTGCCGAGGATCTTCTCGATCTGGTCGGGTACGGGTGTGGCGCTCGACGTGTCCACGATCTCGTAGCCGGCCTTTTTCACCAGATCGAGCCTGGCCTTGTTCTCGTCGCCGACGATGATGCACGAGGCACCCAGGAGCTGCGCGCTCGCCGCGGCGCAACGGCCCACCGGCCCGGCGCCGGCGATGTACACGGTCGACCCCGTGCCGACCCGCGCCTCCATGCAGCCATGGTAGCCGGTCGGCAGGATGTCGGAGAGCAGGGTGAGGTCCCTGATCTTCTCCATCGCCTGGTCGCTGTCGGGGAATTTCAGGAGCTGGAAGTCCGCCCACGGCACGAGCATGTACTCGGCCTGGCCGCCCTGCCAGCCGCCGAGATTGAATCCATAGGCGCCGCAGTACCCGAGGTCCTCGTTGGCGTTCAGGCAGACGTCCGTATGGCGTTCCTTGCAGTTGCGGCAGACGCCGCACGCCACATTGAACGGGACCGAGCAGAGATCGTCCTTCTTGATGCGTTCAACATGCGAACCCACCTCGACGACCTCGCCGGTGTTCTCATGGCCCAATTGCATCCCCGGCGGAGCCTCAAAGCGGCCGTTATAGATGTGCAGATCGCTGCCGCAGATGTTCGTCGCCACGAGCTTGAGAATGACGGCGTGCTCGATCTTGCGCCCCTTCGGGTCTTGCATCTTGGGATAACCCTTGTCCTGGACCTCGACCTTGTGCGGCGCCATGAATGTGACTGCGCGATTACCGGCCATTGACTGCCTCCGTTGATTAGACCAATGCCGTGCCGTCCGCTGCGTAATGACTCGTCCGTGCGCTACCCGGCCGCTCCCGCCAGCGGGAACACGATCGCTGCGATCAAAGAAACCTGAATTAGCCGTCAGAACATTAGCCGTCAGAACAGATGCTTTACAGATGCTTTGTAACGGCGCGTCCTCATTCGCCGTTCTCGCGCGGTAACGGCGCGTCCTCATTCGCCGTTCTCGCGCGGTAACGGCGCGTCCTCATTCGCCGTTCCCGCGCGGATGAGCGCGTCGAGCGTGTCGCACGAATGCTCCGGCCGTGCTCCCGATCGATCGGCCGTAGCCGGCGGTGCGGCGGCGGGTGGGATCGCAGAGATCATCAAAGATCGTATCGTAAGGCGGTCGGACAGCGTCGACCTCAATGACGAACTCAGGGCCGGCGGGTTGGTTCTCTTTGTGCGCGTGGATAGTTCCGACCGCGAGGCTAAGGCACTCGCGATCATGCGGGACGGTGGCGCCGATCGGGTCCACGTGCACGAAGTCAAGGTGCCGAAAAGGGTCAAAGACATCCCGCTCGCCGAGATCACGTCGGACCCGCGGCTCGGGCCGGAGAAGCTCGGCGGATGATCAGGGTGAACGCTGAGGGGCCTGCCGATCCGATTCATGAAGGACATTGCAATGACCGGCAGGTTTATCTTCGTCGCCTCCTTCGGCGCAGGTGCCTACGCCGTCGATGTACCAGGCGCTCGGCGCAGGCGTCCGGTATCTTCCCGATCCGCTTTTTGGCGCAGTCTTCCGTTCATGGCTCGGCCGCGGCCATAACAGCGGTGCGCAGGGGCGAGCGGCGTTCGAAGCACATCAGCCGCCTACGCCTGCAGCGGCGCGGATGGCGGGTTTGTTCGCCAGATCAGTATGCTCAACCCGCGTACTGTCAGCTATCGGATCCGAAAATGGCACGTGAGGTCTGGGGCGCAGACGACAACTCCCGAAGGATAGAGCACTCTTAGCCCGCGATTTCCGCGCCTCGTTCCGCCGAATCGCCGGCGCCAGCCACTTCACGCCGGAGGACCATCCGGACGTCGTTGCCGAAGGGAGTCTGCTCGTCAACGAAGTGGGAAACGCGCTCCCGGATGACGCTCCGCTGGACCCCGGGCGTGCCTTGTGTCGACAAGCGCCGATCCATGCACCTCCTTCGGCTCGGGGTAGTCGCATGCGCTATGAGCGCGCCCGGGCGAACCTGCGTTGACGGCGATCAACTGTCGCCGCCGGATCGTGTCGAAACGGCGGCCGATACCGGGTTGCCGGGCGCAAGCTGCGCCTTTCGAAGCCCGTCTCCACGCAGAGCTCGATGACGGCCGGGTCTACTCCGCATACTCCTCGGAGCCTTGCACCCAGAGGAACGACTGGATGTCGATCATGTCGCGCGGACGCAGGTCGCGAAGGCCATCGCGCACGGTCGCCGCAAAGTCCAGCATGCTCATATAGGTCTTCCAGGCCGGGCGCGATTCATAGTGGAACGGAAAGCCGTAGGCGCGGGCTGCACGGCGCGTGACATTGGGCTTCAGGAAGATGTCCGTGCGGGGCGTCGCGAGGAAGCCGAACACGGTCACGATCGGCCAGGTCGACACGCGCGACTGCTTGCGCGGCAACGCCGCAATGACCTCGCACCAGCCGTCGAACCTGCTCGCCATCTCTCCAGTGCCGTACAGAAAATCGTAGAGCCCCTTGGCGAAGGCGAGGGCCCCCGCCGCTGATCTGACGGCGTCGCGCAGCGCCATCTTCTCGAACGAGAAGATCAGGTGGGTGCGCGCCTCGACCGCCACGGCGCGCGTCGCGATCTCTTCATAGGCGCCTCTGCCCAGAAGGGACTGGAAGTGCGCGCGATCGAGCTGGGCTTCCCATTGCTTGTGCGCCTCCCATTTGTAGTTCCGCTCCCAGGCGAGATACGTCTCGTCGCGGAAGCCGTCCGGGAAGATGCGGAGGAACTTGCGGCGGCAGCGCGACGCGCCGCTCGCAAGCGGGACATGCGGCACTGCCCGCCTTTCGACGCCGCGCGCGTTCGTGGTCAGGGCGCCGAAGCGGGGCGTCGGCAGGGTCGAAAGCCTGGACTTCGGCATCGTTGCGCCTCCTGCGCCGTCTGCGGTCGACGCTAACTATCGTCGGGCCGCGCCAACGGCGCCTTGACTGCCGTCAACGTTGAGGGCACGCGGATGAGGGATTCTGCCAACGATGGTCCGATCATCCTTGTCCGGGACCGAGCGCTGCATTGGGCGGATGGAGGCGTTCAAGCCCGAACAATATACCGACCACGCCACGGAGCGCGATCAGCCACCAGTTGCGCACAAAGGCTCGGCTTGTGGTATTGACCATCCCCGCTGAAGCGGCGATTTCAACTGTCACCCGTGGACCCACCGTGTTCACGATCCACTCCTGCGCTTAATACTTGGCGCATCGCAACCGAGGAGGAAACATGATTGAGCTGCATACCGCCGCAACTGGGAATGGCCGTCGCCCCGCCGTCATGCTGGAGGAGTGCGGTCTGCCGTACAAGCTCCATAAGATTGACCTCGCAAAAGGCGAGCAGAAGCAGCCGGCATTCCTGGCTCTGAACCCGCTCGGCGCGATCCCGGTGATGGTCGACACGGACGACCCCAGCGGGCAGCGAATCGCGCTGTCGCAATCGGCCGCCATGCTCCTCTATCTCGCCGACAAGACCGGCAAGTTCCTTCCCAAGGACCCGGTAAGGCGGGCTGTGGCGCAGCAATGGCTGCTGCATGTGATGTCGGACCAGCAATCGACGAGCACCGCCCTGTTCATCGTCGCGTCACTGCCCGACAAGCCGGCTTCGGCGGTGGCCAAGTTCGAAGGCCGTTTGCTGGATTTTTTCCGTTTTGCCGACCGGCGGCTCGGCGAGGCGCAGTATCTTGCGGACGAGCTGTCGATTGCCGATTTCGCGCTCTACCCGATCGCGATGGCGCGCCGCGAAATGATCGACAAGGCGAGCGGGATGGACAATTTCAAGCGCTGGATGGCGGCGCTGGGCGCGCGGCCGGCGGTTACGCGCGGCATGCAGGCGCCGGGCTAGAGTCCCTTCCACGATCCATGATCGCACGCGCCCCGCTCATGTGCAGAGCGCGTGCAAGCCGGCTTCCGCTCCCGTACCGGATGGCGAAGGCGATCGGGGCATCCGCAAGGTCCTCCAGCTCCAGCTTGGGCTCCGCTTATCGCGTGACTGCGTTGCAAAACTCGGTTGCTTTTGTTTGCTGAGCGCGGCTTTGAGTTTTCGCCGTTCCATTCTCCCGTTGGGGAGTTGCGGCGATCGGTACCAACACTTGACGCGCCGCCTGGGCCCGGCAAGCGGCCAGCGGTGGGGCACGGCGGAGGAGCTTGGCGAGGCGCCGCAGGTTCTGCGCGGTTGCGGTGAGCAGCACCTCATCCCTGGCGCCGCTCAAGCCGCGCAGGCGAAGCCGGTCGAGCTTCAGGATGCGCTTCATAAGGGCAAAGCGCATCTCGACCTTCTTGCGCTCGCGGCGTGACCGCTGGAAGGCTTCCGTGCTGGCAAGCGCGCGGACGTGGTCCCGCACATCCTCGTCGACGTCGCGTGTGACCTTGCGCGCGACCGACGTTGTGCATTGCGGCTTCAAGGCGCAGATCGAACAATCGTTCTTGCTGGCCTTGTAATAGACGATGTGGCCCTGATCGATGGTGCCGGTGCTGGTGAGCTCTGCGCCGCCCGGGCAAATGTAAACGTTGCGCGCCGGATCGAAGACGAAGTCGGCTCTGCTGAAGGTGCCATCCGAGCGCGCCGAGCGATCCCACACGGGAACGTGCGGCGTGATCTTGCGATCCACCAGCCACTTGAGCAGCCTGGCCGCGCCATAAACGGTGTCGCCGAGGAGCCTCTCCGGCCGAAGACCGAAGCGGCGCTCGACGCGGGCCACCATGGTCTGGGTGATGGCGATCTCCTCTGTGCGATTGGCGCGTGTGCCCTCGGCATCAAGGATGATCCCAGCCTTGTTGTCGATGAGGTAATTCGCATCGTAGGCGAAAAATGGGTCGATGTCCTTTCTCGTGACCCACGCCGCCTGAGGGGCGGTCAGCGAAACCTGTTTGCCAGGCTTGCCCCCACCGCCGTCTCCACCGCCACTCTCCTCATCACTGCGGGCGGCGTCGAGAGCCGCGAGATACTCTCGAACCGCACGGGAGGCTTCCTCCGCCTTCGGCCAGGCAATCGGCCGGTCGCCAGATGCCCGCTTCTTCTTGTCCACATCCGCCTTGATCAGGCTCGCATCGATCGAGAACGCTTCGCCCCCGACGAGCCCAGCCGCCATGCACATCGCCACCACACGCTCGAACACGCGGCGCAAGGCATCGCTCTCGCGGAAGCGGTCATGCCGCGCGCGGCAGAACACCGAAGGATCGGGGATCTTGTCCTCGATGCCGAGCTTGCAAAACCACCGGTAGGCCAGATTGACCTGGACCTCGGCGCAGAGCCGCCGTTCCGAGCGGATCGCGAACACGTAGCCGACGACCAGCATCCGGATCATCAGCACCGGATCGATCGAGGGCCGACCCGTGTGCGAGTAGTAAGGCGCAAGCTCTCTGTGAACCCAACCGAGATCGAGCACGGCGTCGATCTGGCGGACCAGATGGTCGGGCGGCACCACCTTGTCGAGATCAAAAGCATAGAAAAGCTGCCCTTGTCCGTTTTCCCGCCGCCCCATCATGCGCCGCTCCCCTCGGTGATCGTCTTAATCCAACGGAATCACGGTTCGCGAGCCGTCTCAAGAAGAGTTCTGCAACACAATCGTCTTCAAATGTATGGTCCGGCCGGGCGTTGCAAGAGGCCTTCGTCGATCTGGCGGTGAGCGGTCTTGCATCAATGATGGTATGGACGGCCCCGCGACTCAGCCACGGCGTGGCAGAGTCACAGCTTGTGGGTCAACCGAAGGAGGCTGTCCGCCATGACGATCACGACAATCGGGCTCGATCTCGCCAAGAACGTGTTCCAGGTCCATGGCGCCGATGCTGAGGGACGCCCCGTGCTGCAGCGCCAGCTCCGGCGAAGCGAGGTCCGCCGGTTCTTCGCCAATCTCGCGCCGTGCCTGATCGGCATGGAGGCCTGCGGCGGCGCTCACTTCTGGGCCCGCGAGCTCCAGACGCTCGGACATGAGGTCCGCCTCATGCCGCCCCAGTATGTCCGGCCGTATGTCAAGCGGAACAAGAACGACTCGGCCGACGCGGCGGCGATCTGCGAGGCCATGACCCGGCCGACCATGCGGTTCGTGCCAGTGAAGAGCCCGGAGCAGCAGGCGCTTCTCGCGCTGCATCGTATGCGAGAGCTTCTCGTCCGGCAGCGCTCGATGCTGATCAGCGCCGTGCGCGCGCATTTCGCGGAATCCGGGCTCGTCGCCGGGCAAGGCGTCCGGAATGTCTCGCGCCTTGTCGCGATTCTGGACGAGGCAGGTGACCCGCGGCTGCCCGATTTGGCGCGCGAGGCGCTTAGCGCGCTGGTCGCAAATTCCGCGATATCGCGCATCGCATTCATGCGCTCGAACACAGGATCGTAGCCTGGCATCAGGCCAATGATGTCAGTCGGCGGCTGACGACAATCCCGGGCGTGGGGCGCTCACGGCGAGCGCGATCGTCGCCACCGTGGGCGAGGCCGAGCAATTCAGGTCCGCCCGCCAGTTCGCAGCGTGGCTCGGCCTCGTGCCCAAGCAGCACTCGAGCGGCGGCAAGGAGCGCCTCGGCGGGATCAGCAAGCGGGGTGACGTCTATCTGCGCCGGCTGCTCGTCCACGGCGCGCGGGCGGTGGTGGGCTGGCGGCGCCGGACACGGGCCAACCCGTCACCCTGGATCAGCGGCCTGCTGGCGCGGCGACCGATGAACGTCGTGACTGTCGCGTTGGCCAACAAGAACGCTCGCATCGCCTGGGTGCTGATGACGCGCAACGAGGTTTATCGATCGACGCTCGCGCGGCCGGCGGCTTGACCGAGGGCCGGGCCCAGGCGTCGTCGACTGCGGGGGCAAGGACGGAATGATGGCAAGAACGGTCGCGGACCGAGCGCGGCGGAACCCGTCGGATACATAGCACGCATCGAGTGCGCTCAATGATTGGGCGCCACTCTTCGGATTCCATCAGGGCCAACGGCGCGAGGGCGCTGGACGCGTAGGCCGGATAGATGACTGCAAGCGATCCGTCTGCCACCAATCCGAACGAGGCTCTTGCGGCCGCGGGGCCGTCCATAGATGTATCCGGCCTTGGATTGGAGCGCGTCGCACTCCGGGCCATCATGGATATCAGCGCGCCTGCGATCTCCTTAGCGGACAGGCCTCAACGGGCCATTTGGGTCACCAGTGCTCGCACGCGCCGGGAAGACCGAGCCTCCATCTCTTCTCACCCTCTCGCAGACCTCGGCAGGTAATCTGTCGGTCTACGGCATCGTATGCGGCCTCCGCCTCAGGCAATCGAGCAGGTCAGGCGATCGCCTCGCCCAGCCTGGTCACCTCGAAGTTCCGGCCGCGCGCCAGAACGCTCCAGGCGATGCGAGCCAGCTTGTTGGCAAGCGCGACGGCCAGCACGTTGTGGTGCAGCCGCCTCCGCGCCGCCTCAAGCCAGGGCTTGAGCCCAGATCGCTCCCAATTCTTTGGCCTGATAAGTACAACCCACGCGGCCTGAACGAAGAGGACGCGCAGGTAGCGGTTGCCGCGCCTCGATATGCCGCCGAGGATCGTGCGATCGCCGGTCGAGATCTGCTTTGGGACGAGCCCCAGCCAGGCAGCGAAGTCGCGGCCCTTGGAGAAAGTGTCGCCGGTGCCGATCGCGGCCACCATCGCACTGGCGATGATCGGTCCGACTCCCGGCACGCTCATCAGCCGCACGCAACCGGCATCCTGGCGCGCGAGCGCTTCGATCTCATCGGACAGCTGGTCAATGCGCTCATCGAGCCGGTGCCAGTCGCCCGCCAGGTCCTCGATGACACGCATCAGGCGGGACGACAGGATGTCGGCGCGCGTCGCAAGGACCTCCGGCAAGGCAGCCCGCAGGAAGCGCCGGCCCTGCCGCACGGCAATGCCGCGCTCCAGCAGGAAGGCGCGGATCTGATTGATGAGGCCAGTGCGCTGGCCGACCAACCGGTCACGCACCCAGTGCAACGCCTGCAGGTCGAGCTGATCGGCGGTCTTGGTCGCCACGAACTTCATGGTCGGGCGTTGCACCGCCTCGGCGATCGCCTCCGCATCGCGGAAGTCATTCTTCTGGCCCTTCGAATAGGGACGCACGTACTTCGCCGGCATCAGCCGGGCATCGTGGTCAAGCGCCATCAGTCTGCGGCTAAGATGATGCGCGCCGACGCAGGCCTCCATGCCTATCAGGCAAGGCGGAATGTTGGCGAGACGCGGCTCAATCTGGCTACGCGACCATTTCTGCCGCAGCACGATTGCGCCGAGCTTGTCCAGGCCGACAACGTGAAACGCGTTCTTGCCGATGTCGATACCGATCACGGAAATCGCCGTGTTGAGCTTCTCAGCCATGGCGTGCTCCTGTCTTTGAGGCCCCTGGCCAGCCTACTGGCTCACCAGGCAGGAGCACGGCCGGACCATCCCATTAGCGGACATGCGGTTCCCAGTGCGTGCTCGCACTTGGGCGCCCCTCGCCGCCGCATGCCGGCACCTCAGCAGAAGAAATGGCAGTCGAGTTCACTCGACCACCTCATCGGCGCGAGCGAGAAGGGGCGGCGGGACGTCGATCCCGATCTTCTTCGCCGTCTGCAGGTTGATCCCGAGCTTAAACCGCGTCGGTTGTTCGACCGGCAGCTCGGCGGGTGCGGCGCCGCGGAGAATACGGTCGACGTAGTAAGCCGCGCGCCGGTACAGCACGATCCAGTCCGGGCCGTACGAAACCAGGTACCCGCCGCGCATGTTGGCATCGACCGGAGTCAACGTTGGCAGACGGTGCTCGATGGCGAAGGCGAGGATCCAATCGCGCTGCCGGCTGGCAATCGGCGTGGAATGAATCAGCACCACCTGAGCACGCTCGCGGACCAGCGTGTCGAACGCTTTGGGTAAATCGTCAAGGACGCGGAGCGGCGCCGAGACGAAGGTGATCCCGATCCTGGGCGCCGCCTCCTGGAATTCCGCTGCGGCGAGCCGCGAACCCGCGTTGTCCGGCTCCCACAGCAAGCCAAATCGCTGCAGATCCGGCACCAGCTCGCGCATGAGCTCGACGTTCTTGAGGCTAAGGTCGCTGAGCTGGTTGGTGACGCCGGTGATATTGCCGCCGGGCCGCGCCAATGAGGCGACGAATCCGGCTTCGACCGGATGGCTGACTCCGGCCATCACGATGGGAATGGTCCTGGTGCGCTCCTTGAGCAACTGCGTCGGCGGGGAGCCACCCAGAGCCACGATCACTTCGAGATCGAGCGAAACGAGTTCGTCGGCGAGCTGCGGGTAACGCTCCGGCCGCCCGTCGGCCCAGCGCGCTTCGATGACGAGATTCTCGCCTTCGATCCAGCCATGCTCGCGCAGGGCGGCAAAGAACTGGTCCCACACCACGCGTAAGGCGGGGTCGGCGGGTGACACGTTGCCGAGCGTGCCAATGCGACGAATCTTCCGGGCAGGCTGGGCGACCGCCGGGCCGGCAAGAACAAGCGTGGTCCATGCGAGCAGAAGATCGCGCCGCCTCATTAGATGACCCGGTGGTCGCGTGTCGCGCAGAAAGGATCGAGAGTGGCCGTAGGCGTCGCCACGGCCGGGTGCGGCTGCGATGAAGGCATCCACGCAAGACATGTGGCGTCTCCCGTGCCCGCTTCAGCGCCTCAGGCTCACCACGCGCCTGAAGGCGTGATCTCGCCAGGCGCCAGAGGGCCGACACCAAATGTTACGCGCGAGGCCGACAGGAGTCTGTGCGAAAGTGCACAGACGGGCCAACCGCAATGAATGCTATGCTCCGGACCATCTCGACCGGTCGGTGCAACGTCCGGAATTGGCACATCCCGGAAGTGCCCTCGTCTGCGAGTGACGGCCGCTTACGGCTCCAAAGCGGACTCGGCAAAGCCTCCCGCGGACATATTTATGAGTTCACGTCCTGGCGCATGTCGCCGAACCGGCGCACTGCCCTATAGCCAAGTGCTTCGGGTTGCATTCGTCTATGTGGGGCGGGGTCTGAAGCTCGGTGTAACGACAGCATGGCATGGCCAGGGGCAATTATGTCGTCGCCGCCGGTTCATTCTGCCGCACTGTCGTCAGGATAGGATGCGTGAACATGGAAGGCGATGATGTGCTCCTCCGCCTCCTGCGCATCCTCGACTTCTGCGTTTTGGATGGCTCCGTCGCGCATCTCGGTCCACAGCGCCATCTCCTCAGAGTTGGCCTGCCGCACCGATACTGACGCGTCGAGAATGGTCCCGGGTCATGGAAGCCCCGGAACTGCGGCAACTGGCCAGGGTCGTCCTTCAAATGAGCGCCGGTGCCAGGCAGCGGTTGCATGCGATGACCGCCGGACTTGCCCGCGGCCGCTGATCACACGGCTGCAGCGCCTCATCTGCAGCCTGCACTCGGGGAGGCCCGACGCATCAGGCATGGGCGGGCTGTTTGGACGGCTTTTCCGCCGGTTCGTGCGCCAGGACGGAGTGCAGCTCGGCGACCGCGGCGGCCCCTTCGCCGATGGCGGCACCCACCCGCTTGACCGAGCCCGAGCGGACGTCGCCGATCGCGAATACGCCGGGGATGTTCGTCTCCAGCGGCAGCGGCCGGCTCGGTCCGTCCGGCACTAGGGAGCCGGTCGGCGGGCAATTCGATCCGGTCCTGACGAATCCCTTGGCGTCGAGAACGGTGCCGCACTCCCGCAGCCAGCTCGTCGCGGGATCTGCGCCGATGAAGACGAAGAGGTTGCGGATCGGCTTTTCCGCCTCCTGTCCGGTCGGGTTGTGCCGCCAGCGCACGCGTTCGAGCTGCGCCTGCGGCGAGCCCGAAACCGCGACCATCTCGGTCCGGGTCAGCACTTCTATGTTGGGCGTCGCGTAGATCCGGTCGACCAGATACTGCGACATGTCTTGGGAGAGGCTCGGACCGCGCACGAGCATCCAGACCTTCACGGCGAACCGGCTCAGGAACACCGCCGCCTGGCCCGCCGAGTTGCCGCCGCCGATCACCACGATCTCCTCGTCCCGGCACAGCCGTGCCTCGATCGGTGAGGCCCAGTACCAGACCCCGCGTCCCTCGAAATCGCGAAGATGCGGGACGTCGGGACGCCGATAGCGTGCGCCGCTCGCCACCACCACTGTCCTCGCTCGCGCTGAGCAGCCGTCTCCGAGTTCGAGCGAAAGTGGAACCTTGTCGCAATCGAGCCGGACGACCTCGGTCGGAATCACCATCTCCGCGCCGAACTTCTGCGCCTGCACGTAGGCGCGGCCGGTCAGCTCCTGGCCGGAGATGCCGGTCGGGAAGCCGAGATAGTTCTCGATGCGGGCGCTGGCACCCGCCTGTCCGCCCAAGGATCGTGCGTCGAAGACGACCACGGAAAGCCCCTCGGACGCGGCATAGACCGCGGTCGACAGCCCCGCCGGCCCGGCGCCGACGACGGCGACATCGTAGGTGCGGCCGGTCAAGTCGTGACGCACCATGCCCAGGGCGTCGGCCAGCTCGGACTCGCGCGGGTTCCTGAGGATCGTGCCTTTCGGGCATACGGCCAGCGGCAGATCGGAGGGGTTCGGCGCGAACTGCCTGACGAGGTCTGCCGCGTCCTCACTGCCGCTCGGATCAAGCACCTGGCACGGGTAGGCGTTGCGCGTGAGGAAGCCCTGCAGGCGTATGACATCCGGGTTTGACTCCGGCCCAATCAGGACCGGGCCGCCGGCACCGGCTTCGATCAGGGAAACGCGCCGCAGGATAAGCGCCTGCATGATCCGGTCGCCGATCTCCGGCTCGCGGATCAGCACGGCGCGCAGGTTCTCGGGCGAGATCAGCAGCGCGTCGATCGGCGTCTTCGCGCGGACATCGACGAGCGCCGGCCGTCCGGACAGCTGCCCGATCTCGGCGACGAGTTCGCCAGGGCCCTGCTCTACGATCGGCGCAAGGCGGCCCAGCGGATCGCGTCGCGTCACTTCGACGGCGCCATTCTCGATAACGAACGCCCCCGGCGCGATCTCGCCGGTGACGAACAGTTTCTCGCCGGCCTCGTAATGCCGGCGCTCGCCGAACGGGCGCAAACAGTCGATCTCCTCGCGCGAGAGCTTCGGATACATCACCTCTTGGCGGAGATCGGTGACCGGCATGGCGCCTACCTCTCAGTGGGGACGTCCGGCCGCGTGATCGCGGACTATGACCACGGGCCCGAGACAGCGCTGGCATTCCACGGATAGCGGCGCGGCCCGTGCTGCACGGTCAGCCACTGATCGGTGGTGAAGACCTCGATCGCCCAATGGCCATTGAACCGGCCGATGCCCGAATTCTTCTCGCCGCCGAACGGGCTGTTCGGCAGATCGTTCACCGGCTGATCGTTCACATGCACCATTCCGATCTGCAGCTGCAGCGCGAAGCGTGCGCCACGCTCGAGGTCGCTGGTGAAAACCGCGCCGGACAGGCCATGCTCGGTATCGTTGGCAATGCGCGGCGCCTCGTTCTCGCCGCGCGCGCGGATGACCGGCGCGACTGGACCGAAGATCTCCTCGCGCGCGAGGTCCATGTCGTTCGTCACGTTGGCGAACACGTGCGGCGGCCGCAGCAAGCCGCGCGGCTCGCCGCCGACCAGCTCGCGCACACCCGACTCCTTCGCGCGGGCGATCCGATGCATGAGGCGATCGAACTGCGACTGGTTGATGATCGGGCCGACCATCGTGTCCGGCTCATTCGGGTCGCCGGCCTTGAGCGCCCGGACGCGCGCGACGAAGCGGTCGAGGAAGGCGTCATAAACGCGCTCGTCGACGATGAAGCGATTGACGGCGATGCAGATCTGACCTTGGTGCAGGAACTTGCCGAACACCGCCGCTTCCGCCGCCCGGTCGAGGTCGGCGTCGTCGAGCACGACGAACGGACCGTTGCCGCCCAGTTCAAGATCAACGCGCTTGATGATCGCGGCTTTCGCGGCCTGCTCCGCGATCGTCCGGCCGACCGGAGTCGAGCCGGTGAACGAGATCACGCGCGGGGCTGAATGCGTGAGGAAGGCACCGCCGATTTCGCTGCCCGCGCCGACGACGACGCTGAGCACACCAGGCGGCAGGCCGGCCTCCTCGAACATCCTGGCCAGCAGCAACCCGCCCGTGACCGGCGTGTCGCTGGCCGGTTTGATCACCACTGCGTTGCCGACGGCGAGCGCCGGTGCGACCGACCGGTTGGACAGGTGCAGCGGCCCGTTCCATGGGCTGATCACGCCGACGACACCGACCGGCTTGCGATAGACGCGGCCTTCCTTGCCCGGCACGTCGGTGGGCAGGACCAGACCCTCGGTCAGGTAGGGCGCCGAAGCGGCCCAGCCCATGATCGCGTGCGCGGACGCCCATTCGAGCGTGGCCTTCAGCCGCGTGCTGCCCGATTCCCGGATCAGCCACGCGATGGTTTCCTCGCGGCGTGCCTCGAGGATCTCGGTCGCGCGCCGAATAACCGTGGCCCTCTGGCTCGGCAGCATCGCCGCCCAGGCCGCCTGCGCCTTGGCGGCGCCGGCATAGGCTGCGTCCAGATCGTCGCGGCTGGCCTGCCGGAGGGAGAGCAGCGTCTCGCCGCTATACGGGTTGCGGTCGTCGAGCGTGCGGTCCGATCCGCCTTGGCGCCATTCGCCTGCTATCGGCATGCAATCGAAGCCCGTATAAGGCTCAGGCGTCCGGGCAGTCGCCTCCGGACGAGGCCGTGATTCCGTGACAGTGCGTTCGAGAACGTCCGAGCCGCTTTGCGCAACCATTGCTCCCCTCGCCATTCAGGGATTTCGGAGCCAGACGAGGTGGATTATTGCGCAGCAGTTCCGCCGCGCCTTGACGGGCGTCAATTGTAAGGGCGCGGCGGCACGAGGATTCGACGTCGGTCAAGGCGGCGGCGCGCTACCATGCCACAATTAGCCTTGTAAGTGAGCAAGCGAGGCATATCGAATATTCTGAGCCGAACGGCGGACAAGGTCACATGCGTCTGACGAGGGTATCAAGCGCGACGTGGAAGAGGAGCTGCGGTGGAACTCTGCGATCGACGCGGCTAACCTCACGGCCGACGTGAGGAACGGCATCGTCACGCTCGCAGGGTTCGTCCGCAGCTTCAATCAGAAGTAGGAAGCCAAACGAGCCGTAAAGCGCGTCTCCGGCGTCGTGGCGGCGGTGAACAACATCGAGGTGAGTCTCCCCGCCATCGGCCAGAGGCCCGATACCGGAATCGCGCGCGGCCGTCGCGGCGATCCACTACGCGCTGCTGGATTCCGCAACCGCATCAGGGTCGTCTTCAAGGACGAGATCGTCACGCTCTAAGGGCAAGTCGCGCGGAACTCGCAGCGGCAGAGAGCCGAGGACGCTGTCGCCATGTGGTCGGGGTCAGGGGCGTCACGGACATGATTCAGCTCGAGCCGACCGTCGCGCCTACCGAGATCAAGGAAAAGATCGAGGCGGCGCTCCGGCGGATCGCGGATGTCGCCGCCAGCCAGATCACGGTCGAAGTGGACGGCGGCGCGGTCACCCTCAAGGGCACCGAGCGGAACTGGCATGAGCGTGAACAGGCCGAACGCGCGGCCTGGTCGGCGCTAGGGGTAACAAGAGTCGAGAACCACATCGCCGTAAGCCCGTGAGGACCACGCCGATGTCATCTCCGACGTCGGAGAACCTGCGCCGTGTCGCCAGGAGATGCGCATGACCGAAAACGACGATCTGGGAATGGTTGAGCATCGGGTGATCGAGGCCGCCGTCTTCGACGTGCTGGTCCGCCTGGAGGGCGCGGTCACGGCGCATGACCACCTTTTGTCCGATCTGGTGCAGGCGGTCGCCAAGACAGTTCCGCCCGACGCGCTCGAGAACGTGCGCAAGCACCTTGAGGACACCCGCAGATCCAGAACGGAGGCTGTCGCGGAAATCGCGCGAGTGCGGGAGCTTCTCACCGCCGCGCTGGCCGAAGACTAGCGCGCTGCTCCATCTTCTCAAGCGGAGCTAGACCGCAAAGGGGAATGTCTCCGGAACCTCGCCGCGTTCCCATTCGGCGGGGGTCTCGAGCGGCTCGACCGCACGCGTCTCGTCGAAATGCAGCACCGCATCGAACTAGTCGGAGAGCCGCGCCCGGAAATAATGGCTCGCGCGCTCGGTCTCGGGGCGATAGATCACGCCGATGGCCCGCTGGAGGCGGGGCGCGCGCAGCCCCTCGGTCGCCGGGATGGAAGATGAGCTGGAAGCGCAGCAGCGCCGCCTCGTGGAACAGCGCCTCGTGGCTGCCGGCGAGCGCCGGACGGATGGTCCTGCGCTCCGCCGCCCCGCCCCAGTCGGAGGCGGCCGTCACCGTGCCGTGATGCGTGGTGAAGCCGACGAGGAGAGCATTGCGCCCGTGCTTCTCCCGCACGAGCTCGCCGATGTTCAGCTCGCCGCGCTCGCGCTTCGCCGTCGCCCGTGCGTCGCCGAGATGCGAATTGTGCGCCCAGACGACGACCTTGGCGCGCCGGTGCTGCCGGCGCACATGCGCCGCGAGCGCCTCGAACATGTGGCCGTCCCGCAGATTCCAGGGCGACACCTCCCCGGTGAACAGAAAGCGGTAATACGCCTCGGCGTTCGCGACCACGCGGGCGTTCTGCTCGGCCGAGAAGACCTCGTCCCGCGTCTCCCGGGCTTCACACCGTGCCAGCTCCGACGCATGGCGATGCAACTCGACGAGGACCTGGACGGCGCCCTCCTGCCATGAGCGGTCGACATGGCTACCGGCGATGAAGCCGTAGACCTGCGGATCCAGGCCGAACTGGTCGAAGCAGGCGTAATGCGCGCGGGCCCGCTGCGCCAGCTCCAGATCGACCTTGTCGAGATAGTCGAGCACGGCCTGCATCGAGGCGTGCAGGCCGTACAGGGCGAGGCCGTAGAAGCCGGACGGCGACACATCGGCCGGCAGCGCATTGTTGTATGCGCGCAGCCATTCGATGAACTCGACGACCTCGAGATTGCGCCACACCCATGTGGGGAATCGCTTGAAGCCGGACAGCGCGTCGACGGCGTCGACGTCGATGGCATGGCGCACGTAGCAGTTCACGCGATAAGCGTCAGGCCAGTCGCCCTCGATGGCGACGATGTTGAAGCCCTTCTCCTCGATCAGCCGTTTCGTGACCTGCGCGCGCTCGCGATAGAACTCGTGGGTGCCGTGGGACCCTTCGCCGAGCAGCACATAGGGCGAGTCGCCGACGCGATCGACAAGCATGCTGTAGTCCGCCGCGGAGGTGGTCAGCTCATGGGCGGCCTTGTCGATCGCCTTGACCAGCGCGGCGTCGGTCGTTGTCGGCATGCTCGCTCCTCCGGCAGTACGCAGAGTTTGCCTGAGTATAAGAGTGCGGACTCGAAGCCGCCTTGACCGGCGTCAACCGATGGTGCCGGTCAAGGCAGATGGAAGCCGCGAACGTTGATGGTCGTCAAGGCACGGAAGAAGGACGGCGTGGTAATCGCGAGGCACAGGTGCTCGCGCCGCAACCCAATCGCCGTGTCGAGTTGAGGTTATGACCATGGACGTCGCTACCGAGATCAGGACAATACGCCTGCCGTCCGGAAGGCCGATCCCGCTGCTGGGGCAGGGGACCTGGGGAATGGGCGAGGATCCCGCTAGGCGGCCCGCCGAAGTCGCGGCCCTCCGCCTCGGGCTGGATCTCGGAATGGTCCTGATCGATACGGCCGAGATGTATGGCGAAGGCGGCGCCGAGGAAATGGTCGGCGAGGCCATCTCCGGGCGCCGCGACGAGGTCTTCCTAGTCAGCAAGGTTTATCCGCACAACGCCACCCTGTACGGCGCCGTGACGGCCTGCGCGCAGAGCCTGAGGCGGCTGAGGACGCATTACCTCGACCTTTATCTGCTGCACTGGCGCGGGGCGGTGCCGCTCGCGGAAACGCTCGAGGCGTTCGAGTCGCTCAAGGCATCGGGCACCATACTTGAGTACGGCGTCAGCAACTTCGACGTCGACGACATGGAGGAAGCGTACGATCTGCGCGGCGGCAGGGAAATCGCCACGGATCAGGTGCTGTACAACCTGGCGCATCGCGGCATCGAGTGGGACCTGCTTCCCTGGTGCCGCGAGCGCGGCATCCCGATCATGGCGTACTCGCCGATCGAGCATTCACCGGCGGAGCAAAGGCGGATGCTGGATCACCCGGTGCTGGTCGCTATTGCCCTGCGGCATCGCGCGACACCGGCGCAGGTCGCCTTGGCCTGGCTGCTTCGGCGCGACATCGTCGCCATCCCCAAGGCAGTCGATCCCAGGCACATACGCGAGAACCGGGCGGCCCTGGACCTGGTGCTGACACGCGAAGACTTTAGGGAGCTCGATCGGGCCTTTCCGCCGCCGCGTGGCAAGGTGCCGCTCGAAATGCGGTGATCGCGAACGACACTATCAACAGCCGAGCGACATCAATGACGACCGTAACGGAAACCGAACGCATGAAGCACGCCATCCCGGCGACAATGCGCGCGGCGGCGATCGACCGCTTCGGCGGTCCGGAGGTGCTGACGCTCCACACGGTGCCGGTCCCGGAAGTCGATGCCAACGAGGTGCTGATCGCGGTGGATACGGCGGGCATCGGGTCTTGGGATGCCGACATACGGGCCGGCTGGTTCCCGGAGGGCGAACCGCGGTTCCCGCTCGTGCTCGGCACAGACGGCGCCGGTGTCGTCGCGGCGGTCGGGGCCCTCATACACCGTTTTCATGTCGGCGATCGCGTATACGCCTATAGCTGGATGAATCCCAAGGGCGGGTTCTACGCCGAATATGTCGCCGTCGCGGCGGTGAATGTCGGGCATGTCCCGCGGATCCTCGATCTCAGGCATGCGGGCGCCGTGCCGACCACGGGCCTCACCGCGCTTCAGGGCATCGAAGACACGCTCCACGTGAAGAGCGGCGAGGGGGTCATCATTCACGGCGCATCCGGCGGCGTCGGCTGCATCGCCGTTCAGTTCGCGAAGCTGCGCGGCGCCCGGGTCCTCGCAACCGCCTCGGGCGAGGACAGCCTGGCGTTCGTGCGCGGTCTCGGCGCTGACGCGGCGGTCGACGGGCGCCGGGACGACATCACGGCGGAGGCGCGCCGCTTTGCTCCCGACGGCATCGATGCCGTGCTCGGGCTTGCCGGCGGCGAGGCGCTCGAGCGCTGCATCGACGCGGTCCATCGCGGCGGCCGTGTCGCTTATCCCAACGGGGTGGAGCCCGAGCCGAAGAAGCGGTCCGGCATCAAGATCATGTCCTATGACGCGGATCCGGGCCTGCGCGAATTCGAGCGGCTGAGCCACGCCATCCAGGCCTCGAAGCTCCAGGTGCCTATCGCCGCGGCGTATCCGCTCGAGCAGGCCGCGGCAGCGCATGATCGCCTCGCCCGAGGCCATGTTCTCGGCAAGATCGTGCTGGCCATCGGCGCGGCGAGGTCGTGAAAATGGATAGAAACGTCCGCATCACCTAACAGATCGCCGGCAGAGATGCGGCCGCCATAGATGAGCATGTCGCCCCGGGCCATGGCTTCCGTGGTCAAGGATCGCTGCGCATCGGCGAGCCTCTTCCTCTGCTTGAAAAGCTCCTGCTCCCATTGTGTAGCGACCTTGCTGCGGTGCTCGTCGATCAGCGCCCTGATCCGGCGCTCCTGCGGCGTGTTGGGCTTGAGGAAGTTGTCCTCGAATCCGCGGGGTATGCGGATGCTGGAATCTGTGAGGCGGCGCTGAAACAGAAGCTCATATTGGTCAAGACGCAGCACCACGCCTCGGTACCGCATGTACTCCTTGATTTTCTGCCACACCTTCGCGGAGTAGCACATGTCCTCACCCCTCTCGTGTCACCGATCCGCCGGCTCCGGTAAGCGCCTGCTCAGCGTCGGGTTCTTCGACCGCATGGAGGTCAGCAACTCAACGGAGGCGGTTGGTTACATTTCGTCCCCAAACGATTTCCAGAAGTACGGCCGGCCGTTTGAGGACGACCCGATCGACGACGCGAAGGCGTTGCTCGCCTCGCTGACCTATGGGCGTACTCGCAGCAGTTCCATCCGCGGCAAGATCACTCTGCCAACTGATCTGCTGCAAACCCTCATCAACGGACGCGAGGTCGGCGGAGAATGGGGTGAGCGCGTCGTCTACGAGGATAGTGCGTCGCGGTATAATGCCATCGCGGCCGGCGTCACCTACGGCGATGCCGGCGATGCGAGAGTACAGAGCAGCATAAAGACTGTCCTCGATGTGATCGCGGGGGGAATGGAAAATGGGCGCGTGGTCTCGAGACAGGCAGGGGACGCGCTCCAGAAGATGTTCGAGAGCGTCCGCGCCGACATCATCGCCGAGCACTTCGCAAGAGAGTACAACGCGGGCCTCCTGTTTGCCGTGGCGAAGGAACTCGATGACCGCGCGCACAGCATGGACGCGGCCCAAATCCAGTTGCTGAGCGTCGAGGCCAAGTCGGTCCTGGGTGTCTTTGCGGATTTCGTTCAGGCGAAGCGAACCGTGCTGCTGGATGGCAGCCCGTTGGGCGCCAGTGGCGCCGGCTCAGCGAAATCGGACGCCGAGGGCTATGTCGAGGGGGAAGGAGCAAAGCAAGGCGCTGAGCCAAACCAGGAGAAGTTGCTCTAGGAGGGCGTATGGCCGTTAATGCCGACGGAAGGCGCTGGTTCGTGGTGAGCCAATAGTAGACCTCCATCATGCCGTGGTGGAGGTGATGGAGGTCGTCGGCCGCGAGCGGTACCACCCCGGACACGCCGAAGCGGCTCGCCGGGTGCATGGTTTTGATCCCGCCCTCGTAGCAGTCCTCGAAATAGCTGCCGTATCGAACCCAGGATTGAGCACCTCATCGATCAGGGCCCCGATATCCAGCGTGGTCGGGTTCGTCACAAGCGCGCGAACCGACGCAGCGAAGCGATATGTGTGTCCTTTCATCACCGCGAATTCGGTCTCTCCCCTCGGTATGGCCAAGTTCCTCATTAAGCGGTCAGAGCTGGTCCGCTAGGTAGAGAACTCATTCAGGTCCACTCGGCTGCGACGGCGATGAGAGCGAGGGCTGCGAGATAGTTTCTGGCCAGGCGGTCGTATCGGGTTGCGATGCGCCGCCAGTTCTTGAGGCGGCAG
>Ga0164243_10004846_pt1 | contig 20824 bp, 20 predicted proteins | sample OricompcompostOP_FD_108781 | JGI IMG/M metagenome (GOLD analysis project Ga0164243, IMG submission 108781) | Organic Plus compost microbial communities from Emeryville, California, USA - Original compost - Organic plus compost (OP) | ecosystem: Engineered > Solid waste > Mixed feedstock >...
ACGAGTTGCGGTCGAGCGATGGGCGGCCATCGCGGACACGCGCGCGGTGAGCTGGCCCTGGCAGCAGTCGTTGTCCCAGACGACCGACTCGCCCGGCACCAGGTAGACCACGCGCGCGGGAAGCGCGGCGCCGTCCTCTTCGAGCGTCTCGAGCACCTTGTCGAGCGTGAAGCGCGCGCGCTCCTCGATCAGAACGTCCAGGGGGTCCACGTTCAGCGCCTCCAGCCGGGGTCGAAGAGGGGTCTGGGTGTGATGTCTGGGGAGGCCACCGAGGCGAACGCGCGCGGCTTGGTCACCGCCGCGATCCACGAGTCGATCGCCCAGATGCCGGTGCGCCCGTCCTGGGCTTCGGCGAAGGTCGTCTGCACGAGCTCCATCGAGACGCCCTGGCGCGCGATCGACTGCACGCGCGACGGCAGCCCGCACGTCTCGTCGCCCTGGGCCGCCTTGTAGAGCTCGCAGGCGAGGAGCCCCGCGGCGAGCTGGCCGCCGTAGGGCACGGGGATGCCGTGGGTGTAGTCGATGGACCAGGTGCGCGGGGAGCCGAGCGGCTCGATGAGGTCCTGGAAGGAGGGCCACGTCTCGCCGTCCTGGCGGATGAGCGTGTGGCCGTAGTCGAGCCGGTACGCCGCCGGGTCAAGGACGTCGGCCTCGATCTTGACCTCGTGGACGATCTCGACGGGGCCTGGCAGGTGGAGCGCCTTCAAGCTCTCGCCGCACTGGCAGGCGATCGCCCCGCACAGGCCGCACCGGAGCGAGAGCCAGCCGTACGGCGAGTAGACCGGGAGCCACCCCCACCCGTAGGTGTTCCCGAGTTCCCAGTACGCGGCCTCTGGCCCCAGTCCTTCGAAGGTCGAGGGGCGCCAGGGCGTGACGACGCGCGAGGGGCGGATGATCTCGCGGCGCGTGCCGAACACGCGGTTGGTCCAGTTCCACAGCAGCTCGACGGCGATCTGCTCGTAGAACTCCTGGACCTGCTCCATGCCGCTCTGGTCGAACGCCGAGCAGCCGGTGCCCGCATAGGACACCGGCCACTCACCTGCTGCGAAGTAGACCATCAGCCCGCGGCGTTCTCGTCCGAGCTCTCGTTGGCGGGCGCGGGGTAGTAGGTGTTCTCGGTCGAGAAGTCGAACGCCTCGTCGGGCGTGGCGACCTCTGCCTTCGTGAGCCCTACCGGCTGACTCGCGTCGTCCTCCTCGGACGCGGCCTCTGCGGTCTCACCTTCGACCGAACCGTCTCCCTCGGAGCCCTCCGGGTCCTCGAGGGCTTCCGACTCGTCGTGGCCCAGCGAGAGGTACTCCTCGAGCGTGAGCACCGCCTCGCCCTCGTGCGCGTCCTCCGCGCTCGCGAGCTGGGTACCCACGCGGTCGGGGTCCGAAGAACCCACCACGACCCAGGTCGTCGACTCGTGCTCGTGGGTCGCCGGGGTATCCGCTGAGGCCACCGATTCGGCCTCCGTGCTTTCGACCTCGGCAGCGCGCGCGGCCTCCCGCCGAGCGCGGTACGCGTCGCGCCGTTCGAGCTTGGCGTTCATCAGGACTCCTTCGTGGTCTCGTTGTCGCTCGACGGCGCGCCTTCGGTGGGAGCGGTGTCCTCGGGCTCTGGAGCCTGAGAGGGCTCGGGAGCCTTCGGGGGTGCGGCCGGGGCCCGTCGAACGGGGGCGGGAGTCGGCACGCGCTGGGGCGCGGGCTCGGCTCCTGAAGCCGGGTTCCTGGGGTGACCCAGCGGGTAGATGTTCGGGGCGTCGCTCTGACGCCGATCTCGTGTCGCCATGCGGGGAGCCTAGCCCTTCCGGGCTTAGGCCGGAACCACCGTCGGCTGCTCGTTGACGACCGGGACGGCGACCGCGGTGTCCATGAGCAGGAAGTGGTCGAAGGGGTCCAGCGGCGTCGGGAGCGGCGAGGGAACACCGGGCGAGTCGTTGTTGTACACGACGTCGTACGGGCCCACGCCCCACGCGTTGCCGCCTCGCGTCGAGGCGCCCGTCAGCGTGAAGGTGATCGCGTTCTCGCCGTCGATCGTGATGTCGCCGAGGTTCCCCTTACCGACGAACGGCAGGAGGAGGTAGCCGTTCGAGTTCGGGTCGTTGAGTGCTCCAGAAAGCCCCGTCCAGAGCTCGAGCGCGAACGAGCCCACGATCTCGCCCTCGGGGATCGTGAAGCCAGCGACGTCGCCGGCGTAGTCTTCGTACTCCTTCGCGTTCGAGACGTACGAGAGCAGGCTGGGGTTGACGCCGCAGAACTCGACCTCGACGTTCAGTCGCTTGAACGAAGGGTTCATGCGCTCGTTGATGCACAGGACACCGAAGGCGTTGCGCTGGATGATCTCGGTGCCGTCCTCGACCTCGGCCGAGAGCGTGACCGTGATGAAGCCGTCGGTGACGATGTAGTGCTCGCCGACCGTGCCGTCGTCCTCCATCTGGGTGACCCGGATGCGCTTCCCCAGGAGGGGAGCGAACTTGTGAGTTGCCATGTTGTGCTCCTTCTGTCGTCCCTGGGGTAGTTCAGGGGGTCGTGATGGTGACCACGCCGAGGGCGCGGCTCTCGAAGCCGATGGAGTAGGTCCGCTCGGCGATCGCGTAGAGGTCGTTGGTGTTCTTGTCGAGCAGGTCGTAGGGGATGCCGCCACGGGGGAAGACCTCGGAACGGTAGGCGACGAGTGACGAGGTGGCCCACACCGAGTCGTCGTCGTAGCCGGAACCGGCGACCACGGGGGTCCCGAGCCGGGTGAAGAGCCCGCCGCCGCGCGTCTCGAGCGCCTTGGCCGCGATCGCCCGGATCGCGTTGCCGCGCGAGAGGTGGAGGACGCCGCGCGAGCCGTACTGGTTCGCCAGCCAGTTCTCGAGGTACGCCACGGCGTCCACGAAGCTTGAGGTGGAGTTGACGGTCGTGGCGGAGGAGAAGTTCGGCGTGAGCCCGGGAACCGCGCCCGAGAGGACTGCCTCGACCGTGCGCTCCTCGAGAGTCGTGAGGATCGTGTTCGCGCGCTCCTGCGCCTTGGCCTGATCCCAGCCCTCGCCGGGGGTCACCTTCTGCGTGCCGTAGACCGTGAAGACTCCGGCGGCGTCCGTCTCCGTCGAGGGCGTGAACGTCTTGGGGAGCCCGGAGGTCTCCTCGTAGGGTTCCTGAACGCGCCCCACGATCCCGAGCTGGGTGGCGCCATCGAACGAGAGCCACGTGACGCCACCGCCTTCCCAGTACCGATCGAGCGGCTCGCGGAAGTCGAGCACGCTGAAGAGCCCGTACGGGGCCGGCGTACGCGCCGGAGATGCGACGACCGGGGTGGGGAATGCGTTCGCCATGAGTCAGTCTCCTCAGTGATCGTGGACGTGAGCGAGGGGAGATGACCGGGGCCGGGTCACCCGCGTGGAGAGTGCCCGGCCCCGAGTCATCAGGCCGCGGCGCCCGTCCGAGCGATCTCGAGACCGATGTGCGCGGCACCGGTCGGGTTGATCGGCACCGTCACGACTCGCGAGTCGGGACCGGCCTGGGCGATGAACCAGCCGTCCTCCGTGAAGAGCACGGTGTAGTCGTTCGTGCCCAGGAGGGTCGAGTCGTACATCGTGTCGAGGGAGATGACGGGCTGCTCGCCCTTGACCCAGGTGCCCGCTGCGTAGAGCAGGAAGGACACCTCGGTCGGGTACTGGACGAAGGTACCGGCCGCCGTGGTCGCGATCGACTGCCAGTCGTAGACCCACTCGACCGAGACGCCGCGGTCGGCGAACCAGCCGCCGATGCGCGCGTCCGAGACCTCGAGCAGGTCGACGCCGAGGCGACGCGAGAGGTCCTGGCGGATGGCTCCGCGCAGCCAGAACGGGAACTTCGCCTCGAGCTCGGTCCCGAACGGCATCCGGTGGGTGTCGCGGTAGTGGAGCACCTGGAGCTCGATGGCCGAGAGGACGGCCGCGGCCGCGTCGACCTGGCCCGCCGTCATCGTGACGGGCGTCGAGTCCGCCGCGATCTTCGCGAGGATCTTCGCGTTGATGTAGTGGGCGTGCGCGTCGAGGACCTGGGCGACCTCCTCGCGGATGCCCTCGGGGTACCCGCGGCTCTCGAGGATACCCGCCTGGATGTGGATACCGTCGACCTGGAGGCGGTGGTCCACCCACTCGGTCGGCGGGATGCGGTAGATCGGCTTGGTGCCGACGACGTTGCCGTTCGAGCCCGGCGCGTACTCGCCCGCGATGTCCTGCTCCTCCGTGAACTCGATGAAGTCCGCGTTGGCGTAGACCTCGGCGAACGTCGAGCCGTGCGGCATCTGGAGACCACCGCGCTCGACGCCGATCGTCGGGAAGGTGGCGATGCCGTCGCGGCTCGAGAGCTTCGGGAAGCGGTCGTAGCTGATCTGCGAGGGTGTGCCCCAGCCGCCGGAGGCGATGAGCGAGCCGCCCTTGAGACGCGTCACATCGCGCGCCGTCTCGATGGCACGGCGCACGACGCTGCGCGTCGAACCCTCCTGCACCATGAGCTCGGCGGGGATGTTGCGACGGAAGGCGGCGAACGACTGCACCTGCTTGAGCGCGCGACCCTGCTTGGCCGCCTCGCGGTACGGCGTGACGTTGAAGCGCGCCATGCGGTTGTCGAGCGCCTCGGCGAGGCCGCTCCACGTGAGCGGCGTGTCGATCGCGACGCCGAGCCCCTCGCCCGTCGCATACGCGACCGGCTGCTCGGGCTGCACGGCGACCTCGCCGACGGCGAGCTCCTCGCGCCCCTCGCTCGCGGCGAGGACGGGTTCGACCTCCTCGACGGCTTCGAGGGCCTCGACCGGCTCGTCGGTCTCGCCCTCGAAGGTGCCGGTGACGCGAGCGAACTGCTCGCGCTTCGACGCCATCTCGGCGAACGCGGCCTTGGCGGTCTCGCGCGACTCGAACTCCGCGCTGACGGCCTCGAGGCCCGCGGTGAGGCTCTGGAGGTCGGCAAACGCCTCGGCGGAGATGGACGCGAACTGACCGTCCGCGGGGTAGAGCGTGTCGAACTCGGCGAGAGCCTCGGTCTTGAGAGCCGAGAGCGCCTCGTCGGTGAGGGCCTTGAGGTCCTCGGGGAACGTGGTCTTCATGGGAGTCCTCCGGTAGGTCGATAGCGAAGATCGCTAACGAGGCCCTACCGAGGCGTCTTCCGACGCGCCATCCGTTCGAGGCAGAAGCGTAGCACAACGCGCCCGCCCGTCAAGGTGAAAGACGAGACGGGAGGGCGCGTCGGCGTGTCGGGTTCGAGAGGCTTAGCCGAACTCGATTGACCCGCCACCACGGCGCACGATCTCTGCGCGCGCCGCGAGCGCATCGGTCATCTCCTCGCGAGCGCCGGTCGGTGACACGTAGGTCACGCGACCGGACTGCCCGCCGGCGGAGGCGATCAGCGAACCGGGCTGCGGCTTGCCGCCGAGTGGCCCGGGCTTCGGCTTCCCGCAGCCGCAGTCGTCGTTTGCCATCAGCGCATCTCCTTGATTCGATGGGCGAGTTCTTCGATCATACGTCGACGGGCGAAGTTCTCGATCACGGTCTCCTGAGCGAGTCGCGCGGTGTCGATACGCTCCGCGTCGTTCGACCACGAACGCGTGGCCGCGGCACGCTCCTTGAGGAAAGCGAGGTCCTCGCGCGCCAGCGAACCCGGCGTACCAGGCTTCACGACCTGGCGCGGCGCCACGAGTCCGATCGCCTGCATCGAGCTCACGGTGCCGATCGAGGCGACCATCCCGCGCGGACGCGGCATGAAGCCCGGGACGTTGACCGCGAGACCCGCGACGAGCTCGAGGTGGCCGGTACGCGGGTCCGCGCGCCAGTCGCCCGAGAGCGGAGAGGCCTTCAGCGTCCGGACCATCGTCGGCGGCACGTCGGGCCGGAGCGCTCCGGCCACCCAGATGCCGTACTTGTCCTCGCCCGCCCTCACGTCGGCGGCGACCTTGCCCGAATGCGAGTAGTGCACGAGCGTCGAGTCGAGGTCCCACACGGGGTCGGCGTGCGGCGCGTCGGCGATCAGGTGCCCGGTCGGCACATCCACGCCTTCGGCCGTGGTGACGTAGCCGGTGTGGAACAGGGCGTAGCCGCTACGCGAGCGCGGCGCTCGCGCGCACCGCTCGCCCAGCGCGTGCGACTCCATGTGGCAGGCGTCCCACGTAGCGAGGTGCCCGTAGACGCGACCTTCGGGCGTCACCGTCAGCGGGGTGGCCGCGGTGAAGCCGGGATTGTCGAACCACGCCTTCGGAGGCTCGAGGGGCGCGACGAGCTTGGGAGCCTCGCCCTTGGCGCCCTTGACCCGGCCGATCGAGGCCACGAGCGACGAGCGCGAGGGGTGCGGCGCCGTGGGGTCGAGATTGTCCACGGGCTCATCGGTGGCGTCGATGATCGGCGCTTCTGCGATCTCGTGGAGCAGTTCCGCGAGCTCCTCCCCTTCGATGCGGCGCATGACCTCTGCGCGAGCCCAGGTGTCGGGGAGAAGGTCCTCGGCGTCCAGTTCACGCGCACGGCGCCGTATGAACGCCTTGGTCTTCTCGGGGTCCTTAGCGCGCCCGACCGCCCGGATCGCATTCTCGAGGTCGGAGCGGTTGGCGATCGGGAATGAGCCGTCGGGGAGCGCGTCGCCCTCCTTCGCGAGCCGTTCGCGCTCATCGGTCGAGACGTCGCGATACTGCACCTGGTCGAGGTCACCAGCGAACGTCACCGTGACCGCGGAAGCGGCGCGCGCCTGGGCCCTCTTGGCCTCCCACTCTGCGAGGGCCGCCTGGGCCTTAGCCACGGTCTCTGGGCTGACGTGACCCTTCTGGCCCTTGGCCGCGGAGCCGCCGCGCGCCCACCGCTTCACCGTGTTCACGGCGGCGGCAATCGCGTGCGACTCGGTCATCCCGCGCGCCATGAGGTGGTCGGCGATGCGACGAATGTAGCGCGGCAGGTGTCCGGTACCAGTCGTCTCCACCCAGTTCTTGCGCTTCTTGGCGAACTCCTCGACCGACGAGGTGAACGCGGGCGCGAGGGCGTCGACATCGGCGATCTCATCCTCCGTGAGCTCGGCGCCAGTGTCCGGAGAGATGTCGAGCGCGGAGGCGGCGTCACCGAAGGCGTGTCCGTCTCCGTCGGGCTCATCGAACGCTCCGACCTCGCCGATGTACACCGCATCGGAAGCTGCGGAGGCCGCCATCACCGTGTTCTCGAGGGCCTCGTAGGCCTCAGCCGCCGACGCGTAGGTGTCGGTGCCCGCTGCCTCGAGGTAGTCCTCATACAGCCCCGACGTCTCGTCGTAGAAGTCGGGCGTGATCCTGAACACAGTGTCCCAGTCACCGCCTTCGAGGGCCGTGTCGAGCCGCTCGGCGTACGCGGTCGCCCGCTCCCGCGCGTCGTCGCGCACCGGCACCCCGCCGTCGTCGAGCACAGCGAGCAGCTTGGCGAGCGCAGTCCCCGGCATGTCGATGAACTGCCCGTCACGGGGATCACGCCAGTGCTTGGCGGGGTTGAACCCGCTCGGGGCGAACGTCTGCACGCCGCCCTCCGCGAGCTCCTCGCAGCCGCAGTCCTCCGCAGCGAGGTCCTCCTCGTCGAACGCGCCGATCACCGTCTCCTTGGGGGCGGCCTTAGCCGCGCGGGCGAAAGGGCGGCCGCCCTTCCCGGCACCCTCCGGCTTCTCTTCGGCGTCGTCCTTGCCCTCGGTCTTCTTCACGAACTCTGGCGGAGCCTTCGACGCGAACTCGTCATCATCGGGCTCGTCGCTGTCGTTGGGCTGGAAGAACTCCTCGCCCAGGGTACTCATGATGCGCTCGACGATGTTGTCCTGCTCGGCAGGGGGCAGGTCGCGCCAGCCTCCGGCAGAGCGGACGTATTCCCGTACGAAGTCTTCTCGATCAGCGGGGTCTTCGTCCTCCAGGTTGCGTCGGAGATCGTCAGATGCCGCCTCGATCTCAGCATTCGACGCGATCTCGCGCGGCACGCGACGCTCTGGCTGGTTCGTGGGCGCGTCGGCGCCCGTCTCCTTGAGCACGTTGTCGACGGCCTTCTTGGGATCGACGCCGCCGTTGAGCACGAGGTCCTTCACGGACGCCCAGATCGGCCCGATCTGTTGCGGGTCCTCCGCGACCGTCGGGTCCAGACGGCCGTCGTAGACCGCGGCGTTCAGCTCCGTCCAGGCGTCGAAGCCAGCTTCACGTCCGGCCTGCGCGGCGCGTGCCTCCTCGAGGGTGGGGAAGTGGCCGTGGTCTCCCAGGTTCGACTCGTCCTTGTTCGCAGGGCGCAGGATGAACTCACCCGTCGGGGTCTCTTCGATCTTGTAGTGGTCTGGAGCGCCCCCGAACTGATAGCGCGCGTCGTCGGCCCCCTCGTTGAAGACGTCCGGGTACGCCTGTGCGGCTGCCGAGAGCTGCTCGGGCGTCGAGAGGCCCTTCGACTTCTCGAAGGCCTCCTTGCGGTTGCGGAGCTCCGCGCGTGCCTCCACCACATAATCCCAGTCTTCATCGGGAACGGTCTCGAGCGTGCGACCCGACATGATCTCATCGATCTGCGACTTGAGCTCCGCGTCGGTGAAGTCCGTGGCGGCCTTACCGGGCTCCGGGCGTCGAACGTCGGAACTCGACTCGGAGCGTTTCGAGAGGAAGGAGTCGAGCTCCGTCCCGGGGTTGCGGCCTTCGATGAAGCCTTCGAGGTTGGAGCGTGTCCCGGAGATTTCGTAGAGCATCATCTCCGGGTCCTCGGGGTCAGGACCGAGTTCCTTCACCGTCAGGTTCGGGTCGTTTACGGCCACGTCCTCCGCGAAACCAGGGCTCATGCTCGGGTAGTTGATCGTGAGAGGCTCGTTGGGGTCGTACTCCCCACCGCCCGCGGAGCCCGAGGCTGCGAGGGCCTCGTCGAGGGTCGGGAAGTTCGTCGTCTCGAAGTCCGTGAGGTCCTCGTCCGTGGCGACGTCGAGGTCGTAGGAACCATCCGACTGGCGCGTGATGCGTGAAAGTCCGTCCGGGCCGATGAAGCCCTCGGAGCCTTCGAACCAGCCCGCCTCCTCGAGCTTGTCGGACTCCTCTGGGGTGAAACCGCTGCCGCTCGGTACCGAGTCGTACTCCGGAGTGTCCGCGAGGTAGTCCTCGACTGAGGGGTAGGTCTGACCGGAACGCGGTCCTCCGCGCGCGATGATGCTACCGTCAGGGCGTTCATCCAGCCGAGTGGCTGTTGCGTTATCGAACAGACGCCCAGTCGCGTCCTTCGAAAGTCGCTGGGCCGCCGGGGACTGGGTGTAGCCACCGTTGCCGTCCGGGTAACCGAGCACCTCCATCGAACCCCCGCGCTCGGCGAGCTGCTTGATGTAGTCGGGAGTGGCGAGGAACGACACGCCGTCCCCGTCGGTCGACCAGAACTCGTCGTCGGTCGCGTCGTACTCGAAGACGACGCTTCCGCCTCGAAGGTCGGGGTCGTTGACGCGCATCCAGACACCATGGCCGGCGTTGGTGAACCCGTTCAGCTTGTCGAGGGCACGCTTGATCTGCTCCTCAGCGGGGATGCCATCGGTCCCCCGGGCCAGGGTAAGCGCGTCCTCGAACGAGGTGGCCTCGCCCAGGTCCTCGCCGTTCGGCCCGTAGATGTCCCAGGAGGTCTCCGACGCGGGGATGATGCGGGAGCCGTCGGGCAGGTCGTAGCCGCCCGAGCCCTCGTCCTTCACGAGCCCGGCCTCGGCCGCCTTGGCGTCGGTTCGCTCGATCCAGCTCTCATCGGGGCCGCTGAGGTCGGCCGTGATCTCCTCGCCACGAGCCCGAACCTCGGCGAGACTTGGGGACTCGCCCACCGGGAGCACCACATCGTTCTCGCCCCGGGCGACCGCCTTCATGATCTCGTAGTCGGTGAAGGGCTCGTCGTTGAGCTCGTTGACCCAGGAGTTCGTGTCGTCCTTCCGGAATCGGAAGGCTCCAGCGTTGTCCCCTTCGATGATCGTCCCGACCGGCCAGTCCTTGATCCGCTGGAGAAGGTCATTGTCGAGATCGGTGATGCCACCAGCGCTCTCCTTGCGGTACAGCGAGACCCCGGCGGTCGCATCACCTTCCGGGGCAGACTCGGACGGGTTGTAGAGAGCGTGGATATCGTCAGCGGAGCCCGTCCACCCGGACTCGCGCGCGAGGTTCTCCGCACTCACGAAGTCGCCCTCGTCCAGCCAGCGGTTGATTGCCTGAGCGGCGCGCGCGTTGCCCGATTCCTGGCCGGCGAGCGTGATGTCGTCCATGATCTGAGCGATGGCAGCCGCGTCGTCGTCGGTTGTCACCTCCGGCTCGTCGAAGCTCGCGCCCTCGAGGTCGCCGAGGTCGACTTCAGCCGAGTCGAGCCCCATCTCGGAGATATCGCTGAGCCCCTGAAAGGCCTCGAGGGCCTCGATGGCGTCGGCGGCCTCGGGATTGTCCACGAGCTCGGGGGCGCCCGCCACCTCGTCGAGCGCCGTGGCGACGTTCCCTTGGGCCGTCGGCAGGTCGCCCGCCTCGAGGTCCCGGGTGACCTTGCCGCCGAGGCTCTTGAGGTTCGCGGCCTTCGATGCGCTCGCCTTCTGCTGCATCTCCGGAGTGCCGAAGAGGTCGGCGAGCTTGAGGAGCGCGGCTCCGGGCATATCGATCCACTGCCCGTTCTTGGGGTTGCGCCACTGCTTGAGGTAATTCAGGTTCCCCGCGAACGTGCCGATCTGGTGGCCGAGGCGCCCCTCCACGAGGGAGCGCATCTCCGCGAGGGCGCGCGCCTTGGGGGCGAACGCCTCGATCCGAGCACCGAACTCCTTCAGCGCCTGACGTCGAGCGAGCGCGGAGCGCCAGGCTGCCGCCGTGCCGAGACGGAACGCCGCCCGCTCCTCCTCGGCGGAGGCGAAGTCGAGGGCGAACGAGGCGTGACCGACCGGCACGCGCCGCGTCTTGTCGCCGCCCATCGAGGCCACGAGTGACAGTCGCGCCTCGTCGAATGCGGGGATCGCCACGAGGGTGGCGGCGCGCACCCGTCCCTTCTCCGTGATGACTGCGGAGGGGATGGTCTTTTCCGTGCCGTCCTCGTTGAACTCGATGACGTCGCCCTCGAAGGCGTTCACGGAGTCGAGGTCCATCGAGACCCCCGAGAGGAACTGGCCCTTCATTAGGCGCGCGACCTCGCGACCCTCGTCCGAGCCGAGGTCGATGACACCCCACGCGTAGATGTCGCCGTTGTCGCGGCGCTCGACGCGATCGATGCGGCCTACGATGACCGCTCCGTCGTGCCCGCCGATGTCGCTCTTGACCCAGCGGAGCGGGAGCGGGAACTCGGCCCAGGTGAGGCTGTCTTCCGCGATGAGACGTCCGTCGCCGGTGAGCATCCCCTCGAGACCGATGACGCCTTCGAAGGGGGCGACGGGGCTCTCGAGCGTGGCAGCCGACTCGGGCGCGCCGACGGAGGCGATGAGCGAGGCCCACACCTTCTGGTCGCGCTGGCTGAGGTTGGGCAGGACAGGGCTCATTGGAGTCTCCTTTGTAGGGCGAGATGACCACGCGGCGAACCGCTTGGGCGCGATATTACCCTCGACCGGCGTCCTACGCGATGCCCGTGGCACGGCGTGGCGCGCTGCCCGACACACCTACGACCACGCATCGACAGTTGATCGTCTCGTTCGCCGGGCCCGAGGGGTCCCCGGGGTACTGGAGGAAGGCGAGCCCGACGTGGAAGGGCTCGTACAGCCCGACGATCTGGCCGTTGGCGATCCGGTGCGTCTCGCGCACGCGCTCGTCGTGCCGGCTCACCCACCGCTTCTGGGTGAAGCCGTAGCGCTCGAGCTGCTTGACCATCTGGCGCCCGAAGATGCGCGTGTACGCAGTACGGATGTCACGCCGCATCCGCGCGCGCCAGTTGATCTCGCCCGGACGATCGTCCTCAGCCCAGTCGGCCTCGGTCACGAGCCGCGCGCGCCCCGGCTCCTCGGGAATGTCGAACTCGCGACCGATCAGGTCGTCTCGAACCAGGTCGTCCGGACCGAGGGCGCGGATGCGCGAGACCAGCAGGCGCGAGATGCGGCGACGCAGCCAGCCGTCGACGCGCGCGGACAACGAGGCGATGAGCGAAGGGGAGGGGTGGCTGAAGAGAGCCTGGAGGAGCTGCGCGCGCTCTTCCGCCGTCGCGCCGTTGTTCTGGGCGATCTCGAGCGCGAGGAGTGCGGCGCTGTAGGCGTCGTCGGGGAGCGTGGCGTCCTCAATGGCCGCGAGGAAGTCCGCGCGCACCGGCTCGAACACCGGGTGTGAGAGGGCCTTTTCGAGGGTCGCGCGCCAGTAGCCGATGACCGAGCCGCGGACGAGCTCGCCGTCGAGCGCGTCGTTCTCCACGAGTTCGAGGAACTCCGCCAGGGCGCTCTCGCCCGCCTTCAGCAGGGCTCCCTCCATCGCCTCGGCGCGCGCCATCGCCTCCTCGGGGGAGGTGATGTACGCTGGCATGTTCTCCACGACGGCTAGGGTACGGGACAACCCTTGGTCTGGGCTACGGCGCGCCGAGAGCCCCTCGGGTACTCAGAGAGGGGTGAGCGACGTGGAAGACGGGCAGGCCGAGGCCCGAACGGATGCGGTAGGCGAGCAGGTTGACGTCGTGCGGAGAACCCGAGACGACGAGATCGTGGACGTACCGGTTGAGGATGTCGACGGCGATACGCGCGTCGAATCCGTGCGGGCCGTGCGTCTCGAGGACGAGGGGCACCACGTCCCACGCGCCCTTGAGCGCCTTGGTCACGATCTCGTCGGACGCCGGCCAGAGGGTGTGGGCGAGGTAGTAGGGGCGGTCGCCGATCTCGTTGTAGCGGGAGCGCGAGGCGCGGACGATGTAGTTGCCCATCTTCTCGAGGGCCTTCACCACGAGCACATCGCACACCGCCAGGAGGGTGGTGATCGTGAGGTCCGGCGATACCTCGAGCGGGGCCGGTACGGTCGCGCCACACTCCGGACATGTCACCGTGCGCGTGTCGACCGACGGTGCCAGGAGCGCCGATCCCGGGTCGAGGTCACTCATCCCACGTCCCGAACGCCTCGGTGCCGCCAGAGGCCGCCGCGCGCGTCTGCGGCAGTCCCGGCGTCGTGATCGCGGTCGAAGGCGAACGTACCCCGGAGGGCGGAGTGGTAGGCCGGGTGCCGCCCGGGGCCGCCCCGGGAACCGTCGGAGAACCGCCGCCCTCCGGCGGCGTAGGCGCGCCTCCGGCGGTAGGAGACTGCGCGATGGACGTAGACCCGGACGACTCGAGCGCCGCCTTGGAGGCCGCGATTCCCGACTGAGGTCGGCCCTCCAGGAGCGCCACCATCTGCTCCACGAGGACGTCGAGCCCGGGCCGGTTCATGAGGCCCGGGTTGGCGACCACCATGTCGCGCACGAGGTCGATCGCCTGCTCCTTAACGTCCTGCTTCTTGGGTGCGTCGGCCTCGTTGAAACCGTTGGCGCGGCGCACGGCGTCGTCCGACAGCAGGCCCATGGTGTGGAGCTCTTTGGCGTCGGCAGCCTGGTTGGCCTTGACGGTGAGCTCCGAGACGTCGAACCAGATCGCATACTGCTGGGCGGCGGACTCCGAGAGGCCGTTGGCGCGCAGGATGGGGCGCAGGAACTCCATCGTGAGTCCGCGCGCGATCAGCGCCAGCGTCGGCGCTATATGGGAGTCGACCACCTCCTCCTGGGTGAGCCAGGCGGTCCAGTGGGAGGTCGTGCCCTGGCCGAGCAGGAGCTCAGGCGGCGCGTCGAGCCCGAGCGCGATGCGACGGATCGCCTCCTCGCGAAGGGCTACCGAGTGCTGGTCGAGCGGGGTGGCGAACGAGATGTAGTCGGGCTTCTTGGACTCGTCGGGGATGGTGACCACGAGGGGGACGACGGCAGAGGCCGAGTCTCGATCGGCGATCGGAGTCACCATGCCCTGGACCAGGAGCTCGGTGAACGGGTCACGAGGGTCGGTGTCGTCCAGACCCAGAGCGCGTTTGATCGCGCGCGAGGCCGACGAGTACATGATGAGGAGCCCGGCTCCGGCCAGGCGCGAGTCAATCTGAGCCGAGACGTGCTGGGTGAGCCCGACGAGCTCGCGCAGCACCGGGAGCGAAGCGCGGACCGGGGAGTCAGGGACGGAGTTGTCCGCAGGGTGGCCGTTCCAGAGGGCCACGACGTACACGCTCTCCTTCGGGAGACGCGTCGAGGTCTGGCTCGCTTGGGAGCCGGACTGCCGGTACTCGAAGAAGCCGTCTTGCGGGACGAGCTCCTTGAGCGAGAGCGTCCGCCAGACGAGCTGTTCGACGGGGACCTCGCTGATCCTGCGAAGCGCGACACCCTTCACCGGGTTCCACACTTCCTTCGGAGCTCCTACCAGGTAGCAGGCGCCGACGATGAACTGATTGACGAACGCGCGCTCCACGATCTCCTGGAGTCCGATGAAGCCATCACCGAGCGACGAGAAGACGCTACGCGCCTTGCGGTCGCCGGCGGCTCGGTTCGGGTCCACCCGCTCTTCACCGACCTCGCCCTCGCTCGGATCGGTGATCTCGATGACGTCCGACCCCTCCACGCGACCCACGTAGAAGCGGGCCTTCGCCCCGCGCTGCGCGAGCGTGGTCGCGAGGAAGTGGAGCTCGCCCAAGAGGTCGAACATCGTCCACGCGTCGTCCATCCACGACTCGGCACGCCGCGTCGACCCTGTGAGCTTCGTGCCGAGGAGTCGCTGCGCCGACGCGATCAGGGAGTTGTCCTTGTGGCGCATGTCGACGACGTTCGACTCGATCACCTGGACTTGGCGCCACGGAGCGTACCAGGGGCGCTTCACCCGGACGGTCACAGCGGGAATCGGGGCCGGTACCTCCTGCGGCTCCACCTGGGACATGCTCGTACTCCTCAGTCGATGCGGTGCGAGACGTGGCCGACGACGTAGTTGAGGGCCAGTGTGGCGAGGATACCGGACCAGACGGCTCGGAGTCCTCTCGGCGCGCGTGCAGTCAGCCCCTCGAGGAAGACCACGGCGCCGGCCACCCAGAGCCCGGAGCAGAACGGGCAGTCAGCCCACTCCTCCACGTACGCCGCGAGATTCGCGGGTCGACCGCGTACGGCCTGACCCCCGACCTCAGCCTCGTGGTAACGGGCTCGCGCTCGTACGCGACGGATGACGAGGTGCTCGGGGAGCGTATCGCGAGTGATGAGGCGGGTGAGGCGGGCGGTGGCGAGCGCCACGAGAATGATGCGAGCGGGAGTCACGGTCACGCGGCCAGGGTACCACTCGCCGAGCGCGTCACTACCTGACGGGAGCTCGGGCGCCGCGTACAGTTGGCGTCGATACCCGAGGGGAGAACACGGTGCAGAAGGACATGGATGCCCTCCTGAATGAGACGCTGCCGCGGCCTCATCTGACAGGACACGCCCGGGCGCCGCGACGAGTCGTGCGCGCGTTGTCCGCGCGCAAAGTCGGACACCGACCCAAGTGGCGGGTCTGGCTCACCACCCAGATCGCGGCCTATCGACTTGGCCTGGTCCTCGGCTACCTGGCGCTCATCTGGTTCGCCGCGACTGCGATCATCGCGGGCATCCCCGTCTTTCGCATCACCGCTCCCGAGTCGTGGACGCCGCTTTGGGCGGGGGCGCTAGCCGTCGGTGGGTTCATTGCCGCGATCGGCTCCCTCCGGGCCGGAGAGGACCGCGCGCTCCGCATCACCCGCGTCTTCAACAACATCGAGCTCATCGGCGCGATCCTCGTCACGATCACGCTAATGGCCTACGCGGGCTCGTTGCTCTGGGTGGCGTTCGTGGAGGGCTCGATCAGCCGGCAGTCCGTCGGCTCCGGCTTCACGGCACTCCTCGTCCCGAACCTCGTCCGAATGGTCTACCTCCTCGTCCAGCTCGGCAAGAAGGTGGGCAGCTGATGGACTGGGTGACGCCGACCATTAGCGGCGTCGCGACTGTCGTGGTGGCCCTCATCGGGCTCTTCTCCTTCGTCTACCGTCGTCGGCGCGAGACCGAGGAGTCCAAGGCCCCGACGATGGTGGACGCCTACCGCGAGATCGACGAGGCCCGCCAGGAGACGTCGTACTACTACCGGCTGATGCGGCTGTACGAGGACTTGTTCTACCAGGTACGCGGCGCGCTTCGGTCGCTGGCGAAGCGCGTGATGGACGCCCACCCCGACTACGATCTCGGGCACGAAGTGATCCGCGCCCTCGAGGCACGTCCTCCGAAGTCCGAGACGGACGACGCTCCCTCGCTCTAGGACAGATGCGCGCGGAGGACGTCGAGCGGGAAGTGGTCGCCCGTCGAGACGACTAGTTCGCCGCGCGCGAGGAGCGCATCGAGCTCGCTCGGCGTGAACGCCTTCACGTCGTCTCGCACCTCGAAGGGCGCCTCCAGTCGCAGGTTCTGATAGATCGAGCGGGGGTTCACCAGAAGCCCGAGATCGAGCGCTCGGCGCATGTCGCCCTTGTGGACCAGGAGCGGCACGTGGCGCTCGTAGTCCCACGTCGGCAGGTGATGGGCCAGTAGGAGGTCGCGCGCGGCGTGCGCCTGCTTGCCGTACCGTCCGGCCTTCGGCATCTTCTCGAGCTTGCCGCGCGCAGTCGCGCCCAACCGCCTCACGTCGTCGATCGAGGCGGGGCCGAGGAAGAAGATGTCGTCGTTGGACCACACGAACGGATCGGTGACCTCCGCGTCCTCGAGGGCGGCGCGCAGCATCCTCGTGGTGTTCTCCACAGGGGTGTCGGGGTCCTGGTGGCGGAAGGGTACCAGGTGACCTTCGGGATAGGGCACGAGGTACGGCTGGAGGAGAAGCGGCGATCCAACGAGTGTCGGTACCGCCCACGCAGCGTGGCGCACGGCGCTCGAGAGCGCGAGGGGCAGAGTCTCGTTGCGCGGTTCGTCGGCGACGGGAACCACGAAGGAGACGCGCGCGGGGTTGTTCATGAGCCGAGCGGGCGGGTGTACCCGCGAGCGATCGTCGGAGCCTCGGTCGTGCGACGACGCAGCCGCTCGACGAAACTCACCCACCCCTCGAGTTCCTCTTCCTGCCGCGTAGCGAGGGTCTGGGCGCGAGTGAACGCGAGCCTGGAGGCGGCCTCGTAGTTCGCCTCGATCGCGTCGATCGACGCTCGCGTCGCCTCGACGTCAAGCGGAGGCACGAGCCACGCACTCGTCCCGATCCCTTCCCGTACGTGCGGGGTGTCGACATGCACCGACGGGATGCCGCGAGCCGCGGCCTCGATTGCGGACATGCCGTAGGTCTCATAGCGCGAAGGCACGAGCAGGATACGCGTCCGGCTCAGATAGCGCTCTGCCACCACCCGAGGGTGTACGCGCGGCGCCAGTTCGACATTCGGGAGCGACGCGGCACGTTCTTCGAGGTCTTCGAGCCCGTGCGTGGGTTCGGCGGGCGAGCGCACGATAATGAACGGTTGCTCCGGCAGCCGCTTCGCGAGTTCGAGCACCACGGTCACGCCCTTGTTCACGAGCGAGGAGAGGACCGTGTACGCGCGGCCCTCCGGAGCGCGCCACGCCTCGGGCAGGCCCGAGAAGTCGATGAGCGGGTGGAGGACTATACCGCGTGCCCGCCACTCCCCAGCGGCGGCCCGCGTGTTGAACACACAGGCGTCCGCCTGTTTCACGCCCTCCCGGATCGCAGCGCCGTACCGCGGAGGTGTGTGCACGCCGACGATCGACGGGATACGCGCTGATCGCGCGGCGAGCACCCCGGGTAGCGAGAGCTCGTTCTGCGCGATCACGACGTCAGCTCCGACCTCCTTGAGCTGCTTCGCAATCGGCGTGGGGTCGGCGCGCACGTCGAGGACGTCTGGGGTGTCGATGTCCTCGACCACCACCCCCTCCCACACGTAGGGCGAGGACGTTCGCGTGAGTACGGTCACCTCGTGCCCAGCGTCTACGAGGGCGAGGAGCGAACGATGCAGGGCGACCTCCCCGCCCATGTTCCAGAGCGGCGGATAGCCGTGGGTCAGGGCAACGATCCTCATCGGGCTAGCTCCGGTTCTCCCTCGCGCTCAGTGAGGTGTGAGGGCTTGGCCTTCGGGTGGACGACGTTCACCCATGTCTGGTCTTCGATTGACGGGCCCCACTCGTAGTCGAGATGGAAGAGCCGGAAGCCGTTGGCGCGCATGAAGTACGCCACGGCGTGGTTAGTCGCGGGCTCAGCCCACGCGGCGCGTTCGAGCGTCTCGGTCTCGAGATGGGCCACGAGCACGTCGGACAGCATCGTACCGAGCCCGCGGAGCGCCTGGAGCGTGTAGCCCTCGACGTCAACCTTCAGCACGTCGATCTGCCCGCGCGGCAGGAACGCGTCGAGCCGCTCGACCTTGACGTCGCGGTAACGCGCCTCGTCGGGGTGCAGGGCGCCGCGGTGGACGTTGAGGGAGGCGGAGCCCTGGAGCCCTACGTCGCCCGAGTCGAAGGTGACCATGAGGGCGACGCCCGGGGAGTCCGACACGGCCACCTCGTAGACGCGCACGTCGGGGTACGTCTGCCGGATGGCGCGCGCGGCCTCCTCGCGCGGCTCCACGCAGACGACCTCGGGCGCCGCCAGGGCGTGGCCGAGCCGCACCGCGTCGTGCCCGTCGCGCGAGCCGACGTCGACCACCCGCTTCACGGGGGCGTCGAAGTACGCCTCGCGCGCCTTGAGCGCAGGTTCGAGGCTCATGGGCGCGGCTTCACCCCGTCCTGGGCCGCGAGGAGCGCGAGGGCCTCGGTGAGCCCGCCGTGGTGGACCCACGACTCGAAGGCGAGTCGATCGAGTTCCCGGTACTCGGGGTCGTTGGCCTCCCGGTAGGTCTCGTCGCTCGGCGCCTTACGCACCCACGGGTGCAGGTGCGTGAGCTTCACGTCGGACCGATAGACGAAGTTCCCGAGACCGCGCCCGAGCTCGCGCCAGGCGTTGTCCACGAACAGGTGCCGCAGGGTCGGAAGGGCGACCCACCCGAGCGCCTGGTAGAGCTCGACGGGAACAACCACGTGGGTGGGCAGGTCAGGGCCGTGCTTGTGCTCGAGGCCGTCGGAACCGAACGCGACTCCCAGACGCCCGTCGAGGGCCGCCACGAGTGCGAGGTCCCACGCGTCGGTCTCCGGCAACACGTCATCACCGAGCACCGCGAGGTGGGTTGCTCCGTCCCGCGCCGCGAACTCCGCGAGCTCGTTGACGGAGGCCGCAAAGCGCGTGCGCGGCCCCACGAGGTAATCGACGTGCGGCAGCACCGGATAGCGGTCGACAGTCTCATCGTCGTCATCGAGCCGCACCCAGATGCGGCCGAGGGCCGCGCTGGTCTTGTTCACGGCGCGCGCGAGGCGGCTGAGGTTTCGCGGACGCCCGCGAGACGGGACGAGGACGTGGACGGAGGTCGTCATCGAGGCTCCTTGCCATAGGGGTTCTGGCGACCGGGCTGCCGGTACTCGGGCCAGTCGACTTCAGCGGCGATGCGCTCATCGCTCACGCCTGCATCGTAACCCTCGCGCCACGCGCGGGCCAGGAGCCCCCGGTCGAAGCGCTTGGCGCGGGCGTAGCCGAGGGCGTGCCCGATCAGGAGCCCGCCTATGGCGACGAGCACCGCGGCGCCCATCCACTGAAGCGGGTCCATCACGCCTCCTTCGCGAGCAAGGTGCCGAGGATCGCCCACTCGAACGTCTCGGGGCGGCAGACGAGGACGCGCGCGTCGCGCGCGAGCGGCTGACCGGCGCCTTCCACGGGGAAGAGGTAGACGACGCCCGCCTGCGAGGCGGTGTGCCGGGTGCGGTAGTCCGTCCGGGCGTCCAGCGGCGCGCCCGTGTGGCTGATACGCTCCGTGACGGGGTGCTGGCCCTCGTCGCCCTTGCGCACCGAGTGGATCGTCGCGTAGGTGATCGGCGTGCCCGTGACGGGGTAGGCGATCAAGTCGCCGGGGCGCACCTCGTCAACCGACACCTCTACGAACTCCGCCAGTGAGCGTCCGCCCTGGTGGTCCTCGGGGCTCCACGTCTTGCGCATCTGGTATCTCCTCTCGCCGCGCCTCTCGCGGCTACCATCCAAGCGTACCACGTTAGGGTGGTACCTAGTCAGTAATACGTGGAGTTTTTCGGGTTTCGGTAGTTACGGGGTCTATCTATAGATAGACCCCGTAACCCAGGAAATAGAAAAACCCGAAATCGCCGGCTGCCTCGTCACGAGCCCGCAGGTGGTTCCTGCTCGACCACGACGTCCATCGCGCGGGCCAAACGCAGGATCGGGTCGCGGTCTCCCAGGCGGTCGAACCAGCCCCGGCAGATCGCGTGACGGGCGGGTCCGGAGTCCTTGTAGAGCGTCGAGTGGCAGATGACGGTGGACCCCGGCTCGTCCTTGGTCTCGGTAACCATCTCAGCGACGCGAGCACCCTCTATGGGTCGCGTGTGCGGGTTGAAGATGCACGTGGCGCATTCGCGCGAGAGCACGTGGACCTCCCCGTCGCGGTAGACGTTGATCGGGTCGCGTTCGTTCTGGCTCACCAGTAGAGGCCTTCGGGGTTGCGGTCGGTGACCTGGCCGAGGATGTCGATGGGCACGAGGGCGCGGAGCGACTCGGTGTCGTCCATCGCCGCGATGATCTCGTCGGCGGGCCACCCCTGCATCGGACCGTTCGCGAGGTCGCTCCAACCGCGTCGACCGAGCGGCCCGCACATCTCGAGGAAGCGCTGGGCGGCCGCCGAGAGCGGCGTCTTAGGGGTGAGCTCGACTGCCTCCTCTCCGGCGTCAGAGGCCGTCGTAGGGCGCCCGTAGTCCCAGATCGAGCCGAGACCATGAGGGCGGTGCATCTCGTCGGCGTAGGAGCCGATCCAGACCCCCTCCACGTCGTCGCGGTACGACCAGAGGGTCGGATCGATGATCCACGCTCGGTCGTCGTAGGGGTCACCCGACAGGACGATCCAGGAG
>Ga0164243_10004848_pt1 | contig 20817 bp, 15 predicted proteins | sample OricompcompostOP_FD_108781 | JGI IMG/M metagenome (GOLD analysis project Ga0164243, IMG submission 108781) | Organic Plus compost microbial communities from Emeryville, California, USA - Original compost - Organic plus compost (OP) | ecosystem: Engineered > Solid waste > Mixed feedstock >...
CCCCCCCGGGCGGTCCGGATGGTCCCGCCCTCGGCTCCCGCCGGACGCGTGGCAGGCTGAACCGCCGCCCTCCCGCTGGAGCGCCCGTTGACCGATCAGCTCGCCCCCGAGCACCACGACGAGGAGCAACCGCCGACGCGCTGGTCGAGCCGCGCTCGGTGGGCCACCGCGCTGGCTGTGCTGGTCGTGCTCGGCCTGGTCACCGCGTCGCTCGTGTGGAAGGTGCCCTACTACACGATGAGCCCCGGCTCCTCCCGGGCCACCGAGCCGCTCATCTCCGTCGAGGGGGCCCCGACCTACGACACCGACGGCAACGTCGACTTCCTCACCGTCTCGATCCGGCAGGCCACCCCGGTGGAGCTGCTGGCCGCGTGGATCAACCCCGATGTCGACGTGAAGTCGCGCGACGAGCTCTTCGGCGATCAGACCCCGGCCGAGAACCGCCAGGTCAACCTCCGGATGATGGCGGACTCCAAGGACGCGGCCACCTACCAGGCGCTGCACCGGCTCGGGTACGACATCCCCATGCTCGGCACCGGCGCGGTGGTGGCGCAGGTGGAGGAGGGCAGCCCGGCGTGCGGCCGTCTGGCTCCCGGCGACGTCGTCACCGAGGCCGACGGCGAACCGGTCGCCCTGAACCGCGACCTGGTGGAGGACATCACCGGCTCGGCGCCCGGCACCGTGCTCACCCTGGAGGTGGAGACGCTCGACGACCCGGGCATCGCCGAGGTCGACGCCATGGAAGGCCCCTGCCGCGTCACCGACCGCACCGCGGGCGGCACCCGCACGGTCGAGGTGGTCCTGGGCGCCCGGGAGGAGGACCCGAGCCGCGCCTTCCTGGGGGTCTCCACGTTCACCCGCGACCTCACGTTCGACTTCCCGGTCGAGGTCACCATCGACTCGGGTCGGGTCGGGGGGCCCTCGGCCGGGCTGGCGTTCACCCTCGGCCTGCTCGACGTGATGACGCCCGAGAGCATCACCGGCGGCCTGAAGATCGCCACCACCGGGACCATGGAGCTCGACGGCCGCGTGGGTCCGGTCGGCGGCGTGCACCAGAAGGTGGTGGCGGCGAAGCGCCAGGGCGTGGAGCTGATGCTGGTGCCGCTCAGCGAGCTGGACGAGGCGCGCCGCTGGGCGGACGGGCTGCGCATCGAACCGGTCGAGGACCTCGACGACGCCCTGGCGGTGCTGGCCACGGTCGGGGGCGGCGACGCGGTGCTGCCACCCGAGCCGGCGGACTCCCTCGTGGGCTGAGGCCGACCCCTCCGGTGCTCCCCGGAGGCCGCTCCGGAGGGCGTCACCGGTCGTCCCGCGGGAGGTCCTCCGAGGTCACAGGGCATCACCGGGCACCGGGGTGCGCGTCGGTACCATCGCCTCGATGGCCGATTCTCCTGCGCCGATCGATCCCGACCGCATCCTCGAGCACTCCTTCACCGCGGTGAGGCGGGGGTACGACCCGCTCGAGGTGCAGCGGTACCTCCTCCAGGTGGCGAACCAGCTCCGCGCCGCCCGGGAGCGTGAGTCCGAGCTCCGTTCGCAGCTCGAGCAGGCCGAGAAGCGCAACGCCCCCATCGACCAGCTCGACCCCTCGGAGCTCACGCGGCTGCTGGGCCAGGAGACGGCCCGGGTGCTGGAGGCGGCCCAGGCCGCCTCCGAGGAGATCCGCGCCAAGGCCGAGGAGAACGTGGCCCGACTCCTGCGCGAGGCCCGGGACGAGGCCACCAAGACCCGCGAGGACGCCGACACCGTCCTGGCCCGCCGCAGCGCCGAGGCGGAGGAGGCCGCCGCCGCGCTGAGGGCCGAGGCCGAGGAGGCCGCCACCGCCTTGCGGGCCGAGGCCGACGAGGTGCTGGAGAAGGCGCGCGCCGAGGCCTCCGAGCTGGTCGAGGCCGGCCGCCAGGAAGGCCGCGAGATGGTGGCCGAGGCCCAGAAGGTCCGGCAGCGGATGCTCGACGACCTCTCCCGCCGGCGGAAGCTCCTGCGCCAGCAGATCGAGCAGCTGCAGGCCGGCCGCGACCGCCTCCTCGCCGCCTACGACGTGGTGCGCGAGACGCTCGACGTCGCCACCGAGGAGCTGCACATCGCCCTGCCCGAGGCCAAGCTGGCCGCGGAGACGGCGTCGCTGAAGGCCGACGACGACGAGGACTTCGAGGCCGAGGTCAGCGAGGCGGCCGCGGCCGAGGCCGTGGAGGCCGGCGATGCCGCTCCCGGGCCGCAGGCCCCGGAGGACGCTGCCGACGGGTCCGTCGACGAGCCCGCCGGCGAGGCGGTCGACGAGGCCGGGGCCGACACCGCGCCGGTCGCCGAGGACGTCGACGACGCCGAGGACGAGGACGAGGGCACGGCGGACGTCGCGGGCGAGGCCGACGACACCACGGACCCCGCCGACACTCCCGACGCTGCACACGCTCCCGACACCATCGAGGTCGACGAGCTGGCGGACGACGCCGACGAGTCGGACGACGTCGCCCTCGGGGCCGACTCGCCGGTCACCACCGGCAGCGACGAGGGTGAGGCCCGGGCCCCCGATCCGGTGGAGGGCCGGCACTCGTCCTCGGTGCGGGTGGTGAAGGCCGAACCGTCGGGCGACAAGGCCGCCGACGTGTTCGCCCGCCTCCGTCGTGAGGAGACCGTCGCCGTCGCCGACGGCGGCGCCGACGAGCGTGGGGTCGAGGCGGAGGTCCTCGAGATCGAGGTGATCGAGAGCGCCCTCGAAGCGGTCGACGCCGTGCGGGCGGCCGCCGCCCCGGGCGACCGGGACGAGGCGACCGAGCCGGCCGAGGCCGAGGCCGAGGAGGCCAGCTCGCCCGCCGACGAGGCCGAGGAGCTCCTGGTGCGACGCGACGCCGCCATCGCCGACCTGGAGCGGAACCTGGCCCGTCGCCTGAAGCGCGAGCTCTCCGACGAGCAGAACCAGCTGCTGGCCGCCCTGGCCGCGGCCAAGGGCACCCCGTCGGCCGACGAGCTGCTGCCCGCCCCGGAGGGCCATGTGGAGCGCTACCAGGCGATCGCCCTGCCGACCCTGGCCGCCGCCGCCACCGCCGGCGCCGACCTGGTGTCGACGATCGCCGGTCCCCCCGCGGCCCCCACCACGGTGGCCGACCTCGCCGCCGAGGTGGCCGCCGACATCGTGGCCCCGCTCCGCGAGCGCCTCGAGCGGGCCTTCTCGGCCGCCGACGGGCACGCCGACGACGCCGCCCAGAGCATCCGGGCCTGCTACCGGGAGTGGAAGGGCCAGCGGGTCGACCAGGTCGCCTCCCACGCCGTGGTGGCGGCGTGCAACCGGGGCCTTCTCGACCGGCTCCCCGAGGGCACCACGGTCCGCTGGGTGGTCTCCGACGGTGACTCGCCCTCGCCGGACTGCGACGACAACGCCCTCGCCGAGGCGGTGACCCGGGGCGAGCCGTTCCCGACCGGGCACACGGCCCCACCGCTGCACGCCACGTGCCGGTGCATGGTCGTCCCGGTCGAGGCCTGACCGGGGCCTGACCGGGGCCGACGCCGCCGCCCCTCGCGTTCACCCGTAGGCTGACCGGCGATGCGCGTCCCCACCGACATGCCCAAGCGCCGGCGCGGCTCCGGCCGAGGCCGGATCATCGTCATCGCGGTCATCGCGGTGCTGTTCCTGCTCGTCACCTCGCTGCGCGGCATCGCCGGGTTCTGGACCGACTACCTGTGGTTCGACAGCCTCGGGCTGTCGTCGGTCTTCTCGGGCGTGCTCGGCGCCAAGATCGCGCTGGGCGCGATCTTCACCGGGGTGTTCTTCGTGCTCACCTTCGTGAGCCTCACCGTCGCCGACCGGGTGGCACCCAAGAACCGGCCGCTCGGGCCCGAGGACGACCTCCTGAACCGCTACCACGCCATGGTCGACCGGCGGGCCGTCCTGGTGCGGGCCGTCGTGTCGCTCGTGCTGGGACTCATCGCCGGCGTCGGGATGTCGAGCGAGTGGAACCAGTGGATCCTCTTCCGCAACGGCGGCTCGTTCGGCACCAAGGACCAGACGTTCCAGACCGACATCGGCTTCTACGTCTTCAAGCTGCCCTTCTACATGACGGTGGTGAACTGGCTGTTCGCCTCGGGCGTCATCATCCTGCTCGTCACGATCGTCGCCCACTACCTCAACGGCGGCATCCGGCTGCAGTCGCCGCTCCAGCGGGTCACCCCGCAGGTGAAGGCCCACGTCTCGGTGATCCTCGGCCTGCTCGCGCTGGTGAAGGCCACCGACTACTGGCTCCAGCGCTACGCGCTCACCTGGTCCACCAAGGGCACGGTCGACGGCGCCCTCTACACCCAGGTGAAGGCCGAGCTGCCGGCCATCTACCTGCTGCTGTTCATCGCCCTGCTCTCGTTCGGCCTGTTCATCTACAACATCTGGCGGCGGGGGTGGGTGCTGCCGGTCGTCGCCGTGGGCCTCTGGGCTCTGGTGTCGGTGGTGGCCGGGGTGGCCTACCCGGCGTTCATCCAGCGCTTCCGGGTGGAGCCCGAGGAGTCCTCCAAGGAAGCGCCCTACCTCCAGCACAACATCGAGGCCACCCGCCAGGCGCTCGACCTCGACGGCGTGCAGTCCGAGTCGTTCGCCTACACCTCGAGCCAGGCGGAGACGACGCGGGCCATCAACGAGAACCCCGGCACCATCCGCAACATCCGCCTGATCGACCCGTCCCGGGTCACGGCCACCTACCAGAGCCAGCAGAACGCGTACGGCTTCTACCGGATCAACGAGCTCGACGTCGACCGCTACCCGATCGCGGAGGGCGCGCCGGGCGACCCGACCGCGCGAACCACCCAGGTCGTGCTGGGCGCCCGCGACCTCTACACCACCGGCATCCCCCAGCAGTCGTGGGAGGGCAGCCACCTCGCCTACACCCACGGCTACGGCCTGGCCCTGGCCCCGGGCAACACCACCACCATCGACGGCAGCCCCGACTACCTCGTGAGCAGCGTCCCGGTCTCGATCAACGAGGACGAGCTCAACCTCCAGATCACCGATCCGCAGCTCTACTACGGCGAGAACCTCCCCGGGTACGCGATCACCAACACCGGCCGGGCCGAGGTCGACTACACCGGCGCCGCCGAGGGCGAGGGGCAGAGCACCTACGAGGGCACCGGCGGCGTGCGCCTCGACTCGTTCGTCCGCAAGGCGGCCTTCGCCCTGCGCTTCGCCGACTGGAACCTGGTCGTCTCCAACTTCCTCACCAGCGACTCGCGCATCGTGTTCGAGCGCGACATCCGGGCCCGCATCGACAAGGTCGCCCCGTTCCTGCAGTGGGACGCCGACCCGTACCCCGTCGTGCTCGACGGTCGGGTCGTCTACATGTGGGACGGCTACACCACCACCGACAAGTACCCCAACGCCGAGCTCGCCGACACCAGCGACATGGTGAACGGCAGCGACCTGGCCGGCAGCCGCCTCAACTACATCCGCAACTCGGTGAAGGCGGTCATCGACACCTACGACGGCAGCGTCACCCTCTACGTCGTCGACGGGGAGGACCCCATCGTGGCCGCCTACCAGAAGGCGTTCCCCGACCTCTTCAAGCCGGTCGACGACATGCCCCAGGAGCTGCGCTCCCACTGGCGCTACCCGGAGGACCTCTTCCGGGTGCAGACCAACATGTACGGCCGCTACCACGTCACCGACCCGCAGACCTTCTACGAGAAGACCTCGGCCTGGGCGGTGGCCACCGACCCCGGTGCCAACGTGGGCGGTGGGGCGTCGGCCCAGGCGACGAACCCGCTGATCAGCGGCCAGACCGCGTCGCGCTCGAACCCCATCGAGCCCTACTACCAGCTGCTCCAGCTGCCCGGTGAGGACGAGACCTCGTTCGTGATGACCCGGCCCTTCGTGCCGTTCTCCGAGTCGCAGGGCGGCACCCGCCAGCTGCTGACGTCGTTCATGGTGGCCGACAGCGACCCGGACAACTACGGGAAGCTCACCGTCTACGAGATGCCTCCCGGGTCCGAGGTGAACGGGCCGGTGCTGGCCAACACCCAGATGAGCCAGAACGGCCGGGTGTCGTCGATCGCCACCCTGCTCGGCCAGCAGGGCACCCGGGTCGAGTACGGCAACATGCTGCTGGTCCCGCTCGAGAACTCGATCCTCTACGTGCGGCCCCTCTACGTCGCCACCGACAACAACCCCGCCCCGTCGTTGAAGGCGGTCATCGTGGCGTGGGGGAACAGTGTGGCCATCCAGCCCACCCTGCGACAGGCGCTGATGGAGCTGTTCCCCGGCTCCGACCCGCAGACCGCGGAGAAGCTCATCACCACGCTCCCGCAGACCACGGGGGACGTCCCCGTCGCCCCCGACGAGGGCGAGGAACCCGACTCGAGCACCACCACGACGACGGCCCCGACCACACCCAGCACGTCGGTGCCTCCGAGCGGCGACGAGACCTACGAGCAGCTGGTGGCCCTGGCCGCCCGGGCCCTCGACGCGGCCCAGGCCGCCCTCGCCAGCGGCGACCTCGGGGAGTACCAGCGCCAGGTCCAGCAGGCCCAGATCTACCTCCGCCAGGCCCAGGAGCTCGCCGCCGCGGGCGGGACCGGTTCGTCGTCGGTGCCGACCACGGTCGCGCCCGGGCCCACCACCACGGTCGGCGGCACCCCCGCCTGACCTCCGGGGCTCGGCCCGGTCCGCCTTCTGCCCGACCTGCCGCCTGCCTGACCATCCTCCACCCGGGCTCGGGGGCGGGTCGGTCAGGGGCGGGGCCAGGTGCCGCTCTCGAGGGCCGTGACGAACAGGTCGACGGTCTGGGTCAGGGCCTCGTCGGCGCGGGCGCGGTCGGCGCTGGTCTGGACCTCGATCTGCACCAGGCCGCGGACGGACGCGGAGAAGACCCGGTGGGCGACCGCCACCCGGGCGTCGTCGAGGCCGAAGCCGGCGAGGGTGGCCCGGATGGGCTCGGCCAGGCGGGCGCCCCGGGCCTGGAACTCGGGGTCGTCCGTGCCGGAGTGGGCGTGGATGGCGGCGATGCGCCCAGGGTGGGTGCGGGAGAAGTCCCGCTCGACCGTGGCGATGGCGGTGAGCGCGGCGGCGCCGCTGCGGCCGATGGCCGCCCGCCACACGTCGTCGGCGAGCTCCTCGAGGGCGAGCAGGGCGATCTCCCGTCGCAGGTCGTCGAGCCCCCCGACGTGGGTGTAGAGCGAGCTCACGTGGCGGTCGACCTCGTCGGCGACCTTCGAGAGCGTGAGCTGGGGCCAGCCGTCGCGGTCGGCGAGGTCGGCCGCGGCCCGCACGAGGGTGTCCTTGTCGAGGAACGGACCCGCCGTGCGGGCGCGGGCGGCGCTCACAGGTCCCAGATCCGCCCGGCGTTGTCGCAGAGCATCTTGCGGCGCTCGTCGGCGGGGATGTCGCCGAAGACCCGGTCGATGACGTCCTGCGAGTCGGGCCAGCTGGTGACGGGGTGCGGGAAGTCCGTCGACCACATGATGTTGTCGACGCCGACCTCGTGGCGGAGCAGCCCGATGCCCCTGGGCTCGTCGATGAAGGTCACCGCCATGTTCCGGTGGAAGTACCGGCTGGGGAGCATGGAGAGCTGGTCGAAGACGTAGCCCTGCCGCTCCACCATGTCGTCGATGGTCTCGAGGTACCAGGCGATCCAGCCGACGCCGGGCTCGACGAACACGATCTTCAGGTCGGGGAACCGCTCGAGCACACCGGTGAGGAGCCACATGCCGAGGGCCTCGGCGGTGGTGAGGGCGACCTGGCCGACCATGACCCCCTTCTGGGGCGTGGGGTCGCGGCGGGTGAGGTCGTCGAGGGCGGTGTTCACCCCGATGTGGCAGCACAGCGGGAGACCGGAGTCCTGCACGGCCTGCCAGAGCGGGTCGTAGGACTCGTCGTAGTAGTCGGGCGCCCCGATCTCGGTGGGGAACACGGGGATCTGCAGCGACTTGCCGCCCAGGGCCCGGACGCGTGCCACCTCCTCCACCGCGGCGGGCACGTCGCGGATGGGGATCTGGTAGCTGACCACCAGCCGCCTGGGGTCGGCGGACGCGAACTCGGCGAGGACGTCGTTGAAGGCCCGGGTGGCCTCGGTGGAGCCGTACTCCATGTCTCCGATGTAGCGGAACGCGCTCACCTCCGAGTAGATGACCTCGACGTCGACGCCGTCGGCGGTCATGTCGGCGAGCCGCTCGACGCCGTCGCGGTAGCCGGGCCGGGTGAAGGCGGCGTGGGGGTTGCGGGTCATGGCGTCGGTGTTGGTCTTGGCCTGGGCCATGTTGGCTGCCATGCGGGCGGCGAAGGCTTGCTGGGCCCGGTCGTACTCGGCGTGGAACCGCGGGTCGAGCTTCGCCTTGATCTGGTCCTGGGTGATGGCCACGTGCGAGTCGGCGGAGATGACCCGCTCGCCGTGACGGTTGAGCACGACCTCGCTCTGCTGGGGCTCGGTGACGGTCATGGGCGGTTCCCCCTCAGGGTCGGCGGCCGAGGACCAGGCCGCTGCGGCCGGCGCTCACCAGCACGTGCTGGGCGCCGGAGATCTGGTTCGGTGAGGTGCCCCGGAGCTGGCGGACGCCCTCGACGATGTTGTTCATGCCGTGGATGTAGCCCTCGCCGAGGAGGCCGCCGTTGGTGTTCACCGGCAGCGACCCGCCCCGGCCGATGTGGCCGTCGGCGATGAAGTCGCGGGCCTCGCCGCGGCCGCAGAACCCGAGCGCCTCGAGCTGGAGGAACACCACGGGCGTGAAGTTCTCGTAGATCATCGCCACGTCGATGTCGGCGGGGGTGAGGTCGGACTCGGCGTAGAGCCGCCGGCCCATGGCCGCCGCCTCTTGGTGCTCCCCGAGGTCCTGGTCGTAGTAGGCGAACATCTCGTGGCCGTGCTCGATCTGGGAGGCGGTGGCCGAGAGGATGTCGACGGGCTCACAGGCGAGGTCGGCAGCCCGGTCGGCGCGGGTCACGACGAGGCCCACGCCGCCGTCGGTCTCGAGGCAGCAGTCGAGCTTGCGCAGGATGGGCTCGACGATCCACCGGCTGGCCTGGTGGTCCTCGAGGGTGATGGGTCGCTCGTAGAACTGGGCGTTGGGGTTGGTCGACGCCCAGTCGCGGGCGACCACGGTGTAGCGACCGAAGTCGGCGTTGGTGAGCCCGTGCTCGTGCATGTAGCGCTGGAAGGCGAGCGCGTAGATCTTCGCCGGTGTGTCGAGCCCGTAGGGCTTGTGCTGGTTCCACGCCGGGTCGGGGTTCGGCGCCACCTGGGGTTGGCCGAAGCGGTGGCCCGACCGCTCGTTGAAGGCCCGGTACACGAGCACGGCGTCGGCATGGCCGCTCTCGACCGCGGCCGCGGCGAGCTGGATCGTGGCGCAGGCGCCGCCGCCGCCGCCCCGGGTGCGGGCGCTGAACCGCAGCTCGGGGATGCCGAGGCTGCGGATGAGAGCCAGCTCGTCGTTGTTGTCCATGGCGAACGTGACGTTGCCGTCGATCTCGGCAGGGGAGAGGCAGGCGTCGCGGATGGCGGCGAGCGAGGCCTCCGCGGCGAGCTGGAGCGGCGAGCGCCCGGAGCTCTGGGAGAACTCGGTGTGGCCGATGCCGGCGATGACCGCCCGCCGGTGGCTGGGGACGTCCCTCATCGCCGGACCTCCCCGCCCCCGGCCGGGACGAACTGGGGCAGCACGATGCGCTCGCCGTCGGTGGTCGGGTACTCGACGAAGCGGACCTCGACCGCCATGCCGTTGCGCACCTCGTCGAGGGGCGTGTCGACGAGGTTGGACACGAACCGGTGGCCCTCCTCGAGGTCGACGAGGATCACCACCCGGGGCGCGGCGTCGGGCTCGGTGGGGTGGTGGGAGAGGATCCACGAGTGGACCGTGCCCCGGCCGCTGCACTCGAGGGCGTCGGTCTCGAGCGAACCGCAGGCGCCGCACATGGGGGCGGGCGGGTGGCGGACCGTGCCGCACTCGGCGCAGCGCTGGAGCAGCAGCTTCCCGTGGCGTGCCCCCTCCCAATGGAAGGCGTCGTCCTGGTTGGGGACGGGTGGCCGGACCTGGATCACAGGGCGCGCTCCTGGGTGAGGGTGGACTGCTTCACGACGCCGTCGGCGAGCAGGGCGTCGATGTCGGGCTGCGGGTAGCCGAGGTCGGTGAGCAGGGCCACGGTGTCGTGGCCCACGACGAGCGGGGGACCGGCGATGCGGGTGGGGGTGTCGGAGAACGACCAGAGGTGGCCGAACTGCTCGAAGCGGCCCACCTGGGCCTGCTGGGTGACCCCGACCAGCCCCGCCTCCCGGTACGCGGGTTCCGAGAAGAAGCGACGGACGAAGTCCTCGTCGGTGACCGCGGCGTGGACCCCGGCCGCCTGCAGCCGATCCGCCCACTCCCGGGCCGGAGCCCGGCGGAGCGCGGCGCCGATGGCGTCGATCGCCGCCCGGGGGTCGGTGGGGTCGGTGAGGTCGAGCTCCCCGAGGTCGAGCACCGCGCCGAGCGCCTTGGCCTGACCGTGGTCGCCGTCGGGGAGGGCGAGGCAGAGCCACCCGTCGGCCGTCTCGTAGAGCCGCTGGAGCGGACCGGTGCCGAGCTGGTCGCGGTCGAGGTGGGGGCGATCCACCCCCTTCCCGTCCGCGTCGACCCACACGTAGCTGGTGTTGAGCAGCCCGGCGGCGAGGATGTTGGTGGTCAGGAACTGGCCTTCGCGGGTGCGGTCCCGGTGGTAGAGGGCCTGGATGATCCCGATGGCGGAGAGGAAGCCGTTGCCGGTGTCGCCGAAGGAGGTGAGGCTCCAGATCGGCTTTCCGCCCGCGGCCACCGCGCCGTCCTCGTACTCGATGCCCGCCAGGCAGGCGCCGGTCTGGTCGTTGCCGGGGAGGTGGGCACGACCCGGGTCGAAGCCGGCGGTGTGGCAGTAGACGAGCTGCGGGTTGACCTGTCGCAGCGACTCGTAGTCGACGCCGAGCCGCACGGCCGCCTCGTAGCGCATGTTGTGCTGCACGACGTCGGCCCGCTCGACGAGGCGGTGGAGGATCTCCATCGCCCGCGGATCCTTGAGGTTCAGCGAGATCGACTGCTTGCCCCGGTTGGCGCAGAAGGCGATGTGGGTGGCGTGCCAGAAGTCGTCCCACAGGGTGTTGGTCTTGATGACGGTGGCGCCGAGGTCGCTCAGCACCTGCGTGCCCCACGGTCCCGCGATGGCCAGGCCGAGGTCGAGCACCACCACCCCTTCGAGCGGATGGGCGAGGTCGCGGGGCTGGGCCGGGCCGTCGACCGGCCGGGGTGGGATGCCGAGCTCGGCGAGCACCTCGTCGGTGTGCTGGCCGGGCAGGGGAGCGGGGCCCCGCACCGCCGCCGGAGAGCCCTTCATGTCGACCAGCACGCCGGCGGCCCGGATGGGCCCGACCTCGGGGTCGTCGATGGTGGTGACCATGCCGGCGTCGATGAGGGCGGGGTCGGAGAGGGCTTCCTCGACCGAGCGCACCCGTTGGAGGGGCACGCCCACCTCCGCGGCCACCCGGACCCACTCCTCGGCGGGGAAGCGGGCGTAGGCCGCCGCCATCTCCGGGTGGTGGTGGGCGAGCACGACCAGCTCGCTGTAGTCGGGCCCGATGCGGCTCGGGTCCTCCCTCGGTGCCTTCGCCGCCTCGGGGTCGAGGCGGTCGCCCTCGCAGACCCCGAGCGCGAAGGCCGGGTTGGGCACCCAGTTCTGCACCCACTGCCCGTCGGCGCAGCGGAAGTGCCCCTTGCTGCCGCGCGGGTCCATGATCCAGCACAGGTAGCCGTCGGCGAGCGGGTTCTCGGGCTTCTGCCAGGCCCCTGCGGTGGCAGCGAGCACGCCCTGCAGCAGCGAGGTCTCCACCCACTGCCCCCGACCCGTGCGCCGGCGGGCGTAGAGGGCGGCGGAGACGCCCGTGGCGGCGAGGAACGCGGCTCCCAGGCTCGGCCACGTCGAGCGGGGATGGAGGGGTCCTTCCCGGTCGGGGCCGTCGGCGCATCCGGGCGGGATGTCGAGGTCCTCCAACTCCACCGGGAGGTCGCACAGCACGCCGATGGTGGTGCCCACCCGGCCCCGCTGCTCCCAGTGGAGCCCGGTGTGGGCGGCCACGAGGGCGTCGACGGCGGGCAGGTCGCGCTCGGGGAGGTGACGTCCGCAGGCGGTGATGGAGCACAGCACGAGGGCGGGGTTGCGGGCCGAGAGCGTGCCCCAGTCGAGGCCGAGGCCGGCGCCCTCGCCGGGGGCGAAGCTCTCCACGACGACGTCGGCCCGGTCGACGAGGGCGAGGACCTGCTCGCGCTGGGCCGGGTCGTGGAGGTCGAGCTCGACGCTGCGCTTGCCCCGGTGCCAGACCCGGGCGCCGCTGAGCGACCGGGTCGGGTCGCCGCCCGGCGGCTCCACCTTCACCACGTCGGCGCCGTGGTCGGCGAGCAGCATGGTGGCCATCGGTCCGGCGATCCCCGTCGACAGGTCGATGACCCGGAGTCCCCCCAGCGGTCCGGTCATGGGCCCGTTGTAACCCACCAAAACCCTTTTGGCAACGGCCCACGCCCCCTCGCCTCCGGTGTGCCGGACGCTACAGTGCGGCCCATGTCGGAGCCGGTGACCGTGGCCCTCGACGTCGCCGACGTCGCGCCCCACGGGGCCACCGTGCAGGTGGGCGATCTCTTCCTCCCGCCCGGTGCCGCGGCTGAGGAAGGAGAGACGGGCGGCCGGCCCGTCGACCTGGTGGTGTGCCTTCCGGGCGGGGGCATGACCCGCCGCTACTACGACCTTCCCGAGGCCCTACCGGGGCGCTGGTCGATGGCCCGCCACCTGGTGGACGACCACGGTCTGGCGGTGCTCACCCTCGACCACCTCGGCGTGGGCGACAGCGCGTCGCCCGACGACCCCTACACCCTCACCCCTCGCGTGGTGGCCGCCTGCGACGCCCGGGCCGTCGAGGTCGCGCTCGCCGGGCTGCGGTCGGGCGACCTGGTCCACGGGTTGGCGCCGGTGGCGGTGCGCCGGGTGGTGGGCGTGGGTCACTCGATGGGCGGCATGGTCGTGGCCCACCAGCAGGCCCGCCACCGCAGCTACGACGCGATCGCGCTTCTGGGCTTCGGGGGCGAGGGCCTGCCCGACCACCTCAACGACGACGAGCGGGGCTACGCCGGCGATCTGGACGAGCTCGAGCTCGCGCTGCCTGCCCTGGTGGCCGCCCGCTTCGGCACCGCCCTGCCGCGCCCGTCCGGCAACGGGGGCACCGCCACCTCGTCGTTCCTCACCATCGGGGTCACCACACCAGGGGCGCTCGAGCTGGCCCGCCAGGCCAGCGGCGCCCTGCTGGCCCTCAACGGGCTCACCTCGATGATCCCCGGCACCACCGACGCCGCGTTGCGGGCCATCGACGTGCCGGTGTTCCTCGGGGTCGGTGAGCACGACATCGTCACCGGGGTCGAGCGACTGCCGACACTGCTCGAGCGGGCGCCGTCGGTCGAGCTGTTCGTCCTCCCCGGCGCCGGCCACAACCACGTCATCGCCGACAACCGCACCGAGATGTTCGACGCCGTCGGCCGCTGGGTGGAAGGTCTCGGCGGCTGAGCGGTCCGACGTGGCACGCTTCGCCGATGGACGACGGCACCATCGACCGGGGCGGACGGACGTTGGCCTGGAGGGAGGGCGGTGAGGGTCCACCGCTCCTGCTGCTCCAGGGCTACAGCGGCACCGCTGACGACTGGGACCCGACCTTCCTCGCCGGGCTCGAGGCGACCTTCCGGGTGATCCGCCCCGACAACCGGGGCATGGGTCGCTCGACCTTCGGCGACCCAGCCGAGCCGCTCTCCATCTTCACGATGGCCGACGACGCCCTCGCCGTGCTCGACCACCTCGGCGTCGACTCGGCCGTCGTGGCCGGGTGGTCGATGGGTGGCTACATCGCCCAGGTGGTCACCTGCCGGGCGCCGGAGCGGGTGCGGGCGCTGGCGCTCATCGACACCGCCCCCGGCGGCCCGACCGCGGCCCGCTCCGACGACCCCACCGCATGGACACGGCTGATCGACCACAGCGGCACGCCTCGCGAGCAGGCCTCCCGGCTGCTCCACGTGCTGTTCCCCGAGGAGCTCGCCGATCGCTTCGATGCCGAGGTCGGCGACGCGGTGGCCGAGGCTCGGGCCGCGCTCGACCTCCGGGCGCTCCACGCCCAGGAGGCGGCGATCACCGCCTACCACGACGCGGACCCGCCGGCCGTCCCCACCCCGCCGCCTCCGGTGCTGGCCGTGGCGGGGAGCGAGGACATCGTCCTCCCGCCGGCCAACGTCGAGCGCCTCGCCGACCTGTGGCCGGGGTGCCGGTGCGAGGTCATCCCCGGTGCCGGGCACGCGGCGATGGCCCAGGCCCCCGAGGAGGTGGTGGCGCTGATCCGCTCGATCGCCTCGATCGGCTGAGGGCGGCCTGCCCGCCCACTTCTCCGCGGCTATTCCTCGACGAAGTTCGACTGGCTGTCGCCGGCCAGCACGTTCTTCAGGACCTTGCCGCTCGGGTTGCGAGGCAGGGGCTCGGTGCGGATCTCCACGTGGGCGGGCACCTTGAACGACGAGAGCGTCTCGGCGCAGTGGGCCCGCACGTCGTCCTCGGTGAGGTCGGCGTCGGCCGCCACCACGACGATGGCCTTCACCTCCTGGCCGAGCACGTCGTGGTCGACGCCGATCACCGCCGCCTCGATGATCTGCTCGTGCTCGTCGAGGCGGTTCTCGACCTCGAACGGATAGATGTTCTCGCCGCCACGGATGATGAGGTCCCGCTTGCGGGAGGCGATGTGCAGCAGTCCGCCCTCGAGCCGGCCGAAGTCGCCGGTGTTGAACCAGCGGCCCTCGGCGAAGGCCTCGGCGTCGGCCTCCGGGTTGCGGTGGTAGCCCTTCATCAGCAGGGGGCTGCGCACGCAGATGCTGCCCTCCTCGCCCTCGGGGAGGGCCTCGCCCATGGGCCCGGTGATGCGCACGTCGACGGTGGGCAGGGGCGGTCCGACGCAGTCGGGGGAGGCGACGAGCATCCAGTTCGGGGCGAAGGCCACCAGCGCCCCGGTCTCGGTGGAGCCGTAGCCGGTGGACATGGTGCCGGTCAGGTGGGGGAACGTGCGCTCGAGGCGGCGGATGATGTCCGGCGTGGTGGCCGAGCCGCCCATGCCGACGTTCACCAGCTGGGCGGGGTCGATGCGCCCGACGTCCTCGTGCTCGAGGAGGCGGACGATGTGCGTGCCGGTGCCGCCCCACACGTTGATGCCGTAGCGGATGGTGAGGTCGATGACCGTGCCCGCGTCGAAGCGGCCGAGCGGCCACACGGTGGTCGACCCGGTGTGGATCGAGTTCACCGTGGCGCCCAGCCCGGACACGTGGAACAACGGGAACACAGCCAGGCGCACCGGCGGCGGGCCCCCGGACGGGGCCACCCCGGCGACCGCCATGCCGCGGGCGCCGATGAAGTTCTGCAGCATGGAGTAAGCGATGATCGACCGGTGCGAGAGCACGGCGGCCTTGGCCCGGCCGGTCGTGCCGCTGGTGAAGATCAGCATCGCCGGGTCGTCCTCGTCGATCGGTGTGCCGGGCAGGTCGGCGCCGGGGGCGTGGGCCAGCATGGTGGGCAGGTCGGCATCGAGGTCGAGCACCGGAACGGCCATGTCGGCCGGGAGCCGCTCGGCCCGGCGGGCGTCGGCCAGCACCACCTCGGGTTCGGTGAGCTCCAGGGCGTGGCCGATCTCGGTGGCCGTCCACCACCCGTTCATGGCCACGGCCACCGCCCCGAGGGAGAGGGTGGCCCAGAACGACAGGATCCACCCTGCCGAGTTGGCGCCCAGCAGCGCGACGTGGTCGCCCGGTCCGACGCCGTGGACGTCGTGGAGGAACGCGGCCACCGAGGCGACCTGGCCGGGAAGCTCCCCGTAGGTGATCTCCCGCCCGTCGGAGAACGCCATGGCCAGGCGGTCGCCGTGGGCGCCCGACCCGGCCAGCACCTCGCGGAGGTTGCCCGGTCGCTGGCGGAACACCCGCATCGGCTCGCCGAGCACGTCCTCGGTGACGACCTCGAAGGGTGACCCCGGGCCGGTGAGGCGCTCGGTGGCGGTGAGGAAGTCGGCCAGGCGCGGGTCGAGGTGCGCAGGTGTGGCGGTGTCGGTCACGGTCCCTCCGGGAGCTGTGCGGCGGGCACCCCCTCGCGCCCGTCGTCGGTCGATCGTACGTGCGGCCCGAGCCGGAGGAGGCCTCCACAGCCGACATCGAGGGCACGCTCGTGCTGAGCTCGACTGGCTCGGGTGGTTGAGTGACCAGCCGGCCCGGGTGCTGCCCGACCGGCGGCCTCTCCCCGTCCCGGCGGCATCACGGTCAGTAGTGGACTAACGTTCCATCCGGACCGGGCGGACGGGTGCCCGGCAGAGCCAGATGGAGAACTTGATGTCGTCGTTCCGCCCCATTGCTCGTGTCGGCGCCGCCCTCGCCGTCGGAAGCCTCGCGATCGGCCTCTCGGCGCTGCCCGCCGGCTCGCAGGAGCAGGACTGGCCGCTGACCATCATCGGTGAGGCGAACTGTGCCGTGATCGCCGGCACCCCCGTCCTCAACGTCTACTACGAGATCGACAACGTGGCCGAGTCTGAGGTCGACATCATCGAGGCCGCTGTCGGTCTCAGCGAGACCGAGAACTTCCTGGACAACGTTTTCTTCGACCCCAACCCCATCCCCGGGGGCGAGACCGCCTCGGGTGCCGTCGTCCTCCCGGGCGACATCGTGGGCCACCTCGTCCTCCAGGTCGAGTGGATCTCCGAGGGCCTGGAGGACTCCGGGTTCGAGCAGTACGAGCTGGAGATCGAGGCCCCGTGTGAGGCGCCGCCGACCACCACCAGCACCAGCACGACCAGCACCACGGCCGCTTCGGGCGCGGCGAACGCCGCCGTCGTCCGGCCGACCTTCACCGGCTGATCCTGGTCTGATCCTTGCGAGGCCGCCGGGCCGGGCGTTGCCCGACCGGCGGCCTCGCCGCGTCCGGCCACCCCGGCGGCCGATCGCTAGTGGGCTAACGTTCTGCGATCCGGGCGGACGGGAAGCCCGGCAGATCATGAGGAGCCCCCCATGTCCGTGTTCCGTCCCTTTGCGCGCGTCGGCGCCGCGCTGGCCGCCGGGGGTCTCGTCCTCGGTCTCTCGGCGGTGTCCGCCGGGTCGCAGGAGCTGGAGACGTACCTCGTCGTGTCCGGCGAGTACGAGTGCGTCGAGGTCGAGGGCGACTACGTCTGGGCCATCGACTACCTCGCCGAGAACCTGATCGAGCCGCTGCCGGAGCCGGGGGCGATCCCCGCCGCCTCCGGTGACATCTGGATCCTCGACGCGGACCTCTACGTCGGCGAGGAGGAGCTCGGCGCGGTCACCTTCGACCCCGACGTGGTTCCTGCCGGGGGCACCGCCACCGCATCGGCCACCCTCCCCGGGACCTTCGAGGGCGAGCTCGTGCTCGCCGTCGACTGGGTGACCGGCGACGAGGCGCTCGCCGACGTCGAGCTCGTGGTGCTGGACCTCGACGGCAGCTGCGTGGCGCCGCCGACGACGACCACCAGCACCACGGCCGCTCCGGGCGCGGCGAACGCTGCGGTCGTTCGGCCCACGTTCACCGGCTGATCCTGGTCTGACCCCTGCGAGGCCGCCGGGCCGGGCGCTGCCCGACCGGCGGCCTCGTCGCGTCCGGTCAGCGTCCGAGGACCTGGTCGAGCCAGTCGATGGTGGGGGAGAGGACCTCGGCGTCGAAGCGCCGGTCCATGTGCCCCGCCCCGGAGAGGGTGATCACCTGCGGGTGCTGCCCGTCGAGCTCGAGGGCGGTGACGAGCAGGAGGGACTGGCCGATGTCGACGGTGCAGTCCCGGTCGCCGTGGGCGATCGAGAACGGCGGCAGCGCTCCGGCGGTGGGGAGCCACCTGATCGGGTCGGCCAGCTCGGCCACGTCGACATCCTGCTGCAGCGACTCGCCGAGCCACTTCGACTCGTAGGAGTCGTCGGCGTCGTGGTCGTAGGGGTCGTCGCAGACGCCGTGGTCGAGCTCCTGCTGCTGCATCTGGAGCAGGTCGACCGGACCGAACCAGTCGACCACGGCCTGCACGGCGCTGGAGGTGTCGGGCTCCCCGAGCGACGGGTCGTCGAAGATCGTGGCCTGGTCGCCGGTGACGCCCACCATGGCGGCGAGGTGCCCGCCCGCGGATTCGCCCCACACGGCGATGGCGTCGGGGTCGATGCCGTGCTCGGAGGCGTGGGCCCGCAGCCACCGGACGGCGGCCTTGGCGTCCTGGACGGCGGCCGGGAAGACGGCCTCGTCGGCGAGGCGGTAGTCGAGGCTGGCCACGGCGTAGCCCCGGTCGAGGAGGGTGGGGACCTTGGACGCGGCCTGGCTGCGGTCGCCCTCCACCCAGCCGCCGCCGTGGATGAACACCACCAGCGGCACCGCCTCGTCGGTGGAGGTGGTCTCGGGGAGCCAGAGGTCGAGGACCTGGCTGGGGGACGCAGGCGTCGTGTAGGGCTGGCCCGAGAGGGCCGGTGGCGGTGGACCGTTGGGAGCGGTGTCGTCGGCTCCGCGGGGCTCGGTCGTGTCGGGCTCGGTGGCGGGCTCGGCGTCGGACCCGCACCCGAGCAGGGCCAGGCCGAGGGCGACGAGGAGCGCGGCGAGCCGCGTGGTGGTCCGGGTGCGGGCGATCACGGGGGTCTCCTGGGCCGGCGGACGCCCGCCATCTTGGCCGACCCGGTCACCGCCCCCATGCCGACCGGTGGGCACCCGTCCCGCTCGGGGTGACACGCATCCACCGGTCGCGCGGGCGGGCACATCGGTGGGTGCCTGTCGCGTGTGGGGTGACTCCCACCCACCGGTCGCCGGCGAGCCGACCGGTGGGTATCGGTCCCGTCTGGAGGGACATCCACCCGCAGGTCGTCGTCGGGCCGGCATCGGTGGGTATCGGTCCCGCCTGGAGGGACATCCACCCGCAGGTCGTCGTCGGGCCGGCATCGGTGGGTGGATGTCGTGCTGTGCGTCACAACCGCTCACCGGTCAAGGGTCCGGGTTGGCATCGTCCGGATGATCTCGGTAGGGTGCTCAGCACGCCGCGGGGTGGAGCAGTCTGGTAGCTCGTCGGGCTCATAACCCGAAGGTCGCAGGTTCAAATCCTGCCCCCGCCACCATCTGGAAGGCCCGGAATCTCAAGGGATTCCGGGCTTTCGACGTTGTCGGGTGAGGTGGGCGTCTACCGGGTCGATCTACCGGCCGGATCGGCGCGCCGTTGCGGTTGCTGGGTTGTCGGGCTGTGGAGCCGGTAGACGTCTACCGGCGGTCGGTGAGCAGTCGGCTGAACTTGTCGGCTGCCTCGGCGCCCATGCCGGGCAGCACGTGCTGGTAGGTGGCCATGGTGAACCCGGGATTGGCGTGGCCGAGTCGTTCGGAGACGACCTTGATGGGTGTGCCGGCGGCGACGAGGAGCGACGCGTGGGTGTGGCGGAGCCCGTGGAAGCAGATGCGTGGCATGTCGAGGCGTCGGACCTGCCTCTGGAACATCTGGTAGATCGACTCGGGGTTCACGGGCTGCCCGGCGGAGTTGGTGAAGATCGGGTCGTTCGTCCCGACTGGGTGGTCGTCGCGTTGTTGCCGTCGACGCCAGGCCTGGAGCACGCCTTCGGTGTCGGCATCGAGGTCGATGCACCGCCTGCTGGAGCGGGTCTTGACCGCGACCTCGACCGAGTGACCGGCGACGACTTGTCGGCTCCTGGCGATGGAGAGCCGATGGGTGTCTCGGTGCCAGTCGGCCCAGCGGAGCCCGGCGAGCTCTCCGCGTCGCATTCCCGTGAACGCAGCAAGGTGCAGCGCCGGGTGAAGCCGTAGATGCCGGGTGGCGGCGAGGAACTGGGCGAGTTGAGCAGCGGTCCAGCACTCGGGACCGCTGCGCTGTCGCAGTCGGGACCGTGGCGGCTGTGCGCCGAGCGCAGGGTTCACCGTGACCAGGTGTTGACGTTCGGCCTGGGTGAACGCTGAGCGGATCACGACGTGGACGTCGTAGACGGTCTTGGGGGCCAGCCCGGTGTGCTTCACGCCGCCAGTGGCGAGCAGGTCGCCGTAGAGACGGTCGAGGTGCTCCGGTCGAACCGAGCGCAACGGCATGGTGCCGAGCACCGGGTTGATGTAGTTGTCGATCATCCATTCGTACCGATACGCAGTTGTCGACTGCAGCCGTTGTCGGCGCATCGGCATGAACCGTTCGATCAGGTACCGGCCGAACGTGAGCTCCGTGGCGACCAGCTCGTGCTTGGCTTCGACGATTGCGTCGAGGCGTGCGGCGATCGCTTCGGCGTCGGTGCGACTGTGCCCGGCGGGGTGCCAACGTCGGCGTTCACGGCCGGTGAGGGGGTCGGTGCCGTCGTAGGCGACGACGTAGAAGCGGTCCTTGCGTTGAACGATGTAGGTCATGCCAGGAGGTTCGTCGCTTCGGAACCAACCCGACAAGCAGACGGGATCACCGAGCGTCAACTCGTCCAGGCTCTACACCTGAGGCAGCGGGCTGCAGTCGCCAGGACCGGAGCATGGAGTTGGGCGAAGCCCGAGCACCGACGCTACCGGGCTGTCGGATCGGCAGAGAATGACGAGATCATGAGTCGTCCTGGTCATTGCGACGTAGAGGCTGCGCCAGTCACCGTGCTCGCTCGCAATAACGGCGTCGGGGTCGACCACGATCACACCGTCGAACTGAACCGCCCTGGGTTCGTTGGAGGCTCCTGAGCTTTGAAAGCAGGATGGAGTCATGCCACAGGAGAAGTCACCGGGGAAGCCGACAACGCGTCGGTACACCGAGGAGGAGAAGGCCCAAGCGGTGCGTCTGGTCCGCCAGCTGCGCCGGGAGCTGGGCA
>Ga0164243_10004849_pt1 | contig 20815 bp, 18 predicted proteins | sample OricompcompostOP_FD_108781 | JGI IMG/M metagenome (GOLD analysis project Ga0164243, IMG submission 108781) | Organic Plus compost microbial communities from Emeryville, California, USA - Original compost - Organic plus compost (OP) | ecosystem: Engineered > Solid waste > Mixed feedstock >...
GCTCATCGGTGACGCGGGCGGCGCTGACCATGTCGAGTCCATCCTCGACCAGCGCGTCCACCAGCCACGGCGCAGCGGAGGCGTCGTAGGTGCCGTCGCCGTCGACCAGCACGTAAACGTCGGCCTCCACGTCCGAGAACATCATCCGCACCACATTGCCCTTGCCCTGCAGGGGAGCGCGGCGGACCACCGCCCCGGCTGCGCGGGCGACGGCAGCGGTGCGGTCGGCCGAATTGTTGTCGTAAACGTAGACGGTCGCGCCCGGCAGGGTGGTGCGGAAGTCGGCGACCACCTGCCCGACGGTTGCTTCTTCATTGTAGCAGGGCGCTAGCACAGCCACCCGCAGGCCGGCGTGGCGGACGGCGCCGTGGCGCACCTCCTCCAGCAGGGGGGAGAGCCGTATCGGATCGATCTGCAGGGCCGCGTTCCGCATGTGCCGCACTTGCCGGACGAAGATGCTCGGACACTAGCGGAACGGAGTAAACACCGCTCAAACATGGCCGGAATTGCTTGGCCGCCGCGACGCCTGGCTCTACCAGACGCGGCGCGCCGGTCAGGCCCGGCCGCTGGAGGCGGAGCCGCTCACCCTTGATCCACCACAAATCGTTCGCGCTGCCGCGAGACCTGCGAGGCTGGGGTTCGGTCCTGGCCTGCGCCGTCGCCGTCCTTGCGCTGGCCTGGGCGATCCCCGTGCGCTTCTTCATCTCGCACGGCCAGCCCCTGTGGCTGGACGAGACCTGGACCGGGGCCATCGCCGCGCAGCCGAGCTTCGCCGCCGTGGTCCGGCAGGCCTGGCTCGACGTCAACGCGCCGCTCTACTACGGCGTCATGCACCTGTGGGCCCAGGCGTTCGGGGTCTCCAACGCCGCCCTGCGCCTGCCCAGCGCCCTGTTCGGAGCCGCCGCGCCGCTGCTGATCGTGTTCGCGCGGGGAACCGGCCTGGCGCTCCCGCTGCGCCTGACCTGGGCCGCCCTGCTCGCGCTCTGGACCCAGGGGATCTACCTGTCGGGCGAGGCGCGGGGCTACACCCTGCTGCTCCTCCTGTGCACGGCGAGCGCCCTCGCCTACATGCGCCTCGTCGCCGCGCCCACGCTCGGCCGCGCCGCGATCTGGTGCGGCCTGTCCGCGCTCGCCGTCCTGACCCACTACCACGCCCTGATCCTGGCCGGGCTGCAGGGCCTGGCCTATCTGGCCTGGCGGCGGCAGGCGGCGCTTCGGACCTGGCCCGCCGCCCTCCTGTTCCTGCCCGCCTTCGCCTGGCTCGCCGTCCACCTGCCCAGGATCGCAGAGTTCATGCGGCCGGGCGTGGCCTGGTACCCGATCCTGAACGAGCGCCGGCTGGAGCGCGCGCTGGCCTTTCCGCTCGGGCCGCCGTCGATGCTGCCCTGGCTGGGCGGCGTCCTGGCCGTCGGGGTCGTGGTCGCGGCGGGCACGCTCTGGATGATCCGGCGCGGGCGGCGCGCGCGCGCCCAGGACAGCCTCGCCGCTTGGGCGACCTTCGGTCTGGCCCTCGTCGGGGCCGCGGCCATCTTGGCCATGGGCTTCGTCCGGCCGAGCTTCACCGACCGCTATCTCGTCCCCTTCACCCCTGCACTGCTGCTGGGCCTGACCCTCCTGGCGGGACGGATCGGACGGGGGACGAGCCTGTTGCTGATCCCGGTGGCGGTCGTCTTCGCCTGGGCCGCCGTCCCGTTCGCCGACACCCAGGTCCGCGAGGGTTGGCGCTGGTACAACTGGGAGGTCGCCTCGCGCGACCTGATGCGCGGCCGGCCCGAACGGCTGGTGTTCGTCTGGGACCATCCGGCGAGCCCTGTCCTGGCGCGTGACCAGCTCGAGATGATCGGCGGCTTCTTCTTCCGTCGGGCGGGCGCCCCGGTCGAGGTCCTGCCCCTGGTGCTCGACGCCCGCTCCAACCCGAACCCCCGCGTGGCCGAGGCGCTGAGGGCGCCGCGCGCAGCCCTGATCTGGGCCTACGACCGCGGCGTGATCGGAACGGCGGCGCGGCGCTTTGCCCCGCGGCTGGACTCGCTCGATCCTTCGCTCATCTGCCGCAATTACGGCTCGGGCTCGATCGGGGTGCTGGCATGCGACCGGGTTGGTTCGGTAAAGACGACGGCGAAGCCATGAACGCCGCCGCTCCCTTGCCCATCATCGCGCCCCGCCTGTCGGTGGTGGCGCCCTGCTATAACGAGGAAGGCTCGCTCGGCGCCTTCATCGCGCGGACCGTCGCGGCCTGCGAGCAGGCGGTGGGCTCCTCCTACGAGCTCGTGCTGGTCAACGACGGCTCGCGCGACCGCACCTGGGAGATCATCGAGGCCGAGAGCGCCGCCCGCCCTAACATCGTGGGTGTGAACCTGGCCCGCAACCACGGCCACCAGCTGGCGGTGACCGCCGGCCTCAGCCTCGCCCGCGGCGAGCGGGTGATGATCATCGACGCCGACCTTCAGGATCCGCCGGAGCTTTTGTCCGACATGATGGCGGTGATGGACCAGGGCTACGACGTGGTCTACGGCCGCCGCCGCAGCCGGGCCCAGGAGAGCCGCTTCAAGCTGGCGACCGCCAGCCTGTTCTACCGCCTGCTGGCGCGCATCTCCGAGGTGGAGATCCCGCCCGACACGGGCGACTTCAGGCTGATGTCGCGCCGCATCGTCGACCGGCTGAACGCCATGCCCGAGCACGACCGGTTCATCCGCGGCATGGTCGCCTGGCTCGGCGGGCGCCAGACCGAGTTCCTCTACGACCGCGACCCGCGTTTCGCCGGCGAGACCAACTACACCCTGGCCAAGATGGTGCGGCTGGCGGTGGCCGGCGTGACCAGCTTCTCCACCCTGCCGCTCAGGACGGCGATCTTCCTCGCCTTCATCGGCATGCTGATCGCCATGGCCATCATGCTGTACGCCCTGGTCGCCTTCTTCCAGGGCAACGTGGCGCGGGGCTGGACCAGCCTGGCCATGCTCATCGTCTTCTTCGGGATCGGCCAGCTCGGTTGCCTGGCCATCATCGGCGCCTATTTGGGCCGGACGTTCATGCAGGTGAAAGGCAGACCCCTGTATCTGATCGACGAGGTGGTGAGTTCGACGCCCCGCGCCGACTCCGATCCAGGGACCACCGCCGCCTGATGGACACGGCCGAGTTCGACAAATTCGCGGAAGAGTACCTCGCCACCCACAGGGACAACGTGCGCCTGTCGGGGGAGGACCCGGAGTACTTCGCCCGCTACAAGCTGGAGGAGCTGCGCCGCCGCTGGGACGCCTGGGGCCGGCCCGATCCCGCCGCCGTGCTGGACTTCGGGACGGGCATCGGCGCGTCCCTGCCCTGGCTGCGCGTGGCCTTCCCCGAGGCCGAGATCACCGGCCTCGACGTCTCGCAGAAGAGCCTGGCCGTGGCCGAGCAGCGCTTTCCCGGCCTCGCCAAGCTGGTTCGCTACGACGGCGGGGCCCCGCCTTTCGAGGAAGGCAGCTTCGACCTGGTCTTCTCGGCCTGCGTCTTCCACCACATCGACACGGCGCGGCACGTAGAACTGCTGGCCAGCTTGCGCCGTCTCCTGAGGCCCGGCGGGGTGCTGGCGGTGTTCGAGCACAATCCGATCAATCCCGTCACCCGCTACATCGTGGCCACCTGCCCCTTCGACGAGAACGCGGTGCTGATCCCCGCCCGCGACTTCGCCCGCCGGCTGGAATCGGCCGGCTTCTCGCGGGTGGAGACCGTCTATACGGGCTTCTTCCCCGGCCCCCTGAAGGCGCTGCGGCCGGTGGAGCGTTTCATGGGCCGCGTGCCGCTGGGCGCCCAGTACTACGTGGTCGCGAATGCTTAAGTTCGGCGCCGTCGGCCCCCACCTCCAGCACCTCTGGACCTTGTTGCGGTTCGGCCTGGCGGGGGCCCTCAATACGGCTGTGGGGCTGACGGTCATCGCCGGCCTCGACCTCGGGTTCGGGGTCGAGCCGCACCTGGCCAACGCCGCCGGCTATGCGGCGGGGATCGGCCTGGGCTTCGTGCTGCACCGGGGCTTCGTGTTCAGGGACGACGGCCATATCGGCCGGACCGGGGCCAAATACCTGGCCGCCGTCGCGGTCGCCTTCGTGGCCAACCAGACGGTGCTGTTCGCCGCGCGCCAGGTCTACAGCGACATGGCGCTCGGCCGCCTCGCCGCCCAGCTCACCGCCATGGCCACCTATACGCTGACGCTCTACGCCCTGTGCCGGTCGTGGGTGTTCCGGCGGGCGTAGACACGCCTCCGTTCCCTATCCGTCATCCTCGGGCAGCGCAGCGAAGACCCGAGAATCCTGCAGGCGCGAGCTTGACGCGCGTCCAAGGCAGTGCGGCTGCGTTCTCGGGTCTACGCGGCTACGCCGCTTCGCCCGAGAACGACGGGATCAATGTGGGGCCAGCCGCGCCTTCAGCGCCTCGAGGGCCGCCGACGCCGGCTCGAACACATAGTCGAGGCTCGCCACGCTGACCGGCCCAACGCCCGCCGCGGCGAGCGCGCCGGCGGCGTCGAACAGCTCGCTCGAAGCCACCAGCAGGCCGTCGGCTCTACGGGTCGCGCCGCGGGCGATGAAGGGGGCGCAGGCCTTGGCCGCGGTCTCGTCCTGCTCCACCGGCCAGCGCACGGACGTCACGCCCTTGGCGCGGGCGCGGGCCTCGATCACCAGCAGGAAGCGGCGCAGCTGGTCGAGTTGGCCCGGCGTCCAGGCCGCGCGCAGCGAGGCGGCGAGCTGGGCCTGGCTCTTCAGGATCACCCCGTCGCCGAGGATCTTCAGGTTGTTGGCCGCCAGCGTCGCGCCCGTGGTGGTGATGTCGACCACCAGTTCGGCCGCGCCCGCCGCCGGCGCGCCTTCGGTGGCGCCCAGCGACTCCACGATGCGGTAGTCGACGATGCCGTGGCGGGCGAAGAAGGCCCTCGTCTGGGCCATGTACTTGGTCGCCACCCGCAGCCGCTGGCCGGTGCGGGCCAGGATCTGATGCGCCACCTCGTCGAGGTCGGCCATGGTCTCGACGTCTATCCAGCTCTGGGGCGCGGCCACCACCAGGTCTGCGCGGCCGAAGCCCAGCGGGCGCAGCAGCATCACCCGCGCGTCCACGCCTTCCGGCCGCTCGCGCAGCAGGTCCTCGCCGGTCAGGCCCAGGTGCACCTCGCCCGCGTCGACCGCCGCGGCGATGTCGCCCGCCGACAAGAGCCGCACCTCGGCCCCCGGCAGGCCCTTCAGCCCCGCGCGATAGCCGCGGTCGCCGCCCTCGATCTCCAGCTTGAAGCCGGCGTCGGACAGCCAGGCCTCGGCCTGCTCCTTCAGCCGTCCCTTGGACGGCAACGCCAGGGTGAGCGCCTCGGTCATGCCGCGCCTCCCGCCCAGGCGCGGGCCGGGCGGACCATGCAGCCGACCGCTCCCGATCCTTCCTCCGGTCCGCCCAGCCGGGCGATGAGGCCGTCGTAGCGCCCGCCCGCCGCCACCGGCCGCTCGGGGCCCAAGGCGGCGCTGCGCACCTCGAACAGCACGCCGTCGTAATAGCCGAAGGGCCGGGCGAAGCCGGTCGAAAGGGTCATGGCGCTTTCCGGCGCGCCGGCTTCGACCAGGGCGGTCAGGCGGCGCACCCAGGGGCGGAGCTGCACGTCGAACTCCACCTTGGCGTCGTAGGCCAGCCGCTCGACCGCATCGAGCGCCTGGCGCACAGGAGCCGAGACCTGCAGGTAGCGGCCGATCAGCTCCACCTCCGCCGACGTCAGCGGCGCGGCGCGGCTGGCTTCCGAACGGGTCATCAACCGATGCACGATCTCGGCCGGGGCGCGGCCGCCCACCGGCTGGATGCCGGCCAGGCGCCACAGCTCCTCCAGCACCGCCGCGGCCTCGGCCTCGGGAAGGTCGGTCAGCAGCCGCGCCAACCGGCCCGCTCCGGCCGGCGCCTCGGCGGCGCCGTCCTGCATGCGGGCGAGCTCGGCCTGAACCGGCCGCCCGCCCGCGAAGGCGCGGACCAGCCGCGCGGCGGCGGCCTCGGGTATGGCTATCGAGCCCAGGAAGGCGGCGAACAGGCTGACATCGCCCAGCACCAGCGACAGGTCGCCCCGCCCGCCGGCTTGGGCGGCGGCCCAAGCCAGCGCCGCGACGGCCGCATCCTCGGCCGGTTCGTCCGCAGGCGCGCCGAACACCTCGGCGCCGATCTGCAGGAACTCGGCGGGACGCCCGGGCCCCCGGGGCGCCACGAAGGCCGAGCCCTCGTAGAGATAGCGGCCGGCGTCGGCGCCGGCGGCCATGTGCGCCTGGGCGGCGGGAATGGTGAAGTCGGGACGCAGCGCCGCGTCCTCCGCCCCCTCGGCCTGGACCACCAGCAGGCGCGCGCGCATGGCCTCGCCCGCCAGGTCGAGCAGCAGGCTCAGCGGCAAGAGGGTGGGCGCATCGATCCAGCCGCCGCCGAACGCCTCGAACGGCGCGCGGACGGCGGCCAGGACCTCGGCGGGGACCCGCTGTTCGGCGGCCAGGGTCAAGCGCGCGCCTCCAGGATGCGGCGCACGAAGCCGACCAGCTCGGCGCGCGGGATGGTCGCCTGGCCCGGGCGCTCGGCGCGCCAGGCGGCGTTGTCCTCGACCTTGGCGGCCAGGGCGCGACCGAGGTCGAGGTCCTTGACCGTCACGGTCCCGGCGGCGCGCTCGTCGTCGCCGACGATCACGGCGGCCGGCGCGAGCCGACGGTCGGCGTACTTCATCTGCGCCTTCATGCCGGACTGGCCAAGGTAGACCTCGGCCGGAATGCCGGCGGCGCGCAGCTCGCCCGCCACGGCGAAGTAGTCGGCCATGTGCGCTTCGGAGAAGGCGATCACCACCACCGGGCCGCGCGCCTCGACGCCCGGTTCGCGGCCGGCGGCGCGCAGGGCGGCGGCCAGCCGCGAGACCCCGAACGAGAAGCCCGTCGCCGGAACCGGCTGGCCGGTGAAGCGGGCCACCAGATCGTCGTAGCGCCCGCCCCCGCCGATCGAGCCGAACCGGACGCGGTGGCCCTTCTCGTCGATGGTCTCCAGCAGCAGCTCGGCCTCGAACACGGCGCCCGTGTAGTACTCCAGCCCCCGCACGATGGAGGGATCGAACCGCGCCTGGTCGGAGGCGACGCCCAGGCCCTTCAGCGCCTCGTCGATGCGCGAGAGCTCGGCCAGCGGCTGCTCCAACGGCGCGAGGTTCAGGTCCGACAGGGCCGACAGCACATGGCCGCGGGTCTCGAATTCGACGCCCAGGAAGCGGCCGAAGAAATCGGCGATCAGGGCGCGCGCCGGCTCGTCCAGCTCCGCCCCCTTGGTGTAGGCGCCGGATTCGTCCAACCGCCCGGCGCCCAGGAGGTCGTGCACCCCCTCCCAGCCCAGCCGGTCCAGCTTGTCGATGGCGCGCATGGCGACCAGCTTCTGGCCCGGGGCGGTCACGCCCGCAGCGGTGAGCACCCCGTCCAGCAGGGCGCGATGGTTCAGCTTCAGGACCGCCCCGCCCTGGGGCAGGCCCGCGGCCTGGAGCCCCTCGGCCGCCATGGCGACGATCTCGGCGTCGGCCTCCGGCCGGGCGGAGCCGACGGTGTCGGCGTCGCACTGCATGAACTCGCGGAAGCGGCCCGGGCCCGGTTTCTCGTTGCGCCACACCGTGCCGAAGGCGTAGCGGCGGAACGGCTTGGGCAGGGTCTCCCAGTTCTGGGCGGCGAAGCGGGCGAGCGGCGCGGTCAGGTCGTAGCGCAGCGCCATCCACTGCCCATTGCCTTCGCCGTCTGGGTCGTCCTGCAGCGCGAAGACGCCCTCGTTCGGACGGTCGCTGTCGGGCAGGAACTTGCCCAGCGCGTCGGCGTACTCGAAGGCCGAGGTGTCGAGCGGCTCGAAGCCGTAGCGCTCGTAGACCGCGGTCACCGCCTGCAGGATGGCGCGCTCCGCCCGCAGGTCCCGGGCGCGCCGGTCCTGGAACCCGCGCGGGGTGCGGGCTTCGGGGCGGAAGTCTTTGCTATCGTCGGCCATCGTCGCGGCTGCGTAGCGGATCGGCGGCGGAGCGGCAAGGAACGGCGCGCCCTTCGCCCCCATCCACACCGTCGCCCCGGCCTTGCGCCTAAGGTCCACCGTCCCACGGCATCGCAGCCGAACCTCGGATCCTCGGGACACGCCCGGGGATGACGGCAGTTTGAGTGGCGCTACGCCAACCTCTCCACCAACCCCGCGGTCGACGGATCGTGCGCCAGCCGCCGCCCGCCCTCCAGTTCGCCCAGGATGCGGGTCGCCAGCGTCTTGCCCAGCTCCACCCCCCACTGGTCGAAGCTGTTGATCTCCCAGATCACCCCCTCCACGAACGTCTTGTGCTCGTAGAGGGCCAGCAGCGCGCCCAGCGACTGCGGCGTCAGGCGCTGCATCAGGATCAGCGACGAGGGCCGGTCCCCGGGGAAGGTCCGCTGCGGCGCCAGGACGGCGATCTCCTGCCGCGACAGCCCCTTGGCCTCCAACTCCTTCACCACCTCCGCCTCGCTGCGGCCGATGGCCAGGGCCTCGCCCTGGGCCAGGACGTTGGCCAGGAGCTTGCGCTGCATGTCCGCCGGGCCGTCCGTCGGTTCGGCGACCGCTACGAACTCCACCGGGATCACGTCGGTCCCCTGGTGCAGCAGCTGGAAGAAAGCGTGCTGGCCGTTGGTGCCGGCGTCGCCGAACACCATCGGCGCGGTGGCGCGCAGCACGGGTCGGCCGTCGCGGCGCACCCGCTTGCCATTCGATTCCATCTCGAGCTGCTGCAGGAAGGCGGGCAACAGGCGCAGCCGCTGGGCGTAGGGCACGACGGCCCGCGCGCCGCGGCCGAGCCCGTTGCGGTTCCAGACCTGGGCCAGCGCCAGCAGCACCGGGGCGTTCTTCTCCAAGGGCGCGGACGCGAAGTGCTCGTCCATGGCGGCGGCCCCGGCCAGGAAGCCCTCGAACGCCTCCCATCCCAGCGCGATGGCGCAGGAGAGGCCCACGGCGGACCAGACCGAGAACCGGCCGCCCACCCAGTCCCAGAAGGCGAACACCTTGTCGGGATCGACTCCGAAGGCGACAGCCTTCTCCGGCGCGGCGGAGACCGCGGCGAAGTGGGCGCGGGCGCCCGCCTCGCCCAGGCCGGCGCGCAGCCAGTCGCGGGCGAGCTCGGCGTTGGCCAGGGTCTCCAGGGTGGTGAAGGTCTTGGAGACGGCGACCACCAGGGTGGAGGCCGGGTCGAGGCCCGCCAGGGCGGCGGAGATCTCCGCCGGGTCGACGTTGGCGGCGAAGCGCAGCTCGATCTGCGGCTGCAGCGGCTTGAGCGCCTCCCACACCAGCCGCGGCCCCAGGTCCGAGCCGCCGATGCCGATGTGGACGATGGCGCGGAACGGCTGGCCGGTCGCGCCGCGGACGGCGCCGGAGCGGACCCCGTCGGCCAGGGCGCGCATCTTCTCGCAGCCGGCGGCGACCTCGGCCGAGACCGGCTCGCCCTTGGCCGAGAAGCGGGCGCCGTGGGGAGCGCGCAGGGCCGGGTGCAGCACGGCCCGGTCCTCGGAGGCGTTGACCGGCTCGCCCGCGAACAGCCGCTCGCGCCAGGCCGGGACCCCGGCCGCTTCCGCGAGGCCGAGACAGGCGTCGAGCCCGGCCAGGGTCAGGGATTGCTTCGAAAGATCGAGGCAGAGGCCGGCGGCCTCGACCGAGAGCCGGGCGAGCCGGCCGGGTTCGGTCGCGAGCATCTCGGCGATGCGGGCGCCCGCCCCCCGTTCGGCAGCGGCGTCGAAACGGGCCCAGGCGGCGTCGAGCGCGGAAGCGTCGGTGTCTCTCATCGGGTCCTCTGCATCAGGGGGCCTCCTGCATCGCGGAAGAATGGTTAGCCCCGTGTTTACCGAATACTGGCGGACTGCCTGCGACCGCTTCACGACGCTCCCGAGGATTTCCGCCCATGTCGTGCGATGTCGCCGTTTCGGCCGTCTTGCTGCTCGCCTCGTTCAATCCCGCCCCGGCTCCGGCCCCCAAGCTCGTTCCCGCCGTGGGCGAGGCGCCCGCCGCGGCCAATCCCCTGGCCCGCGAACCCCTGTTCGCCCGCATCATCGGAGAGGCCAAGGCCCTGACCGCCGCGGTCGACGGTTACCGCGAAACGGTCAAATCAGGGGCCAAAGCGCTGCCGGGGCTGGATGGGTTCCAGAAACGTATCTCCACGCTCGCCGACCTCGACATGAAAGGTCACCTCGAACTGGCGGCCCGCGGCACGGACGGCGACCTGAAGTGCATCCTGCGCGGGATCGCCCAGGACCTGCCCAGGAAGCTCGACGAGCTGATGAAGGCGGACGGCTCCGCAGCCCAGGACGTGGCCCTGCGCGACATGCGCTACCTGCTGGTCGACAACGTCGAAGTGATCACCGCCCCGCCCGCGCCGCCGGTGTGAGGGCGGCGCAGGCCCCCTCAGCCAGTCCTGCGGCCTCCCCCGCTATCGCAGGGGAGCAAGGGACCATCTCGCTCCCCGTTCACGGAGAGCTGTCCGCGAAGCGGGCTGAGGGCCTCACGCCCCTGTCTTCGCCTTCTCCAGCGCCGCCGCCACGATGCCCTCGGTCAGCAACTGGGGCAGGACCTGGGGCGCGCCCGTGGGGCCGTAGACCAGATAGAGCGGCACGCCGGACCGGCCCTGTTCGGCCAGGGCCTTGGCGATGCGGTCGTCGCGGTTGGTCCAGTCGGCCTTGAGGTAGACCGCGCCGGTGCGGGCGAAGGCGTCGGCTGTCCGCTTGCCGGCCAGGGCGGCGCGCTCGTTGACCTGGCAGGTCACGCACCAGGCGGCGGTGAAGTCCACGAACACCGGCCGGCCCTCGGCGCGCAGGGCCGCGACGCGCTCCGGCGACCACGGCTCCGACGCCAGGGCCGCGCCGGGCGCGGCCGGGGCTGCGGCGGCGGCCTGGGCGGCCGGAGGCGCGCTCATCTGGGCGCCGACGGCGGCCAGCGCCACCGCGGCGACGGCGCCGACCGCTGCGGCGGCTCCCGGGAACGCCGGCTTGCCGCTGCGCTGCGCCTGCCCCCAGGCCCAGGCGGCGAAGGCGGCGGCCAAGGCGCCCGCGAAGAGGAACGGCAGGGCCGAAACGCCGGCTTCGAGGGCGAACACCCAGGCCAGCCAGGCGGCCGCGCCGTACATGGGGAAGGCCAGCACCTTGCGCAGGCCGTCCATCCAGGGCCCGGGCTTGGGCAGCATCCGGAGCATGCCGGGGAAGAAGGCGATCAGGGTGAAGGGGGCGGCGAGGCCGAAGCCCAGTGCGGCGAACACCGCCAGCGCCGCGGCCGGCGGCTGCACCACGGCCCAACCGACCGCGCCCGCCATGAAGGGCGCGGTGCAGGGCGCGGCCACCACCACCGCGAGCACGCCGGTGAAGAAGGCGCCCGCGAGGCCGCCGCGACGCGCGAGGCCTGCGCCCGCGCCCTGGACCGAGGTCCCGATCTCGAACACGCCCGAAAGGTTCAAGGCCACCAGCAGCATGACCAGGGTCAGGGCGGCGACCACGCCGGGCGACTGCAGTTGGAAGCCCCAACCCACCGCCTCCCCGCCGGCGCGGGCCGCCAGCAGCGCGGCCGCGAGGCCGACGAAGGACAGCACCACCCCCGCCAGGAAGACCAGACCCTGGGTGCGGGCGCCGCGGGGGTCCTCCACATGGCGGGCGAGGGCCGCGGCCTTCATCGACAGTACGGGGAAGACGCAGGGCATCAGGTTCAGCACCAGTCCGCCGAGGAAGGCGAGACCGATCGCCGCGGCCAGCCCCATGCCCGCAACGGCCCCGGCAGGCGCGCCGCCGCCGGCGGCGCCCTCTTCGGACAGCGGCGGCGTCGTGGTCGCGGGACCTGCGCCCCGGGCAGCGGCCGGGAGCGGGCCGGGCGTCGCCTCGACCACATAGGCCGCGTCGCCCAGCGCCACCACGCCCGCCACGGGGCCGAGGGTGTTGAGGACCGTGCTGGGCGTCAGGGTGAAGGTCAGTCCGTCGGCGCCCGGCTCGACCGTCTGCGCCTTGGCATGGTCGATCACCGCGCCGTCGTAGGGGAAGAAGTAGGCGCCGGCGGCCGGCTTGCCCTTCAGCGCCTCGCCCACCACCGCCAGCTTGAGCGCGCCGTCCTGCAGCGCCACGGTCCCGACAAGGCCGTCGGGCTTCGGCGCGCCGGCCAGGGCCTTGGCGACGGCGTCGCCGTGGGCGGGGCTGAGCGGGGCCGCGCCAGCCGAGACCGGGAGGTCCAGCGCCACCTCGGCGGACTCAGGCACGCAGATGTCGGAGCAGACCAGGAAGTCGGCCTTGGCCTTGAGCGAAACGGTCTGGCCGGGGCGGGCGTCGGCGGGCACCTCGATCGGGACCGGCAGATAGACCTCGTCCGCGTAGACATAGTTCATCAAGGGGCCGGTCATGTACCGCTGGGGCGTCGGCCAGACGATGTCGCCGGCCTTCCAGCCCTTGGGCAGGGTCCAGGCGATCTGGGTCGCCTGGCCGGCGTCGCCCGGGTTTCGCCAATAGGTGTGCCAGCCTTTCTGGATCACCTGGTGCAGGGCGACGTAGAGCGTAGAGCCCGGGACGGCGGCCTGGGTCTGCGGCGCCAACTCGACCTTCAGGTGCTCGGTCGAGACCGGCGCGGCGCGGGCCGCCAGCGGAAGGGCCGCCAGCGGGAGGGCCGCAAGGGCCAGGGCCAGGACGAAGCGGCGGATGGGATCGGCAAAAAGGCGCATCGCCGGTCTATATAGCACCGATCCCGCCGGACCGCCCGTCGCAGCCATCGACAGGTCCTCGACAGGTCCTCGACAGGCGCAGCCGCGTCGCCATCATTGCGAATCGCCCGATCGAGGAGTCGCCCGTGCCCGCCCATTTCGATGAGATCGCCGTCGGCCAGGTCGTGTCCCTGGGCGTGGCGCCGGTGGACGCGCGCACGATCGAGAGCTTCGCCAAGGCGTTCGCGCCCGGGTGGACCGAAGGCGAAGGCGCGCCCGAGGCGCTGGTCTACGCGCTGTGGAGCAAGCTCGACGCCGAAGCTTCCGCGAACTGGCCGCCCAGCAAGCGGCTGGGGGTGGACGCGCTTCGCTGGGTGCGCTCGCCCCCCGCCGGCGAGCTGCTGCGCGGACGGATGACGGTCCTCGCCAAGGACCCGGTGGGCGACGACAAGGGCATCGTCATCGCCCAGCACGACCTGTTGGACGAAGCGGGCCGGCTGGTCTTCTCATGCCTGACCCGCTCGGTCTTCCCGCGGCGGTAGGACAGGATGTCCCCTCAGTCGGGCTCGCGCCCGACAGCTCCCCCGCACGCGGGGCAGGTGGCCGCGAAGCGGTCGGAGGGAGCCTCCAGGACGCGCCGCGCGGTCGCCCTATCAGTCGTTCGCCGCGCCCGCGTTCTGCCGCATGATGGCGCGGCCGATCAGCCGCTCCCAGCCAAGCAGCGAGTTCAGGTGGGCGTAGATCTGCTGGAGCGCGCCGTTCCTGACCAGCTCCACCAGCTTGTCGTCGGGCAGCTTGCCGAGCTTCTCCTCGGAAACGGCGAAGTACTCGGCCACCAACTGCGGCTCGCCGGCCGAGCCGTCCGGCTGGCGCGGGGTGAACAGCGCCTGCTTCACCTCGAACAGGTCGAGGCCGCGCAGCAGCTTCACGAAGTCCTCAGTCCGCTGGCGCTCGCCTTCGAACTCGCGGCAGAACTCCATCGCGTTCTTGGTGAAGTCGCTGGGCTCATTGCCGTCGAACAGGCGCACGTCGCCGCCGTTCTCGTCGAACAGCTCCGAGCTGCGGTCGATGCACAGGATCATGCGCCCTGCGCCCGCGTCGTTGGCGAAGACGAACGGATAGCGCCGGACATAGGCCGGGACGTAGGTCTCCGGATCGGCCGAGCCGTCGGCCGACAGGAACAGGTTCTCGCCGTCGCGCAGGCCCATCACGCCGACGGGGGTGTAGTCGTCGCCGACGAAGATCACCGGATACGACAACGCGGCCGGCCCGAACTCGGTGACGGTGAGCGGGATGAGATGGGTCTTGGAAGCGAAGGCGAAGGGCTTGTCCAGCCGCTTCAGGCCGAGCTTGCCGTGCGCTTCCGGGTTCAGCGGCTCCGGGCGGGAGTAGAGCAGCACGTTGCCGGTGATCTCGCCGGCGGGCAGTTCGGTGGCTTCCATGGAATTAAGTCTCGTCCCTGTCGCTTTGGCGGCTTCCTAGCGGATCGGGCAGGGCGGGGCAAACGCAGCGGCGGGCGCCGCCCCCTTGCGGCGGACGCTGTGGGACGCCTAATCAAGGGCATGAGCGCTTGCGACCATGCGCACGGCTCCGAGCCCGGCCTGCACGGCCGGACGCTGGAAGCCGCCCTCTCCACCGCGGAGGCCCGCTGCGCGGCGGCGGGCGAACGGCTCACCGCCCCCCGGCGGCGGGTGCTGGAACTGCTGCTGCAGGCGGGCCAGCCGGTGAAGGCCTACGACCTGATCGCCGCCTTCGGCCCGGCCGGCGCGCCCGCCAAGCCGCCGACCGTTTATCGCGCGCTCGAATTCCTGGCCCGTTTCGGCCTCGCCCACCGGATCGAGAGCCTGAACGCCTTCGTCGTCTGCCGCCTGGGCGAAGAGGCGCACACGGCCGGTTTCCTGATCTGCGACTGTTGCGGCGCAGCGCGCGAGATCGAGCCGCTGGTCGCCGCCGAGGTGCGCGATGCGGCCAAGGAGTCGGGCTATGTGCTGACCGGCGTCACCGTCGAGGCGCACGGCCTTTGCGGCGACTGCGCGGCGACGTGACCTGGTCCGCGAAGCTCCCTAAGCTCCGCCGCCGGTAGCGCGATGGAGGGACGGGGCTTGCAGTCCGAAGGGCCGATCGAAGGACCGATCGAAGTCTGGCGCGGCAGCGTCAACGCATGGGAATGCGACGAGATGGGGCACATGAACGTGCGCTTCCATCTGGCGCGCGCCATGCAGGGCCTGGCGACCGCGGCGGCGGCGCTCGGCATGCACAACGCCTTCTCGCCCTCGGCCCCGGCCACGCTGGCGGTGCGCGAGCACCACGTCCGCTACCTGCGCGAGGCCCGGGTCGGCGCGCCCCTGCACATGACCGCGGGCGTGCTGGACATCGACGAGTCCGAGGCGACCCTGCTCCTTTCCCTGATCCACAGCCCCACCGGGGAGGCCGCCTCGACCTTCGTCACCCGCGTCGCCCACATCTCCGCCACCGAGGGCCGCCGCTTTCCCTGGCCCGGCCGCGCCGTCGAAGCCGCGCGCCGGCTGCAGACCGCCCTGACCGCCGAATCCGGTCCGCGAAGCATAACCGCGGCCGCCCCCGGCGGCGACGAGGTCGAGGCCGCCGGCTACGAGGTCATCGCCCGCGGGGCGGTCGCCCCCGAGGACTGCGACGTCTTCGGCCGGATGCGGCCCGAGATGCTGCCGGCGCGCCTGTCCGAGGGGCTGACCCACCTCACCGTTCCCCTGCGCGAGGCGGCGCGGCGCGAGGTCGGCCCCGCGGTCCGTGTCGGCGGGGCCGCGCTGGAGATGCGGCTGAGCTACTTCGACCTGCCCCGAAGCGGCGCCCTGGTGGAGCTCCGTTCGGCCATCGTCGAGGTCAAGCCCAAGTCCGCTCGCTTCCGGCACTGGCTGGTCGATCCCCTGACCGGCGCCGCCTGGGCGGCCGGGGAGCAGGTGTCGATCAACTTCGACCTCGACGCCCGCAAGGCGATCGCCCTCTCCGAAGAGAGCGTCGAGCGGCTGAAGCCGTTCGTGCGGGGGCTTTAAGCTCGCCTGTCATCCCGGCCCGCAGCGAAGCGGAGAGCCGGGACCTAGGAGATTGGGCGGCGCGCGTGGCCCCCGGTCCCGGGTCGGCTGCGCCGCCCGGGTTGACAGCAGAAAATCGGCCTCCCCCGGGGCTCCCTACGGCTCGACCGCGTCCAGCAAGGCTTCGCGGGCGAGTCCGGGATGTTCCATCGGCAGGAAGTGGCTCGCCCCCGCCACGGTGGTCACCCGGATGGCGGGGTTGAAGCTGCGCTTGACGGCGCAGGTGGAGCCCTGGTCTCCCCGGTAGATGGCGGCGGGCGCCTGCAGCCGGCGCAGCGCCCCGGCGGCGCGGTTGTCCTGGGCCGCGAAGTTGGCGGCCTCCCACGCGGGGTCGCACGCCAGCTCGACCTTCCCGTCCGGCCGCTCCTTCAGCCCGCCCGACAGGTAGTCGGCCAGCACCATCGAAGGCCAGGTCCGGAACGCCCCGCGGCCCTCGTAGCTGCGGAAGGCCTCGGCGGGATCGTCGAACACGGCCCGGCGGCGGGCCGCGTTGCGGGCCAGCGGTATGCGCCGCCAGCTGCGGCCGGCCGTCCAGGGCGCGCGGCCCATCAGGTCGGCCAGGGGCGACAGGACCACCGGCTCGAACAGCACCAGCCCGCGCGTGCATCCCGGATCGTCGGCCGCCGCCATCAGGGCGACCGTCGCGCCCATCGAATGGCCGGCCAGCAGCGGCGCCGGGCCCGGCAGGGTCTTCAGCACCGCCATCAGGTCCTTGCGGAACAGCGACCAGGACCGGCGGGGCTCGGCGGGATCGGCCGGAAGTCGCGTGGAGCCGTGGCCCCGCAGGTCGAGCGCGAGGATGCGCATGGAAAAGGACAGCGGACCGAGCAAGGTCCTGTAGGTCATGGCGTTGAAGCCGTTGGCGTGGAGGAACACCACGTCGACGCCTCTCGCAGGGTCGCCGAACTCGACCGCCGCCATCTCGCCGTCCGCCAGCGGGATCATCCGCCGACGCGGTTCCTGGAACAGAGCCGCGTCCATGACGCCTCCGCAATCTCCGTCCCTGCCCACCTACACCTTTAGGCTGGTGTGGCTTCGGCTCCAAGCGCTGCGTGGCCCACGCCGGCGGCTGAAGCTTCATGTCGCGCCCGCTTGACCGGGTCCGCCGATTGGAGCGCTGATGCGGCATGCGTCCGATCGCGACCATCGGCTACGAATCCGCGCCCCTGGGCGACGTCGTCGAGCGCCTGCGCGGGGCGGGCGTGGAGCTCCTGGTCGACGTCAGGGCCGTGGCGTCCTCGCGCCGGGCCGGCTTTTCCAAGACGCTTCTGGGCGGGACGCTTCGGGAAGCGGGCGTCGATTACCTGCACCTTCGCGACCTCGGCACGCCCAAGCCCGGCCGGCAGGCGGCGCGGGCCGGCCGCACCGCCGAGATGCGGGCGATCTTCGAGGAGCACCTGACGACCGCGGCCGCGGCCGGCGCGCTGGAGCGGGCCATCGAGGAGTCGCTCGGCCGGCGCGTCTGCCTGCTCTGCTACGAATCGGACCCGGCCTGCTGTCACCGCGCCATCGTCGCCGAGCGGATGGCGGCGAGGACCGGCGCTGCGATCCTCCACCTGTAGCGGGGTCAGGCCTCCAGTTCCGCGCCGCTCCAGTCGGCTCCTTCGTCCTTCAGCCCGGTGCGGTCCGCCTGCAGCAGGCGGGCGCGCCGCAGGTCGGCGCCGCCGAAGTCGGCGTGGCGCAGCACCGCGCGCGAAAGGTCGGTTCGCACCACCCGTCCCTCGGCGATCGGCAGGGGGCCGAGCTTCGCCCCCCGAAGATCGGCCTTGTTGAGCAGGGCGTCCCGCAACTTGGCGCCGCGCAGGTCGGCGCCCTGGAGGTCGCAGGCGCGCAGGTCGGCCCCGGCCAGGTCCGCGCCCTGGAACTGGACGCCCCGCAGGTTCATCCCGAACAGGATCGAGCCGGGAGCCGCCAGGGCGGTCAGCCGCCGGCCTTCAAGGCTGCGCAGCGACCGGAAGTCCACCTTAGACAGCTTGGCGGCGGCGCCTTCGCGCCCGTCGGAGGCGCACCAGCGCTCGTGCGCCCGCAGCACTTCCTGCAAGGGTTGGTCGTCGATGTAGAAGATCGGAGGCGGCGCCGCGAGGACCTCGGTCAGGGCGCCGTCGTCGATCACCGCGCCGGACAGGTCCGCCCCCGTCACCACCGTGCGTTTGAGCGAGGCCCCTGCCAGGTCGGCCTGATGGAGCTGGGCGTTGGTCAGGTTGGCGCCGTCGAGCACGGCGTTGCACAGTCGGGCGCCGCCGAGCTGGGCCCCCGTCAGGTTCGCGTCGCTGAAGTCGGTCGCGCAGGCGAGCGCGCCGCTCATCTGGACGCCTTGCATCTTGGCGCCGGACAGCACCGCGAAATCCAGGTCGCCCGCGCGCCGCTCGTGCTTCAGGATGCGGAAGCCCGAGCTCAGCTCCTGCAGGGCGATCATGCCCTCGCGCAGGTCGCAGCCGGTCAGGTCGGCTTCGGCGAGGTTGGCTCCCCTCAGGCAGGCCCCGCGCAGGTCCGCCCGCACCAGCGACGCGCGCCGGACGTCGGTGTCGCGCAGGTCGGCCCCGAACAGCACCGCCCGGTCCAATCGCGCGTTCTGCAGCGTCGCGCCGTTGAGGCGCGCGCCCGTAAGCTCCGCCTCCGTCAGGTCCACGCCCTGGAGGTCGTGCTCGGCCAGGTTCACGTAGGCGAGGTTCGCCCGCCGGCCGCCGCTCAGCCCCCCCAGATAGCGTCGGTGGGCCTCCAGGATGCGCCGGATGGCGCTGGCGTCGAGGGAGGTGATGAGGGCGGGCTTGCTCATGGTCGAACCGCGACCGTAACGGACGCCGTTTAAGGAAGCGTTCGCCCCTGCTCGTCCCGCAGAGGACGGAGGGGGTCTGCGGCGCCTGACAGCTCCCCGCAGGCACGGGAGCAAGTCGAAGCCGGCTCCTCCCCCGAGGGGTGAGGATCAGGATGTCGCCACCGCGTCCATGAGGCTCCCCGAATAGGCGGCATGGCCGATGTGGGTCAGGCGGCTCTGGAAGTCGGCCCAGATCTCGCCGCCCAAGGCCCGCCACCGGCGACAGAAGGCGTAGTCCTCGCTGAGCTGCTCGCGGGTCTCCGGGTCGATCATGGTGTCGAAGAACATGACCACCCGCTCGCCGCCGTCGCCGATGTCGGCCAGCACGCAATGCAGCTCGGGATGGGCGTCGGCCATGCGCTCCAGCACGGCGCGGGCGATCAGCATGAAGCCGTTGCCGACATAGGCGACCTCGCCGAAACCGTCTTCGAGCTCCACGGTCTGGGCGACGTTGGGGATGAAGCGGACGACGTAGCCCAGGCAGGCGGCCTGCAGGTCCCGCACCCCGCGCCGGACGGCGTCGGGCGCCTTCTCCCACTGCACCTTCTTCAAGGGATAGACCCCGCCGGCCAACGGCTTGCCCGAGTCCAGCAGGCGGAAGACGTTGCCGGGCTCGAACCCGATGTCGGCGTCGACGAACAGCAGATGGGTATGGCGGCTGCGCAGGAACTCGGTGGCCAGGCGGCTGCGGGCGCGGGAGACGAGCGCGTCGCCGCCCGTCAGCCGGATCTCGAGCGGCAGACCCCGCGCGTCGCAGGCGCGCTGCAGGTTCAGCAGGGAATCGACGAAGCCGATGTTGGCCATGCCGCCGTAGCACGGGGTCGCCAGCATCAGGGAGACGGGCGCGTCGGCGGGGATGGTCATGGCGAAGGCTCCGGATGCAGCCGGAGGCCTAGAGCGCGCGCCCTGGCGGTGCAAGGGCCGCACGTCGCCGGGGCGCAGCTTCGGATTCTGCGGTAGCCCTTTTTCAATTGGGCCGTGCAATACTGCGGGGAGTCAGGAGCGCGGGGGCGCCGCCTGTCCGACGCCGCTCCGCCCAGGGCGGGTGCGGGCTGACATTCGCAGCTGACTGGACCCCGCATGGCCGTTTCGACCAAGCCCGTCTACACCCTCGCTCAAGTCCTCGATAAGCTGGAAAGCGGCGGGGCGTGGAGCCCCCACGGCCAGGGGACGAGCCTCACCTATTCTTTCCAGGCCACGGCCCCGGCCGCCATGCCGGACGGGACCTCCGGCTTCTCCAGCTTCAACGCCCAGCAGATCCGCGGGGCCGAGCTGGCGCTGCAGGCCTGGTCGGACGTCGCCAACCTCAGCTTCGCCCGCATCGGCTCCGGCACGAGCGGCTCCAGCGCCTATTCCGACGACGGCACGCTACGCTTCGCGGACTTCGCCGACGGCGTCGACGGTTCGGCGGCCTTCACCTACCTGCCGGGGACCTGGCCCAGCCGCAGCAGCGCCAGCCTGCAGGGAGACGGGTGGTACAAGTCGACCCTGTCCTACAACGCCTCGCCGCAGGTGTTCGGGTACGGTCAGAAGGTGCTGGTCCACGAGATCGGCCACGCCCTGGGCCTCAACCACCCCGGCGCCTACGACAGCGACGGCTCGGCCATCACCTACGCGGACAGCGCGGAATTCGCCCAGGATTCCCAGCAGTTCACGGTGATGAGCTACTTCAGCGAGTCCAACACCGGCGGCTCCTTCGGCGGGCGCGCCGCGGCCGCGCCGCAGCTCTACGACATCGCGGCGATCCAAGACCTTTACGGGCCGAACACCAAGGCCTTCCTCGGCGACACCGTCTACGGCTTCAACTCGAACGCCGACCGGCCCTGGTTCGACGCCACGGGGGGCGTCAAGCTGATCTTCTCGGTCTGGGACGCGGGCGGCTCCGACACCTTCGACTTCTCCGGCTACGCCCAGGCGCAGCACATCAACCTGAACGCCGGCCAATTCTCCGACGTCGGCGGGCTGACCGCCAACGTCTCCATCGCCTTCGGGGCGGTCATCGAGAACGCCATCGGCGGGTCCGGCGGCGACACCCTGACCGGCAATGCGGTCGGCAACTTCATGATCGGCCTCGACGGGTCGGACAGCGTCTTCGGCGGCGCCGGCGCGGACGACATCAACGGCAACGTCGGGTCGGACACGGTCGACGGCGGCGACGGGAACGACTGGGTCCGGGGCGGCAAGGACAACGACAGGATCTACGGCGGCGCCGGGGACGATCCCCACGTCAACGGCAACCTGGGGGACGACACGGTCTTCGGGGGCGCCGGGAACGAC
>Ga0164243_10004851_pt1 | contig 20814 bp, 20 predicted proteins | sample OricompcompostOP_FD_108781 | JGI IMG/M metagenome (GOLD analysis project Ga0164243, IMG submission 108781) | Organic Plus compost microbial communities from Emeryville, California, USA - Original compost - Organic plus compost (OP) | ecosystem: Engineered > Solid waste > Mixed feedstock >...
ATAACGCCATGTCTATCACTCCAATGTCCCCTGCGATCAACCAGCAGGGGTGGGTTCAAACATGGGTCACTTCTCAATGGAAAAACCGCCCAATCCCGGGTCAGTTCTCGGCGGAAATCAACATCTGGCGATCTATCCGTACCTGCCACGGGCGACGGTCGAGAAGACCTCGGCGAAAGCCTACATGCGCCTTCTGTCGTCAGATGCAGGAGAAGCGGCATGAGTACCGAAGCGCCCGAGATCCTTCTTGCCCACTACCTCAAGACCCTTAAGCTGCCGACCTTCCAGCGCGAGTACCAGAAGCTGGCTCGGCTATGTGCCACCGAAGGCATCGATCATGTCGGCTACCTGTTCCGGCTTGCCGAACGGGAGATGATCGAGCGGGACCGCCGCAAGGTCGAACGCCGGATCAAAGCGGCCAAATTCCCCGTCGTCAAAAGTCTCGACAGCTTCGACTTCGCCGCCATCCCCAAGCTCAACAAGATGCAGGTGCTGGAACTGGCCCGATGCGAATGGATCGATCGACGCGAGAACGTCATCGCTCTCGGCCCCAGTGGCACGGGCAAGACCCATGTGGCGCTCGGCCTCGGTCTGGCCGCCTGCCAGAAGGGCCTGTCCGTCGGCTTCACCACGGCGGCTGCCCTGGTCAGCGAGATGATGGAGGCGCGTGACGAGCGGCGTCTGTTGCGGCTCCAGAAGCAGATGGCAGCCTACAAGCTGCTCATCATCGACGAGCTGGGCTTCGTGCCACTGTCGAAGACCGGCGCGGAATTGCTGTTCGAGCTGATCTCGCAACGCTACGAGCGAGGCGCCACCTTGATCACCAGCAATCTGCCTTTCGACGAATGGACGGAAACCCTGGGATCCGAGCGCCTGACCGGCGCTCTGCTCGACCGCATCACTCACCACGTCAATATCCTCGAGATGAACGGCGAAAGCTATCGTCTCGCCCAAAGCCGAGCCCGAAAGGCCGGTTGAGACCCTTCAAAAAATCGCCACGCCCGCCTGAGACCCCCGCTCGGGCTACGCCCTCCCGGCGGTCTCAGGCGGGCGCCATAGTGGCCGACTTTTGCTCCGCCCCGTGGCCGGATTTTACTCCGCCGTTGACACACGAACATCCGGACAGCCACCGTATATCCCGCGGCGATCAACACCGAACTGCTGGACACAATCAGTGACGAGGAATTGGCCGGTCAGATGCACGGCCTATACGACAAGTACGGTATCGCACCGGACCGCATCGCCGACGTGGTGGCATTCGCAATTGACGCACCGGAGGACACGACCATCAATGAGTTCACCGTTGGCCCAACCGGCCAGCCCTGGTAATTCAAGCGCCTGCCCGGCTTGCGTCGGGCAGGTTCGATCTGCACCCGCAGCACGTCCGGTATTACAGCCTCTCCTCCTGAAAGCCGACAGGCCGCCCCCACTCCCGCAACGGATGCTCAGAGTTGCAGCAAGGCCGGCAGCTTTCATGCTCGTTGGCAATACCGCTGAATGACCTGCATGAGAGGCTTTCGTACGCCTGCCGGCACCCGAATCCCTTCACCCTTTCAGGCAAAGTTTGCCTGGCGGCCAGGCGTGTCACGTCATGGAGGTTCGATTCATTCGCCTTACCTGGACGCCGAGCAGGAAGTCCAAAAAAACCCGCTGCCGGGTGGTGCTGGCAGCGGGCTCGATCTTCGAATACGGCGCGGGAGGGAGTGCACCGCATCCAGCATCGGCATCGCATCTGGGAGGGGTAGACGGCCGATTAGGGAACAACATCGACAACCATGAATATTGGAACGCACAATTTCGTATTGCGCCTGCGAACGGAACGCGAGCCTGTCACGAACACCAGGCCCTTGCCATTTTCAGAGCGAGCCTTGGAAAACCGACTGCCAGTCGACTAAGATGGGTTGACGGCAAGAGCAATCTCCTTGGGACGTCTACCGGATAGGCAGGGAAGGCATCTCGCCATCGATCGTTCGCCAGATCCAGGCGCCGATTTCCGGCCGGGACACGATCAGTTCTTCCAGCGCCTCCTCGTAAGCTTTGTCCGCGGAAGGCGGAACGACATAAAGTGCGATCGGCTGCGATGGACGCTGCAAAATTGCAGCCGCGGTCGGGTTCTCGGCGGACAGATTATATCGCAGACCTTTGACGCTACGCTGGCTTACCTTGGCCAAAGCATCGACCAATCTCTTCTCGTAGGCGGATTCATAGGGCACCCAATTTTCAGCAACGACCATCAGCGCCATGTCCTCAACGACGGCGAGGCCGGCCCGCGTCAGCCCAAACGTCGCAATCGCCATCAGATGAGAGGCCTCGTCCGCGCCCCACAACGCCATTTCGTTCGCGAAGCGACCCTGGAGCCGTCGATACAAACCCTCGTCCAGCATTAGCGGAAAATCCGGCAGGTGCTTCACAGTCAGTCTGTGGCCACTGCGAGAAGGCGCAAAATCCTTCACCTCGCCAACCAGGATCATCAGTTTGCGCGGTCCGCTCTTCGGAGGAAGGGCAGGTACAAGCGCGGCTGTCCGACGCTGCTCAATCGTGCTCTTGTCCGCCGCCCGGAACGGTTCAGGTATGAAGAGGATTTCGCTGAGCGTTCCGCCCTTCACCATCATCTGGCCGGCAGCCTCTTTAACGTGCCAGCGAATATTCCACCAATGACGCTTGCCCGCCCACCGTGATGTCCACGCCGTCAACTCGGCCTGGTGCCAGAGATAATGCAGCAGACTGCGCAACGAGAGCTTTTTCGGGTCGCCGACGATGGTGTCGGTCGCGTTCGTTCCCGGATTCGGCGGCGCCCGTGTGCCGATTTTCGTCAAGCTGAAGCCGACCTTCAGCGCCGACATCCCGCTCTCCGGGTCGACCTGGATCGCACTGCCCATCAACACGCCGAGCCCGGACAATTCGTCCGGCGGCTCGTAGGACGGGCAGCTGGGGTCGTGCCCACCGCCAGACAGCGGCATGCGCTTGACAATATACTGCTCGCCAACCCGCGCGATGTACATTGGAAGTCCGCCTTCCTTGCACAGGCAGAGTGGTCGAATTTGTCGTCGGTAAGCGTCCGCTAACGCGATCTGCAAATCCGGCGCTGTCTCTTCGATCACCTGGTCGGCAAGTTTGAACCGTCGCATCGCCTCCATTGCTCCGGACGCCACATCCCCTGTCGTCATTGATTCACGGTTTCACTGACGACGCAACCCATAGGATATTCGAGTACGAGCAATGTTCCCTCGATGCCCGGCCTGCGGTCGGCCGGTGTGGGCGCGCGCCGCGCTTCGCGCGGGTTGGCGCAGTCAGAGGTAGAGGGGAGGCCGGCAGCCGGCAGCGGGTGGAGGACCGGGAGAGAGGCTCCCGGCGCCCGCCGCGGAGCAAGACCATGACCCATATGGAGATTCAAAAGCCTGCGCGCGCTGCGCCCAACGGCTATAAAGTCGATGTCAGCAGGGGCCAAAGCATCGGCCGTGTATCGTCGGAATGGTTCAACCGGCCGGCTGACGAGCGTTACCTGTCGCTCACCGACCTGCATAATTCGGTGAAGTGCCGGTCCGAACGCAGCGAGACCCGCATCGTTGAGAGCGAGGCCATTCGCGTCGAAGCCTCTCGCGATAACCCCGAGCGGCTGACGTTGATGCTGCCGGAGGCTCACGGGCCGGTCGCGCCGACCCACTGGAGTTTTGGCCAGCTCGCCGGCCTGGTCGGCGCGCCCGCCGCCTATCTCCGCCAGCTGCCGGCGCCGCTTGCGGGGATCAACCTGCAGCACGGATTGCTCAATCACCGTGCCGAACAAGTCAAAACGCTCGAAATCGAAAACGGCCGTCTCGAGCTTCGGGCGGTGACGGGCCCGGACTACGGCAGGATCTTCGACCACGAACTCGTCGAGGCGGTGCAGAAGATTGCCGGCAATGGCACCGGCGACACGCGCTGGAAAGTGCCGGGCGTTCTCGACTGGTCGACCCACATCTACAATCCGAATGTCGATATCTCGAAGGACACGACGACGCTTTATGCTTCCGATCGTGATGTTTTTCTCTTCCTTGTTGACGATCTCAATCCGATCGAAGCGGGGCGGCTGCCAAATGGCGACCCGGATCTCTACTTCCGCGGTTTCTACGCCTGGAACAGCGAGGTCGGCTCGAAAACCCTTGGAATCGCAAGCTTTTACCTGCGCGCCGTGTGTTGCAACAGGAATCTGTGGGGCGTCGAGGATTTCCAGGAAATCACCATTCGCCACTCCAAATACGCAGCCTCGCGCTTTGCGCTCGAAGCCGAACCGGCGCTGGTTCAATTTGCGGAATCCTCACCCGTGCCGTTCATAAACGGCATCAAGGCGGCGCGCGAGCGCGTCATCGCGCGTGACGATGACGACCGTACCACCTTCCTGCGCAAGCGCGGTTTCTCGAAGGGCGAGACCACGAAGATCATCGACGCGGTGCTCAATGAAGAAGGGCATCCGCCGGCGTCCATCTTCGACTTCGTCCAGGGGATCACCCGGATAGCGCGCGACAAGCAGCATCAGGACGTTCGGCTCGAGATGGAAGGCAAGGCCAAGAAGCTCCTCGACCTCGCGCACTGATCGCCCCGGGGGCCCGATCGTGCACGTCGTACTGGCGGTCTCTCATGATCGTAGCGTAAAGCGCCGCTCCCAACAGCACGGGGGCGGCGCTTTTCCTCGTGACGGGCAGGAGGTCGAAAGGCTGGCTTTCGGCCGCCGTCGTGGGGCACGAACAATGAATGAAACCGTCCAGAATTCCTCACCGCTGCTGATACGGATCGGGTCATGAGCGGTCGGTCTCTCGTCAGGCTCTACACCACTCTTGCCGAGTTCGTGTCGCTTCATGAGCGCTATGATCGTACACGCAGCACGAGCAAGACGGTAACGGTGGATCGGCAGGCGCTCATCCACATCCTGATGGACCACGCCCGGATGCTGGAGACGCTACGCAAGGCCGGCCGTGTCGACATTGCGGAACCTGATGACTAGCACAGATCACTCGACTCATGCATTGGCGTCATCCTTCCACACCGCGCCGCGGCTTTTGGCCAGCGCTGGCGCGCGGCCGGCAGAGGTAGAGGGCGGAGGGGAGGGTTCCTGACGGGCCAGGAGGTTCGGGGAAAGCCCCCGGGCCGCCCGTCATGGAGAACCCGACCATGGCAAAGAACGCCATTCAGAAGATCACCCTCAACCAGGCCGAAAACATCCCCTTCGACAAGCTGTTCCTGTCCCAGAAGAATGTGCGACGGATCAAGAACGGCGTCTCGATCGAGGATCTCGCTGCCGACATCGCGCGCCGCGGCCTCATCCAGAGCCTCAACGTCCGTCCCGAGTTGAAGGATGGTGAGGAAACCGGTCGCTACGAAGTGCCGGCTGGCGGCCGGCGTTTCTCGGCGCTCCAGCTTCTGGTCAAGCGCAAGGAAATGGCGAAGGCGGCGCCGACGCCTTGCATCGTCAATCGCTCCGGCCAGACGACCATGGAGGATGACTCGCTCGCCGAAAACATCCACCGCGAAAACCTGCATCCGCTCGACCAGTTCCGTGCCTTCAAGACGCTCAGCGAGCAGGGACTCGACATCGAGGAGATCGCTGCCCGCTATTTCGTATCGCCGAACACGGTCCGGCAGCGGCTGAAGCTCGCCAACGTCTCGCCAAAACTGCTCGATCTCTACGAAAAGGATGAAATCCGTCTCGAGCAGATTATGGCGTTTTCGATTTCGGACGACCATGCCCGCCAGGAGCAGGCTTGGGAACGCATCTCCGACAATTCGCATATGCAGGAGCCCTATTATATCCGGCGCCTGCTGACGGAAACCACGGTCCGCGCCGATGATCGTCGTGCCGTCTATGTCGGGGCAGAAGCCTATGAGGCTGCCGGCGGCGTCATCCTGCGCGATCTGTTCGAGCAGGACTCCGGTGACTGGTTCCAGGACGCGGCCCTTCTCGAGCAACTGGTCTTCGAAAAGCTGAAGGTCGACGCTGAAGCCATTCGTGCCGACGGCTGGAAGTGGGTCGAAGCGGCGATCAGCTTCCCCTATGGCCACACCTCCGGCATGCGGCGCGTCTATGCCGAACCGGAAGAGATGAGCGCCGAGGAGATCGCCCGCCACGACGCCGTAAAGGCCGAGTATGATGCGCTCGATGCAAAGTATGCCGAGATGGAGGAAGCAGACGAGGAGATCGAAAACAAGCTCGATGAACTCGGCGCCGAACTCGACGCGTTCAGCGACCGGCCGCATGTCTACGACCTGGCCCAGAAGGCCATCGCCGGCGCGTTCGTCACCCTCGGCGTCAACGGCCAGCTCCAAGTCGAGGCCGGGTTCGTCCGCCCCGAAGATGAACCGCAGGCGGAGACGGACGAGGATGACGAAGCGGCCAACGACGAGGATCGCGATACGGCGGACGCCGAGGACGAAAGTACCGGTGGCGTCATCGTCAACGGCCGGTCTTTGAACGGCGCGACCGACAGCGAGGAGCCCGAGGAGGAAGGCATCAAGCCGCTGCCCGATCGCCTCGTCTTCGACCTCACCGCGCAAAAGACGCTGGCGCTGCGCAACGCGCTTGCGAGCGACGCCGACATCGCCTTCGTCACGGTCCTCCATGCGCTCGTGCTGCAGGTGTTCTACCGGTTCGCCAAGGACAGCTGCCTGGAGATCAGCCTGGTGAGCAACAGCTTCGGCCAGGTCCAGGGTCTCGGCGACACACCTTGGGCGAAGGAGATCGCCGAGCGCCACGAGGCCTGGGACAAGGAAATGCCCGACAGCGACAAGCTCTGGGATTTCCTGCTCGGTCTGGACAAAGCAAGTCGCAAGGCGCTGTTCGCGCACTGCGCCTCGCTTTCGCTCAACGCCGTCGTCGAGCCGTGGAACAGGCGTCCCGGCGCGCTTGTCCATGCCGACGTGCTCGCCGCGACGCTCGGCTTCGACATGGTCGAGGCCGGCTGGTCGCCGACGGTGGACAACTATCTCGGCCGCGTCACCAAGGCCCGGATCGTCCAGGCGGTGCGCGAAGCGCGCGGCGAGGATTCGGCGCAGCTCATCGACCATATGAAGAAGGACTTGATGGCGCGGGAGGCTGCCCGTCTTCTCGAAGGCTCGGACTGGCTGCCCGAGCTGCTGCGCCTCGATGTCGACGATGCGGTTGCCGAAGCCGGGGTACCCGTCGTCGGTGATGTGTCGGACGAGACGGCACCCGAAGGCGACGCCGCCGAACTGCCGGCCTATCTCGCTGGCGATACCGGTCCATCCGCCGATGAAGAGGTGACCGACGACGGGGAGGACACCGACCAACTTCAGGCGGCCGAGTAATAGGCTTTCGCGTCACACCGGGCCCGGCATCATCGCCGGGCCCATTTTGTTTCCGACATGGAGAAACCCGCAATGTCAGCCCACATCGTTTACGATTCAGCCCCTCTGGGAAGTGTCATCCGCTACTCGGACGGCACGCCGAAACCACCTGTTCGTTTCCGGAAGAAACTCGCCACCTGGGAGAGCCGCAACAGCACCGGGCGGCTGATCAGGAAGGAACCGCCGCGCGAACGGGCGACCTACACATCACCTGCCTGTTTCACTCTGCATGAGGGGGATTTCGGCCAGGCGGGCACCGTCGTCCTCTCGATCCGCCGCACGTATTCCGTCGAAAGCGACCTGCGTTTCGAGATCGTCGAACGCCCCGCGATCGGTATGGTGCGCGTCCTGCAGGACCTCGGCGATAGCCCGGAGCTCCTGCATCTCGCAAGCGATCGCGAGGCCGCCGAACGCTGGCTCGCCGGCAACCGGTACAGCCGCGCCTGGCTCGAAGAAGTTACCGCCGATGAGATCGGCGCTGACGTCGTCGAGGGTCGCACCGCAGCCTGACGTTTTCACCACCTGGAACCGTCCGCCCACAGGTCCGGGATCGCGCGAGCGATCGCCGGACCTGTTCCGTTTCATGGAGATCGACATGTTCGACTGGACCAAGAGCTGCTCCTATGACGAGCAGCAGAAGAGACGTTTTCACACCACGGCCCGCTCGCGGCCGAAGAAACTTGCGGCCGAGCTCGGTCTGCCACCGGGCAGCTTTGACCTGCGTTCCAACAAGGCCGGCATTGCCGTTTCGGGCGAAGTGACCCTGCACCATGACCAGGCGTACATCCAGGTCGGTCAGTTCGGCATGTCCTCGGGCCACGGCATCCTGATCCGAACCTGCAAAGGCCGCAAGGACTTTACCGGCGGGGCCAACCACTTCGTCGCGCTCGTCATGCTCGACGACATTCCGGCGCTCGCCGCCGCCGTCCGCGCCATTACCGGCGTCGGGCGCGTCGCCGAGCATTCCTCGGACCGGCACGCTGCGTGACCTGGAGATCCGGAACTGGTCGGACGGTCCGGAACACCTTGTGTTCAGGCACCATGCCTTTGGCATCTTCGAAGCCGAAGCGCGTTTCGGTCCGGTGATCGCTTTGGATGACGGCAAGGCCGTACCGACACGCGTGGTGGCCGAGCGTCACGTACAGACAGTTCTCGGCCGCGTTCCGTTCGCCACCGATTTCCTGAGGCGCATCAAAGGCGAGCGCTGGATGCTGCAGGCGACCTCGCCGCGCAAGCTCGGGCTCGACGGATCCCCTGATTCACCGCGGCCGGCCAGCCCGGCCGCCTTCCAACGACACCACCCGGCAGTTGCGACGACGCGGGTCACGCCGCGCGGCGTCGTCCTGCGCTCAGGAGAAACACCATGACCACGCATCCACCCTTCAGGAAGGTCTTCGTCGGCGTCGCAACGCGCGAAGAAATGTTCCGGCTCTTCAATCACCACGGCGACGATCCCGATTTCGATCCTCTCTCCGGCAAGCCCTATTTGTCGGAGTGGTTCGAGATCGAGGCGGCGGATTATCACTTCATGCTCGCGCTGCTGCCGCCGCTCTTCCAGAGAACCGGCATGTTCAGCCTGTCCGAATACAAGGCCGGCAACGTCACCAGCGTGTTTTTCGCGATCAGGATTCGTGGCCGTGAACGCTGGTTTCACGGCTTCTGCGACCTTAGCGACAGACAATCCCCGGACAAGATGCGCGCCGCCATCATCGCGCACGAAACGGGCGCGAGCGACAGCATGACGCGCGAGGAAAAACTCGAGGCGATCTGGAGTGCCACGCATCCGGATTTCAAGGGGATCGCCGGCAAATCCGATCCTGGCGAATGGCCCGCGGAGCACCATGGCAAACGCTTTGTCCTCGCCCGCGGCGGCCCAGCCAGGGTCCTCAAGCTGCTCGAAGACCTGTCGGACGAAGAGATCGAGATCCGCATGACTGCGATCAGGGCGCATCGTGGCAGCAGGGGAGCGACCACCGATGCGGACCCATCGTAAGCGGACGTCAGCCACAGCCATCAAGACCTACGAAGCGCATTCGACCTATACGGCTGCCCTTGGTGCTCCCGATCGTTGCCGGTATCGGCGCACACCGCCTGGAGCGCCAACGGTGGCCGATCTGGTAAAGCCTGGCGCCACAATTTCCACCTCCTATAGCACCGGCGGCGTGGTGATCGAGGTGGAGGAACATTTCCACGCAGCGCCGACGGGCGAGGTGCTGTCGCACTTCACCATCGTCTATGTGCCGCCCGATCGCGCGGCAAAGAACTGCGATGCAGACCGGCACTGGATCAACGAGTGCGTGGCCGTCGGCGACCGCATCCTGAAGTTGTTCGAAGCCAACACGGACGAAGTCTTTGTCGTCGACTGCGCCCGAACGGCCAGGCCTCGGCGAACAAGGTCAATCCTGCTCTCGTAGACGCGGCAGCGACGCGTTCGGCGTGCATCGCTGCCCGCGCTCCGCCGCCGATTGGCGACATCGACGGATCCTACACATTCCCTGACAGCGCCTCGCGGCCCGGTCCCGCGGGGCTTTTGAATTTTCAGGGCCCGCGCAAGCGGTCCTCCAACAGGAGAGAAATTCAATGTCACGCCTGAACGATCCTGAGAACTTTCGCGGTCGAGTCAATTATGCGGCCAAGGTCATTGCCTACGGCCGGCGCCCGACGCGGGCTTTCGACAATTGCTTCGAGAACTATGACGGTGACGAAGTCGCAACTGCCATCCTGCGCCGCTCGAAGAAGAATGCCCGCCTGGCCGCCAATCTCCAGCGCTATCTCAACCTCGCCTCCATCGAGGCGGCGGCAGAACGGCTCGCCGATGTTCCCACCCGAAAGCTGCCGGAAATCGCCCGGCAGACACGCGCGCGCCGGAAGGCCGAGTTCGACGCCTGGTTCGAGCAGCAACGGACGAGCGATGCCGGGAAGACCGCTGGCATCACCGTCGCAGACGAAGAGAGTCTGTCATGACCAGAGATCCAGCCGGTATCTTCCATCGCATACAAGTAGTGCATCGCACAGCGTGGCTGCCGGCGCCCATCTATCCGCAGTTGGAGGCGATCGCCCTGCCACATCTCGTTGCGTACGTTACCGATCTCACCAGACATGACGCCGCGATCTGCAGAGCGCTCGAGCCGGGCGACGTGGCCATGTATGCGATCCGATCCAACGGAACTCATTTCTGCACCTATAGCAAGACGTCTGACATCGAACCGGACGATGCTGCGAATACGGCCAGGAAAGCGCTCGATTATGTCGATGCCGTGCAGTTCGTCGCGCGCGACGCACGCTGGCACCACGTCGAATGTACCGCCGCCACTATCGGAACGGTGCAGCCGATCAGCTTCTCGGACGCCCGCGCGATCGTGAATGACGAGTACGTCCAACGCCGAAGAAGCCTCGGGCCGGCGGATCGATGGTCCGGATAGCGCACGCCCCACGTGCCCGCACATCTTCTTCGAGCCGCCAACAGCACCATCCGCAGCCCGGCCTCGCGCCGGACTCTTCGCGTTCAGAAAGGCAAATCCATGACCTGTCTCCAGACCAAGATCACCACCTATCCCACACTTCCGATCGGTGACGTCACGCCGCTCGAAAAGCTGATCCTGTCCAAGGTGCTCGATTGTGCGGAAATCGATGGAGGCTTGGAACTCTACACCGACACGGGGCCCATGAACCCGATCGTCGTCTCGCAGCGCGAGCTGATGGAAGCGATAGACACGTCTGATCAGGCGAACGAGAGCCTGCTGACGAGATTCGTCAGGGAGCGCGTTCTCTCCATTCTCCCTACGGAGGATATCGACCTCGAAAGCGTTGTCTTCATCGATCTCAAAGAATTCCCCTGGCAATTTGTCGTACAGGACATCGTGACGCGATCGCCGACGCTACGGGAGCTTGTCGTCATCCAGTGGATCAGTGATCCCAGCCAACGACCCGATACGTTCGGCGCCAGCGGAACCAGTGGGCAAGGGTGAACGGTGTCGTCGATGAGACATTTCGCGTTTGGCGGGGCGACGCCGAACGCGCTCGCTTCCTCGCGCGCGCCGTGGAACTGCGTCAGCCCGATAACGTCAATCGAGGCGTCGGTAGTCATCAGGATCGGGTCGGCCGATCCGGACGCTTGCACCACGATCCTGGCGATCAGCCACATTACTGACGGAGCTTTGCCGACTCCTCTTGCGCGTGTCGCTGGAGGGAGAGCGGGGCCGGGAGGAGTTCGGCCTTGCCGGAGCGGAGAGCGTGCGCCGGCGGGTCGGACACTCTCGCTCGAAGGACATCCCCATGAACATTGTCACGACGTCGTCGTCCGTCGCACGGACGGCCGCTCCCCTTGCCGCGCCTGCATCCGACACCATCGACACCACCCAGGCTATCCATCAGGCGGCAATCCAGCTTCTTCCCTTCCTCGAACGGGGCAAGCCCATCACGAGTGCGGACCTGCGCACGACCATGACGGACAGCTTCGGCGGCAGTGATGCACAAGGTTTCTGGGTCTGGAAGGATGCCTATGAGGCGCTCGAAGCGGCTCAAATCCTGTTTCTCCGCCGCTACGGCTCAGCGATCGTGTCGCAATCGGCCGCGCCGCAGGCGGCGCTGGCGATGATGAAACGCATCGCCGAGCTCGTTCCCACCCACACGCGGCGCTCCGACGAGAGCCAGGCCATGCAGCAGCTGTCGACGCCGCTGCCGCTCGCCTTCGTCACGGCTTATGCCGCCGCAATCTCCGCGTCGGATCTCGTTCTCGAACCCTCGGCCGGCACCGGTCTCCTTGCGGTTCATGCCGAGATTGCCCGGGCGTTGCTCGCGCTCAACGAGCTTGCCGCGATGCGCGCCGACCTGCTCGGCCTGCTGTTTCCGCGCGTTGCCGTGTCCCGGCACGACGCGGCCCATATCGACGATCATCTCGATGCCGGGATCGAACCCTCCGTTGTGCTGATGAACCCGCCCTTCAGCGTGGGCGCTTATGTCGACGGTCATGTTGCCGACGCGGCGTGGCGGCATTTGTCTTCGGCCTTCGCCCGCCTGCGTACCGGAGGGCGATTGGTCGCCATCACCGGCACCGGGCTCTCGCCGGAAAACCCCAAATGGCGACCCGCCTTCGAGCGGCTGCAGCAGCAGGGCAGGGTGGTCTTCACCGCGGCGATCGACGGCCGTGTCTATGCCCGCCACGGCACGACGGCCGAAACCCGCCTCACCGTCATCGACAAGACGCCAGCGACCGATCCCTCCGGCTTCGTAGCGTCGCCAGGCAAGGCCCCGGACATTGAGACATTGCTCTCCTGGATCTGCGACCTGCCGCCGCGCACGCCCGGCGGATTTCCGGATTCGATCGGCGCCCTGTCGAACGGGATCCTGTGCACTGCCGCGAGGCAGACGTCCGCGCGCTCGCTGGCGGGAGTTGCACCCGTCGCAACATCAGCGGCTGTAGCGAAGACCACCCGGCCGATCCGTCCGGTTGCCCGGGCGAAGCCCGCCCGTCGAACTGTCGCGGCCAGCACACCAGCCGTCCCGCTTGCCTATGAACTGCGCGACTGGATGCCGGAAAACGACGGCTGGCTCACCGACACGATCTACGAGCCCTATGCGCTCCAGTCGATCCACATTCCCCGCGCCAAGCCGCATCCGACGCCGCTGGTCCAGTCCGCGGCGATGGCGGCGGTCGCGCCGCCGAAGCCGTCGTATCGGCCGCTCCTCCCCGACGCGATCATCGACGAGGGCCTGCTGTCGGACGCCCAGATCGAAAGCGTCATCTATGCCGGCGAGGCGCATTCCGGCCATCTCGCCGGCGCCTGGGCGGTCGACGAGACCTTCGATGTCGTCTCGGCTGCGCCCGAAGGTGCTGAGAACGCGGTCCGCTTCCGCCGTGGCTGGTTTCTGGGCGACGGCACCGGCTGCGGCAAGGGACGGCAGGTCGCCGGCATCATCCTCGACAACTGGTTGCAAGGGCGTCGCCGTGCGCTCTGGATTTCCAAGTCCGACAAGCTGCTGGAAGACGCCCAGCGGGACTGGTCAGCGCTCGGCCAGGAACGTCTTCTTGTCCAGCCGCTCTCGCGCTACCGGCAGGGCACACCGATCCGCCTTGCCGAAGGCATCCTGTTCACGACCTATGCCACGCTGCGCTCGCAGGAGCGCGATGGCAAGAAATCCCGCATCGCCCAGATCCTCGACTGGGTCGGACAAGAGGCGGGGAGGGCCGAAGGCCCGACAGGGATCGAGGAAAACAGGGCGGGGAGCGCCATAGGCGCGACTGGGACGAAAAAAGCCTTTGACGGGGTCATCGTCTTCGACGAAGCTCATGCCATGGCCAACGCCGCGGGTGGCAAAAGCGAGCGCGGCGATGTCGCACCCTCGCAACAGGGAAGGGCGGGCCTCAGGCTTCAGCACGCACTCCCTGATGCTCGTGTCGTCTATGTTTCGGCAACCGGCGCCACGGCGGTGGAGAACCTGGCCTATGCACAACGGCTTGGCATCTGGGGCAGCGAGGATTTTCCTTTCGCCAATCGTGCCGAGTTCGTCTCGGCGATCGAGGACGGCGGCGTCGCGGCGATGGAGGTGCTCGCCCGCGATCTCAAATCGCTCGGGCTCTACACATCGCGATCACTCTCTTACGACGGTGTCGAATACGACCTGCTAGAGCACGAGCTGACCGAGGAGCAGATCCGTATTTATAATGCCTATGCGGACGCCTTTCAGGTCATCCATAACAATCTGACAGCCGCACTCGAGGCGGCCAACATCACCAGCGAGACCGGCACGCTGAACCGCAACGCCAAGGCGGCCGCGCGATCAGCCTTCGAGAGCACCAAGCAGCGCTTCTTCAGCCATTTGATCACCTCGATGATGACGCCGACGCTGATCGGCGCGATCGAGCAGGACCGCGCCGACGGGCATTCGTCGGTGGTGCAGATCGTTTCGACCGGCGAGGCGCTGATGGAACGGCGGTTGGGCGACATCCCGACCGAGGAATGGTCGGACCTCCACGTTGATGTCACGCCGAGGGAATATGTCGGTGGGTATTTGATGCACTCCTTCCCGACACAGCTCTTTGAAGAGTATTCGGACGCAGAGGGGAATGTCTATTCACGGCCCGTGCATGACGCGGACGGCAACCCTGTTCAATGCCGCGAGGCCGTGCGCCGGCGCGACGAGATGATCGAAAAACTCGCCTCGCTGCCGCCGGTCGGCAGCGCACTCGACCAGATCCTGCATCATTTCGGCACCGACATCGTCGCCGAGGTGACGGGCCGCTCGCGCCGCATCGTCAAAAAGACCGGCCGCGATGGCGTCGACCGGCTCGCCGTCGAGAACCGCCCGGCCTCGGCCAATCTCGCCGAGACGCAAGCCTTCATGGACGATAACAAGAGCGTCCTGGTCTTTTCGGACGCCGGCGGCACCGGCCGCTCCTACCACGCCGATCTCGGGGCGAAGAACCAGAGGCTGCGCAAGCACTATCTGCTGGAAGCCGGCTGGCGCGCCGACAACGCCATCCAGGGTCTCGGGCGTACCCACCGGACCAATCAGGCGCAGCCGCCTCTGTTTCGCCCGATGGCTGCAAATGTGAAGGCCGGCAAACGCTTCCTGTCGACCATCGCGCGACGGCTCGATACGCTGGGTGCGATCACGCGCGGCCAGCGCCAGACCGGCGGGGCGGGGCTTTTCCGCTCCGAGGACAATCTCGAAAGCCCCTATGCGCGCGCGGCGCTCCGCCAATTCTACTATCTGCTGCATCAGGGCAAGATCGAGGGCTGCTCGCTGGCGACCTTCGAGGCCGTCACCGGCCTGTCGCTCACGACGGAAGAGGGCGGCCTGCGCGACGAACTGCCGCCGATCACGACGTGGCTCAACCGGCTGCTGGCGCTCCGCATCGAAACCCAGAATCTTCTCTTCGAGGTCTTTGAGCAGCTGCTGGCAGCCAAGGTCGAAGGTGCCATCGCCGCCGGCACCTACGATATGGGCGTAGAGACGATCACGGCGGAGAGCATCACCGTTACCGATCGCCGGACAATCTATACGCATCCGGTCTCGGGGGCGCAGTCGCATGTACTGACCGTCGCGCGCAAGGATCGCATCCGCCCGCTCGGCCTGCCCGACGCGCTGACCATCGCCCGCGCGGAGCCGCAATCGATCCTTCTGGTCAACTCGCGTTCGGACCGCGCGGCGATCCAGCTGCCGACGGCGAGCCTGATGCTCGACGACGGCACCGTCGAGCATCGCGTGCGCTTGCTGCGACCGACCGACGAGCTGCGCTTCGGTCTCGACGCCCTTGCCGAAACCTTCTGGCAGCCGGCCGACCGGAAACGCTTCTGCGACCTGTGGCAGGCGGAAGTCGCTGCGGTTCCGGAGTTCACCACCAGCACGTTCCACATGGTCACCGGGCTGCTGCTACCGATATGGCGGCGACTGCCGGATCATGATTGCCAGGTCTACCGCATCCAGACGGATCCCGGCGAACGCATCATCGGCCGACACATCGCGCCGACGATGGTGTCGACCATGCTGCGCAATCTTGGCATAGACAATGTACCGACACTTGCGCCGGACGAGGCATGGAAAGGGCTGGTCGAGGGACGGATCGGACTGCAGCTCGCCGACGGGATGATCCTGCGGCGCAGCCGGGTCATGAACGACTACCGCGTCGAGCTGATCGGCGTCACCGAGGCGATGGTTCCTCGGCTGAAGGCGCTCGGCCTGATCTCCGAGATCATCTCCTGGAAGCTTCGGCTGTTCATTCCGACCAGCGGGCAGGGCTCCACCATCCTCGCCTCGCTTCTCGAGCGGCACACGCTGGTCGGCGTCACCGACCGCGCGGCAGCGGCGTGATGGGAGGCTATCATGACCGGATCGGCCTCCGAGCTGGCGCGCCGTCTCGGCGATCATGCCGAGGCGGTGTGCCGCGAGTATCTCTCCAACGGCCGGCGTGTCGGCAATTACTGGATCGTCGGCGACGTCCGAAACACAGAGGGCCGCTCCATGCATGTGCGGCTGAAGACCAATGCGAAGGGGTTGTCCGGTAAGTGGGTCGACGAGGCGACTTCTGAATTCGGCGACCTGCTCGACGTCATCCGCGAAAGCTGCGGTCTCGTTGAATTCCGCGACGTCGCCGACGAAGCCCGCCGATTCCTCGCCATGCCGCGTCCGCAGGGGCAAGATCCCGACGCGAGCCACCAACCTGCCGCGGCTCGCGGCTCCCCCGAGGCCGCGCGTCGCCTGTTCGCCATGTCGCAGCCGATCGCCGGCACGCTGGCCGAACGCTATCTTGCCAGCCGGGGCATCCTGCTTGCCGCGCGTGAGCGCGCCCTGCGCTTCCACCCCGGCTGCTATTACCGCGACCTCGCGACCGGCGAGACGCTGGCCCTGCCAGCGATGATCGCGGCCATCACCGGTCCCGACGGATGCATCACCGGCCTGCAACGCACCTGGTTGGACCCGAACGGCAACGGCAAGGCGCAGGTCGACGATCCCCGCCGTTCGCTCGGTCATCTACTCGGTAACGGCATCTGGCTCGACCTCGAACCCGGTGCACCGGCCCCGGTCATGGCGGCCGGCGAGGGCTTCGAGACTATGGCCTCGCTCCGCACCGTGATGCCGGCGCTGCCGGTTGCCGCCGCCACTTCGGCCAATCACCTCGCCGGCCTGACCTTCCCGCGCGGCTGCCGTTGCGTCTACATCGCGGCCGACGCGGACGCCGCCGGCCGCCATGGCATCGAACGTCTCAGCCAGCGCGCAGGCGAGGCCGGTATCCTCGCAATCGTGCTTCGCCCGCAGCTCGGCGACTTCAACGACGATCTGCGCCATCTCGGTCCGGACCGTCTCGCGGCGTCGCTCGGCGATCAGCTCGTTCCGGAAGATGCCCGTCAGTTCCTTCCTTCCGGATGAATCGCGCTCACCGGCAAGTGGGCAGGGGCAGGCGTCGGCGGAAGCTTGCAGGCATGGCGGCGGCCTCGCCGGAGAGGCCGTGCCCGCGGCCTGCCCGAGAGGCGATCCCTGCCACACCCCCGTCACGGCCGCAACGGCTTGCGCCGTCCTCCGCTCCGCTCCGGCCTTCGGTGCGGCCGCGCCCGGGGCGCGGCCGGGATGCGCTGTCAGGCCGCGATGGGCGCGGCCACAACCGACGGAGACAGCCATGACCTACGAGCTTCCTTTCGATGACGCCTATGAGCCCTACCACGCCTCCTCGCCGACCGACCGCGTCATCCTCGAACTCCAGATGTACGGCCATCGTCCGCATCAGGACGAGCCCGATCCCCGGCCGCTGCCCGACGACGCGGTGATCCGGGCCGGCCTCGCCGGGATCGTCGAGACTTTTGCCGGCATGCTCGGCGACACCAGGCTCGAACCCGACCTCGACGATCTGCTCTGGTCCTTTGTCAACGTCTTCCACCGCGCCGCCGAGCGCGTCGCCCGCAGCCTCGACCGCAACGAGGAGGCGCAGCGGTCGAGCCAGAACGAACAGGACGGCTCGGAGGTGAAGTCAGTGGAGCTGGAACGGCTCACGGCCGAAGGCATCACCTATGTGGAGCGCCGCAACGTACTTGAAATCATGCGAGACGAGGCTGCCGACCTTTACGAGGCGCAGACCGGCTCGGCATGGCGGCCACGTACCGGCTCCAAGGTGTCTCACCAATCGATGACCGCTTCAGTGATCGACTCCCGCGACTTCCTCGCCGCGCGCCGGCGCGCCGATACCGAGGTGCTGGTGCCGGCCGGCACCAAGATCGCCTTTTCCGGTGGTCTCGACTGCAACGAGCACGACCGGATCTGGGAGGCACTGGATAAAGCCCGCGAGAAGCACCCCGACATGGTCCTGCTACACGGCGGCAGCCCGCGTGGTGCCGAGCGCATCGCCGCCTGCTGGGCGGAGAATCGCAGGGTCACCCAGATCGCCTTCAAGCCGGACTGGAACCGGCACGCAAAGGCCGCACCGTTCCGGCGCAACGATCAGCTGCTCTCGATCATGCCCTACGGACTGATCGTCTTCCCGGGCTCCGGCATCACCGAAAACCTTGCCGACAAGGCACGCCGGCTAGGCATTCCGGTCTGGCGGTTCACGGAGGCCGGCGCGTGAGCGCCGGTTTCTTCGCCCCGTGGCGGCCGCGCTTCCAGTGCCACAACGGCGAACCCGACCCTTTGCGGTCGCGTTCGTCCTGCGCTCGCGTCCGACCCTCCACTTGCCAACACCATGGGGGGACGAGACGATTTCTTGCAAATCAGGAAAATCTGGATATTATGGAAACTGATATGGAGACTTGCCTATGAGACAGTTCACGACAGGCGATCTCAACAAGCAGGTTGGCGACGTCACCGATGCCGCCAGCCGCGAACCGGTCATGCTTACGAAACACCATAAGCCTCGCTTCGTGCTGATGAGCTACGAGCATTACGAGCGGATGCGTACCGGCAGGGATCCGCGTCGCGCTTATCGTGTCTCCGATATGCCGGAGGAGCACAAGGGCCTCTTCGCCGCGGAAATCGATCGGCTGGCCCGTGGCGAGGGCTATGACGATGAGCCGTGAGTTCCTGCCCGGCCAGGTCATCGCCTATCCCTATCTCTGGGCATGGCAGCAGGAACGTCGCGAAACCGAAGGTCGCAAGGTCAGGCCCACCTGCGTCGTCGTAGCCGTCAAAGGCACTAATGACGGTCTGACCCATCTCGCGCTTCTCGCCATCACCACGCAGCCGCCGCAACGCGATCGCGTTGCGGTCGACATCCCGGATATCGAGCGCCGGCGCGCCGGTCTGAGCGACCTCAAGCGATGCTGGATCGTGGTCGACGAATACAATTACGATGTCGCCGAGCGCTCCTGGTACATCGAACCGGGAAACGACATTCTCGGCCGCTTCAGCAAGGCCTTCGTGATGAAGATCGCGACCGCCTTTGCCAAAGCGCGGCAATCGGGACAGCGCGTCAACCGTCTGGATTGATGCTTTTCCTTTCTGCTTCTTTTTAACCCGTCCACTGGGCGCACTGGCCTGTGGCCGGCCGGGCCTTGGTCGCGGCGTGCCGCCGCTCCCGGGTCGGCCTCGTCGCCTTGGCCCGCGGTGACGATCACGCGCGCAGGAGAGGGAGGGGAGAGCCGGACCGGGGCAGGGGCTTTGAGAGAAAGGAAGAGCGACCATGGCGATGATATTTTTAGGCGGCTCACGCGATATCTTCGAACTGCCCGTCCCTGCGATCGAACGCATCGGCGCAATCGTCGCTGCGGAACATGGCGTATTGATCGGCGATGCGCCGGGTGCCGATGCCGAGATGCAGGGCCTGCTCGCCGGCTACAGTTACGAACATGTCGGCGTCTTCCATGCCGGACCAGAACCGCGCAATAATTTGGGTGACTGGGCCGCCTATCCCGTCCCGCCGCCGGACGGCGCACGGGGCTTTGCCGTCCACGCCGAGAAAGACCGGGAGATGGCCCGCCGCGCCGACTTCGGCCTGATGGTCTGGGACGGCGCATCGCCGGGCACCTGCCTCACCGTGCTACGCCTTGTCATGAACGGCAGTCCCTGCGTCGTCTGCGATACGATGCGCAGCATGATGGCGACTGTCCGCAACACCGTGGACTGGCGCGCCATGCTGCACCATGCCGGCTCTGACGTGCGCCGCGCGGTCGAAGCCCGCATGTCGGATGATGAGAGGCTCGCACTGGAAGCCTGATCGCGGGGCGCCGTGGTGGTTCGCTTGCGACCGGGCGGCGAAAGCCGCCCGCCCTTACCCGGCCGGAGGCCGACCCCTTGCGACGCCGCCTCTCGCGGCTCGCCGGCATTCCTCGGAATACGCTGCCCGTCCGTGGCGCCACGGGCAGGGCGGTGGTGTCAGACGACGCAATTCCGGTTGCCGGCAGCTTGACGCAAGATGATTATCGCGCCGATGTCGGGACCGGGCGTCTCCTGCCAGCAGCGACCCCGAAACCCGGGTGTATGGCGGCGGATAGTGGCACGGGCCGCCACGCGGAGCGGTCGGGTGCGGGGCAGGCGACGGAGAGCAGATCCGCAGGCGGGGCAAACGCTGACCTGCGAACGCCGCAGCGGCGTCGGAGTCTGCGATGGTGGCCGGGGGCGTCGCCTTCGTTCACATCCGGACCATTCCCGTTTCATGTCGCCTTTGTAGTGGACCGCCTGCTTTTGCGGTCAACCCCCGTTGGGGGTACGCTCGGCAAGAAATTCCGGAAAATTCGATTTCGGTCTTTTGTTTGCGGGCCGGGCACTTTCCTTCCCGCAAGCGGGGCCCTTGAAAGTGCGGCCCGCTGTTTCGGAAAATAGAATTTTCCGGAATTTCTAGCCGAGTGACCGCAGCAGGACGGCCCCCTCCTTTGGCGCCATCGGGAATGGTCCCGATGCAACCGAAGGAGAAGTACCATGGCCACCACAATCGCAAACCTCACCGCCAAGGCCGACGGCTCGATGGAAGGCGTGTTCGCCACGCTCCGGGTCAACGCCCCGATCACCCTCATCCCGAACAACAACAAGTCCCGCGAGGACGCGCCCGACTAC